>ULUB01022115.1_pt1 | contig 19171 bp, 12 predicted proteins | sample 1958111 | NCBI WGS metagenome assembly ULUB01 (sample SAMEA4835749, study PRJEB28245) | human gut metagenome | biome: gut microbiome; material: fecal sample | place: Denmark | collected 2008
ATCTTTCAAGCGATTATAAAACTCCTCCTCTCAACCCTCCTGACTGGGTATTTCCCGTTGTGTGGAACATTTTATATATCATGATAGGTATAGCAAGCTACATCATATATAAAGAATCGGAATGTAAGCTCAACGATGCACTTAAGACCTATTGGTATCAGCTTTTCGTCAACTTCTGCTGGCCGATAGTATTCTTCAGATTCCACTATTTCGCCGCAGCCGCTATCGTACTGGGCGTTTTAATTCTTCTGATAATTGCAAACATCATCGAGTTTTACAAGCTCAATAAAACCGCAGGGCTTTTGCTTGTGCCATACCTTGCGTGGTGCTTATTTGCCCTGTATCTCAATGTCGGAGTTGCCGTTTTGAATAAATAATTGCTTTTTTGACCTTATTCAAAACAAATCATCATTGACAAAACGGGATTACGGCTGTACAATAATATTGAAAAGTGTGTTTTTACACGGACAAAATGTATTGAAAAGTGTATTTATTTACGCCTGAAATATATTGAAAAGTGTATAAATTGTGCTTGCATTTTATATGAAAAGTGTGATACGACATATGCTGTACAGAAAAATCCAAGAATATATTGAAGAATATCTTAAATCAGACGCAAACAAGGTTTTGGTAATAGACGGCGCAAGGCAGATAGGAAAGACCTTTATTATACGATATGTCGGGCAAAAGCTGTTTGAAAACTATATTGAGATAAATATGGTTGAGGATTTTGAGGGCGAACGCCTTTTTGAAAACGTTAAAACCGTTGAGGACTTTTATTTGCAGGTGAGTATGCTCGCAGGCGAAAAAATGAAGTCAAAGGAAAATACCCTCATTTTCCTCGATGAAATTCAGGTTTATCCCCATCTTTTAACGCTTCTTAAGTTTTTAAATCAGGATAATCGCTTCACATATATTGCAAGTGGGTCGCTCTTAGGGATAACGCTTGCTAAAACCACTTCAATTCCTATCGGCAGCATACAGGTGAAGCGGATGTATCCACTTGATTTTGAAGAATTCCTTTTGGCAAACCACTTTAACGCCGCCGCAATTTCCTCTTTACACAAAAAGTTTGCGCAAAAGCAAAGCTTAGACGAATCAACCCACAAAAAGGTGCTGGATTTATTCAAAAAGTATTTGATAGTCGGAGGTTTACCCGACGCTGTCAACTCATATGTCGCCGACAAGAATATTGTTAATATCCGAGATATACAAAGTGAGATTCACGAATATTATGCCGCCGATGCTTCAAAGTATGAGTCCAAAGACAGGCTGAAGATAAGAAGGATTTACGATATGATTCCTTCAAATCTTGAAAACAAGAAAAAACGCATTGTCGTTAAGGACATTGAAAGCAGACCCGGCAAAAGATTTTCCGATTATCAGGACGAATTTGATTATTTGGTGAACTCGGGAATTGCCTTAGAGGTTAAAGCTATTTCAAATCCGACATTTCCGTTGATTGAATCGAGCGGCAAAAACCTTTTAAAGCTTTATCTAAACGACATCGGAGTTCTAACGGGTATTCTATACAGGCATAACATAAGAGCTGTTTTAGATGACGTTAAGAGCATAAACTTGGGGACAGTCTATGAATCGGTGGTAGCTCAGGAGCTCAGAGCTCATGGCTTTGACTTATACTACTACGACAACAGGCAAAAGGGTGAGGTTGATTTTTTAATCGATGATTACAGCTCGCTCTCCGTAGTGCCGATAGAGGTTAAGTCGGGAAAAGACTATACCGTTCACAGTGCCCTCAATCATTTTATAACAAACGATGACTATAAAATCACAAACGCATATGTACTTTCAAACGAGCGTGAAATAACCCGGCGCGGAAAAATAACATACCTGCCGATTTATTATGTTATGTTTTTAAGTCCGAACGAAAACGATTCCGATTTAATATTATCATGATTAATGCTTCTCAAAACTGCATCTTAAGCTTATCAATAGCACGCTTTTCAATCCTTGAAACATAGCTTCTTGAAATTCCGAGCAAAGCCGCTGCCTCTCTTTGTGTCAGCGGCTTTGCTGCGTTTAAGCCGTATCTCAGCACTATTATAAGCCTTTCCCTGTCGTCAAGAACGCCGTCGATCGCTTTGTATAGCTTTTGTGAATCCAAAACCAGATCCACCTCATCGCAGATATCGTTGTCGGCGGCTATTATGTCCATAAGCGTGAGCTGGTTGCCGTCCTTGTCGGTGTCTATAGGCTCATCAAAATGGACCTCCTGTGAGGTTTTTTTGACGTTTCTTAAGTGCATGAGGATTTCATTTTCAATGCACCTCGACCCATATGCCGCAAATCGGTTTCCCTTGTCGCACTTAAAGGTAGACACCGCTTTTATCAGTCCTATTGTTCCGATAGAAATAAGCTCCTCCTGTTCCTCGCCGGTCAGGTAATACTTTTTTGCAATATGGGCAACAAGCCTCATATTGTGAAGAATCAGCTTATCCTTGGCGCTTTGGTCGCCTTCGGTGCTGAGCTTAAACAGCCTTGCTTCCTCCTGCGCCCCCAATGGCTTCGGAAAGGCATTTTTATCCTCGATATGTAAAGCAAACCACAAAAGCTTGTCAAAAATCGCCGTAAGCATCTGAAAAAGCATATATAATCACTTTCCCCTCGTAAAAAATTCGTGTCTATACCGTTATCAACTTATCATACAAACTGAAGTATTTCCGAATATGAAATTAAAGCTCCCGTGGTATTATCATATGAACGCACTGCTTGGATTAATTCCGGCTCAGCGAAGTCGCTTTTTTATGTTCAGTTTTTAGCCCTTAATTATTGACTAACAAGCCGCAAACATATATAATCAATGTGTACTCCATTGAACAGCTAAAGGAAAATGTGATATGAAACCACTTTTTATAGTTTTTGAAGGCACAGACGGCTCAGGCAAGGGCACACAAATAAGCCTTCTTTCAAAACGGCTTGAAGCAAACTGTGCGAAGATTTTCGTCACCGCAGAGCCGACTCAGTTTGCCACAGGCGGGCTTGTCCGAGACACATTAGGCGGCATGACAAAAAGAACTCCCGCCGAGCTTGCCACTCTGTTTTTAGCCGACAGAGCAGTGCACTGCTCCAATCCCGTTGTCGGTATAAAAAAACTGCTTGACAGCGGTGTAACTGTCATCTGCGACAGGTACTACTATTCGTCCTTTGCATATCAAGGCATGGATACAAGCCTTAAGTGGGTCATGGACTCAAACCTCAACTGTCCTGACATTTTAAAACCTGACCTGTGCATATATCTCGACGTTGACCCCAAGGTTTGTGACCAAAGAATTCAATCGGGACGGGCTTCGAGGGAGATTTATGAAAAGCTTGAATCCCTTGAGCGCATACGTCAAAAATACTTAGAGGTCTTTAAGCTTCTGCCCGACCACAATATTAAAATTTTAGACGCTTCGGGAACACCGGAGGAAATATCGGTGGCGGTTTATGAAGCAGTAAAAAGCTTGGATAAATAAAAAATAAGCGAAGGCTGAGAGAATACACTCTCCTGCTTTCGCTTATTTTTAATTCAATAAATATTTTTCAGTCAAACCTTGATGTACTCATCTCTGCCTGCTCCGACTGAGACATACTCTACTCTCGCTCCGACTGCCTGCTCGATATACTTGATATATTCCTTGGCGGCTTCGGGCAGCTCGTCATAGCTGCGGCACTTTGAAACATCGCCGAATCCCGGAAGATATTCAACAACCGGCTTTGCACGGTTTAATCTGTCGCCTGTCGGGAAGTCATGAATAATCTCGCCGTCAACCTCATATGCAACGCATACCGGAACCTTATCCATGTACGATAAAACGTCCAGCTTGGTTAAAGCAATGCTGTCGGCACCCTGAACCATAACGCCGTATCTTGAAGCAACAACGTCAAAAGGACCTACCCTTCTGGGTCTGCCTGTCGCCGCGCCGTACTCTCCGCCTGCTTCACGCAGGCGCTCAGCCTCCTCGCCGAACATCTCAGCAGTAAAAGGTCCCTCACCGACGCAGGTGGAATATGCCTTCATGATTCCTATCGTGTTGTCAAGCTTAAGTCCCGGTATTCCAGAGCCGATGGGTGCATACGCTGCGATTGTGGACGATGATGAGGTGTACGGATAAATTCCGAAGTCGATATCACGCAAAGCTCCGAGCTGGGCTTCAAACATGATATTTTTGGAGCTTTTTGCGGCGTCGTAGAGATACTTTGACACATCCGTAACGTATGGCTTGATGATGTCGCCGTAGGTCTTGAGCCAGTCGAACATTTCTTTAGCTGAAATAGGCTCCTTACCATAACCCTGAGTAGTTATGTTTTTCCACTCGATGATGTCATTAACCTTTTCCTCAAGGGTTTCAGGGCTGAACAAGTCCTCCATCCTGATGGACTTTTTCATGTACTTATCGGCATAGACCGGCGCAATTCCACGCCTTGTCGAACCGTATTTTTTATCGGCTAAGCGGTCTTCCTCCATGATGTCCTGCATTCTGTGATACGGCAGGCAGATAACAGCCTTTTCGCTGATTTTCAGGTTGTTAGGGGTTATCACTATGCCCTTTTCTCTGAGTGCGGCGATTTCGTTGGTCAGATGCTCAATGTCGACAACCATTCCGTTTCCCATGACGTTGACGGTTGTCTCACGGAGAATTCCGGACGGCAGAAGGTTTAAAATGAACTTGCCCTTGTCGTTTATAACGGTGTGACCGGCGTTGTTTCCTCCCTGATAGCGGCATATTATGTCGTAGTCCGCCGAAAGAAGGTCGACCATTCTTCCCTTTCCCTCGTCTCCCCAGTTGATTCCTACTATTGCTGTCAGCATATTTATAATCAATCCTTTCTAACAAACTCAAGCTTTTGACGGTTTCTGCGAAGCAGAAATTCACGACGTCCTTTTTGTCGTGAAAGGCAAAAACTTGTTGTCTGAAAATTTATTTTCAGACATATAATCAATCCTTTCAAGAATTATCAAACGTTTATCTGAGCCGCAACGCTTTCGCCAAGCACATCCTTATTCTCATCCAGAACCTGCCTAACAACCTCGAGATACTCTTCTGTCTGCTCCTTAGCCCTGCCTGTAAACGAGCTTTCTTTGATAATTTTATCTATCTCCTCACGGGTCAAACCAAATTCGGGGTCGTTTGCTATCCTGTCCAGAAGGTCGTTGTCTGCGCCTTCAAGCTTAATCGTCTTACCTGCGGCTACAGAGTGGCGGCGGATTGCTTCGTGAAGCGTCTGCCTGTCCTTGCCGTTTTTAACGCAGTCCATGAGGATATTCTCCGTCGCCATAAAGGGAAGCTCCTCTAAAAGATGCTTTTCGATGACCTTGGGATAAACTGTAACTCCTCTTATGATGTTGATGTATAGATTGAGTATGCCGTCAACGGCTAAAAACGCCTCCGGTATGCTTATTCTGCGGTTTGCCGAATCGTCTAAGGTGCGCTCAAGCCACTGCGTTCCTGCTGTCATGGCGGGATTTATAGTGTCGGCGATGACAAATCTTGCCAAGGACGATATTCGCTCGCTTCTCATGGGGTTTCGCTTATATGCCATTGCGCTTGAGCCGACCTGTCCCGATTCAAACGGTTCGTCAAACTCCTTCATGTGAGACAAAAGCCTTATATCGCCGGAGAACTTCTGCGCACTCTGGGCAATTCCCGATAAGACAGAAAGGGTGAAGTAGTCTACCTTTCTTGTATACGTCTGACCGCTTACGGCGTATGAGGCTTCAAAGCCGAGCTTACCGGCTATCTTTTTCTCAAGCGACTTAACCTTTTCGTGATCTCCCCCGAAAAGCTCTAAAAAGCTTGCGCCTGTGCCGGTTGTTCCCCTGCACCCCAACAGCTTTAAGTTGTCAAGGACGAACTGAAGATGCTCAAGATCCATCATCAGATCCTGCATCCAGAGTGTCGCACGCTTTCCGACGGTCGTAGGCTGTGCCGCCTGGAAATGAGTGTATGCAAGTGTCGGAAGGTCTTTATATTTTTCGGCGAAGTCGGCAAGCGCCGATATAGCCGCCAGCAAAAGCCTTTTAATTAGCTTTAAAGCGTCACGCTGCAAGATTATATCTGTGTTGTCCCCGACATAGCAGCTTGTCGCGCCGAGGTGAATAATAGGCTTAGCCTTAGGGCAGACGCAGCCATAGGCATATATATGCGACATAACATCGTGGCGAACCTCTTTTTCTCTCTTTGCCGCCAGCTCATAGTCGATATCATAAATATGAGCCTTCATTTCGTCTATCTGCTCTTGGGTTATGTCAAGCCCCAGCTCCATTTCGCTCTCAGCCAAGGCTATCCAGAGCTTGCGCCATGTTGAAAACTTTCTGTCGTCGGAGAATATTTTTTGCATATCACGGCTCGCATAGCGCTTGCACAGTGGGTTTTCATAAATATCGTGCATTCTTATGACCATTCCTTTTCAAAAATTTGTTATCTGAATATATTTCAAAGACTTTTCTTTTCGGCTGACTCTAAAGCCGCTTTGACAAATCCGACAAACAGCGGATGCGCCCTGTTCGGTCTTGACTTGAACTCAGGGTGATACTGAACGCCGACATAGAAGTCCCTGTCGGTCAGTTCAACCGTTTCAACAAGACGCTTGTCGGGCGACAGTCCGGAAAGTGTCAGACCGTTCTTGGTTAAAATCTCACGGTAGTCGTTGTTAAATTCATATCTGTGGCGGTGTCTTTCGGATATTTCGGTTTTGCCGTAGCAGCGCTCCATTGTTGTTCCCTTTTCAATGATGCAGGGATATGCGCCGAGCCTTAAGGTTCCGCCCTTGTCGATATCTGTGTACTGACCCGGCATGAAGTCTATAACCTTATTCTTGCACTGCTCGTCAAACTCGCCGGAATGAGCATCCGAAATTCCTGCAACGTTTCTTGCATACTCTATAACCGCTATCTGCATTCCGAGGCATATTCCGAAATAGGGCTTATTATGCGTTCTTGCATACTTAGCCGCAAGAATCATGCCTTCAATTCCCCTTCCGCCGAAGCCGCCGGGAACGATTATGCCGTCAACACCTGAAAGCTCGCTGTCGACAGTTTCTTCTGTTAAGCTTTCTGAATCTATCCAGTGTATTCTGATGTGGGCGTTTAAGGTGTATCCTGCGTGACGCAAAGCCTCGGCAACAGATAAATAAGCGTCATGCAGCTTGACATACTTTCCGACAAGACCGATATGGACCTCTTTTTCCCTCGACTTAATTCTTTTAACCATCTCGCACCACTCCGAAAGCTCCGGTTCCGGTGCGTTTATGCCAAGCTCTCTTAAAACAACCGATGAAAAGCTGGACTTTTCAAGCATCAAGGGAGCTTCATAAAGGCAGGGCAGGGTTATGTTTTCTATAACACAGTCCGGCTTGACGTTGCCAAAAAGCGATATTTTCTTGAATATCGACTCCTCAAGCGGTCTGTCACAGCGCAAAACTATGATATTGGGGTTTATACCCATACTCAAAAGCTCTTTGACAGAGTGCTGGGTCGGCTTGGATTTATGCTCGTCCGAGCCGCTTAAAAACGGCACAAGGGTTACATGGATAAACAGACTGTTTTCACGTCCGACCTCTAAAGATATCTGCCTTACCGCCTCTAAAAACGGCTGGGATTCGATATCGCCTATCGTTCCGCCGATTTCTGTTATGACAACGTCGGCGTCAGTAGTCTTGCCGACGCGGTATACAAAATCTTTAATCTCATTTGTTATATGCGGTATAACCTGAACTGTTGAGCCTAAATACTCTCCCCTGCGCTCCTTGTTCAAAACGTTCCAGTATACCTTGCCGGTGGTGAGGTTTGAATACTTGTTTAAGTCCTCATCGATAAATCTTTCGTAGTGACCGAGGTCGAGGTCGGTTTCTGCGCCGTCCTCAGTGACGTATACCTCGCCGTGCTGATACGGGCTCATTGTTCCCGGGTCGACATTTATGTACGGGTCTAATTTCTGCGCCGCAACCTTTAGTCCCCTTGCCTTTAAAAGTCTGCCCAGTGAAGCTGCGGTTATTCCCTTTCCAAGTCCCGAAACAACTCCGCCTGTCACAAAAATATATTTTGTCATAACGCTTTGTCCCCCTTTATGATATATTTATGCAATTATATAAAGTGTCACTCGTAAGTTGAAAGTATGCCGTTTGCGACCTCAAGACGTGTCACGCATCTGTCCATAGCCTGCTTTTCAATATAGCGGTGGGCGTCCTTTTCCGTCATCTTAAGACGGTCTATGAGCAAAAGCTTTGCTCGGTTTATCGTTCGTATCTGAGCCATTTTTTCTTCTACCGACACGTTTTTCTCGCTGTAACGCCTGAGTCTTTCGCTCGTTCCCGAAAGCAGTAGCATCGACTGCGAAAAGACCTGCGCTGTTGTCGGCTTGGATAAAACTATAACTCCGAGAGGAGCAACCCTTGCGCTGATGTCGTGGTAGTGCTCTGCTCTAACAAGCAGTAATACTCCTGTTCGACTGCTCTCGCAGATATCAAGGGCTAATCTTGTTCCGAAATCCTCGGGCAACGGAGTGTTGACAACAACTATGTCAAAGCTGTTTTCCAAAAGCCGTCTTCTTGCGTCGGCTTCGTTTAGGACAACATCAACAGGGCAGTATAGGCTTTCAGGGAGAAGCTTAATAAGCGTTTGATTGAATTTTTCAGCCGATGAAACTATCAAAACGTTGTATACACGCTCTTTAAAATCCACAAAAGCACCTCCCCCGTTAACGCTATGGAATCCATGTTCCGAAAGTCCTGCGGCATCACCGACGATTTCTTAATTCACCATGCAAAAATCAATCCGTATAACAATCAATAATCCTTTTGGGCAGACATTCATTTATAAATCCGCTGACTGCCGCCGCTGTTTTTGCTTCAGCAAGCGATTTCGGCAGGGCGATATATTTATCCCTCTCGTTTTGCGGCAGAGTATAGAAATTGATATCTGCGGACTCGGGAAGCTCGATTTTGTTCCTGATGCCATATAATCCTGCTCTTATCATCAGCGCATGGGCTAAGTAGGGGTTGCACATAGGGTCGGGCGAGCGAAGCTCCAATCTTTTGAACTTGCCGACAGCCGCAGGAACTCTTATCAGCGCCGAGCGGTTTTCTTTTGACCAAGAAATATACTTTGGCGCCTTAAGCTCGCCGAAGCGCTTATAGGAGTCATCAACAGGGTTTAAAAATACAGTCATATCATTTATATTGGCAAGAATACCTGCTATAAGTATTGGCATTAATTCACCGCCGCCGATAAGCCTTGCAGACATATTCATGTGCATACCGTTTCCGGGGTGGCCGTCAAGCGGCTTGGGTGAAAAGTCGGCAAATAAACCGTTTCTTGCGGCAATTGTGCTGACGACTGAGCGGAATGTCACCGCATTGTCGGCAGATGTAAGCGGGTCGGAGTATTTAAAGTCAATCTCGTTCTGACCGGGTCCCTGCTCATGGTGGGAGCTTTCCGGCTTTATGCCCATTCTCTCAAGGGTAAGGCAAATCTCACGTCTGACGTTTTCGCCCTTGTCGTCCGGGGCGATGTCCATATATCCTGCATTGTCATATGGGATTTTAGTCGGTTCGCCGTTTTCATCCCGCTTAAAAAGATAAAATTCCATCTCCGTTCCGAAGGAAAACGAAACGCCCTCTCTTTTAGCGTCCTCAACAGCATTTTTAAGTATTGCCCTTGTATCCGCTTCAAACGGCGTGCCGTCGGGGTGCTTAATTGAGCAAAACATTCTTACAACCCTTCCGTGCTCGGGACGCCACGGCAGAACCGTTATCGTCGACGAATCGGGGTGCAAAAATAAGTCCGAGCTGCTTTCGTCCCCGAAGCCTGAAATTGCGGAGGCGTCAAAGGCTATGCCAGTGTCAAAGGCACGCTCAACCTCGTCAGGCATTATTGAGATGTTTTTCTGCCTTCCGAAAACGTCCGTAAAGGCAAGCCTGATAAACTTAACGTCTTCCTCTGCAATATACTGCATTATTTCGTCCTTTGAATATTCCATTTATAACCATACCTTTCTCACAAAGTCAAGTTTTTGCCGGCTTTGAAATTCCGCCGTGCGGCGTATACGATTTCATTAAAATCAGTTTCTGACTTTTGTTGCCTTTCCGCCATGCAAAAAAGTAGAAAGGCGCTCATTCAAACAAAGGATTCGCCATGCGGCTTCCGCCGAAAAACGATAATATCCCTTTAGTTGAATGAACGCCTTTGCTCATCGATTTTATATTTTAGCACACGCAGACTGCCTTGTCAATCGACAAAATGCCGATTTTTTCAATTTCAGCTCATATCAATTATATAAAAGGACAATCAAAATAAAGCCGGGAGTCCGCAACGGGACATCGGCTTTGGGCGGCGGTATTTATATCGGTTCTCTATATCTGCATTAGGTATAATGAGAGGGTCGGATATTATTCCGACCCTCGCACAGTCATATAAATCAACTTAAAGCTTTACTCATCAACAGAAACCGAATTCTGAACACTCTCAGCTCCTGCGTTTGCAACTGAGCTTACGGCTCTTCCGCCGAGCATTCCGCCGATGACGCTTGTTATGTCAATACCAGTCGACTCTTTAACGCCTTCGATGATCTGGCTCGCTGAACCCATAACGTCCTTGACGAGCTTAGTTGCGTTTCCGTCGCCGTACATAACGATCTTATCAGTCTGCGCCAAAGGACCTGCGGCGTTCTTAACAACCTCGGGCAAGGCGGCGAGATACATTTCAATAATAGAAGCTTCGCCCATCTTCTTCTGAGCCTGAGCCTTCTTCTCAATGGCCTCTGCCTCAGCCATACCCTTGGCTCTGATACCTTCAGCCTCCTGCTCCATTGCAAAGCGCAGAGCTTCAGCCTCAGCCTTTCTTGCCTCAGCCTCCTGCATAGCTTCATACTTCTTGGCCTCTGCATCTCTCTGACGGCGAATGAGGTCTGCCTCGGCTTCCTTTTCAGCCTTATACTTCATAGCGTCAGCCTGCTTCTTGATTTCAGCGTCGAGCTTTCTTTCCTGAATTGCGATTTCACGCTCGGCAAGCTCGGTTTCCTTTTCACGGCGGGCAATATCAGCGTTAGCCTTGGTTATTTCTATTGTCTTTCTCTGGCTTTCCTGCTGGATTGAATACGCAGCGTCTGCTTCTGCTTTCTTGGTGTCGGCAGCGATTCTCACCTGAGCCTGCTGAATGGCAAGCTCGGCGTTCTGCTCGGCAATCCTCTTATCTGCCTGAACCTTAACTGCGTTGGCTTCCTCCTGAGCGTGAGCTGATGCTATGGCAATGTCACGCTGAGCGTTTGCTTTGGCAATCTGAGCGTTCTTTCTTATCTGCTCAACGTTGTCAATACCCATATTCTCGATAGTGCCGGCGTTGTCCTTAAAGTTCTGAATATTAAAGTTTACAACCTCAATACCCAACTTCTCCATGTCGGGAACAACGTTTTCGGTAATCTTCTTGGCAACGCCCTGTCTGTCCTGAACCATTTCCTTAAGACCGACCGAGCCGACGATTTCACGCATATTTCCTTCCAAGACCTGAGTTACCAAGCTGACAAGATCAGCCTGACGCAGACCTAAAAGCGATTCGGAAGCACGCTTTAAAAGCTCGGGGTTTGATGAGATCTTGATGTTGGCGACGCCGTCAACGCTTACGTTAATGAATTCGTTGGTGGGTACAGCCTCGGAGGGTTTAACGTCAACCTGCATAACTCTCAAGCTGAGCTTATCGACTCTTTCAAAGAACGGAATTCTCCAGCCTGCTTTACCGATTAAAATACGCTTTTTGCCGAGACCCGAAATTATGTACGCTGTGTCCGGCGGAGCTTTTAAGTATCCGCAGAACAAAAGTACAAGCAACGCTGCAACAACAGCAATAATTACAATTCCTAAAATTTCCATGTCAATTCCCTTTCTTAATTAGTAACTTATAAACGGTTGGCGACTGATGATGTGTGTGCGGTGTTAAGCAAATCTTACCTGAATCAACCTCCTTTATTGAATCCGGAAGCTCATCCTTATACTGATTAGCGTTTAAAAGGCGGCTGCAAGGCTTATATAAAAAGCGATTTTTAGTGACGCCTTTGCTTAAAATCAGTGTTATGACAGATTGCTTTATATTTGGGTATGAAAAAGACTTCTATCATAACCGGATGATAAAAGTCTTGTATAATTCCTTTAGGTGAAGCCTATTGGTATCGGACGCACCGAGCTTAAAAATTAAGCTGTTATGACGATGAGTCCACACGTTCGACGTGTTAACTACTCCCTTTATGTCAATAATTATAGCACCGATTTGTCATATTGTCAAGTGCTCGCACACGAATCTACGATTTTGACAAATATAGGGAGCAAAACTATGCAATTTGACAGATTGTAAAATCATGTGTCGAAGCTGCGCAATTATAGCTCAGCAAGCTGCATTGTAATACTCCTAAATACACCTATCACAGCGAATCCGAACGCATAGCTTTTCATAAAGACTGAGGGCACATGATATCACAGCTTAGAAATAACAACAGTTGTGCTGTAGCTGCAAATTGTATATTCCTCTACCGACGAGTAATCATACTCTAAAACAACCCTGTACGTCTTATCAGAGTAAAGACTGAGCTCAACTGCCGTGCTGTTGACTCCTCCGAAGCTCTGAGTGTAGTATTTAATGCCGTTTTGGTCTACCACAGACACGGTAACATATGTGCTTTTATTTGTCGGGAAGCTTCTTATAGTCATGCGGTAATCGGCACTTTCGGCTGTGAACTCTTTCGAAGTGTATTCAAACCGATCTTCACCGTTCCATTCTCCTGCATGAGACATCTGCAATACATCCGACTGATTAACCGAGCTGTCAAAGCCTCCGCTGACGTATATCGCTGTCATGAGAAGAGACGACATAATTATAACTGCCGAAACAACCGCAGCTGCGCAGCCGAGCTTTGAACGCTTAGAGGACCTGATCCTGTCATCGAGCATATCGGAAAGCTCATTTTCCGCTACGATTTGTGCATTTTTCGGGTGCTTTTTAACAATCTCCTGAATCTTTGAGGGTCTGAGCAGGACAAGTGTCAAAATAACGTAAGGAGCAGCACTTATACACTGACTGACGTCGTAGCTTCCGATTTCTGCGGATATAGAGCCGCCACGAAGTATTCCTGAGGTGAACGCCGCACATATGTCTAAGAAGCCGTGGATAAATACCATCGCCCAGATATTTCGGCATCTGTAGTAAACAGCGGTAAGCGCCATTCCCATTGCAGAGACAGCGAACACCTGAACGATTACGCCCTCAAGGTCGGAGCCCAGAGCGTTTGTAAGGTGCATTAAGCCGAATATCAAACCGGTTGCTATAACAGACGTCCACACTCCTGCCGGATCGTTTGCGTGCTTTTCGTAAAAAAGATTTGAAACGACTCCTCGGAAGAATATCTCCTCCGCCAAGCCCACAAGCATCATAGTTATAAAGTAAACGGCTATTTTCCAGCCCGGCTCAAACTGTGGGTTGGGGTTTGTCGCAAATGCCTGTAAGCCCGTTACGGCAAGCGAAAACAGCGAAATTACTATAAAATACAGTCCTACAAACAGCCCGCCGAAAAATCCGCTGCCGCGCTCGTTAAACATACCGTCGAGCTTGAATAAGTATACAAGCCCTATGCCTGCCAGCGCCACAAAGCACTCGACCGTTCCCTGATACACAAAGTCTCCGTTGCTCATGAAAAATGACGGCGCAAACATCACCAGCAATGTAGCCGTAATCATCATTGATAGTTCAAATACAACGTCTGTTAGTATTCCCGCCAAAAGCGGATGCTTTCGTCCGAATGAAGCCATATGGTCCTGCCTTTCTAAAGCAATTTAAAATGATAGTATAATCTAAAAGCCGTCGAACGTCTTTTGCCCGACGGCTTTCTTTTGATTTATTTGCGCTTACTTAAACGCCAGCATAGACTGTTCAATCTTCGCAAGCTTTTCATTTGCCCTTTCGAGCTTGAGCTTTTCCGACTCAATAAGCTGCTCGGGAGCCTTTGCCAGGAAGCCCTCGTTTCCTAACTTCTTTGAAATTATCTCGATGTCCTTCAATACCGATGCCTTTTCCTTATTCAGCCTTGCAAGCTCCTTATCCTTGTCGATAATCTCGCTCATTGGGATGAAAAGTCTTGCGCAGTCGGTAACAACGGTGCAGGCGTCGGGGATGTCAACGCTTTCGGATATCTCAACGCTTGAAGCGGAAGCAAGTCTTTCAAAGAACATTATGCCCTTATTGAATACATCCGATTCTAAAGTCTCGATAAACAGCTCCGCTTTCTTAGACGGCGGGACGTTCATCTCAGCCCTGCGGTTTCTTATTGCCTTGATGGCAGTTATAATTTTTTCAAAGTCGGATTCCTCCGAAGTGTAGGAAAGACTGTCCTCATAAACAGGGAACTTTTCAAGCATCAATGGAGTTTCGCCCTTGAGTGCCTGCCAGATTTCCTCAGTTATAAACGGCATGAAGGGGTGCAGAAGCTTTAAGATTCTCAAAATTGCCCAGACCAAAACCTGCTGAGCGGTCTTGGCGGTTTCGCCGCCTGCTAAAATCCTCGGCTTTGTCAGCTCGATGTACCAGTCGCAGTAAACGTCCCAGATGAAGTCATAAAGCTTTGAAACAGCAACGCCGAGCTCGAATTTATCAAGGTTGTCGCCGACTTCCTTTGCCAGGGTGTTGAGCTTTGAAACAAGCCACTTGTCCTCAAGGGCTAAAGCATCGGGAAGCTCGCCTGTTATCTCCATGTCGTCGGGGAGGTTCATCATTATAAATCTTGTTGCGTTCCAGAGCTTGTTTGCAAAGTTGCGGCTTGATTTAACCTTTTCATCGGAATATCTCATGTCGTTTCCGGGGGAGTTGCCCGAAGCGAGCATGAACCTTAGAGCGTCAGCTCCGTATTGATCGATAATTTCAAGCGGATCTATACCGTTGCCCAAGGACTTTGACATCTTTCTGCCCTGAGAATCCCTCACCAGTCCGTGAATCAAAACGGTGTCAAACGGCTTTTCACCCATATGCTCCATACCTGCAACTATCATTCTTGAAACCCAGAAGGTTATGATGTCATAGCCGGTGACAAGGGTTGATGTGGGATAGAAGTAGTCAAGGTCTTCGGTCTTGTCAGGCCAACCCAGGGTTGAGAACGGCCATAGCGCCGAGCTGAACCATGTATCCAACGTGTCGGGGTCTTGGCGCATCGGCTTACCGCACTTAGGACAAACTGCGCTTTCTTCCTTGGTTACAATCATCTCGCCGCAGTCGTCACAGTAAAACGCCGGAATTCTGTGACCCCACCACAGCTGACGGGATATGCACCAGTCTCTTATATCCTCCATCCAGTTGAAGTAGTTCTTTTCAAATCTTTCGGGGACAAACTTGATATCGCCGCTTCTGACAGCTTCAATAGCAGGCTTAGCTAAGTCTGCCATCTTAACAAACCACTGCAATGATACTCTTGGCTCTATTGTTGTTCCGCAGCGGTAGCAGGTGCCGACATTGTGGGAATGCTCCTCAATCTTAACTAAGAAGCCGCCTTCCTCTAAGTCCTTAACAATAGCCTTTCTCGCCTCAAAGCGGTCCAGTCCTGCGTACTTGGGATAGTCCTCGGTAATCTTGGCGTCATCTGTCATAACGTTTATAACCGGCAGATTGTGCCTTAAGCCCACCTCAAAGTCGTTGGGGTCGTGGGCGGGGGTTATCTTAACAACACCTGTTCCGAACTCCATGTCGACATACGGGTCGGCAACAACAGGTATTTCACGTCCGACAAGCGGCAAAGTAACTGTCTTGCCGATAAACGCCTTATATCTTTCATCCTTGGGGTTGACAGCAACAGCCGTATCGCCCAAAAGGGTCTCAGGACGGGTTGTTGCAAGCTCCAGCCAGCCTGAGCCGTCTGTAAGCGGATATCTTAAGTGCCAGAAGTGACCCGCCTGGTCCTCATATTCAACCTCGGCATTAGATATAGATGTTAAGCAATGAGGACACCAGTTTATGATCCTCTCGCCACGGTAAATAAGTCCCTTTTCGTAGTACTTGCAGAATACCTCTTTAACCGCCTTTGAACATCCCTCGTCCATTGTAAAGCGCTCTCTTGACCAGTCGCAGGATGAACCCATCTTTTTGAGCTGGGATATGATTCTTCCGCCGTACTGCTCCTTCCATGCCCACGCACGCTCTAAAAAGCCGTCTCTGCCTAAATCGTCCTTGGTTATGCCCTCTTTGCGCATCGCCTCAACGATTTTTGCCTCGGTTGCTATAGACGCATGGTCCGTTCCCGGAAGCCAAAGGGTTGCATAGCCAGACATTCTCTTGTATCTTATCAAAATGTCCTGCAAAGTGTTGTCCAAAGCGTGACCCATATGAAGCTGACCTGTTATGTTCGGCGGGGGGATAACTATTGTGTAGGGCTTCTTTTCAGGGTCCGGGCAAGCCTTGAAGCAGTCGTTTTCGAGCCAGTATTTATAGATCTTATCCTCTACTTCCTTTGGCTCATAAAGCTTTCCTAATTCTTTTCTCATGATAAATCTGTACCTTTCTTTCTTTAGGAAACTCTGATTAAAGCGAAACGGAAAGTTTCAAGACGACGTGAATCCGCCTCTGAGGAGTCTGAGGAATCAAAGATTCCAAAAATCTTCGATTTCAAAAAACGTATTAATCAGTGTTTCCTTTATTCAGCGAAGCTTTTTGGAGCAATAAAAAATCGCCCCAAAGTTTTTTACTTTGAGACGAGTATAGTAATTCTACCCGCGGTACCACTCAAATTGCAAACGCACCTAAAGCTGCCCGGGAAGTCCCCGACAACAAGCAAGCTGCATTTGCCGCCTTGAAACGTTTAACGCACGCCATGCGGACAGGTTCTACTAAAGCAAATCGGTACTTTTTTAAAGCGCATCGCTTTGCTCTTTCTTCCCGTCGGCTCGGAAGCTACACGAAAAAGGATAATCAAACAGCGGCTTTCACCAAACGCCGCCTCTCTGAAGCTTATATTTTATCCTCCGCTCTTCGTCACAGCCATTGATTTATACTATGATATCACAGCGCTTTGAGATTGTCAACATGGAAAATCGGCAAAAACAGCATATTTATCGGGCGTTTGCAAAAACGAGCATTAGTAAAACTATATAAATCCGCCGCATAAGATGAAATATCATTTATGCGGCGGTTAATATTATGTGAGCTTACATTTCCGGTCCGTCAAAGCCTTCCTTCTCGGACTGCCGTTTAGATTTAATAACGACACACAAAACAAATACAGCAATTATTACAACAGAGATAAGAACAATCAGACCTATCTTGCCGAAATTCAGCTTTTTCTCACCGCTCTTTTCCATAATCTCGCCGAAGGTCTTTGAAAATGCCGTATTTGAATCCTTAACGTTTGCCTTGCTTCCGTCGGCGTTGTATACCGTTGAGCTTATCTCCAAACCGTTTTCATTGTATTCATATGTAACATAGCCCTCCAATGAACCGTCGGGACTGTGAATGTCCTTTCTTTTAAGAGAGTTATCAGAGCTATATGTATATATCTCATAGTATGCCATTTCACCGTCAAGCTCGTAGCTGGTGGTCTTTTTTATCAAGCCGTTAGTGTCATATTCATATACATATGTATCGGTTTTCTTGCCGTCAGCATCGTAAAAGGTGTCCGATACAGACTTTCCGTCGTCATTTCTTTCTGTTACCTCGGCATAGTAATCGACCTTGCCGTCTGCATACCATGTCTTTTTTACAGCATATCCTTCTTCGTTGAATTCAACTGAGTAATTTATCTTTCCTGTATAGTCATAGTAGGAATCCTTAAAAACGCTGCCGTTCTCATAGTATTCAGTGGTATAATTCATTGTTCCGTCAAGGAAGTAAAACGTTTCCTTCTCAATATATCCGTTGTCGAAATAGCTTTCGATCAGTGAATATTCTGTCATTACGTCGTCGGAATTATACCAAACCATCTTTAAAGCGCTGTTATCTGCATTTCTTTCCTCAATGACATAATAGCTGTCTATCTCGTTTTCAGGGGTGTAGGTTGTACACTTTGTACGTATACCGTCTGAGTTGTAATTAATCTCGTTATAGTAACCGTCCTCAAAGTATTCATATACTATAACACCGCTCATGCTGCTGTCGGCGTTATAGCAGTATATCTCGCTGAGAGACTCGTCTTCATTGCGGTAAATGTATTTATAGCTGTAGTCCTCACTATATACTATATCGCAAATTTTTATGTCATCTGCGCCGTATAAAACAGCGTCCGAATAGCTTCCGTCTTCAAAATACTCTGTAGCCTGAATATAGCTGTTTACCGAGCCGTCCTCATTGTAAAATGTCTGAGTTTTTATTCTTTCGCTGCTGTCATATTCAATTATGCTCTCAACAACCTGCGACTGTGTATAATACACAGTTTTAATTATCTTGCCGTTGAAGCCGTATTCGTCGACAAAATCTATTGTGCCGTCATCCCTGTAATATACCTGCTGATTCTCCTTGTCGCCGGTCGAAGCCAACGCTGCCGCTTCATGGCTTTCCCTGTCGGCTAAGCCCGTCACCTTGACATCGCAGGTATTTGCGCAGCCTGAAATAACAAGCGACGCTGCAAAAGCAATTGCAAATAAACTGATTTTCTTCATATAATCCCATCCGTTTTTTAATTTAATATACTGTAAAAACGCAGTTCGTTTTTACAAAACAAATTATACCGCCGTACCGATGCTTTGTCAATTATTATCATCGATTATGCTAACATACAGGCTTGATACAATGAACGTCAGCGATAAAATTAATTACCCGAATAAATGAATTATTCCGCCGTGTCCAAGGCATAATATACCAAGAACAGATGTTGTTTTCTGTAAGTAAGAATCAACATCACATTTCATCGTTTGAAAGGATTTGAGCATTATGAAAGCACTCAAGGGTTTTACAATATTCGCCGCCGGCGGACTATGCTACGGCATTGTCGAGATTCTTTGGCGTGGGTCAACGCACATTTCAATGTTTATAGTAGGCGGACTTTGCTTTTACATCATCGGTCAGTTAGACGAGCACCGGCACTCATTCTGCTTGATAGGTCAGGCGGCAATATCAAGCCTTGTCATCACCGCAATAGAATTCAGCTCGGGAGTCATCATAAATATAGCGCTTGATTTAAACGTATGGGACTATTCAAGACTTCCCATGAACGTCTTA
>ULUB01014083.1_pt1 | contig 19157 bp, 10 predicted proteins | sample 1958111 | NCBI WGS metagenome assembly ULUB01 (sample SAMEA4835749, study PRJEB28245) | human gut metagenome | biome: gut microbiome; material: fecal sample | place: Denmark | collected 2008
TTAGCGTTGAATTCCTTTAATGTTTCCAGAACGTTGACACGAACATGGATAAAGTTCTCGATACCTGCCGCTTTCAGCTCGTCCATGCAAGCGGGAGCGCCGGCTACGATGAACATGGCGCGGCCGTTCAAGGCCTTGAAAGCGGGAACTGCATATTCCGCATATTCATCATCGCTCGAACAGAGAACCACAATATCGGCTTTAGCCGCCATTGCAGCTTCCACACCTTCCTCTACGGTCGGGAAACCGAGGTTGTCAACAACTTCATATCCGGCACAGGCCAGGAAGTTACAAGAGTATTGGGCACGTGCCTGACGCATAGCCAGGTTGCCGATAGTCAGCATAAATGCTTTGGGACGCTTGCCAGACGCTTCCGTTTCCAGACGCAACGCTTCAAATTCGCTGGCTGCACGGTCGAAGTTCAGTGACGGAACATCCTTTTCGCAAGTGCTGTGTCCGCCGCAGCAGCAAGAGGCTTCCAACGGTTTCTTGTCGCCCGCCTTCTCGTTGAAGTTCGGGAACTGGTTAGTACCCAACAGCACTTCCTTACGCTTGGCAACGGCTGCATGGCGGGCCGTATTGCTCTCGTTCACGGCAGCCTGTATCTTGCCGGATTTTACGGATGCGTAGAAACCGCCGTCTTCTTCCACTGCAAGGAACAGCTCCCAAGCCTGCTTGGCAATAGCCACGGTCAGGTTCTCGATGTAGTAAGAACCGGCAGCCGGGTCGATAACCTTGTCGAAATGCGATTCCTCTTTCAGGAGCAACTGCTGGTTGCGTGCCAGACGTTCGGAGAATTCATCGGGAACGGCATACGTCTTGTCGAACGGAACAACCGTCATGGAGTCGACGCCTGCAAGAGCGGCACTCATAGCCTCGGTCTGCGTACGCAACAGGTTTACGTGCGCATCGAACAAAGTGAGGTTGAAAGTGGACGTTTCCGCATGTATTCTCATCTTGGCAGCACAGCGGCATTCGTTGTGTTCGCCCTTGTTTTCGCAGTCGCGCAGGCATTCCGGATTATAGGAAGCCACGATATTGGCCCACAACATACGGGCAGCGCGGAATTTTGCTATTTCAAGGAAGTAATTGGAACTGATACCGAAATTGAACTTTATCTTCTTGGCTACCAAAGCTGCCGGCAGTCCGGCATCGGTCAGCTGGTTCATGTATTCATTACCCCAAGCCAGCGCATAGCCCAGTTCCTGATAGATATATGCACCGGCATTGTTCAACGTCAGCGCATTCACGTTCAGGACGCGGTATTTCGGAAGCATGGCGGTAGCTTCAATCAGAGCCTTGGCAGTAGCCACCATATCGCCCTTTTCCTTGCCTTTGGCAAGCATCTTGTTGAAATAATCGTAGTTAATGGAGCCTTGCAACTTCGTGAGGTCATAATCTTTCTTCTGGAAATAACCGACCAGAAGTTGTGCCAATTCCACCACGTGTCCCTGACAAGTGGAGAAATTCAACTCTATGCACTCCGCACAGATGTCTTTCAGCAAAGTTTCGATATACTCCGCACTCAGTTCTTTGGCTTTCACGTGGAAAGAGAGCGAATCGACCCCCTTGTTCAAAATGTCCAACGCCTTGGCATTGGCTGCTTCGGGAGATTCCACCTTTATTTCCTGACGGACGAACCACTCATTATTGTTTTTCTTTGTACCTCTAAGATAAGGGAACTCACCGGGAAGAGCATCCGTGGTCTTTAAACCTTCAAGGTCTTCCATACGATAGAAAGGTTTTACCTTGAATCCCTCATTCGTCCTCCAAACGAGCTTTTTCTCAAAGTCCGCACCCTTTAAGTCTGCGGTTACTTTCTCCATCCACTGTTCCGTAGAAACCGGAGAAAAGTCCGAGAAGAGTTTTTCTTTACTGTCTGCCATAGTTTATTTAAAATTAAAATAGATGAATAGTATTCATTTTGTCATCAAGAGACTTGCAAATATAAGGAAATACTTCAAACAAAAAGGCTTTTTAGGGAAAATTGCACTTACGGATAACACTATGTCCATCCTTATTCCCGGCATCCCTCCATAGATACCTTGCTTTTGCAAAGCTGGTATTACAAAAAGAAAAGAAAACCCTTTGCCAGCTCCCCTTTATTAAGTAATTTTGCGCAAAATTTTAAAAAGCAATAAATAAGGTACTATGAATTGGTTAGAAAGTCTTCTTTGGGACCCGACATCCGTCGCACATATCGTTTGCCTGTACGCATTCGTTATATCCGTGGGGGTGCTGCTGGGCAAGATTAAAGTTTTCGGAGTATCGCTGGGAGTGACGTTTGTCCTCTTTACCGGTATTCTGATGGGACATTTCGGATTTACAGGTGAAATACACATCTTACATTTCATCCGCGAATTTGGTTTGATTTTATTTGTATTCTGCATCGGTCTGCAGGTAGGGCCGTCGTTCTTCTCCTCTTTCAAGAAAGGGGGTATGACGCTGAACATGCTTGCCGTGGGCATTGTGGCACTGAACATAGTGGTCGCACTGGGCATTTATTTCATCGATGGAAATATAGACCTGCCGATGATAGTAGGTATCCTGTACGGTGCCGTAACCAACACTCCCGGTCTGGGTGCGGCTCAGGAAGCGTTGAACCAGCTGAATTATACGGGAGACCCCATCGCATTGGGATATGCCTGCGCCTACCCGCTCGGTGTGGTCGGCATCATCGGCTCTATTATCGCCGTGCGTTATATCTGCCGCATCAACCTGAAAAAAGAAGAGGAGGAACTTAATACGCAAGAAGCGGACATGAAGCACATGCCGCATATGCTGCATCTGGAAGTGCGCAATGAGGCTATCGACGGCAAAAAGCTGATTCAGGTGAAAGATTTCCTGGGACGTTCTTTCGTATGCTCGCGCATCCGTCACGAAGGTCACGTCAGCATTCCGAACCAGGATACGGAATTCCACATCGGCGACCAGTTGTTCATCGTATGTTCCGAGGAAGACGCCGAAGCGGTTACCGCCTTTATCGGAAGGGAGATTCAAGTGGACTGGGAGAAGCAGGACACTCCGATGGTCTCACGCCGTATTTTGGTGACCAAATCGGAAATCAACGGAAAGAAACTTGGAAGCATGCACTTCCGCAGTATGTACGGTGTTAACGTGACACGTATCAACCGTTCGGGTATGGACCTGTTTGCCGATCCCAACCTGGTGCTCCAGGTGGGTGACCGTGTAATGGTTGTAGGCCAGCAGGACGCGGTGGAGCGTGTGGCCGGTGTACTGGGCAACCAATTGAAGCGTCTGGATACGCCGAACATCGTTACCATCTTCGTCGGTATCTTCCTCGGTATCCTGTTGGGCAGCCTTCCCATCGCATTCCCGGGCATGCCGACACCGGTGAAATTAGGTCTGGCAGGCGGTCCGCTGGTGGTAGCCATCCTTATCGGACGTTTCGGACATAAGATGCATCTTGTAACGTATACCACCATGAGCGCCAACCTGATGCTGCGCGAAATAGGTATTGTACTTTTCCTTGCCAGCGTAGGCATAGAGGCAGGTGAGCATTTTGTACAGACGGTCGTGGAAGGAAGCGGTCTGGCGTATGTAGGCTACGGTTTCCTGATTACCACCATCCCGTTGCTGATAATCGGTATGATTGCCCGGTTCTATTGCAAGGTCAATTATTTCACGCTGATGGGACTGATTGCCGGCAGTAACACCGACCCACCCGCATTGGCATATTCCAACCAGGCATCGGGCAATGACGCTCCGTCGGTAGGTTACTCTACGGTTTATCCGCTGACGATGTTCCTGCGCATCCTCGCCGGACAGATGATATTGCTGGCAATGATGTAAAATCAGTTCAAGGAGCTTTCAAGCTCTTATCAATAAAATCGGGAAGAATTTTACTATAATCTCCGTTAGGATGGCAGTAAAATTCTTCCCGATTTCATTTACAATGGTCACAGCGTTTATTCGTACAGTTTCAGTTTCTTCCTTACGAACTCTTCTATATAGCCGACCGTTTCGTCAATGCCCAATACGGACGAATCGACGCAAAGATGATAGGTAGCAGCCGCTCCCCAGGTCTTATAGCTGTAATAGTTATAATATTCGGCACGCCGCTTGTCCGCTTTGTTCATCTTCTCTTCCGCCGCACTTTCCGAAATAGAGTGCAGACGGCATAAACGGGCTATACGATCCTCGCGCGAAGCAGAGATGAAGATGTTGACGCAACGCGGGTTATCCCGCAAAATGTAGTCGGCGCAACGCCCTACGAACAAACAGGATTTCTCGGAAGCCAGTTTCCGTATCACATCGCTTTGCACCTTAAACAACGCATCGTTGCTCAAACAGTTGGCAGCCGGCATAGCCCCGTCACTGATAAACGGGAAACGCATTCCGAACAGACCGCCTATAATTCCCTGCGAAGCCTTTTCATCGGCTTTTTCAAAGAATTCACGGCATAATCCGCTTTCTTCGGAAGCAAGGTTAATCAATTCCTTGTCGTAGAAGTCAATACCCAGCCGGGCAGCCAGCTTCTCTCCGATTTCCCGTCCGCCACTGCCTAACTGGCGACCTATATTTACTATAAATTTATTGTCCATACTTTATTTAATCTATCTGTTTTGCAGATAGCAAATATAGGTATTCTTCCATTAAATATCAAAATAATGAAAACAAATCCATTTCCTGTGTATCAGGACGGTTACTGTTCACCAAGCAACTGTCTGCCTTAAAACATTCTGCCGCATTCATGATTCAGTTCAGCCGCGATGCCAACCGACGTACCGTACCGTTGACGGAAACTTCGACCTCAACCCCTTTCTCATCATAACCTTTGTTCAGGAATTTTGCTTCAAGTGCCGGGTAAGCGGCAACATCCTTCACCGGATAGATAACCGTTATGTAGCGCACGGCCTCCGCATCATCCTTATTGGTATCGAAAGCTACCGAAGTACGGGCTACGCGCTGACGGTAGGCAGTGGAACGCCAGCCCTCTTCCGCTCTTAAAGACGCGCTTTTTTCCGGAAAACATTGCAACTTCACATTACTCGGACCCTCATAAGCCGTAGTCACCATATTCTTCTCCGCATCAACGTTTACCTCACCTTCACGGAAATGATAATTCAAATTCACGGTTCCTCTGGCATTACCTGTGGCTTCGTCCACTATTACAAAATAGGCCTGGTCGACAAAAAAGACGGTACGACGATGTTTCAACCCCTTATAACCGGGATTTTCCGTTACCAGTATCTGCTCCCTACCTTCCGGCTGCCACAATCCGGTTACGGACTGCGTGGTTTCAAGGTTGCGTCCGTCCAAAGTCAGGGTGTTATGTACACGTGTCTGGCGGAACCAGTTGCGCAGTTTCATCACTTCGGCACTTCCGGCATAGACGTATGCACCGGTATCGGGAAACAGATTCCTGCCGTTGAACCAGAGTTCGAAAGTGCCGTTATCCGGCTGGCAATGCCACTCTCCTTTAGGTCCGGCTTTAACTACCATGACCGTTGCATCCTGCTTCCAACCGTTTCTGAAAGTAAAGAAACCGGATGTCAATGCCCCGTGGGAAAGATAAGGGAAAGGAGCGCCTTCACGCCCTTCTGTCGCATAATAACGTATCCAATCGCAGTCGGGGAACAATGCAAGCCAATCGCGGTAGTTGGCAAGTTCTGCCTGATAATCGCCCAACTTGGCATCACTGAAACAAGGATTGGTATAGTCGGGGAAACAAATGTTGGCATAGAAAGCAATCATATTCTTGACCGTATCCAGATATTCCGACGGAAACTCATTGCGGAAACCGTTACAATCTGCCATGCGCAAGGCCTTGCAGAATATGTTGATTGCCGCCAGGTGATAATGGGGATCCAGCTCGTACTGTCCGCCGTCATTGTATACTTGCTTCTTGATTTCACGATTCAAGATATTGATTCCACTTTCTCTCCAAATGGCGGCATCTTTCAGTTCCGGAAAGAAAACACCGGCATAAACCATACGTTGGGCTTCAAACAGCAGGTGGTTACCTTCTGCAGAATAATTTTTCAGGAGATGTGCGCCATGACGGTGATAATTGACGATAAACTCGGTCAGGAACTCCGGAGTAAACGCCGATGCGGAACAAAACAAAAGGAACTGGCAGGTCTGGTCCTGCAAACGGTTGCTGACTTCCAGTTGCCGCCATGCAAAATATACATTGTCGGCATCTTCCTTTACCTCACCGGCACTGACAAGCTCGAACTCCTCCTGCTTCATGTTCACCAGCGGGTTTTTCTGAACCCAATCCATATATTGATGTACCCACTCCTTTGCGTATTTCTCATCTCCGGAGATACGGTATGCCTTGCCCATAGGCGTAAACCACTTATGACGATGAAGCTGCCAACGCAACTCATTGTCTTTTACCGGCCAGTACTCCCAGTTGATATCTTTGCCGTAGTTGTAGGAAGGCTGATAGCCTTTATGTACAAAGAAAGTATGCTCCAAAGCATCATCCGCCCATTTCTGTTCTTCCCTGGATATGGTGAGGTTTTTCAAGTCTATATCCGGATGTGTAATACCGGTACGGCTACGGTAATAATTCAACAGTTCCTGTGCCGCCGCCTCCCACTTCTGCCGGGAGCATGCCGCTTTTACTTTCTCCAAACCCGGATAATCCAAATTTATCAGTTCAAAAGCCTCCTGCCTTAGTTGCTGTGCGTCTGCAACAACAGCAAGCATAAGCAAGAAAATGCTAAAAATGTATCTTATTGTCTTCATGATATGGTAATAATGAATTTAAATATGCTTATAATCAATCTCTTTTACCTGCATATAACGGAGCAATGCCTCCAGATAATAATAATCGGCATAGTTAAGCGGCGTATCTATTTCGGAACCATTCGGCAATGAGCCCGTTGAATGCATCAGTATAAAGCCCCGGTTGGTTCCCGGTTTTGCCAAATACCCGTCGGACGAAAGGCTTTTGAGCAACTTTCCGGCATACTCCATATAGGCTTGTCCGTCTTCAACAAGCGTGCTCAGTTCTATCAGGGCGGAAGCGGTAATAGCGGCAGCAGATGCGTCACGAGGCGTCTGAGGGGTGTCGGGCGCATCATAATCCCACAAGGGAACTGCATCTTCCGTCTTTACGCGCCGCATGATTAACGAGGCTATATTTTCGGCCTGCCGCAAAAATTGCACATCCTTAGACTCGCGATAACAGGATGTGTAGCCATATAATCCCCATGCTTGTCCGCGCGCCCATGACGATGCGTCACTCTTTCCCTGATGCGTGCACTTTTTTTCCACCGTTCCATCGTTATTGTAACTGACTACATGGTAGGATGAATAATCATCTCTAAAATGATTTTTCATCGTAGTCCTTGCGTGCGTCAAGGCAAGCTCCTTATATTTATCATCACCGGTCAGGCGAGTGGCATAAAACAGCAGGTCCAGGTTCATCATATTGTCTATGATAACGGGAAAATTCCACTTCCCGAAGTTCCAGGAACGGATACAGCCTATCTCCGGATTGAAACGGCCGCACAGGTTGTCCGCTGTTTGTATCAATGCACTGCGGACGCTGTCGGCAGGAGATAAACGATTGGCGTTACCGTAGCTGCAATTCATCATAAAACCTATATCATGCGTACCTTTGTACTCACGCAGCGGATAAAGATGATTAGTGAACTTCACAGCGCTTTCCCTCAAGCTTTCATCGCCGGTAAGTTGATAAGCGAGCCAAAGATTGCCGGGGAAAAAACCGCTTGTCCAATCGTAAATGGAAAAGCAATAACGGCGGGAACCCAAATTATCATGTATGGGTTTCAGCCGGGCAGAGTCTTTGTCTGTCAACTGTTTCTTATCCAGCTGATGACATAAAAAGTCCGTGTCATAGCCCGTCCAGATGGAACGGGGCAACCGGATTGAATCTCCGATTTCGGCCACGGTAAATTTCAATTGTAACGCAGCCGTTTCTATTCCCTGTTTCAGCCAGGTATAATCGTTTTCCGGTTGTTTGGGAGAGCAGCCGGAAAATACGCATAATGCGACAACAGCAATAAAACAAGATAATGATATTTTCTTCATCTTTTATAAAGGTTTCTATTTACCACAATCATCTCATAAAATTTCACCACATGGCAACCGGCAATACAACATCATATAGCTTTGAAATAGAAAAGATGTTTAACAGAGCTGATAAAAAACAGGCTTACTATTTTCAACCAGCTCCGAAACATCTTTCAACATTTCAAACAGGACATTGCATCCTGCCGTTTATAGCAATAATACCTATTTATTCATAACCCGGATTATTCTGATTTTTTAAAGCGGGATTGGCCTGCAACTCGCCCAAAGGTATAGGAAACAGTTCATGTTTGCCTTTTATAAATTTGTCGCCTGCAACATATTTGCCTTTTAGCGATTTATCCATTTTGCTTTGGAATAATTTTAAAGCATCACCCAAAATACCCCAACGTAATAAGTCATATTTACGCTGACCTTCAAAAGCCAGTTCAAAACCGCGTTCCCAATAAAGAGCAGTACGGAAATTGTCTGCCTCATCACCACTGTTAAAATAGGGAAGTTCATAGAGATTAGGCTGTGCAGCCTTGTATGCCTGCAATGAATTAGTTTCAGTAGCTCCGGCACGATGTCTTACTTCATTCAATAACCTCCAGGCTTCCGGAGTATTGCCAATCTCATTATAAGCCTCGGCTGCCATCAATACTACATCAGCATAACGCAACGGACAATAATTGACCCCTGTATTATTAGGATCTACAAAGCCTTTCGGCATCCACTCCCTACGCCATTTGCCCGGATACCAATCCGTCAGTTTCTTATTTTCAACCAACTTATGTGCTTTCTTATCGGCATCCCATTTATATTGGTAAGTACATACCATTACATCTCTACGCTCATCATTTGCCTCAAAGAAATCTTTCCAGACAGGTAACACACGGAAGAACGCGTTGGCACGTCCCATTGATTCAGCAGGAGCACCCTTGCCCGGCGCTTCTACCGCAGGACCATTATACGTAGCCCAAGTACCGGAATTATCCTTATAACCACTTCCTGTCGGATTAAAAGCTATCTCCCACAGATTTTCCATCGAATTCAAAACCCCTCCGGAATAACCCTGGAACAACTTTAAATAACCGCCCGGGTGAAAGTTATGATAACCTTTATTCTGGAAAGCAGTCCATTCGGCAATTACAGCATCAAAATAGGCCTTTCTCTTGTCGTCGGCCGGTCGGTTCAAACTACCGTCTTGCTGCAAACTATAACCTGCCCGTTGCAAGTAAACACGCATCAGCATTGCATGAGCAGCTCCCTGCGAAGGTATCTCCGGTGAAAGCGAAGCACTCCCTTTCTGAAGATTTTCTTTCGCAAAGTCCAAATCTTCAATAATATAATCATATATCTCCTCACGGCTTATACGACCATTAAAGGCACTTTCATATCCAGCGGTGTAGTCGGTCTTAAATGGAACATCTCCCCAATATTTCACTAAATCGAAAGCCAAAAATGCACGTAAAAATTTAGCCTGGGCCACCAGCTCTTTCAAAGAAGTATCTTCTTCATACCCAGCCATATTTTCAATGCCTTCAATGGCAAAATTAGCCCGGTCTATTCCCATATATTTGTACTTCCATAAATCAGCAATCCAAGTATTCGTCGGTTTCACCATATAATGTGCTATATCACGACGTGTATTGTCTGTACCAGTACCTTGTATATAATAAGTGTCATCCGACGCCGGCATAGCCATTTCAAACTGTCCGTAATGGTTGTTTGTAGCCAAACAGTCATAAATCCCCACGACTGACATCTTTGCCTGGTCGGCTGTTTGAAAATAGGTATCCTTCTCATAATAAGAAGTTGGTTTTTCTGTCAGTTCACAAGAGGCAAATCCAGTTGCAATCAGTGCGCCAAGCGCAATTGTTTTATATTTTTTCATTGTATTTTCTTTTTGAGGTTCATTAGAAAGCTAAATTAATACCGAAAACAAATGAACGGCTTTTAGGATAAGCACCGAAGTCAACGCCCGGTGTCAAACCGTTACCCATTGTGGATACTTCCGGATCGAAACCTGAATATTTAGTCCAAGTTAATAAATTAGAACCTGTTGCATAAAGACGTAACTTACTGATACCTATCTTTTCGATTATTTTCTTCGGGAAAGTATATCCTAAAGTGATATTACTAAGTTTCAGGAAGGAACCGTCTTCTACCGCCCAAGAATGAATATAAGTATCACCTACTTCATTATCATAGATAGCGGCAACGGTCTTACCTCTATTAATCTCGGCCATTTCCTGAGGGTCAGTAATTAATTCACCTGACTTATTCACTAAAACCCAGCGATTATGAGAATCGGCCGCAGCCAAAACGTTCTTATTCTGCAAAGCCGTCTTTGTGTTAGTCAACTTGGTTGCATTAAGTACATCATTGCCAAAGCTGTAAGTCAAGAAAATGCTCAAATCAAAGTCTTTATAAGTGAATGTATTATTGATACCGCCATAAAATTTAGGATACGCATTACCAATAACAGTCTTGTCTTCCTCTGTTATTTTATTGTCTTCGCTACCGTCTACATTCTTAAATTTCCACATACCGGGTTTCACATTGGCTTTATCGCCTGCATAAGGAATGCCATCTTTCAATGTGTAAGTTTGGGTGGTTGCATCATAATCAAAATCAGACACCTGATACAAGCCTTCTGTAATATAACCGTACATCTGCCCCAACGGTTGGTTTATACCGATAATATGTGTGTTTTGGCTATATCCGAAATTAGCTTCCCAAAGTTGCACTTCTTCTCCCGTTAACTGTTTTACAGAATTTTTATTGTGCGATAAGGTTACAGAAGTATTCCAAGTAAAGTTCTTGGTCATAATATTAGTTGAGTTGATAGTCAAATCAATACCTTTATTTTCTGTTTCACCGGCATTGATGACCATACTGTCATAACCTGCCGATGTTGGCAATTTTGCACTCAGCAACAGATTACTGCTGCGATTGATATAAAATTCGGGAGAAATAGTCAAACGCTGATTGAAGAAACCAAAATCAAGACCGAAATTGAATGTCTTGTTAGCTTCCCATTTAAGGTCCGGATTAGGAATCTGCTTGGGTACATAGCCTGATTGAGTAGAATCACCATTAGGATAAGTGACGGAATTCAATACTGCCAGACTCAGATAACTGTCTATACGATTATTACCAGCCATACCATAACCTAAACGAACTTTCAAATCCGAAAAAATATTCAAATTCTTAATAAATTCTTCTTCTCCCAAACGCCAGGCTGCAGAAAAAGCCGGGAAATATCCCCACTTATTATTCTTACCAAATTTAGAAGAACCGTCTGCACGGAAAGAAGCGGTAAACAAATATTTATCCTTAAAGCCATAGTTAACACGTGTAAAGAAAGAAAGGAGCTTGTCATCATAATTTTCAGCAGATGAAACAGCTGTCGGCAATCCCAGTGAAAGGTCGCCTAAACCAATATCATCGTTCGGGAAATTGGCGGCTGCCGCTTTGAAATTACGACTCCAACGGTTTACATATTCCTGACCAACCATGGCTGTTACATCGTGTCCTTTACCCGACCAAGTATAATTCAAGACATTTGATGTTTGGAAACTGCTGTTCTCCAGATTTTGAATGCTTCCATTAATACTGGAACGCTTTGCCGTTATAGACTTATCACCGTAGAAAATATCATTACGACGTGTCTGGTAACGCATACCTGTTGTATTGCGGAACGAAAATCCTTTAAAAAGCTTTAAAGTAAAGCCACCATTGGCTTGAAAAGTACGATACTCACGATCATTGGTTTCTTCAGCAGCAGAAAGCAGGGGATTCTGCATTACATTACCGGTATCGTCCACAAAAATCGGGTCTTCATCTCCTAACAGCAAATCATCTGTACCTCCAATTCCTATCATAGGACGATACTGCAAAATATGCTGCATCTTGTTAAAACGGTCACCACCTTCAGAAGTACCCATACCATAAACTTTCATTTGATCATAGCTGACACGGGCATTAACACTTAAACGGTCATTCAATTTATGATTCATATTGAATGATATGTTATGTTTTTTATTGCCACTATACACCATAGCACCTTCTTCATCATAGTAAGAATATGCCAAGTTGTAATTCAGCTTATCTGTTCCCCCGGAAACTCCTACACGGTAGTTTTGAGTCAACGCAGTACGCCCCAACGTTTCATCCTGCCAATCTATCCATTTACGATTGGAATAGTTAGTTCCGATATCACTATATTTTCCGTACAATGTTTCAAAAGCCGTAATATCCTTATCCCAATCTTCTTGAGTAGTAGCATCGTACACACGGCGTTCATAATCCAACATTGCAAACTCTGCCGTAGAAAGAACATTCAATTTCTTGGCTATTTTTTTGAAACCGACATAGCTGTCAAAAGTTACCGTAGCCTTGCCTTCTTTACCACCACTTTTTGTAGTAATAACTACAACGCCGTTAGCACCACGAGCTCCATAAATAGCCGTAGCAGACGCATCCTTCAAAATATCGATAGTCTCAATTTCAGCAGGGTCGAGTGTAGACATACCATCTTCGCTGGGAAAACCATCGATAATATAAAGAGGCTCATTGCTCTGTGTAATAGAAATACCTCCACGGACACGAATCGAAATAGAAGCTCCCGGCGCACCTTCACTCTGCATTACCTATACACCGGCCATACGTCCTGCCAATGCCTGGGTAATATCACTTGTCGGCACTTTGGAAAGTTCCTTACTGTTCACCGATGCCACAGACCCAGTCAAGTCCTTACGCTTAACCGTGGCATAACCGATTGCTACTACTTCATCCAGTAACACGGCATCAGCCTTCAACGTTACATTGATTACATTCTTACCATTGACCTTTACTTCTTGGGAAGTCATACCCACGTACGAAAAGACGAGTACATCTTTGGATGCGTCATTTACTTTTAAGGAATAGTTACCGTTTACATCCGTAACGGTTCCAATGCCGGCGGCGCCTTTAATGGTAACACTACCACCGATTACTTCATAACCCTCACTATCAATGACCTTACCGGTAACGGTCAGACTTTGCGCATATGCGGATATGCTCACAAAGGCGAGGATAAACATTAAAAACAGTTCTTTTAATTTGTACATAATAAATAAATCTAAGGTTCTACGTTAGAAATAAATTTTCGAGGGCAAACTTACTGCAAATGCTAAAAAAAGTGTAAAAGTATTGTTTTCATTCGTTACACTTTTACACTTTCCAAATATCAATTTTGTATAATACAGAGCAATTTTGTACAATATATAGCCCTACAGCTATGTAGGAAGTGGGTTGTCCTTTTGGGATAGAGATTTGCAAATCTGTTAATAAAGCAAAATACCCATCAATACAAAACTCATTTCAAGAAATCACTTCTCATTGGAGCAAAGCAGTCTATAAGCACCCCCGGTTCCAGACAGACACATCCGTGCAAAATATCAGGTTCGATGTAAATACCGTCACCTGCCTTTACCGTTTTCTTCTCATTCCCCACCGTAAACTCAAACTTTCCACTTGCCACATAAGTGGTTTGGGTATGGTAGTGAGTATGAGGAGTACCTATCGCTCCTTTTTCAAATTTCACTTTTACCAGCATTACCTGTCCGTCATACCCCATAATCTGCCGGGTCACGCCTTCTCCTGCGGGTTCCCACGCCTTTTCTCCACTAATAAAAGTAGTGCTACGCGTTTTTTTAACGGGATTGTCCGCATTTCCGCCTTCAACTGTTTGCATTGCACAGACAGCCGGCATCATCATAAGTGAAATACCCATTAAACACATGTACTTTTTCCAGCTTTTTGTTTTCATAACCAATGTTTTAATTAAATAATTTATTCTGTTTCGGATAATGTTTCAAATCTGTAGACCGTGGTTTGCCGGTAAGTCTCTCCCGGCAGCAACACGGTAGTCGGAAAATGCGGATTATGAGGCGAATCCGGAAAATGTTGCATTTCGAGACAAAAGCCGTAATACCGCCCATATGACTGCTTGCCATGCCCTTTCAGATAGTCCAGATTAGCTGCCGGAGTATAGAACTGCATACCCGGTTCGGTGGTATACGCCTTCAGTACCCGACCGGATTCCGGCTCTACAATTTTAGCTGCAAGCGCCAAAGTTCCCGACTGCTTATTGAGTTTATAATTGGTATCATATCCTTTTTTAAGTTCTCCGATGCGCCCGCCAAGCGGCTGCAAGGTTCTGAAGTCGTATTCCGTACCCGCCACCGCCATAAGTTCTCCGGTAGGAATACCTGCGGCATCAACCGGTGTAATCGAATCCCCGTCAATCATACAATAATGGTTCAGTACAGACTCCTTACACCCCGTTAAATTGAAATAACTGTGATTTGTCAGATTAACCACAGTCGGCTTGTCGGTCGATGCCCTGTAATCCAGAATCACTTCATTGTCATGCGTCAATTTATAAGCCAACGATATATTCAGATTTCCCGGAAATCCCCCTTCCGCATCAGGACTCAGATAACTAAAGCGAATCACTGCCGTATCCTTCACCACATAGGACGTATCCGTATTAAAAACCCGGGTATGAAATCCCTTGACGCCACCATGAATGGAATGCCCTTTATTGTTTTTATCCAGATAATAGACCCGGTCATTCAAAACAAGTTCCGCATTCCTGATTCTATTTGCATAACGCCCTACCGTAGCACCAAGCTTGGGTTGTCTGCCCAGATAATATCGCAAGCCGTCAAGTCCTAAAACTACCGGAGCAAAAACGCCCTCTTTATCAGGAGCGGAAACAAATGTTAAAGAAGCCCCATAATTGGTAACCTTAACCGTCATTCCATTCCTGTTAGTCATTCTGAAAAGTTCAACTGTCTTGCCTTCATACCGCAAACTGTCTTCCCTCGCTATCGTAAAGCCGGGTGTGCCCGTACGGCTGCATGACACAAGCAATGTATGAACAAGTATCAGAAGAAAGGGAGAAAAAAGATACATCTTCATAATAATATTCCATAAATGATACATACGTCACTGCTTTCCATACTCCGTAGGAAGGCAACCGATATACTTCTTGAAACGGGCGGAGAAATAAGAAGGAGTATTATATCCCACCATAAAACTGATTTCGGAAACCGTATACTTACCTTCCTTCAATAACTGACAAGCACGGTTAAAACGTATTTTATGGATAAAATCAATAGCCGATTTTCCTGTTATAGCCTTCAACTTCAAATGGAGATTGGAACGGCTCATATTCATCTCGCTGGCGAACTGCTCCGTTGAGAACTCCACATTGCTCATGTTTTTCTCCACGATGGCAATCGCTTTCCTCAACAGTTCCTCATCCATGGCATTGTTTGCTATCTTCTCCGGTTCTATCTCCGCCGCATTGGAATAATGCTCAAAAATACGATAGCGGGTACGCAGCATATTCAAAATCTTTGCTATCAATACATCCATCGAGAACGGTTTGGGAATGTAATCGTCCGCACCTACCTGCAACCCCTGCAACTGATACTTTATATCGACCTTGGCAGACAACAGATACACTGGTATGTGACAGGTCCTCAAATTCTGTTTCACCGATTTACAAAGTTTGACTCCATCCATAACCGGCATCATAACATCCGAAAGAATCAGGTCTACGTCATTTTCTTTAAGCACCTCCAACGCCTTTTGCCCGTTCTCCGCCTCTATCAGATTAAACTGAGCGGACAGACCGTTGAACAAATACCGCCGCAGCTCCTCATTGTCTTCCACTATAAGAATTGTTCCATGCCTGCTTCCCGCCTCTTGTTCACCGGCTTCTGCCACTTCCGTTTCTACATCATCGATATAAACCTCATGCGCATTTGTCGAATAGACACGCTGTTCCTCCATCTCTCCCTTGCTCTCCGCAAGTTCCTCCGCAGTATACACCGACTTATCCTGAGGAATATAAATGGAAAACGTAGAGCCTTTTCCAACCTCGCTCACCAACGTTATCTGCCCGTGATGCAATTCAACCAGACGCTGAACCAGCGACAGTCCGATGCCGCTTCCTTCGTGTACATTCTCCACCTGATAAAAACGTTCGAAAATCTTCCGCTGCTTATCCTTTGGTATGCCCACTCCCGTATCTGCTACCTGCAAAACAACATTTTTATCTTCTCTGTAGAGTTTTACATAAATCCTCTCCCCTTCTTCCGTATACTTAAAAGCATTGGATAAGAGATTGTTGATAATCAAATCCAAATAAGTACCGTCAAACAGCACATCCTCATCCTGCAATTCCGAATAGAAATTATAGTCTATGTCCTTTTTCTTTGCCAGACTCTCGTAATTTAAAAAGCTGTTCAATACCCTTTTATATGCATTGGCATAACTCGGCCTCAACTCAAAAATACCCAATTCGGCACGCCGGTAGTCCATCAGTTGATTGACCAAATGCAACAGTCTTCTTGCATTCCGCTGGATATACAACAGCTTTTCGCGCTCCCAATGCCCGGTGACACTGCTGAGCAACTCTTGCAAAGGAGAAATAATCAAAGTCAACGGAGTACGTAACTCATGTGAGATATTCACATAAAAACGGATTTTCATCTGGCTGATTTCTTCCTTTTTTTCCCTGTCAAGCCGCTCCATACGGATTTCTGTCTGCATACTCTTACGCAACCAGAAGAAACGGAACACAGCAAAAACCAACAAAACGAAAAACAACGCAAAAATCAAAAAGGCCCACCACGTACGATACCAGACCGGAAGGACACGGATGTGAAGAGCCTCTACCTCCCCGCTCCACTTTCCGTCATTATTGGCTGCCTTTAAAAGGAAGGTATAATCTCCTGCCGGCAAGTTGGAGTACGACACCGGACTTATGTCTCCCTGTTTATACCATTCATCATGATACCCCTTCAACTTATAGGCAAACGTATTGTGCTTGCCGGCTATGTAGTTGGAAACGACAAAGGAAAGGGAAAACGAGTTTTGGGAAGATTTCAGGGTTATGTGGTTAACACTCTCTATATTCTCTTTCAGTATTCCGGTCTCGTCATTCGGAAGCACCTCCTTATTAAAAACAAAAAGCCTATTGATTACCGGTTTCGGAGTATAAGGGTTGTCTATCAGGGTTTCGGGACGGAACATGGTGATGCCGTTAATACCGCCGAACAACATATTGCCATTGCCGATGCGACAATAAGAACCGGCATTAAACTGATTGCTCTGCAGCCCGTCCACTATTGTAAAATTGCGCATTTTACGGTTCTCCGGGTCAAAACAACTCAATCCCTGATTGGTACTGACCCACAAGCGCCCGTAACTGTCTTCCAGTATTCCATAGATGACATTACTTGGCAAACCGTCGTCCGTTGTATATTGCAGCAACTCCTTATCCGCTTCCTTCAAGGCAAAAAGCCCGTCACGGGTACCTACCCATATAGAACCGGATAAAGACTCGTAGATACAATTCACAAAAGACTGTCGCAATACCGGAGTAATACGAAAATCCGTATTGGTCCGCAAACCCATACCTTCCTGATTATAAACGGAAAGTCCCTTCTCTCCACCTACCCAGATGCGTTTACGGGAGTCCCTAAACAGCAAGCGGGTCTTTTTTTGTACCGGGCGGCCTTCTACATCTTCATTTATAACGGTAAAGCGTTTTCTGGCAATATCAAAATGAAACAAATAGTCCAGGGAAGCTATCCAAAGACCGTCTTTTCCATCGGATATAATAGAATAAATATGATTGCTCGGCAAGCCACTGTTTTGCTGATTGTAAAACACCTTTCTTCCGGTCTTACGATGCAGTACCATCATACCGCCGGCATGGGCGCCTACATATATCTTATCCGATGCTTCATCTACATATACCGTTTTAACGTCTTTAAAAGGAACACCTTCCGATATGTCCGGATTAAACAAATAGTTCTTATAAGTTTTCGCCGTATTATCATAGAAGTTCAGACCACCGTCACTTGTTCCGATCCATAAATTGTTCTTTTTATCCTCTACAATGCAACTGACAACATTATCACTGAGCGAATTAGAGAAAGGAATATGTTTAATCTGCTGGAAACGGTTGCACAAAGGATGATAGTAATTCAATCCTCCCCAGTATGTACCCAGCCACATTCCGCCCTGCGAGTCTCTGAAGATGCAACGCACCGAGTTCTGCGACAATGTCCCAGCCTGAGCCATCGAACTCTCAACCGATATAAAGCGTTCCTTCCCTTCCTGATATATATTCAGCCCGCTGTAAGTCCCTACCCACAAACGGTTCTCCTGGTCCAATGCCAACGAACGCACATAATTGGAGTTCAAACAGGAAAGCTTATTCTCATAACGATAGTTGTCCAGTTTTTTGTTCTTTACATCATACAGGTACAGTCCGTTGCCTTCAGTCGCTACCCATATCCGATTGGGAGTCTGGCACAAGATACTGTTTATCTGCACCTTGTCATGCAGGTCAAGTAGTGTTTCCAATGCTCCGTTCTGCAATGAATACATATACACCTTCCCTTTAGTGCCAATATAAATATCATCATCTTGCCTGAGCAGCGTTAACGGTTTCAGCGAATGTAAAGTAGCCGACAACGTATCATTCAGGAAACGTTCTCCTTTCACGTCAAAAAGTAAAATACCTTCGGTTGTCCCAAGCATAAGCCAGTCCTTCTGCATAGGCACAATATTCCTGACTGTTACATTTTGTCCCTTTCTCTTATAAAAGAAATTAGAGAATTCGTTCTTGCGATGATTATAAAGCGACAAACCTTCTCTCGTTCCTATCCATATCCGGTTATCATTGTCAATGACGACACAACGGGTTATATCGCTGGCTATACTCTTCGGATTCTTATACTGATGCCGGTAGACTGTGAAATTATAACCGTCATACTTATTAAATCCGTCATAAGTGGCAAACCACAGATTACCTTCTTTATCCTGATTAATTCCGAATATGGTGCTATGCGACAACCCTTCTTCCAAACCGATATGTATGAAACGCATACCGTCTATTTCACCGGCAAGCCCCATACAGGCAAATAATATTCCGCATAGTAGTGATAAGAATCGAAGTGTTCTCATGTATATTATATTATAAATCAGGACAAAGAAATAAAAAATATATTAATTATATATGATTTTAACTTGAATTTTCTTATCCGGGCTATCCGGAAAAATCTGCAAAG
>ULUB01076945.1_pt1 | contig 19038 bp, 14 predicted proteins | sample 1958111 | NCBI WGS metagenome assembly ULUB01 (sample SAMEA4835749, study PRJEB28245) | human gut metagenome | biome: gut microbiome; material: fecal sample | place: Denmark | collected 2008
ATTACCCCGGTAACCAGCAATATATCCCCTTTCATCTCAGCTAATGAACTTCCAGATACAACTAAGATAATAATTTCTGTAATAGATATAAAAAGGCATAACAAATATGCTAATATCCAGTTTTTTCTATGTTGATGAATAGAATCCCTAACAGCCATATCGAGAGAGCCTACTACCAATTCCTCGATTTCTTTTCTATCAATATTTTTCTGTGTATCTATTTTTTCTCCACGTAACAATTCTGTAACGGTAACATCTAATATATCAGCTATTGGTATGAGTAATACGACATTGGGCATACTAAGACCACGTTCCCATTTGCTAACTGTTTTATCTGATACATATAATTTTTCAGCCAAATCCTTTTGAGTTAAATTCTTTTCCTTTCTTAATTCGGTTACAAATAAACCGAATTTTTCATTACTAATTTGATACATATATTCACCTCCTGCACACATATTATAATGGGAGTATGCATAAATCAATCGACTAGCAGTAGAATTGTAATATGCTTCTTCTTTGACCCCTTATAAACACCAAAGCTGAACAAATAGGATTTTTCTTCCTACCTGTTCAGCTCTTTGTTTACCTGTAAATCAATTCATTTAACACAATCTCTTCTGCCATATTACGAATACCATTTACCGCTCTGACCCATTATTGCAAAATTTCTTGTCTAAGTCATCAATTTACTGGCTACACTTTGACTTTGATTGTACTATTCTAAGATCTAGTCAACAAATGTCAAGCATGTATTGACTTATATAACACTTCTTCAAATTTTAGTCACCTACTTTACCCAACATGCGTTGACTTATATAGCATTTTTTCAATTTCTAGTTATCCACTCACCTTGCATTCGTTGACTCATATAGCAATTCTTCAAATTCTAGTCATCTGCTTCCCAGTATTCGTTGACTTATATAATAATTCTTCACTTTCCAGTCATCGAATCATCCAACTATTGTCCTAGTTTGGACAATAAAACACATGTCTCCACATGTGTGGTCACCATAATCGAAACACATATCCTCTGCCTCGTGTCCCGAAAAAGAACACATCTCATTATCATTCAACAAGTCGTGATTATCGCTCATTTTAAGCTCCTCCTTGTTGTTTTATACTGCCTGCTTATGAAGCTTTTTGTACCTGCCTCTTGCATCCGGCACACTGCAATCATCCATACCCTTTAATACAAAGATAAGCTTGTATGGATCAATCGTACCATCCTCTGCATTCTCACCGACAATCACCTTCTCCACAATACTCTCAAATACCAGTCTGTCAAATTCATCACATATCTCAGCATTTTTGAGTTTTTCTCTGATGGTCTTCATACGGTTTGCGATATTCTTCTGAGACAGTGCCTTCTCAGAAAACAACAGCCTTTCTTCCTCACACTTTTCTAACTTGTGATTCAGTTCACTGTATTTATCATCATAAGCCTCTTTAGAAATTTTATCATCCAGATACATGTCGGTCAATTTCTTTCTCTTCTTTTCAAGAGCAGAAATCTCCTTCTCCACACGCTTCTGCTTCTCTGTGCTGTCATCCTTTGAAATCGTATCTTCCAAGGAAGAAAGCACAGACTCCAGTACATCATCAAAATTCTCAGCCAATAACTGAAACATCTCTAAAAAAGCATTCTCGATGATAACCTCATCAATTGCCTTGCTGTGGGGACAGTTTTCAATTCCCTTATTAGCTGCTGTCCTGCATTTCCATACCGGCTTTTTATGCTGGGTATCCTGATGATGGGAACGCCTCGTAAGATTCGTACCGCAAAAACCACACTGGCACATACTACTGAATGCATACTTTCTTGCAAATTTGGTTCTTGCCGCATCGGATACATTCTCGTTGGTATGATACCGGCTTTCCCGAATCTCCTGTGCCTTGTTCCATATTTCTTCCGAAACAATGGGTTCGTGGTGGTTCCTCGTATAATACTTATTGGATTCCCCTCGATTGTCAAGTCTCCTCTTGGAAATAGGGTCAACAGTATAGGTCTTTCCCATAAGCAGATCACCCTTGTACTTCTCATTCTTGAGAATCCCCCGGATGCCGCTGTCCGTCCATTTAACCTTGCCCTTCTTATTGACTTTACCAAGTCGCGTAAGCTCCTTGGCAATGGTATAAGCACCATACCTCTGCACATACAAATCGTAAATCATACGGACTGTATCAGCCTCCTGTTCGTTGATACTGATGCTCTTGTCCTCCGGGTGATAATCATAACCGAGACAACTATTGAAACCCATCAGTTCTCCTCTGGACATTTTCATCTGAACGCCCAAAGAAACATTCTGCGACAGGGACTCTACCTCGTTCTGTGCAAGTGCAGATATAAGTGATAACTGCATTTCACTCTCCATGGTGGACGTGTCAATATTTTCTTTTTCAAATATGACAGTCACACCCTTTGCCTTCAACATTCTTGTGTAAGAAAGCACATCCACAAGATTTCTCGAAAATCTGGATACGGATTTTGTGATAACAATATCCACCAGACCATTCATACAGTCATCAATCATACGCAGGAACTCATCCCTCTTGTTGGTCTTAGTTCCTGTAATTCCCTCATCTGCATAAATACCTACAAGAGCCCACTCCTTATTTGCAGAAATTTTATCCTGATAATACTCCTTCTGGGAATTAAAACTCTGCAGCTGTTCCTCCCCATTCGTGCTGACACGCACATATGCCGCCACTCTTTTTCTGGTGATGGTAAGCGGCTTTCCCACCAGTCTCCGGTCTCTGATAACAGGACCTTCGGCTTTTTTAATTACTTCAACCTGTTTTTCTTCCATGCAAAAATCTCCTTTCCATAAATCAATCTGTATACGATAAGCAGGCAGCAACAGAATTTCTGCTACTGCCTACACTATAAAACATAATAAAAATGTTAACGAATGTACGAGTTACGCAGTCATAAAACTGACAACACCGTATTCGCCCATAATGTGAATTCTTGTCCGGTTGTACTCATCTTCCGTAATTAGTCCCTTACGGAAAATCCAGCCCAACACCGCAAGCTTCTTGCCTAACTCCAGCTCCTTCGTCATAAGCAAACACCCCTTTCCTAATAATCTGATCTATCACCTTCTCTCTGCATAAATGCTGTGATAATACACGGATTGCTGAAAAGATAACATTCTCTTGGCTTCCATTCGCATCCTATGTTGTCGGCGTTACAGCCAACCTTTAGTTCTTTGATATTCTCAAAACCTGTGGGCTACTCCTGCTCGAGTTCCTTTCCCACCCTTGACGGAAGTGTCTTTCCTCGCTCCTTCTGATTTCTCAGATGTCCTCGCAAGGTCTGTTGACATAGGATACAGCTCATAAATCCGTTTCCGGATTGTTTTTCAAAGTACAAATTCATAAAAAAATATATAGAACATTTGTTCTTTTCTTGTTATAATATTCATGTAGCCATTCCATCTGCCTACCGGCTTATGGTGGCTACGTTTTCATGGGTTAATGATACGAATTTCTGACTCGGATTATCATTGACGGAGACTTGACCAAAAGTTGACAAAATAGATTGGAAGTGAAAAATTGCAGAACCGGATTACTTTCTCCAATGTAATTGGAGTGTTATTGGAAAATAAAAAGAAAACCTATGCACAGTATCGGATGATTGAAGATATCTTCTATGACTGCCTATGTCATATGGATATATTTGAAAAAGAAGATTTTGAAAAGAATGTCACCTACAGCAGATGGTGTACCGGAGAACGTCCTATCCCAAAGGAAATATTATCCTTTTATGACAATGCCGGATTTGATGGCATTCAGGATAACATTCAGGATGATGTCATTCCCAACCTTATTAATGTGTCAGCCACAAGGGAATTGCTTTTGGAATTGGTTACGGACAGTATAGATGTAATCGGCACGGAAAAAGCCGATGAATTTGCAGGGATAACTGATGATGCAGAGCTTATTACTGCCCTTATCCGCTATGCCATTTTAAATGACCACGGCAGCAGACATACTCTGCTATCCCCTGACCTGTCAGATGTTCTGCTTAGTAACAAACTTCCCTCTGTCAACCGTTACTTTATTGGACGAAAAGAGGAACTGAAAGCTATTGGTAAATCATTGCAGGAGCATAATCCTGTATTTATCACCGGAACTGCCGGAATGGGTAAAAGTGAACTGGCAAAGACCTATGCCAAGAAAAACGAAAAGAAATACACCAACATTATTCACATATTTTACGATGGTGATTTGAAGAAATGTGTTATCCGCATGGAATTTAGCGATGATACCTCAGATATGAATGAAGAAATGCTTTTTGACAAGCATATGCGAACATTAAAAAAGCTCCACTCTGACAGTCTGGTTATCATTGATAACTTCAATGTCCTGCCAAAAGAGGATGCTTTCTTCAAGGAATTTATAAAATTAAATTGTCAGATACTGATTACCAGCCGGTGCAATGTTTCACAATATGAGTCGGTAAAAGTTTTCGAGATGAATGCAGATACGGAGCTTGCAGAATTATTTTATAATCATTGCCCTTCTGCCAAATGTTCCGAAGATATAGTAAGGGAGATTATTCAGACAGTGGGCTGTCATACCCTTACTGTATGCCTGTCTGCATTATCCCTGACAGCCAGTGGCATAGAACCGGAAGAGCTGCTTGCTGAATTAAAGACCTGCGGGCTGAATATTGCCTCCGGGGAAGATGTGGAACTATATAAGGATGATGATTTCACCAACGGACTGATGATAGAGCATTTACGAAAGCTCCTACAGCTTGGCAAATTGTCCGATCAGCAATTGGACATTCTCCGTAATCTGTCCCTGCTGCCGGTTGCCGGTGTATTAAAGAATAGCTTTAAGAACTGGATGAAGCTTGATAACCTCACGGATGTGAACCACCTTATTAAGTACGGATTTATCAATGAAGATACGGATAACAAGAAAATCAGCCTTCATCCACTGTTACAGGAAGTAATTACCATTGAGACCATGCCAACAGTTACTACCTGTCGTACCATGTTGGACAACCTCCACCTTATCTGCTTGGCACACGGCTTGGAACTTTGCAGACCGGAGAATATCATTGCTTCTCTTATCAGTGTGACGGAGCAGATTATTGTGGATGATGAATCATATTTTCTACTGTTTTTACAGGATATGTTCCCATATCTTAATAAGTATCTTGTATCAGACTACCTCCTAAAGCTTACTGAGAGAATCAGCTATGTTATGGAAGAATACAAGCTGGAGTCTCCCTGCGACAAGGCATTGCTACTGGATTATAAGGCAGAGTGTTTTCTTCTGAAGAAAGATTACGGAAATGCGGTGAAGAAGCGTGAAAAGGCAATCAGTATCTTGGAAAAGCTTCATAATAAGGATGCCGATGTACGAACTGCCAATCTTCTATCCAATCTGTACAACAACCTTTCCAATACTTATCTTCTAATGAAGCATTGGAATGAGGCAGCAAAAGCACTGCATACCGCTTTTGATATCCGTATGGAATATGCCCACTTAGGGCTGACCGAATCCCATGATTCCCTGCAACAGATGATGAACCTTATCAATATGCTGTTGCTGGCAAAGGATGTGGACAATGCCAAGATTGTATTGGAGCAATATGAAACCTTGGTGCTTAAACATCTGTCTGATACCTCTCTGGATTATGGTATCTGTAAGCTAAGTCGGGGTATTATTGATATGATGGAAGGTAAGCCGGAACCGGCGGAGATGAATCTACTCGGAGCTGAGAGTATTATTGGAAATGCTATGGGTATAGATAATGACTATATGAAGACGACCTATCGGTACCTGAATAATCTGTATGCACGGTGGAAGAAGCCGGAGAAGGCGATTGAGTATAGGGATAAGTTTCTTGGGGTGAAACGAGGGATTTCCAGAACCTAACAATCCCAACTGTTGCTTTTTTTGCAACAGTTGCCCGCAAGAAAATCCTTGCATTTTCGTCCTGCATGACTTATAATTCATATGGTACGCTACGGAAACTTGCGATGCCCGTGGTCGGTGGAGATTCATGCGTGAACTCCACTTTTATATTGGATTTCAGTAAAAGTTGAGGATTGCCCTAGATTGTGGGGCAATCCTCTTTTTATGCATCCTATTTCTCGGAAGCATCTTCTCTTTTCCATAAATCTACCTTTCCAAAAATGATATCAAATATTTCCTTTTTGCTTTGATAATCTCCTGTATATAAGATTCTTAAATTTATACGCGCTCTGGTTGCCGCAACATAAAGTAGATTACGCGCCTTTCTATACAATTCCAGCTCGTTATCCTTTAATTCTTGGTTATATCCAGCAAAATAATTATTAAAGTATGATTTACTACGTCCAAATGAATCTCCAAAAACCATTACAACATTATCATACTCCAACCCCTTAGTACTATGAAATGTGTGATATATAATATCTTCTTCATAATTCCTATTAATGTATTGATACCACCGATAAAATATTTCTTTATCCAAGTTCAACAAAGTTTCTATCTGCTCAACAGCCGTCACATCTTCTTGAAAAATTTCTCGTTTAACAATTTCTACAAAAATATCCATAGAAAAATTTTCAATACCTACTATTGAATCTACCGCTTTATCTATTAATATCTTACTTTTCTTTTCATGCAAATAACGACTTATATCATTCTTAAACGTTTCGATTGAAAGTATAATTTCTTTCAAAGAAGTGGCTGTCATCTTTTTCAATGCATCCACTATCTTAGCAACACTCTCTATGTCCAATGAAACAAGTAATTCTCTAGAAATAATATCTAATAACGGCGTATCATCGTTTTGGCACAAGAAGAAGAATTCTGTTAAATTATATAGGTATCTTTCTATTTCACCCAATTTATTTACATCGTTACTCAATAACTCTGTTGCTAATATATCATAATTCTGCTTATAAAATGGTGTAGCATTAAACCAGTCATAAAGTTCTGCAAGTCCTGCATGCTCAGCGACAATTTTATTAACCAATAAAAAACAATGCACCGATTTATCCTCAATAGAATGTTCTTTCATTTCAGCACTATTAGCGCAAATAAAATCTTCAATATCGTCTTCTGACCCGTAATATGTCTTTACACTTCCACCGGTTGAATCTTTATATACTGATTGTTGTTCTATATCATCATGTCTGATTCTATTGGATAGCAATATTATCTCGTTGCAAGAACGTCGATTGTATTCTTTGTTTATATGCTTGTATTCTTTGCAATACTCTTCTATTTTTATTCCTATTCCTGCATCATAAATGTTTTGAACAGAATCTCCAAAATATCCAACAAATACAGGATGATTTATTTCATTTGAGTAATTTGCTATTTCCGTAAGAATGTTTACTACTATCTCGCTAGTATCCTGATACTCATCAACAAAAAAATATGGATATTTATCTATGATAAACCTCTTTAACTCCTTATATTTACATAGAATTTGATATGAATACAACAAAAGTGTATCATGACTTATTTTCATATGATGTAAATAATCTTTGTTATTCCTTGCATCATACTTAACTTGTGTATAACCTTCTTCCGCCTTTTCTATTGATAGAATACATTGTTCATACTTATTTATTCGTATTATCTTTGAACAGGTCTTGGAAAATTCTTTTGCATTACCTATTTTGCTTTTAAACGTAGGAAAAATATTATAAAACTGTGTTCTGAACTCCTTTGCGTTGCTATCATATATTTTATAAAACTCTTTTTGATGTTCAACTAAGAGTTTTGCTATTTCCTCTTTTTGGTCTTTAGTAAGAGATGAGTAAACATCATTTTTTTCTATTTCCTGTTGCAATTTATCAATCTGAATTTTTAAATTATCAAGATGAATCATTAGCAACTCTTCTTGATATTCCTTGATGATTTCCCACAAGCGTTCATGTATTGTTGAAATTAAAATCAAATCAGTATTTCCCAAACGATTTTTTATTTCATTTGCTGCCACATTGGTATACGTAATGCATATCGCCTTTTGATTATGGTAATTTAATATTTCGGCTTTTTCTCTACAAACATGTTTTAAGCATTCAACAAGGGCATATGTTTTTCCAGCACCGGCACCCGCATTGAATAATAAACTCTTCTTACAATCAATGCATGATAGCAATTCTTTTATTATAAGGGCTTCATCTTCTTGAGCTTTTTCGTCCAATATACTTAACATCATCTTCCCCCTTTAATTGCATTCTTTATGTACTCCAATGCATCCCGTAAATATTGAGGCAATACTGGAATATCTTTATCTTCAACAAGTAGTTTATATAAAATTAAATTAGCAAATTCACTCTTTGTATCAGATAGTTTTCTTTGCCACTCGTACGCTTTACTGCTATTGTTATTATAGTCAAGTGGAGTGCCTAAAATCTGATTATAAATCCTTGGTTTAAGTTCCTTTAACACATCATTAACTATATTATTTTCTTTATTTTTGGCAATAAAAGCCTCTTCAAAACTTGTTCGGTATAAAGAATCATAGAAATCTTGAAAAAATATTGAAATATTTCCACTTCTAATTGGCCAGGTAATATTTTCTATATTTTTAGTACCCCAAAAATATTCTATGGTTTTGTTTGTTGTTTCACGCCCAACAAGTGAGTTAACAGGAGTAAATCCATTTTTTTCAGCATCACTACGTTTAATATCCAAATCTGTGATAATTGCTACCGGAATTCCTAAAGCCTTTAATATATTCTCATATACAAATGCATGGGCACCATCTATTTTAACAATGGTTATATATCTGTGCTTTAAATCTAGATCTTCTGCTATATAATAAGGCAAAATTGTATTTTCTGTTATCCCTTCAACAAAAATAACCGCATCTGAAAACAAAGCATCCGAAACTCCAAATTTTATATGTTTTTTAATAAACTTAAAGTTTTCTTCCGCATTATCACCATTTGGAGATACTACATTATCATTTAACAAAACGGCCGCCGATATTCCATTTCTTTCCGTAATATAATTAATATTATTAAAGGTCCCGCCTGTCTGAATCTTACTATTAACAATATGTGACGAATGAGTTGTTATTACCAACTGACTGTTTACATGCTTATCTTTCGCTTCAAGCAATATATTTATTGCATCGTTTATATACTGAATAAACAATTCTTGCATTTGTGGATGCATATGTGTTTCTGGTTCTTCTATACTAATAAGATTAACCTTACTATTAAAAGAACTCTCGGGATACTTTTCAATATAATCAATCAATTGTGCAATTATCATCATCAAGTTACTATATCCCAATCCAAACTGATTTTCTGGAATATATTTATCCCCTTCAACATATTCATATCGAATAAGATTTTCCATTAACTTTTTAAATGTAATATCCGCACATAAATTCACTTGTATTGAATTTCCAGATATAATTTTATCTAAGGATGTATTAATATCTTTTGTGTGCGATGCATCAATATTTTGTGTAAGTTTGTCATTAATTGTATCCAGCTCGTTTTCAATTTGTTGCTTATCAGATGAAAAAGTATTCTCATATCGGTACTTAACAATACGGTTAAATGCCTGAGATAACGCATTTCCTGACTCAATATTTGTGACTAGAATAGGCACAAATTCTATTAGCTGATTTAATCGAAATCTTTCTACCATTTTGCCTTTTGCGTTATAATAATTAATCTTAAATAACGAAATCTTGTCTTCTATCACATTACTCAACTCATATAATGCATTAAATTTTTTCTTTTCCTTACTAAAAGCAGCTTTTACAGCATTAATAAAGGTTTCCTTTTCTGTCAATTCAAATTTTACAGAAATAGTAACTTCTGTTGCTGTAACCCCACCTATTGTCAAAAAAGGAACAATATTGGTTACATAATCGTCTTTGCCTTTATCAAGACCTATTGTTATTTCAAAATCAATAGATGGTATTTCTTCAAAATTGTCTTCTTGATATTTCATTGCCATTTCTTTAAGGTAATCCATATTAAAATCTTTTACGCCAAATTTATCGTTATGGTTTACCAATTTATCCAATGCTTGAATTATAGTTGTCTTTCCTGCATTATTCTTTCCTACAACTAATGTAACTGTAGATGCAACATTAACATCTACTTGATTATCGCATTTCTGCTTTTCATATGATTCAGCATCTGCAAATTCGATTATATTTTCTGTTGTTCTAAACTTACGAAAATTAACCATTTTTAGCGATTTAAAGTACATTCTATTTCCTCCTCTACTCTATATTTCCTACACATATAGCACCTTACCCTTAATTTCTCCCACCATCTCATGCACCGTCGTACACGGGCACATCTCTGATGGCTTCGTTTTACCTTCTCTTTTACACTGTTCCAACTTCTGCTGTGCTATCTGAATTGCCTTTTCTTCATCACCAGCTTTGCAGATTTTTCCATACATCTGCTCATCAGCTTTAGAATATTTCTGCCCAGTCTTGGTTTCATACACTCGTCCAAATTCCGAACAACAAGTCCATGAGTCTTGGATTGCCGGCATGGAACCAAAGTATGCATACATCCATATTTCAAAGCATGGATTGGACCAGCCCACTTGTATGCCTTTTCGCTCTGCCTCATCAATAATTTCATCAAAACCCTGCACTTGGTCTCTGTCAAACACAATCCACGGAATACGATATTGTGCATCATAAGCAGTGAGTTCCAGACATTTATCAATCATGGCACGAGTCTTTGTCTCTACCACCTTTATTACAAGCTTGTTTCTCACATCCTCCGGCAATACCTGATGGAGCCCAGTGAAGAAACAACGCTCTGTAGCTTCTGTATCTGTAACAATCAAATAGTAACCTAATTCAGGCACCTTGAATTGCTTTCTCTGTTCGCGAGTTTTTCTGTTACCTGTTCTGTCTTTTCTCGCCATCCTAATCCTCCTTAAAAATATCAATACTCTTCAAGGTAGGAATCGCACCATACTTTCCTATCAGATAATTCTTCTCATAGCTTTCATCCTTACGGATACGAGTGCCATCCTCGTCTACAAAATCTGCCAATGAATACAGTGTAGAAACACCCTCTTCATCTTTCTCCACGAACCATATTTCATCACGACGCAAAAGCTGGTTAGATAACTGCCATGTATCGTGAGTTGTAAATACAAGCTGAGCGTGGTTAGTGTTAATTTCCGGATTCAAGAATGTAAGTAAGAAGTTTCTTACAAGTAACGGATGCAGACGAGCATTTAATTCATCAATGAAGAACACACTACCCTTCTCCAATACTTCCTGCAATTCCGGATACAACGCAAACATCTTCAATGTGCCTGCTGATTCCAACTCCAATGGAATTTCCGCCATTTCATCCGAACCAATCATCTTATGAAGCGCATGAATCTTGTACTTTTCTTCCTTGGAATCTCCCTCCTGCGGAACCTTCTCGATTTTGAAATCTCTAATATGCTCATCAAAGGATGCAAAATATTCTACAACCTTCTGCTGAACATTTTTATCACTCACAAAATCCTTAGGCAATTTGCGAGACATAAAGAAATTGGTAACAGGATCTCCAAAATCCGCAAACGCATTTGCAAGAAACCAATCTCTGATATCCTTACACTTACCAATCTTTAACTTCGCTCCCAAAGAGATAATAAGCACTTGCTTTTCCAAAGCCACCTGAATATTATCTCTGCTACTTTTCGGAAAACCGGACAAATCTAATTCATCTGCATTACGATAAAAAACCGGACTGTACTTTCTTGCAGTCTTTGCCTTAGAATTTAACCATTCTTCTGTTACACCTTCTTTGTCTATGCAGAATCCGTAATTATATGTCTTTTCCGCCTTATCTCCCGGCAATGTAAAATATACTTCAAAACTGGACTCCGCATTTGCTGATGTCGTATCAAACAAAAATGGAGTCGGTCTGAAATACTCAAATTTTTCTTCTTCATCACCGTACTTAAATGAATCTACGACATAATCAGTCATATATTCAAAAGCGTTGTATATATTAGACTTTCCACTTGCATTTGCACCATAAATGGCAGCAACCGGCAAAATTTTCTCGCTACCAATAGACACAACTCTATCTGAGAACTCTGTCATCTTTGCCGCAGACAAATCCAAAGTAGCCTCTTCTCTAAATGATTTGAAATTTTTAAAATTAAATTGAATTAACATGATTGCTACCTCACCTTCTTTTCTACTTTCTATTATATACAGGTTTTTATAAAAATCAACTCTCAAATGTGACTTTTTCTCATTTAATAGTATATTTTCATTAAAACATCAAAAAAATCACCCAACTTGCACTTTGTACAAATCAAGTGATCAAACATTATTTAATCATTATATTATTATTTTTAGCTTATAAATTTGCATGCTTTTGAACGCTCTATCGTATGTATACATCCCACTCTCGCAGGATGCCGGTAATCCTTATGCCGCCTTCTCAAACCGTTTCAGAAATCTTCTCGCATAAGCCTCATACCGAAGTCTTTTTCCTTCTGCATCATCACACCAAGTTTCCGGTTCATACTGAATCTCTACGGCGATGTCTCGCAAAACCAGTGCTCCGTACTTCTCCATCATCTCGGCTAGGAATGTGCAGCAGCGTTCAAATTCCTTGTTCAAATCTTCCCTCCTTCCATACTCGCTTCTGCATCTTTTCGTCCGATAAGTCATCTATGACTCCTTGCCTTAATGATACAACTATGGATTGGAAAAAGCAATGATTCCGGTGAGAAAAAATTTCCTCTTACTCGTTTCCAAACTTTCCTTCGTTTACGGTCTTATATACGTTGTTCACTTCCGTATTCAGTTTGCGCATATAAACTACCAGACGCTCTTTGTCAGCCTCTGAATATATGCCGGAATTATGATTGTGAACAATCTGGTTAATATTGGTACCTATATGATTTACCTCATTAATAAGCTCCCGCAACAATACCCTAATCTCCGGATAATCGCTTGGCTTCTGAGATATCATAAGTCTCAGATATTCTGACTCTGTCATGTTGGCCTGCTGTGCTTTATCTGCCAGCATTGATGCTTCTCTTGGACTTAACCGGAACTTCTTCACCAGACTTAATTTTTCTTGAGACATCCTATTGCCTCCCTTCTGTAAGTATGTTGGAAATTCATATCGGAATCGTATTTTTATGTTAGAAATTCCGACATACTTTCCATTTTTCATATTGGAATTTTGCGTCGGCCTAAAAAACTCAAAATTCTAGTATGTTGGAAATCTATGTTGGAATTGCATTTTTATGTTGGAAATTTTGACATACTTATTAATTTCTATGTTGGAAATTCCGACATACCTACGGTTTTAGCAAAAAATCACAGAAAATACACCTTTTCTGATGCCAAAAAAAGTTCTCCGGGTGTCTTTCGCAAGATACGCATTTTGTGGCCACAAGCCATTTTCATGCATCTTGTTAGGGGAATCCCCTAAAACCCCTGATATTCTCATAGGTGCGCCACTTTTTGACGCACTTTTGGGGAAAGTACGACACTTTTTGACACACCTTTTGGAAAAGTGCTCCACTTTTGGCACACCTTTTTTGAAGATAATTTTTCGCGCCTTGGATGGTGTGTCACTTTTTGACACCCTTTTCGGAAAAGTGCTCCACTTTTTGACACACCTTTTGAAAAATGGCTCCACTTTTTGACGCACCTTTTCAAATTCACAAGTATCATTCAGAAACTACGTCTTCAATAATCTGCTTATCCATTTTATTGCTTACCTATGTATTACCGAAACACGTACATCATAATATATTCTTCTTCGTTTTCATCAATAATCTCGAAGCCAACATTTTTGTACATCTTCACTGCATAGTTTGCTTTCTGTACTGCCAAGGAAGTTTTCTGATACCCTCTTTCTTTTAACTCTTCCAACATCCGTTTCATCAGCATAGTTCCAATCCCAAGACCTCGATACTCTTTATATAACGATATGGCAAAAGACGGAACACCATCTTCTACATGTCCATAATCATCCATATTACGAACCCAGACAGCGCCGACTATCTTTTTGTCAACTTCAGCAACAAAACAAATATCTCCTTCCTGCTTGCCAAAATCCTGCACATAAATCTGTAATTCTGGTGCATTTATAATCTCTTTTGGCGGTGCATCTACACCTTCTGGAATGAAAATTGCTTCATACAGGAAATCATCCAGCAATGCTATTTCCTTGTTGTTCATATGCCTTATATTATAACTGATTTTATTATGAAAACCAATCAAAGTTCTAATTTGATTTACATCATATTCTTTAGCTGGAAGAATAACTGCATTTTTACCTCTTATTTCTTTTACTATACTTAATTCTAACTCTTGCCTGTGTTTAAAATGACTGATCATATCCTCAAAAGCACTACATTCATGTTTCCTCCCATAGGGAGAGTTCACCAAATATTCTAACATCATCTGATACCATAACTCATTTCCATTCTCATCACAGCGTTCTTTTTGAATTATTTTAATATTCTCTTCCAACTTATCACTATAGAGATAAAATAATATAAACTTCTTTGCATCAATGCACCTAAATAAATTACGATAGAACTCTATAATTTCTTCATCACTAAGCATATGAAACAAAATTAAATCCTCTATTACATTTTGAAAGAAAGAACATTCAAATAAATATCCTGTATCTGTAAAATTTTTAAACCTTGTTACTATAATTTCCTTTAGCTCCGCCAAAGTTTTTCGCCCATTATAGACTTCATAATTCTCCAAATCTTTATAAAATCCCGGAATATCCGTAATTATCTTAGTGTAAGTAATGATATAATTCTCTTGTTCCCTAACTGTATTTTTTATAATTTCATCCCTTATCGAATTGTATTTTCCCAAAACAGCCTCATATTCCTTCTTCGACATCAAAGCACACCAAGCCAATTCTATCGGAGAATAATCTCCTTCCCTACATACATGTAACTCTGGATTAAACTTAACAATATTATTTATCAGCGTGCTTTTTCCTGATCCTTGAATACCTTCTACAAATATATTTTTCATAAAGCAAATCTCCTTTCAAATTATAATTCAATTACCTTAGTTGCTATTTTTTCGCAAAATTTCCTGTCATGTTCAACAAATAGCATGGTTGGCTCATACTTTAAAATTAATCTTTCTAACTGCATCCGCGAAAAAATATCAATGTAATTTAATGGTTCATCCCAAATATAAAGGTGTGCCGGTGTAAGTAAACTAGTCGCCAACAAAACTTTCTTTTTCTGGCCTTCCGAGTAAGTTTCCATATTTTTAGTAAACTGCTCTCGTCCAAAATCAAGCTGCCGAAGTATGGCACAAAATAAACTCCTATCCAAATCATGCGTTTTACAATAATTTGTAACATTACCTTTAATTCCGATTGTCTCCTGACCAACATATGAAATAACAAGACCACTTGCCACCTCACATAGTCCTTCTTCAATTATACAAACACCTATATTGGAATTACATTTTTCTAGGATTTTTCTAATAATTGTTGTCTTTCCACTTCCATTTTTTCCGGATAATACAACACGATCACCCTTTTTAATGTCAAAAGACAGCCCTTGAAACACTGGTTTATCTGAGTCTTTATATTGCAAACTATACTCTTTTACATTAACAAGACTATTTTTGTAATGAACAAGCTGAAACAACTTTAAATCTTTAAGATATTCTATATCTTCTAAAAGACCCTCCTTTTCCTCAATCTCTCTTTCAATTCGTTTTTCCATCTGCTTTACACGCCTCTGCATCTTTTTTGTTTTGGCTCCTATAAAACTTCTTGTGCTTAAGCATCTGTCATGTTCTTTTATCGGATCAAATCCTATTTTGGTGCGTTCATTTTTATCTGCCCACTTAGCAACCTGTTCTGCCGCATGGTTCAACTTTTGAATCTCCTTTCGGTGTTTCTCATTTTGTGCTATCGCAAATTTATCTTTACGTTGCTTATTCTCCCACCAGACCGAAAAATTACCATTTTGTACTTCGATACTGCAACGATTCAATACCAGACAATGATCTGTGCATGCATCCAACAAATCTCTGTCATGAGAAACCAGTATAAAACCCTTTTTAGAAGCTAAATACACCTTCACACACTCCCTTGCATTTTGGTCAAGATGATTCGTCGGTTCATCAATTAATAAAAACTCATTTTCCTGTGAAAACAAAACTGCAAGTAATATCTTTGTACACTCTCCGGGACTTAAGGTACAATAAGGTCTATACAAAATCTCTGAACTTTCCGATAGCTCTTCCAACTCACAAATTACTCTCCATATTTCACACCCCGGCTTCAAATCTTCCATAAATTCTGCCACAGGCATTTGCTTTTGGTATTCTGCAATTTCATAAGGAAAATAATCAAACTTCGTTGATGCACTTATGGAACCTGTAAACTGATATTTTCCAAGTAATAAATTTAAAAAAGTTGTCTTCCCTTTTCCATTTCTACCAATAAAACCTAGTTTCCAATTTGTATCAATCGAAAATGAAACATTCTCAAAAACATAATCAAAACTCCCTTCATATCCAAAGGTGAGATTATTTATACTAATTTGTGCCATATACATTCCTCCTCTCATGGTTACAATAAAAAAAGAACCATTCGTTGCCAAACAGTTCCATTACATACTATAACCTCATATGGTTCATCAAAAGAAGGAAATACACCCAACATTGTAATCATTTTTATGCACACAAAAAGAGAGGTTATGAGAACATAATCCACTTTTGGCAACATGACAAGTAGTATGGGCGATATCGCTCATACTGCATAAACATTCATGTAATCAAAAGTAAACTATCTTCTCATCTTTTCACCTCTCTCCTTAAGATAAAGCCATTCTAACACTCCGACTTTCCTTTGTCAACAAAGGAATATACTAATTCAACTCATTCCACACATCCACATAATCCTGCAATCCGCCCGGACGCATTGCAATACTCACATAATTTGCCGGTTCTTTCCTTGCAAGTCTGGCAAGAATCCCCGCATCCGCCGGCTCATCAAATACGACCTGCTCCTCTACTTTATCACAGTCAATCACAAGTTGCTTGCCATCCATATCTGTCATAATCACTGCATTTCTGGTATCATCATAAAAGTACAAATTATATTTCATATAATCCCTCTTTTTCCCTAAAGATCAAACAAATTCATCTGATTATTAATAAGTGACTTTACCTTTCTTTCCTTGATTACATCTGTGCTATCTATTTCACCAAACAACAAAGGTGATTTGGGATTGTGCATACCAAAATTCTTTTCTACAGTATTTGAACTATAATTTGCATAACAATACAAACATCCATTTTTGCATGTATTATAGGCTCCTATATCAATACTTGCCACACATCCACATTCTGCTCTTTGATTTGTGTCTTTATCAACATTAAGTTTAAATCCGCCAATTCTCTCTATTCGTTCCCTATCAATACAATGAGCATGCTCAACTCCTATATTATGAAAATCTCCAATTTCAGCACAGGTATCAATATACAAACCATACTCCTTTGCTATTTCTACAAATCTTTGCAATAATTCTACCTGCATTTCATATGTATCTTTGACAATACTTAAGGGCTTTACATTTCGCTCTGTATTTCTATACATATCCATAAAGCTCACAGTACACTTCTCCGTATAATCACCCAATTTTGAAGCTAATACTTCAAAATACTTACAATGATACTCTATTGAGTACTGCTCATTAAAGAATATCGGATCATATCTCCATATAACCTTTTCTTTTCCAATTTCTTTGGATAACTGTTGAAATGTCGGAATAATAATTTTATTTTTTGATGGTAAATTCCTTTCTACATCAGGACCATACGCACTTAATGTAAATTGAAAATAATATGTATAATCATTAATTTGATCCAAGTATGACAACATTGGAGTTGGATTTTTTGTCCAAAATACGATTGCATCAACAACATCTGGAGATAAATCTATCTTACTTACCTGATGTATATTCATCGGATTTCTAACCAATACATATTTCTCTTTTAATCTATTAACCAACCATTCCGAATAGTAAGACGGTATATCTGTACGTCTACTTGCACTAATAATCATTTCTATCATCTCCTGCTATAATACTTCAATCAAAAGCTGCGCACTTGAACACACTTCCCATGACTGATATGTAGAAAGTCTATCAGGAATATTATATACAATACGATTTGATTCGTGTTTTATACCATACCTCTGAAATTCGTTCCTTATATTGTAATCAAAATAATATCCTTGACTATTTTCTATCAGACCCTCACCATCTAACTTTTCAACCAATTTCTCAAAATAATCGCGACCTCTATTATTGCTATTTACATCATTAATGAGAACCACTAATGGCTTTCCTTGTTCCTTATGTAAAATAATATTCTGAACCAATTTTTCAAAAAAACTCTCTATCTCACCTATTTGCCCTGAATTATAGAAATGTGATATAACATATTGCAATACAATAACGTTTGCATTTGAAATATTATATTCTTCCGTTACGGCATCCATATATTTAAATTGGGTTCTTCTTAAAGTTTTTGTTTTATATGATTTAATTTGCTCATGTATTGGTTTCCATTTTTCATTAACATCTATACCGATATAACTTACAGATTTATCATATGATTTTTCATGGCAATATCGTTCAAATGCCATTAAATCTGGACAACCACCGCAACCAATAGACAAAACATGGTAATCATTAATTTCTTCAAGTGCTTGGCTCTTTCTCATCAGATACAAAAGTTCAGAAGCATATTTGGCCGAGTAATCACACACGTAAAAATTAAGCATTCTACTACAGTCGTAATCTTTCTTTCCATTTGGATATCTCCCTGGGTAATGTACCTCCTCCAAACAATTTTTGCAGTTACCTTCGCATTCTCCTGGACAACCATTTTGATGATCACAAACAAAACAATCTGTTTGTTTGTATTGCTTGTCGCAGTATCCTATTATAGTTTTTATCAATGTTTTTTTTCTTAACTTTGATAATTCTACTTCCGTTAATCGATAATTATAGAAATCAACTTGCATACTACTATCATTTTCTTCA
>ULUB01054013.1_pt1 | contig 19023 bp, 17 predicted proteins | sample 1958111 | NCBI WGS metagenome assembly ULUB01 (sample SAMEA4835749, study PRJEB28245) | human gut metagenome | biome: gut microbiome; material: fecal sample | place: Denmark | collected 2008
CGACATTTTGGCTGTTCTTTCTTTGTGCGGGATTGCCTTAATATGTTTGCACAATCAAGTTTCAGTAAAAAATTTTCATGGTTTGTGATTCACTTCCTGTTCCAGCATAAGGAAACGGTCAAAATCACTTTCGTACAGTCGATCCTGAATAATCCGATACTTTTCATATTCCGTCTCCGCATGGAGCTTAGCCTGCTCCGCACTGATCTTGCCGGGCCCTGTCAGCAGCTCGTTTCCGTTAAAGTCCAAAAAGCCGTCCAGACGCTTCGCCCAGTCCTCCATGCTCATGGGAATCTTGCGCTCCGCCTGCAATTCCGCATAATCCAGATAAAGAGAGACGATGCGCTCCAGATAGTGCATTTCCTGTTCGCTCAAATAGTTTTTGGCTACCGTCACGTCCGTTTTCAAAATCTTGCCATTCGGCGCATTCTCCCATGTAGTCAGCCCCATATGCTCCTTGCTGGCATCCGCGCGCTCCACGATGAGCTCCGCAGCCGTATGCCTGTGGACGGCAAAGTGCATCTTGTTCTGCACTGTCTGAAAGAACAGGCGTGTCGTCTTGGCGTCCTTATCGTAATCAAACGCCGTTGCGTACAAGTCTGTGACTTTCTGATAGAATTTTCGCTCACTCAGCCGTATTTCCCGAATCTGTTCAAGCTGCCGCTCGAAGTATTCGTCCGTAAACATATGCCCCTTTTTCAGGCGCTCTACGTCCATTGTCCAGCCCTGAATGGTATGGTCTTTCACGATTTGACCCGCCCATTTGCGGAACTGCACGGCCCGCTGATTATTGACCTTGAAGCCGACGGCAATGATCATTTGCAGATTAAAGTGAGCCACCTCGCGGCTGACCTGCCGCGAACCCTCTGTTTGAACTATTCGGAATTTCCGGATAGTTGCCGCTTCGGTCAATTCTCCGTCCGCATATATCTTTTTGATATGCTCATTGATGGTGGAAAGCCCTGCGTCATACAATGTTGCCATCATCTTCTGTGTCAACCATATGTTTTCATCCTCATAGCGCATCTCGAAGCTGACGTCGCTCTCGCCGGTGGCGGCGACAAAGGTCAGATATTCTGCAGCAGAACTGCGCAGGGCAAGCTCCTTTTTCTTCTGCACCGCCATATCACAGCACCTTCCTTACGGTCGAAGGCGAATAAGTCTCGAAAATCTGGTCAAAGCTGTCGTCCGCTTCATGGAAGCACCGAAATTGCTTTTCAATCTTTCTTGCAAGCATCCGAAATCCTCCTTGCCCCGTTTTCCATGATGATTGTATCATATTTCATCCGTTTTTTCAATATTTCTTCTGCATCGGCTGTCCGTTTCTCCAATGAGTGAGTGCCGAATATATACGTTTTTCCACAACAGCAATTATAATCCACCCCAAACGGCAGCAGGAACTCCCACGTCCCTGCTGCCGTTCCTTTCTTCTTCTATTATCCCATCAATTCCCCTCGCACAATCTCCTCCGCCCTTCCGCAAATCATCTCCATCCTCCGCACCCACTCCATCTGCTCATTTTCCTTCATCTCCTCATCCACGCCTTCCACCTCCGCCATCTCCCGAACAAGCACCTCCACCCGCTCTTCGCACTCCTTCTGCACGGATTCCAGCAGCGCCGCCAGTTCATCCGCCCAAATCAGCCTGACATACTCGTGTGGATGCTTCTCCTGCAAATAGCGCTCATACAGGGATGCCCACTTGCCATTGGGCGACCTGTCCGCCAGCATACAAGTAGGAAAGTAGTAGTCGCCCACAAGGGTGTAGTGAATGCCGTTCTCCATGATTTCGGCAGGCAGTTCGTTCGTCATCATCATTTTCATCAAGCAAACCTCCTGTGCTTATTGTCGCCTTGACATTGAACCGCATACACAGCACAGGGGCTAAAATCGTTCCGTTCATGAGTTCGGGGTTATTTCGGGGTTATTAGGCACTTGTGAAAGTGCCGCAAAGCCTTGTGGTGCAAGGGTTTGCGGCTCGTCGAATGCTTTTCATGGGGTTCAAGAGGTGAAGGTGCTAATCTCCTCAACAGGTTTCCACCTTTTGTGTATCAAAATATCAAATTCGCACTTTTTAGAGGACGAAATGAGGATATAGAAATGCCCTCCGCGGTTGTGAGTAACCGGCGGAGGGCATTTTTTACACTTTTCTGCCAACCATTTCGTTGAATTGCGCCTCGGTGATGCGCGAAATTCCCAGCGATTCGGCCTCCCGATTCTTCGCCGTGCCCGAATCCGGCGTGTTCGTGATGAGGTAATTCACGTCGCGCGAAAGCCTCTCCGTCAGCGTTGCACCGCACGCTTCCAAGCAGGCTTGCAGCTCGTTGCGGTTGGCGAACGTCTTGAGCCTGCCTGTGACAGCGAACGTTATCCCGCTGATTTGCTCAATTTGTTCCGCATCAAACAGGAAATTCGTCACATTCGTGTCGAGCTTTTCTTTCTTCTGCTGAACTTTTGCCTTGTCCTTTTCGGAAACGCTGCTGTTGGCATAGTCCAGCACTGCCGCAATCAGCTCCGTATTGCCGCTGTCCTGCACGGCTTTTGTGAATGCGTCCAAATCCTTGGCGAAAATCAGCTTTTCGCGAAGCATCAGGTAGAACAACGCGGGATGTTCAATTGCCAAACCAGCCAGCTTGGCGGCGTTGGCTTTGATGTATTTCACATATGCTTTGCCGTTTTCGTCGGTGCAATCGCGGTTGTCTTCCGCAAAACCGACTGCTGCGCCGGGGCGGAATTTGGCGCTGATGTCGGAAATATCGGGGATGTGAAGGATGATGAGCGTTTTCGTTTGCGGCAGTATGGTTTGCAGCTGCTTCGCGAAAGAAGAAGGGCAGGTGAAGTCTTGCAGATTTTCACATTCCGTGAATGCTGGTGCTTCGATGGAAGTAACGGAATCAGGAACGCTTATGCTCGTCAGTCTGCTGCAGCCACTGAACGCCTCTTCCCCGATGGACGTGACGCTGTCCGGAATGCTTATGCTCGTCGGGCTGCTGCAGTTACTGAACACCTCTTTCCCGATGGACGTAACGCTGTCCGGAATGCTTATACTCGTCAGTCTGTGGCAATCATAGAACGCCCTATCCCCGATGGATGTAACCGAATCCGGGATCACCACATCCCCACCCTTCCCGTATACTCCACCAGCTCACCATTTTCAATCTGAAAGTCGCTCATTTTCCTTTACGCTCCTTTTCTTTTCGCGCCTTCTCCATCCAATCGTAAAATTGATGAATGTTGGCGTAATAATCGTGTCCAAAACGGTTCTTCTTCTCAATCATCGGCTCAATTCGGCTCTTTATCGTGCCGTCCAAGTAGCCCTGCGCCAGTTCGTAAACCACGTTTCGATCATAAATCTTCTGGTTTACACCGACACAGAAATGCTCGATTCGCGCAACATAGGCGCTTATCTGCTTGTACTCTTCGGAACGTGTGTTCTTCGCAATCTCTGCAATTTGCTTGGGCATGTACACGTTCAAATGATCCAGCACCTGCTCTTGCAGCCGATTGTATGCTTCCAGTGTCGCCTGCTTTCGGTCTCGGACTTTCGTCCAGATGAACGTATACAGCGTGAACCCCGCCGAAAACAAGGATACTACAAGCGCGGCAACGGATAAGACTGTATCCATCTGCTTTTCCTCCGCGTCATTTATTGGTGCTTTCAGCCATCTTCTCCACCTCTTCCCTCGTCAGCACCAGCTTCATCGCCCACACCGGCACTTCGGGAATCTCGCAGCCATCCTCCACAAACACAAACGCGGTCTTATAGGCGGGCATCCGCTCCGGGAATAAGCCGTAGCCATCCGTGAAGTAAATCAGCCCCTTCAGGTTGGCAAACTCCCCGTCCCGAATCATCTCATCCACCCGCTGGAATACCGGGCGGAAGTCCGTTCCGCCAATCCCCTTGATGGCCATCGTTTGCAGATAGTGGTCAAACTCCTCCCGCGAGGTGATTTTGATGTCCTCCTGAATGTCCTCGTCGCACTGGATGATGTGGACGTTGATGCGGCTGAAAAAGCTCTCCGTGCTTTGCAGGATGTTGTACGTCTTCTGCAAAAACGCCTGCACCTGTTCGCCCATCACCGACCCGGACGTGTCAATCGCGATGACGAACTCGCGGATGCGCTTCACGTCCTTGTATTCCAGCGGCTCAATGAGCGGCATCCGCTTTTCGGGGAAAAGCTGCATCCCGTAGCTGTAAAACACATAGTCGAACTCATCGTCATTGATGCGCATGGCCTCGCCCATCACGGCGAATTTCTTCAGGAACGCCGTGTAGTCGTACTTTTCCCGGTTGACGGCGCGGAGATTCTGCATCATGCCGCCTGCCTCGTCGCCGCGCTGCTTGTGGAACGTCTCCAAGTCGGTCTGCATCTGCTCGGCAATGTGCTTCCAGTCCTGCAAGAGGGCGGATAGCGCCGCTTGTGCCTGCGTCGTGCTGGCATCCTCCGGCTGATCGTCGTCCGGCTGATCGTCGTCCGGCTGACCGCGCTGTGATGTACCTGATGTACCCCTCATAATTGAGTCCAACCCAGCTGCGTCATCCCTGCCGGGCAAAAATTCCGAGAAAAAGTGCAATTCAAGCGCATTGTTTGCACGAGAAATAAGCCTCGTTACAGCAAGCTGTTTCTTTCTGCTTCCGCAATCATCTCGTCGGGCGATAGTCCTTCGATGCGCTTTAAGTCCGCATCTGCCTCCGGAAGAATGCGGCACGCTTCCGTGTAGTAATCTTGCAGCTGACTGCGTGCATACTGGGCGAGTTCTGCCTTGTCGGAATCAGCGGAGGCTTTCGGATTGCAGATCAAATCGCGGTCGTTTATCTGCAAATACGGTGACTGTGCCGCTTCCTGTACGAAGCATGACACCGGCTGCGTTGCCGATACATAGGACATGTACAGGTTTTGTTTTGCGCGGGTGACAGCAACATAGAAGAGTTTCCGCTCATCATCAAGCGTACTTTGATATTTGTCTTTGTTTTCCGCAAATGTGCCGCCCAGCACATGATAGTATTGCTTCCCGCCCAGCGTACGCGCGGGAAACTCATTTTTCGTAAGTTCAGGCAGAAAAACCGTGTGAAATTCCAGCCCTTTTGCCTTGTGAACCATCATGATTTGCACGGCATCATTGTCAGGGGACTTCTCTTGAAAGCTGATGTACCGATATTCCTGTGCCGCTCGTTTCGCAAGAAATTTCAGCAGCATATCGACGCGCGATGACAGCTGATAATCGCCATAGATTTCATCAAAGTCATCTAAAATTCTTTTGATTCCATCCAAACTCATTCTGCGCGCATCAAGGTCTTCCGCCGCATCATCCAAGAAGTTGATTTTCTCGCAAAATTCACACAGAATCCTGCTGAATGGCTGAAAGCCATCCCCTATTCCTCGCAGAAACTTAAACCCGTTTTGATTGCGGACGCATCCGCAAAATCCTTCCAGCCTTCGTTGAGTTTCAGCTTATCGCCGTCCTTCAAAAAACGCAGGGTATCCACAAAGCGCTGAAAGTAGTCGCCGATGAAGAAATTTTCCGCACTATCGGCTTCAAATAGGATTCCCGCACGATTCAGTGGAAAAGGCGCAAGCCAATGGCGCAGTATTATGCCGGGCGCACCAAAAATCCTCCCATGCGATTCTTCTACTCGCATAGGAGGTGGTTGGGTCAACTAAAAGACATTTCCTCTTTTGCCGTGTTCGTCGTCTTGGTGCTATGTTATTCCAAATAATTCTACTACGCGACGCAAGTGCGCGGGAGATGCTCGTGAATCCGTCCACTGCGTCCTCGCCGGAGAGGAGCGGAGACGTTGCTAACTCGTAGGAGCTTTCCATCGGGAACGCCTGTCGTTCATGTGTGGGCATCCGAAATATATCATTAAATAGAGGGGTCACACAGGCAGATTGGATGCCTTCATCATTGACACGCCGCCCATCCCCAGCGTCGTCTTGACACCAATCCCGGCATAAGGGGCAAAGCTGTACAGCGTTGTCCACAGCGCCATCATGGGCGCAGGCAGGCGCGTTTCAATGCTAATCTGCCCCTGAAATGCAGGAAGCCGCACTTGCTTCATTGGATAGCGTGTGGTGTGCAAATTGTAATCCACAATGTGAATGCCGCGCAGAAGTGCCTGAAAAGCATCTTCGTCATCCATCGGAGCTTCAGGAAAACTGACATTCCAGCGGGAGATCAGGGACTGTAAAATCAACGATTCCTGAGGGAAAATCACATAACGCTTATCCTGTTTGAAAGTGGTGGGCGTTAGAAAGTGGATTGGAAAAAGCTGAACGTTTGACAGTGATTCGCCGCACTTCAACAGATGCTGGAAATTTGGGACTTCCACGGTGCTTCCTGCGGTGGCAAGCAATGTGCCGCTTCGCAGAGCAATGACGGAGAGCGCATTCAAGATAGGCGAAAATATTTCGACCATCTCGTCGGTCATGAGGTTAACCACCCATTCGCCGCGATTGGCAGCACCATTCCAAAGAATATACTGATTGATTGGACGGGTGGCTTGCTCGTGAAGCGCCGTACCAACTTCAGTCGGCACTTGTGACAACAGCCATGCGTAAAGCGGATAGGCAATCGACGCATTGAGCCCAGCTTGCTTGCTTTCCAAGCTGATTCGGTATTGTTTTATCATAGAATATCCACCTTGCATGGACCGAACGGGAATAACTCCTGATGATACAGTCCATATTTCATAGTATGCGGGGAGATGCCCAGTGCAGGGTCTTTTTCATGATGATGCGCACGGAAAGACTTGCTCATGAACGCAGAAACATGCTGCAAAGCAAGCTGCTTTCCCTCATAGGGGTACGACAGCGTTTTGCTGAAAAAGCCGGCACCGCCGCCAAGAAAGAGTGTTGACGCTGCAAGCTGATAATGCGCATGGTCAGGCACGGTGAAATGTTCAACATACGTTTTCTGCTGGTATGCGGCAAAGGTTTGAATGGCACGCAGCAAGGATTCCTTGGTAATTCTGCCGCGCAGGATGGACTGGTCCAACGTCAGCGTAGTATGAATCAGCTGCCCCGGTGCAATGCACTCACGGCAGACAGGCAGTTTGCGGACAGCGCCGCTGACGCTGGCATCACACTTGCAGCTTAAACACATGGCACTGTCTGCGATGACTTGACTGTCGGAAACAGAAAGTCCGCGCAGAAGGTCTTTCTGCGGTGTATCGCGCTCAATCTGCGGATACAATTGATGGAGATAACGTGCTTCAAAAGCGCCCCTTGGCTTCTGCCAATCAAGAGGGGCTTTTTTGCTGCCATCCTGCTGAATCATGGAAAAAAGCAGAGCTGTGCGCAGCGCGCCTTTGATACTGCTGCCGGGAACGTAAACCTGATTGGCCGTGTTGCGGATAAACGGACGAATTTCCTTGCACGAATGGTTTTCATCAAGTGCATCGGCACTGCGGAAGGTGCAGCGCACAAGCGCATGCTGCTCAGCGGGAGAAAGTGCAATGCTCTTGAAGAAGCGTCCTAAATCTGTGTCCGCACCAAGGCAATAGGCTTCAAAACGCTCCAGCTGATTTCGGCGGAGAAGGATGGCAAACAGCCGTTCTTCATCAATATAGGAGATGGTATTGCCGTTCAGCATGTAAAATTTTTTCGGGATGACTTTACCGTCCCCAACGTGGAGCAGCCCTTGCGTTGTCAGCGTCAAGTCAAAGCATTGGAGCGTTCCTGATTCAATCATGCCTTCACCCCCAGAAACATCGGCTTGGAATAGCGGTAAACGGGGTGATTGCCCGATTCGGCAACGGTGTACAAATCCCCGTGATAACGCTGCGTACAAGTTGCGCCGGCGGCAAGGTAATACTGCGTTTGCTTTTTGAATGGCTCTGCATTAAATGTGTTTGATTGGATGAAACCACTCCGGCGAATCAGCCGATACTGCGCGTGCTGCATGGTTTGTTCCAGCTCATCATCGCGCGGCAAACTGGTTGTCAGCAGCAATTGATAGGGCGCAGATGCGTCCGCCAGCGCATGTTGGAGGAATACCAGCTGGGAATCATCAGAATCGTCCAAACGAATCTGCTCTTCGACGGTAAAACGCCCGTAGCCGACGCTGGTTTTTCCGCCAATGCCGGACAAACCAAGCACCGTAAACAATTCGGCGCAATAATCCAGCTGACGCTGCTCCTTGCAGCCAATCAGCACATACAAACCGCAATCGGGAAAGAAGCGATATGCGCCCACCTGATAGGGAACGGCATCCGTTTCGTCGGACACGGCGGCCTGCGTTCTGCCTGCAAGTGTCCCGAAAGCATCCGGCTGCGGCTGATAAGAGGCTTCTCCGGCAATAGAACGCCAGAAATCAGAAAAGCTACGAACGGGAATCCATGCAAGTTTTTTCATTGCTTTGCGGCTGCCCTGCGGCATTTCGTGTTTCTGCGGGAGACGAGAAAAAGTCCTGCAAGGCTTGGGCAGGTAGTAATCAACACCGTGCGCGGTACGATGCCACGGCATACTGTCACTGAGCAGCAATGAACCATCCGCAGCCTGCTGAAGGAGCGAATGGAGTCCATCAATGCCGTGGAGAGACAATGCAGTGTGGCAAAGTGCGGAAAAGAGCGTATCGGCATAGAAATGATCTTCTGATGTGAATAAGGAAAGCGCGGAATCGGAAGTGCCGAAGTGAGCAAGGCCATCAAATCGCAGACGAATTAGGGAATAATTCATAGTTCTCGGCCTCCTTGAAAATGTCCATCAACGTTTGGTCGGAGGTTTCATCCTGAAAATGCTGGAAAGAAAAATCGGAAAAGCCGACCCGCCCGCTGCCGCGCGAACCATGACCGCCCAGATAGTCCATCTGAAGAAGCTTCATGCCAAGCGCCAGCATCTGCAAATCGGGGGTCAGCTCACTGGAATTTTCAATATCGTACACAATGGTGCAGCCAAACTGAACGCCTGCTGTAACGCGTTCAATTTGCCGCGGATTAGCTTGGCTGGTTTGACGGTTAATGGTGTTTTCCGCCTTTACTTCCGTCAAACCAATGCTTGCAAAATCGCTGGCATTGGATACAAAGCAGTCAGCAAACTGAAGCCGGGAACGTTTGACAGGCGCAGCGGAACCGAAAAGCCGCAGAATGGCGGAGTCGTCATCCTTGTGGTCGGGCATATGCTCAATATCCTTGCATTTGCTGCGAACAAGCAGCGTGCGGATTTTTCCCTTCAAACTGCTGCCGGGAATAATGGGCCGATTGGTGTAAGGGTCGCGAACAACCGGGCTGTCCACTGCGCCAATGGCAGAAAAGGCAGAGGAATCCCCAATATGCAATCCTGTTTTGACGGTCAAAACGCAGTGGATGATAATTTTTCCGTACATTGTTATGCTTCCCTCCCGCCGAAGTATTTATGATAAGCAACCAAGGCTTCCATGTAGTGCGCAAAACGAATCATCTGCTCGCGGCTGCTGCCGATGCCTTTGATATACGAAAGCAAATTCGCGCTGGTGACAAAATCCTTAATCTTGGAATCCTTGCCGGCATCGTAGACAATGCGCACGCGCAAATTCAGCAGTTTTGTGCAGCTTTCCGGCTTCAGGCCGATTTCGCTGCTGCGGCTTTCTACATTATAGATATCGTTGGCAATGCTGAACCAGTTGCGCAGCTTGGATGTTGTGATGCTTTTTGAATTTGCGCTCATCAGCGTTTCTGCAAGATCAACATAGTTTGCCGGGATTGCCTTGGGTTCAACCGGAGCGGCAGGCGCCGGGGTGAAGCCGCCTCTGGATGGCTGCCGCTGATTGTTATAGCTATTGTAGTTATTGTTGTAAGCCATTTGAATCTTCCACCTTTCTGTTCAAGTAGACATATAGGTAGATGGCAGTGATGAGCTGGTCGCGCTCTTGCGGAATGGCTGCCCAGCGGTACACCGCCTTGGAGAATGCGTCGTACTGTGCGCTTTTTTCCTTATCAAAGCTGCTTGGCTTCAGGCGTGCCAGCAGATAGGCTAACCGTGCCAGATTCAGCTTGTCTGTGGATGCGAGACGAAGCAGATGCGTGATGTTGTACAGGAAAGCCATCCTGCGCTCATCCTGCCCATCGAAAAAGGTTTTCAGCGCCTGATATTTTTCGCCCAGGACGGCGCTGGTAAAGACAGGCCACGAATAGGTGTGATGTTCCTGCGGATCAAACAAGGCAATCGCATTTTTGCTGGGCTCGTTTTTGGCGCGCTGCTCCAAGGCGGCCGTTTCTTCAGCAGCCATGCGGATGGGATATTTCGCATCGTACATCCCAATGCCTGCGCTGATGGTCAATGCGCCGGATGTATAAGCATGGAAAGCATCCGTAATCCGCGTTGCCGCGGTGATGACGTCATTCCACGCGCCCAGCAGAAACACATCGTCGCCGCCGGAATAAATGACGGCAATTTGCAGCGGCTTTTGTTCATTCTGCGTTAGCACAAGGTTCATATAGCGCTTGAAGAAGAGCGACATTTGCCGAGAAAACGCGGTCGTTCGGGAGAGTGTGACGAAATGATACCGTTCCTTCGGCAGCGGCTTGTCCTTCTGCTCAAAGCCGGAAATGAACGCTTCGCCCAGATTGTCCACATCCATGCGGCAGATGGCAAGGCGGCGAATCCCCTCGGACTGCGCCGCCAACGATGTGTTCAGATTGCTGGCATAATAATCGCACAAGTCGAGCCGTGTGCAGATCTGCGCGCCGAGAATGGTGCGATTTTTGCCGTACAAGCGAATCATCTGCCGGTCTTGCGCAATTTGCTTGGCGGCTTCGTCCTCCGTCAGCAAAAGCAGGGAAACATCCTGACCATTGCGGTCAGGCAGGGTCAAGTCGTATGCGGATGAATCGCGGGTGATGCAAAAAGCGGTATACTGCGGATTCTGCAATTTCCGCGAAATGTTCTCGAATGCACGGCACCACGGGCAGCGATTCTCCTGCAAATTGTCCACGCGCCCGCAGACGGTGCATTCGCGCCCGGAAAGCGCATCGGCAAACTGATTCAAGCGCTTGATTTGCGCAACGGAATAACGCTGCAGCTTATGCTGACTGAGGACAGCGGAAGCCTTGGCGAAAATCTCCTTGTAGGGGGATTCTTCCGCGGGGCGATTGCACAGCGCATCAGCACTGCACGGACACCATCCGTTGGCAAGGAAAAGCTGGATACCGAACTGCGCAATCAGCCAGTCATTTGTCTTTCGGTTGACTTCACGCACTGTGGCTCTAACGACCTCTGTGTTGGGCAGCAGCAGATAACAATGCCCGCCGCCGCTGTAAAGCAGATTCGCACGGCTGAGACCACACGCATCCAGCACAAGGTCGATGTAATTCTCCATGAGCAGCTCCAGAAAGAAGGAACGGCTGCGGAGTGCGCGCTGTGCGCCGCGGGTGGCGACGGTGTAAATGAATTTCTGAATGCCGGAAATATCAGCGGTGTACAAAAGAAAAACATTGGTTTTGTGGAAATCAGAGGTGGGAGACTGCAAATAGTCCCGCCAATTGTCAATCCCCTGTGCCAGCAGATATTCGCTGATGCAGGCGCTGACGGCAGCGGTGACTTTCAGATGGTCATACAGCGAAACATCCTCGCTTTGCGCGCGATAGGTACTGGCAGGAACAGTGGACGTGCATTCTTCCAGCAAGGCAAGCAGCGCATTCAGCCATTCCGCGCCATAGCCGATGTGCGATAAACCCTGCTCAAAATGGTGGAGGAGCTGCTCATAGTCGCTTTTCGCGACGGATGCGGCGGAAACGGGAAACGGAACGCTGCCGCTTGGCTGAATAGGAGCGACAAACTGTTTGGGATGTTCGCCATTAAGATGCGAGAAAATGGACAGCAGCGGCTGTGAAGCATCATAATCCTGATTGCCCGATTCGATGCCGCGGCGGTCGATGGAGGCAGCAATCGAGTCGGCTGCACAGGTGATATAGGCGGGATGATTCGCCGGCAAGGAAGCCGCACGCAGCTCCTTCTCGTGATGATACTGCACACAGGCGAGGAAATTCTGCGCTTTGGGATCGGCAAAATGTGCTTTTAAGTATTCCGCGCCTGCGAACGCATGCGTGCGTTTCCCCAGTCCAGCGCGCCAGACAAGTTTGCCGATGTCATGCAGCAGACCGGCGAAGGTTGCCTGTAAAGTTAATTCGTTCAAAAAACCACCTCCGTTAACAAGAAGGAAAAGTTCACCATGAAGTATAGCAGAGAATGTGCGAATTGTCAATAAAATGGCGGAAATTTGCCGGAGAAAACATATGGACGGAGTCCCCTCGCGGGGATAAGCTGCATCTGGAAGTACAACGAACGACATGCGATTGATTTCACGTAACCGTCCCCTCGCGGGGCTAAGCTGCATCAAAACCGCGGTTATCTTCTACTCAACGATGTCTACATGTAACCGTCCCCTCGCGGGGCTAAGCTGCATCGCGTTACTGCAAGCCAGTCGATCAGGAGTTCTTGTAACCGTCCCCTCGCGGGGCTAAGCTGCATCAATCGACAACGGCATTTTGAGCGACTACGATGCGTAACCGTCCCCTCGCGGGGCTAAGCTGCATCAATATTGGTATTGTTATATCCCCGCCATGCTTGTAACCGTCCCCTCGCGGGGCTAAGCTGCATCTACGGTGAGCATGACAGCGAAGAGAAGGCGCGCAAGTAACCGTCCCCTCGCGGGGCTAAGCTGTATCGCAACGGCACACAAGCGAGTGCTTGATGTCTTCAAGTAGCCGTCCCCTCGCGGGGCTAAGCTGCATCAGCGAGATCACTGTCGAGGGCGGTGCACAGTCGTAACCGTCCCCTCGCGGGGATAAGCTGCATCACGTCGCAAAGTATGCTTCAACCGAATGGTGTGAGGTAACCGTCCCCTCGCGGGGATAAGCTGCATCGAGAATCAAGAGCATAGCGAAGCTCATCGTCACGGAAGTAACCGTCCCCTCGCGGGGATAAGCTGCATCAGCAAAGCCCCACAAAAGAAGCTGTGCTGATAATGGAAGAATAGCACAAACAGCAGAAAAAGTCAAGCGAAAGTTCGGCAAAGCAACACCCAAAACTGGTCAAAACAATCCCCAAAGCGGTGTGAACCTCTGAAAAAGTTGCCGATTTGGCGCACAAAAATTAGAGGTTCGCAGCGCCCAGTTGCAAATGCGCCTTGATGTAGTCGTTGCAGCGGTCGTAAATCCTGAAAAGCGACTTGTCGCACACATCCGGGTATGCCTGTGCCAGCAGTTCGCCTAATTTTTGCACGATTTCAGCAGAACCATAGTGCTTGATGCCGAAGAAGCAATCGTGCTTGATGTCCTCTTCCAGCACAGCATGAAGCTGATGCGCGGCTGTGTTGCGCTGCGCTGTGTTGAGCGCATTGCAGGCACGAAGGAAATTCCGATGCGCGTCGGAGAGTGTATCTGTGACAAGCAGCATAGAAATGCCAAGAAAGATGCTAAAATTTTTGTAATCAAGCAGCGTTCTCTGCGCTTCGGCTTGAAGCCTTTTCATCAGTTCCGGTTGCTTGCTGTTCAGCACATCCGTCGCGACATCAATTCGACCGTTGCTCTTTTTCAGATAGCCAGCAAATTCCGTCTGCATAAGCAGGGTATATAGCAGCTCCGTCAAAAACGGATTCAGCCGCAGCACAAATTCCGAATACCGCCCCAGTTTTTGCAAATTGCGCAGCAGCAGATAATACTCGCTTAAATCGCGGTAATGCGAATCACTTTTCATTGCCGGATACAGCGGAAAGCCTAAATCCGGCAGCTCCTTTGACCGCTTGTAGGCTTCCTCGCTTTGCAAGTTGTTTCTTGCGTTCAAATGCTGGAGCAGCGTTTGCAGCTGTCTGGGTAAATTCTGCGACATATCCAGCATGGCGTCATAGTCCTGCCGTTCCAGCAGCTTCAGCAGCTGATGGCGATGGCGCTGATGCTTGATGGCAAACATTTCCGGCTCAGACGTTCTGTTGCGCCGTTCGCCTTCCGGCAGACAATCCGGCTCATCATCATAATTTGTTTCCAACTCATAGTCGACGTTATACATTCTATCGTCCGTGCGCGGCGGGTCTTTTTCGCCTTTCTTTTTCTGCGGGCCATCAACCTGAACCCCTAACACATGGTAAGGAGAATCAACCGCAAGGAACTGCATCAGCGTTTTCATTTGGGGCGTGCCAGAACTCAGGTTCAGCAGAATGCGGCAATTCGGATTCTCTACGGCAGCAGAGGTGAAATATTCCAGCAGTGGCTCTTCGACGAGGTCAATCTTTGAAACGTCATCCAAACCGCTGTTGTGGATGATAAGTTCAGGCTGATAAACCACACCATGCGCTGCACAGTATTCCTGCATGTGCTGGAAAGTCTTTTCAAAGCGGTGATCTTGTGCCTCCAAGTCGGCAATTTGCTGGCTGAGGAAGAGATATACCCGCTTCGGGTGATAATAGCGCATGATATGCAGAATGCCGCCGTCGCGATTGCCGCGAACAGGGTCGCTCGTTCCTGCACAGGTAAACAGAATGTCATCCATTGTGATACCTCCTAACGGTGGTAGGGAGTGTGGCATAACCGTCCCTTTGCGGAGATGCAAGTCGTCGGCAAGGGGCTGCAGAAAAAGCAAGCGCTACAATAGAAAGATAACACAGGCAGCAAGAAAAGTCAAGCATTTAGGAACCATGTGATACCAGATGTTTTCACTGCCGATTCAGGTATATGGTATTCAAACGGCTTCTCAAACTTTTCGGCGTTTGCTTTTCTCAGCACCGTTTGGGACATTCCTTTGTTTTTCCCTTGTTCTTATTTTTCCTCTGTGCACTCCACTTTGCACATTTCATGTTTTTTCGTTCATCGCCCCTTTACTTTTTCTTGAAATGATGGTGTGATTCGTCCATGAAATGCAAGTTTCGTGTATCGTTCCTGCATTTCAAAATATAGAAAGGGTGAAACCTGGATGAAAAAGTGGCTGGGAGGCGCTGTTCAAGGCGGAAACCCTCGTCATGCAGGAAGCTGTCATTGCGCCGCTGTTCACCAAGGCAAATGCAAACCTGATTACTGAGGGCGTTGAGGGGATTGATTTCCATCCTGTCGCGCTGAACCGCGTGTATAAGAGTGCCGTCATCAAGTAATCAGTCGTGTGCGCTTTTAGAAGAGGCTGAGCCAATCTAAAATCGTATCGAAATCTTCAGGCAGAGCGGTTCTCTTCAGGCAGACCGCTCTGCCTCTTGCATCTGGGAACAAACGAATGAAACAGTTAGAAACCTGCCCGCCGGTGCAGGCAGCGGAATACGTCCCTGTCGCCGGGGATTTTGTGCAGTTGGAGCAGGCAGACATTGCGACCGACACCAACTATGCTTCCCAAGGCTACTGGAAGGGTGTCGCAACGCACTTCGTCCGCAACAAGCGCGCCATGATTGGACTGATTCTGGTACTGCTGATGATTTTTCTGGCGTTCGTCGCGCCGTTTTTCAGCGGATATGCGTATGACGAAATCGTCACGGCGCTCAATGCCAAGGGACGCAAGAAGGCCGCCGTCGGCATCAGCCCGCGTGTACCTGCCATCCACGAGATGGTGACGGGCGAACCTTACGACGACATTTATGCCGATAAAACGTTTCTCTTCCGCACGGACGACCTCGGCCGCGCCCTCTGGACACGGACGTGGTACGGCGCGCGCGTATCGCTGATGATTGCCTTCGTCACCATCATCATTGATATGCTCATTGGCATGAGCTACGGGCTGTTATCCGGTTACTTCGGCGGACGTGTGGACAGCATCATGCAGCGCTTTGTCGAAATCGCCAACTGTATCCCGCGGCTGGTGATCGTGTCCGTGCTGGCGATTTTTATGCCCAAAGGCATCGGTCTGGTAATTGTAACGCTGCTGCTGACCGAGTGGATTAGCATGAGCAAAATCGCCCGCGCAGAAATGCTGAAGATGAAGGAGCAGGAGTATGTTCTCGCCAGCCGCACACTGGGTGCAGGCAGCGGACACATTATCTTCAAGGAGATTCTGCCCAACACCATCGGCCCGATTATCACGCAGGTGATGTTCTCCATCCCGACTGCCATCTTTACCGAGGCGTTCCTGAGCTTCGTGGGCGTCGGCATTGTGCTGCCGCAATGCTCCATCGGCACGCTGATTGAGGACGGTTTCAACAACATCACTACCCTGCCGTATCAGATTATTCCGCCGATTCTGGTGCTGGCGCTGCTGATGCTGGGCTTCAACTTCATCGGCGACGGACTGCGCGAGGCGCTCGCGCCCAAGCTGGAAGACATGTGAAAGGAGAGGGTTCAAGATGTCAGCAAAGACCATTCTGCAAATCAAGAATCTGGATATTTCCTTCCGCACGAACGCCGGCGTAGTACATGCCATCCGCGGCATCAATCTGGATTTGCAAAAGGGCGAAACCGTCGCTATCGTGGGCGAATCCGGTTCGGGAAAATCCGTAACGGTGAAAGCCGCCGTCGGCTTGCTGGACAGCAACGCCACCATCAACAGCGGCGAAATCCTGTATACATACGATGACGGGCACGGACAGGACAAAACCGTTGATTTGCTGAAATTGAGCAAAAAGCAGCTGCACACGGAATACAACGGTCAGCGCCTCGCGATGGTATTCCAAGACCCTATGACGAGCCTTGACCCCACGATGACCATCGGCAAGCAGATTATGGAGGGCAAGCTGCTGCATAAGCACATGCCAAAGGACGAAGCGCGCACGAAAGCCCTGCAGCTGCTGGAACTGGTGGGCATCACCGATGCTGAAAAGCGCTTCCGCAACTATCCGCACCAATTTTCCGGCGGTATGCGGCAGCGCGTCGTTATCGCCATTGCACTCTCCGCCGAACCGGACATTCTTATCTGCGACGAATCCACCACCGCACTGGACGTGACAATCCAGAGCAAAATTCTCGACCTCATCAAACAGATTCAGCAGAAAATGCACCTGTCCGTCATTTACATCACGCACGACCTTGGCGTCATCGCGAAGGTGGCGGATTATGTGAATGTGATGTACGCTGGGAAAATCGTCGAAGTGGGCAATGTGGAGGAAATCTTCTACGAGCCATGCCATCCCTACACATGGGGTCTTTTGTCCGCCATGCCGGATTTGGAGACGGCTGATGACCGCTTGTACTCCATTCCGGGCAGTCCGCCCAACCTCCTGCATGAACCGGTCGGCGATGCCTTTGCCGCGCGCAACCGCTTCGCCATGGTCATCGACAAGAAGGCAGAACCGCCGCTGTTCAAAGTTTCCGAAACCCATTACGCCGCCACATGGCTGCTCCACCCGGACGCACCCGCCTTTGAGATGCCGAAGGAATTGAAGGAGCGCCTTGAACGGGCGAAGAAGGAGGCTGCCAAGTATCTATGAGCGAGCCGCTATTGAAAGTAGAAAATCTTGTTCAGCACTTTCCTGTCTCCCGCACCTATACGGTCAAGGCCGTCAACGGCGTGTCCTTCAACATCTATCCGGGCGAAACCTACGGGCTGGTCGGCGAATCCGGCTCCGGCAAGACGACCATCGGGCGCAGCATCATCCGCCTGTATAACCCGACGGACGGTCGCATCACCTTCAACGGCAAGGTGATTTCCGGCGCGCTTGACCGCAACACGCGCAGTATGCTCCGCTCGGATATGCAGATGATTTTCCAAGACCCTATGGCGAGTTTGAATCCGCGCAAGAAGGTCGGCGACATTATCAGCGAAGGCATGGAAATCCACCACCGCTTCGCCAATCGGCAGGAGCGCGAGGAGAAAATCAGCGAAATGCTCAAGAAAGTCGGACTTTCGCCGGAGCACGCAGCCCGCTATCCGCACCAGTTTTCCGGCGGTCAGCGTCAGCGCGTCGGCATTGCCCGCGCCCTGATTATGAACCCCAAGCTGATTATCGCTGACGAGTGCATTTCCGCGCTGGATGTGTCGATTCAGGCGCAGGTCGTCAACCTGATGAAGGACATTCAGGAGGAAACGCAGTGCGCGTACTTGTTTATCGCACATGATTTGAGCATGGTGAAGTACATTTCCGACCGCATCGGCGTGCTGCATTTGGGCTACATGGTGGAATCCGGTACGAAGGAGGAGATTTTCTCCCATCCGGTTCATCCGTACACCAAGAGCCTGCTGTCCGCCATCCCCCACCCCAATCCCGTGGTGGAAAAGCATCGTGTCGCCCTAACCTACAACTACGCCACCAGCGGCATTGATTACGCCAAAGGAACGGAGCATTCCGTCGGCGGCACACACACCGTGCTTGCGACGGATGAAGAGTTTGACGCGTGGACGAAATAACGTGCTATCGCCTGAACACGCCATTTTGACTTTACAAAAACAGCAGCAGAGACGCTTGTCGCCCCTGCTGCTGTTTTAATTTTGGCATTATTCTACCCCATTCACCACATGCTCCGGCCGTTTTCCCGCCAGCGCATCCGCAATTTGCCGTGCGCACTCCTCCGCCATCCGTAGCCTTGTCTCCTGCGTGTTCGTGCCGATGTGCGGGGTCAGCACAACCTGCGGCAGCGCGATCAGCCGCGGCGGAATATGCGGTTCATCTGGGTACACGTCCAGCCCCGCGCCGCGCAGATGTTCCGATTCCAGCGCATCCGCCAGTGCGTCACAGTCCACAATCGCCCCGCGCGCCGTGTTGATGAGGATGCTCCCCCGCTTCATCCGCGCCAGCGCAGAACGGTCAAGCAGCCGGTGCGTCTCCTGCGTCAGCGGGCAGTGCAGAGACAGCACGTCAGACTGCGCCAGCAGTTCCGGCAGGGTCACGCTTTCCACCTGCGGATGATTCACCCCGTGCCGGCTGTACCCGATGCAGCGCATTCCGAGCGCCGCCGCGATTTCCGCCGTCCGCTTGCCGATGCGCCCACAGCCGAGGAGACCCAGCGTCTGTCCGCGCAGACTGCGCCCCATGTTTCTGCCCATGCCGAACAGGTTTTCCGGCGCTTCCTCCCGCGCACGGAGGCTGTTTTCCCCAATTCTGCGCGAAACCGCGAGCATCAGCCCGATGGCGAGCTCCGCCGTGCTGTCCGTCACAGTGTCGGGCAGATTCGTGACCGGTATGCCGCATTCCGCCGCTGCGCGCA
>ULUB01007638.1_pt1 | contig 18556 bp, 14 predicted proteins | sample 1958111 | NCBI WGS metagenome assembly ULUB01 (sample SAMEA4835749, study PRJEB28245) | human gut metagenome | biome: gut microbiome; material: fecal sample | place: Denmark | collected 2008
TCCGTTCCCTCTATCGCAGAGCAGACAACTGCGGCGTCAGCTGAAATCGTTCTTACTATTCTTCCCATATTCATTACTTCCTTAATATTTTTGCTTCAATTATATATGCCTTGCGACAAACAAAATACGCTGTGTTGTATCGCTCGGTTCTTTATCATCTGTTCCGTCATACATAGCCACAGCCTTTAAACCGCATTCCTTGAGTGCAGACAGTACTGTGTCAACCGGATATGCCCTTTCGGTGAACTCCTCTGTTATGCGCTGATATCCGTCCTCATCCGGAAGGAAAAAGTCTAAGGTTATATCAACGCTTGAATCCTCGGGGTGGTATTCATTCTGCCAGCCGAGGTATGCTTCATCGCTGTCAAATATAAACGAATTGTCCGCAAGCACATAACGGTGCTTATACTCGGTGTTCATGTCAAAAATAAAAACGCCCTTCGGCTTGAGGTACTTCTTAACGCCTGCAAATACTTTTTTGACGCTCTCAATGCCGTCAAGATGATTAAGCCCGTCGAGAGTTGATATAAACGCCTCCGCCTTGAACGGCAGGGCAAAGCTCGTCATATCCTGATTGACAAGCCTTATATTCAAGTTTTGGCTGTAGACCTTTTGCGCAGCGGCTGTGAGCATATCGCAGGAAAGGTCAATAGCAGTTATATCGTACCCAAGCTTACAAAGCTCAACGTCAAGACTGGCAGTACCGCAGCCCAAATCAACTAAAGAGCCTTGCTTTAATCCAAGACTCTTTATTATCCCGTCGATTCTGTCGGCATACGCCTTATAGTCGACGTTTTGTGTAAACAAATCATAATAGCTTGAAAAAACGCCGTAGCTCATAAAACTTTTTCTCCGTCACTGTATTAAAGGATAATTTATTCAGCCTTATCCTTTTTATCAAGCCTATTGAACACAATATCATATCCGCCGTTGCCATAGTTAATTGAACGGTTAACACGGCTTATAGTAGCCGTTGAAGCTCCGGTTTCACTGACTATATCGGAATACACATGATGCTCAGACAGCATTTTTGCCACCTGATACCTCTGTGAAAGAGATTTAAGCTCAAGAACTGTACACAAATCCTCGAAAAAGCTATAACATTCGTCACGATTCTTAAGGGTTAATATAGCATCAAACAAATCGTCTGTATATTTATCTCTTATTTTTGAATTCATTTTAAGAATAATCCTTTCTGCACTGAAAATAAACGTACAGCAAAGCATAGCTGTATTCTGTACAAATACATTTTAGCACATAAAAGCGCAGTTGTAAAGCACCATTACGCATTTTTGTCCTTAAAAATTGTGTCTAAAAGTGCCGAGCATCCGCTGTATATGTCATTATAAGCGATATCAAAGCGTTCGGAATACCAAGGGTCGGCTACGTCTCTGCCGTTTTCTGTATATTCTAAGAGCTTTTTAATTTTCCCATCGGGATCTGAGCCGAAGATAAGCTTCATGTTTTTGATGTTTGCCGAATCCATGCCGATTATTAAGTCGTACTTATCGTAATCAGATTTTTGAAGCTTGACTGCCCGCTTTCCCGTGCAGTCAATGCCGTGCTTTTTAAGTTCTGCTTTTGCCGGCGGATAAACAGGGTTTCCCACTCCGCCGAATATCTCCTCAGAGCTTGTAGCGCAGGACGACACTGTTATCATATCATCCACCCCACGCTTTTTTGCCATATCCTTGAGTATAAATTCTGCCATCGGCGAACGGCAGATGTTGCCGTGGCACACAAAAAGTATTTTTATCATATTATCACCATGTTTAAAAAATGTACTTCAATCACAATACTGCCTTATAACGCTCATAAACCTCTCGCCGTAGCGCTGACATTTTGTCTTGCCGACTCCTATCACCTGCAAAAACTCATCCTCGGTTTTAGGGAGCTTTATGCACATATCCAAAAGCGCCGTATCCGGAAAAACTACAAACGCCGGAACTCCCTCGCTCTGCGATATCTCTTTTCTCAATAGCTTCAATAAGTCCAAAAGCTCCCTGTCGATGCCCTTTTGTACACCTGTCCTCGACTTAGCAGCATCCGCAGCCTGCTTCTTAGGCCCTGCTTCTTTCGGCACCTTCATCGAGAGCGTAAGCCTGCCCCTTAAGACGCCGTAGCTCTTCGGCAAGAGCTTTATAATCGGGTAATCAGTCCCCTCTTCCTTAATGCACTCCTGTTCCTCAAGGTAATTAATTATCAGACGTATTCGCTGCGGACTTAAATCCTTCATAATTCCGTATGTAGACTGCTTGTCAAGCTCACGGCTTATAATAGAATCTTCCTTTGAGCCTTTTAAAATCTTAATAATTGTGCTCTTTCCAAAGCGCTCACGGGTTTTAAATATGCAGGAAAGGATCTTCTGAGCGTCAACGGTAACGTCTGTAAGTGTGTAGTTTTCCATGCAGTTTGAGCATTTGTCGCAGGTCAAGTCAGCCTTTTCGCCGAAATACTTGAGCATAAAGCCCCTAAGGCACTCATTGGTCGTGCAGTAGAAGGTCATAATTTTCAAGCGTTCAAGCTCCTTTTGCACTAATGCGTCCTGTTCTTCCTCGGTCAGCTCGGGATTGTCGTCCTTCTTGGTAATCAAAAAGCGATTTATCCGAACATCCATACCGCTGTACATTAAAATGCAGTCGGCTTCGCTTCCGTCTCTTCCGGCACGTCCAGCCTCCTGATAGTAGCTTTCGATGTCTTTGGGCATATTGTAGTGTATAACATACGAAACGTTTGATTTATCTATACCCATTCCGAAGGCGTTTGTGGCAACCATAACCGTTTTTCTGTCGAACAAAAAGTCGTCCTGATTTGCCGACCTCTCAAGCTCCGAAAGACCGGCATGGTATCTTGTAGCCAAGAAGCCCTTTGAGCTTAAATACTCCTGAACCTCTTCGACGTTCTTTCTTGTTGAGCAGTATACGATTCCCGACTTATCACGTCTCTCGCCTATAAGCTCATTGAGCTTTTGCAGCTTTGATTCAGGCCTTATGACCGAAAAGAAGAGGTTGGGGCGGTCAAAGCCTGTGGTTACAACAAGCGGCGAGCTGAGCTTCAACGCCCTTACTATATCGTCCTTTACTTCCCTTGTAGCAGTCGCAGTAAACGCTCCCACAACAGGTCTTGCGTTCAGCCCGGATATAAACTCGGCAATCTTTAAGTAGCTCGGACGAAAATCATGTCCCCACTGGGAAACACAGTGTGCTTCATCGACAGCTATCATCGATATTTTTATCCTTTTGCACATGGCAGAAAACTCATTCGTCTCAAGGCGCTCGGGTGCAACATATATGACCTTATATTCGCCCTGCTCAGCCATCAGCATGGTAAAATTAATCTCATCCATTGAAAGTGAGCTGTTTATGCAGGCGCTCGGTATGCCAAACCTTGAAAGAGCATTGACCTGATCCTTCATCAGCGAAATCAGCGGAGATATAACTATTGCCGTGCCGTCCATCAGCATTGCAGGTATTTGATAGCATATTGATTTTCCGGCCCCGGTGGGCATTATGCAAACAGCGTCCCTGCCCGATAAAAGACTGTCGACTATTTCACCCTGACCGCTTCTGAACTCGCTGTAACCAAAGTACTCCTTCAAAACGCTTAGCTTGTCCGCCATGAATCCCTTCGCCCTTCCGTCATTTGTGTAATAAAGCTCTAAAAGTGCCGAGCTTCACACTATGCTCCGCTCGGCACTTAAAATACTCATTGATAATACATATAAAGCTGGCACTTTATCATTCCGTTGTAAAGCTTGCGTCGCTTGTCCGCCTTTTTGCCGAACAGTGCCTCAAACTCCTCATGCGGAGATATAATGTAGCACGGTCTTTCCTTTGAGGGACGCAGGACCTGACCCATGATCTTATACAGCTCCTCCGCCTGCTTAACCTCTAAAAGTCTCTCTCCGTACGGCGGATTGCATATGACCGTTGCTCCGTCGATCGGCTTGAAGTTCTTTATATCCGCTAAGGATGCCGATATTCTCGGACCGACGCCTGCAAATTTTGCGTTTTTCAAGGTCAGACCGACAGCCTTTTCATCAATATCCGTGCCCATACCTCTAAACGCCGACTCCTTGTTAATCGAGTCGTGAGCATTGGCTCTTTCCTTTTGCCATATGTCCTTAGGGATGCTGTCCCACTGCTCAGCGGCAAAGCTTCTTCTTATTCCGGGGGCGATTCTTAAAGACTTATAAGCAGATTCAATTAAAAGCGTTCCGCTGCCGCACATCGGGTCTATGACGACGCTGTCTGTTCTTACATGAGCCAAATCCACAATTCCTGCCGCTAAGGTTTCTTTTATCGGAGCGTCGTTTGAATTGCGGCGATATCCTCTTTTATGGAGTCCTAAGCCGCTGGTGTCAAGATAAATTGTGGCAACGTCCTTAAAGATGCTGAACTGTATCTGATGAACAGCCGCCGTTTCCTCGAATCTTTGTATATGGTATACCGATTTAAGCCTTTCAACCGCCGCCTTTTTAATAATGGACTGGCAGTCCGGAACGCTGTGAAGCTTTGACTTTAATGAATAGCCCTTTACGGGGAATGCGTCAAGCCTTGAAATGTAATCTTCAAGCGGCAAAGCCTTTACGCCCTGAAAAAGCTCCTCAAAGCTCTCAGCACGAAACGAGCCAAGCTCTATAAGCACTCTTTCGGCAGTTGAAAGGCAGATATTAGCCCTTGCCATCATTGATAAATCACCGTCGAAGGAAATACGTCCGTCCGAAACGTTCAAGTTTTCTCCGCCGATCTTTTTAATCTCAAAGCTCAAAACGCTTTCCAAGCCGAAAAAGCAGGGGCAGCAGTATCTTATTTTTTCTGTCATCAATATTTCTTGCCTTTCAATAAAATCTGAGCTTTATCTGTAGCTCTTCATAAGCTCGTTGACGTAGGTATACCTATGTCCTGTTATTCTTTCATACTCCGCAACGTCTACGCCGTCAGTGACGACTACAGCGGTGTCCTTTTTGCCAAGACCTTTTAATATCTCATCAAGCTCTGTCGGAGTATGATCTCCGGAACAGGTTGCGGGAATATTGGTTCTCTTGTAATAACCCACAGCGGTATCTTGACAGTTTCTTCCTGCTATAAGTCCCGTCTTGGTGCAGTATTCTCTTTCAACTACAGTTGTCGACGGTGTAAACTCCTTTATCTCACCGGCGTCGGCTATATCTCCGAAAATATTTTTCCACATCTGAGCCGAGCCGTAGCACGATTTAGTGTCGATAGTCTCAGGCTTGTCATGACCTATCCAAAGACCGGTTACATACTGCGGAGTGCAGCCGACGAACCAAAGGTCTGCCCAGTCCTGAGTTGTACCTGTCTTTGCGATCAGCTCAACGTTTTCAAGCCTTGCCAAGCGTCCCGTTCCTCTTGATGAGGACACAACAGTTTCCATCATTCTGTTCATAACGTATGCGCTTGATTCATCGATAACCTGCTCACCCATAAGAGGATGCTGGTATATTACCTCGCCTGTATTGTCCAAAATCCTTGTTATGAAGGTGGACTCATAATACTTACCGCCGTTGCCGAACATCTGGTATGCCGTTGTTAAATCCTTAAGCGTTGCGCCGTCTGTAAGCGCACCTACCGACATCGGTGACCTTGCAATATCTGTGAATCCGTCCTTGTACAAAACCAGCGAATCAAAGTGAAGCCTGTGCTTTAAGAAATCGAAGCACTCGCTGGGAGTGAGCATCTCAACAAGCTGAGCAGCGGTCGTATTCAATGACCTTGCCAGGCAGGAATGAGTGAAGTTATACTCCTTTGACCACGACGAGGTTGTTGCGCCGCTTGTCGAATAGTTTCTCGGCCAAACCAGATAGCCGTTTTCCGACCCTGCGTCCTCAATCAGCAAGGGAGTATCCAAAAACTGCGATGACCATGTAATCAAGTCCCTGTCTACCGCTAACGAATATGAAGCAAGCGGCTTAAAGCATGAACCGGGTTGCCTTGTAGACATAGTTGCTCTGTTGAAGCAAAGAGGAGTTTCTTTTTTACCTATGCCGCCGACAACGCCTAAAATTCTGCCGTTATAGTCCATGCAGATAAATGCACTTTGGGGGATGTCCTCGCTTCCGTCCTCAGAGAAGGTATATAAATCCAAATACTTTTCTTCAAGCTTTTTCTGAATATCCAGGTCGACACAGGTGTATATTTGATATCCGCCTCGTCTGAGCTTCTGAAAAGCTTCGTCACGGGTAAGACCGTAGTAGTTCATAAATATGTCTTCCGCCTGATTTATAACGGCATCGACATAGTAAGAGGATACGCTGTCGAAATTATCGTAAGCTGAAAGAAGCTTTGTGTCAGTTCCGCTTTCGGTCTTTGTATATGTCATGCTACCGATAAGCTTCAGCTCCTGATTTAATGCTTCGTCGTACTCCTCACTGGATATAGCGCCGTTTTCAAGCATCTTGCCCAGAATATACGTGCGTCTTTCTAAGTTTTTCTCGGGAAATCTTATCGGGTCGTTGTGATAAGGACTCTTGGTTATTGCAGCAATTGTAACAGCCTCGCCTATTGTAAGCTGGTTTACATCCTTGTTAAAGTAATAATTTGCTGCCGCCTGAACTCCGTAAATATTATAATTCAAAGGGACCAAATTCAAATATGCTTCCAATATATCGTCCTTTGAATATTCCTTTTCAAGCTGAACGGCACGGTAAATCTCTCTTATCTTTCTCTCAACGCCTGCAACGCCGTCAACATCGTCGTCTCCGGTGATGTTTTTAACGGTCTGCTGTGTTATTGTCGACGCTCCTCTTTTTGACTGACCGGTCACTATTTCCATAGCCGCAACCGCAATTCCGAAAAAGTCTACGCCGTCGTGACTGTTGAAGCGCTCGTCCTCTGAATAAATGAAAGCGTCTCTTACAAACTGAGGTATCTGCTCTAAGTTGACCCATATGCGCTTTTCGCCCTCATTTGATATCATATCATATGTTATCCATTCGTTGTCCTGCTTGGCGTAAATATAGGTTGTATAGTTAGAGGAAACGCTGTCTAACTTTATCTCGGAGGTATCGTCCATCAGGTTGACAACAAAAACCGTCATTGCCGAGCCGATAATTGCTATGCTCATTACTGCAATCATAAGAATGCAGGTCAGCGTTATTCCGATAGTTTTCAAAACTGCTCCTATCGGTCTTGTAACTTTTTTAACCTTACGTTTAACTTTTTTCAAAGACGGATTCACTATTGACAAACCTTCCTTTCTGAAAATCACAGAGTATTAATGCCGTAAAACGCCTATCGATGTCGTTTTTACTTAAAGAATCTTTATCTTATCGGCGAGGAATTTTTAGGGGCTTAATCCTTGCCGCTTAATTTCGTCAGTAATTCAAAGCCCGGTAAAAATTATAGCCGAGCCATGAGCTTTTTAAGCTTGACCTTTATTTTCTCTTAAACGGAGCTATAAAAAGGATGAGCATGGTAAGTGTATATACTGCATAAATTGAATATGTCACCGCATTGCTCCAAGGGAAGCTCGACTCCGGATGCGTTACTGCAAACACAATAAACACTATTGCGCAAATAAGCATGATTAATGCTGTAATTCTTGATTCTTTTTTGGATATCACTTTAACAGTTTTCCTTTCCGAAATTATACTGTATATTAATGTGTCGTCTCCTTCCTATAAGCAAGACCGACGCATTACAGCAGCCATAGATCTGCCGCTTTCGGCTATTATAGCATATAAAACCGAGCTTGTTAATAGCAAAATGCAAACTGTAATACTTTTTTAATAATTAAAATACAAACGGCACAGGAAATCAACCTGCACCGTTTGAATAAGGAGTGTTTATGTCGAGTCAAAATAATTACTCAGCGTCTGCTTCCTCAGCAGGCTCTTCATTTACCAAAAGAGCTCTCATCGAAAGGCTTACACGCTTGTTTTCAATATCGCACTCAGTTATCTTAGCTGTAACTGTCTGTCCTACTGTGAGGAAATCTGCGACATTTGCAACTCTCTGGTCAGCTATCTGAGAAATATGGATAAGTCCGTCGATACCGGGGATAATCTGAGCAAATGCTCCGAAGCTTGTGATAGAAACTATCTTAGCCTCAACAACCTGGCCTACAGAATAGTTGTTCTCAAAGATGAACCAAGGATTATCAGACTGCTTCTTGTAGCTCAAGGAAACCTTGCCTGTCTCCTTGTCGATATCCTTAATCAATACCTCAATGGTATCGCCGACTGATACAACCTCGGAAGGATGCTTGATTCTTGCCCATGTGAGATCGAGTCTTCTGATAAGACCGTCAACACCGCCGATATCAACAAATACTCCGTAGTCGGTTATAGACTTAACCTCGCCGGTAACGGTCTGTCCGACCTCGGCTGTTTCAAAGAACTGAGCTCTCTTAACAGCTCTTTCCTCAGCAGTAACCTTTCTTATTGAGCCGACAGCTCTCTTTCTCTGCTCGTTAAGCTCAATAATCTTAAATCTAACCTGTGTCTTAAGAAGTGAATCCAAGGATGCTCCCTGTCTTACGCCTGTCTGGGAAGCGGGAACGAATACTCTCATACCGTTAGAAACGACGATAACGCCGCCCTTGATAACGCTTGCAACTGTTCCGGTGAGAACAGCGCCCTCCTCATAAGCCTTCTTAACCTCTTCGTAGCCCTTCTGAGCGTCTATCTGCTTCTTGGAGAGAGTTGCAATGCCTTCAACGTCGTTGAGCTTTGTAACGATAACGTCTATCTCGTCACCAACCTTGCAGACGTCCTCAGGTCTTGCATTGGGGTCGTTTGAGAGTTCAGATGAGGGAATATATCCGGTGTGCTTTGTTCCGATGTCAACAATAACTTCAGTGCTGTTTACAGCTGTTACAATGCCGCTTACTCTCTTTCCGGTATATATTTTCTTGAAGGTCTGTTCAATAGCTTCCTCGAAATTGAACTCTTCCTCATTCGCTAAAATTTCAGTCATGGTTTTTTGTACCTCCTCAATGATATATGCCGGAGTTGATGCACCGGCTGAGATCCCTAAGAATCTCGTTTGTGAGAAATCAATGCCGTAAAGCTCTGACGAATCCTCGACAAGACAGCACCTGCAATTCTTTGAACAAATATCGTACAGCTTTTGGGTATTTGAACTGTTCCTGCCGCCGATAATTATAACGGCATCACAGTTCCTTGACAGCTCATACGCCTCAGTCTGTCTTTTCGACGTTGCATTGCAAACAGTGTTGTATACCTGAACGCCGCTGTGCTTCGCCGCAGCCTTTGTGCATTCATCCCACATTTCTATATTATAAGTCGTTTGCGAAAGAATTGCAACACCTTTTTTTGATTTTTCACAATAATTTCTAAGAAGATTTTCAAGCTCTTCACAATCAGAGAACACAAAGCACTCGCCGTCAGCATATCCGAGTATTCCCTGAACCTCCGGATGTGAAATATCGCCGGCTATAAGCACTGTGTCGCCGCTTGAGCTTCTTTCGGCGACAAGCTTATGAATTCTTTTAACATTAGGGCAGGTTGCGTCAATAACAACCGCTCCGATTCTTTCAAGCTCTTCATAAACACTTCTGCCGACTCCGTGAGAGCGTATGATAACAGCGTCGCCTGCTGTTACGTCCGACAAGTCCGATATAGCTGCTATTCCCTTTTTTTCGAGATCTGCAACAACGTTTCGGTTGTGGATAATCGGGCCGTATGTAAAAATTCTTTGGTATTTACCGACGGAATCATATGCTATTTTTACCGCGCGCTCAACGCCGTAGCAGAATCCTGCCGACTTTGCTACCTCAATCCTTTTCGACATTTTCAATAAGCGCTCCTATCGCATCCATAACCATAGTTCTCGCCCTGCGCATTTCCGAGGCGGAAAGCGATTTCGTCTCAAGAGACTGATAAGGTATCAAGCTGCCGTATCTGACCGTCATCCTCTTTCTGCCCTTATTTCTTGATACGGTTATTCCGACCGGCAGAATATCAGCCCTTGCCGACTGACTTATAAAAACTACTCCGCTCTTTCCCTTGCCGAGCGTACCGTCCTTAGACCTTGTTCCCTCGGGGAAAATGGTTAGATTGTAGCCTGAGTTTATATACTCAATTGAGCGGTTAAGAGCTGTTCTGTCACCCTTGCCCCTTTTAACCGGGAAGGCGTGAAACGGCTTTAGCAGCAGAGCGCACAGCTTGTTTTCAAAAATCTCTTCCTTGGATATGTATGCCGAGACATTTTTAATCTTTGCCGCAACCGCCACGGGGTCCATCCATGTGACGTGATTAGGGGCGACTATATAGTTGCCCTCCTTCGGTATGTTTTCAAGACCCTCATACCTGACCGATATCAAAAGCCTGAGTATTCCGAGGGCGAGTATTCGAAAAATCCCATAGAAGAACAGTCTCACCTTAGACAGTCTTCTCCTCTCAGGAAAAAAATCGCCTTCCTCAACAACCCTGCAATCGCTTTCCTGAGTTTTTTGAGTGATGATGCGGCAGACAGCCTCGACAGCCTCATATATTCCCATATTTGATGTATCCAAAAGACAAGCGTCCTGAGCCTGCTTAAGCGGAGCGGTATCACGGTGCGAATCGTTATAATCACGCTGATTGATGTCCTTTAAAACCTCTTCGTAGCTGATATCCGTACCCTTTTCTAAAAGTTCCTTGTGACGCCTTTTGGCTCTTTCCTCTGCCGAAGCGGTCATAAATATCTTGACCTGTGCTTCAGGCAGAATAACAGTGCCTATGTCCCTGCCGTCCATAACTATATTGTTCTTTGCGGCAATATCTCTTTGGAGCGAAAGCAAAAACTCTCTGACCTGAGGTATTGCAGAAACGTTTGAAGCTGCCATGGATATTTCGTTTGTCCTTATAAGCCCCGAAACGTCCTCGCCGTTTAATATCACTCGCTGTTCGCCGTCGGTGTACTTAAGCTCAACGGTTATGCTTCCAAGAAGGGGTACAACCTCCTCTGCCGACTTGGTATCAACTCCGTTTCTGACGGCATATAGCCCTATAGAGCGGTACAAAGCGCCTGTATCGACATAAATATAGCCGAGCTTTTTCGCAACAGCCCTTGCAATAGTCGATTTTCCTGCTCCGCTCGGTCCGTCCAACGCACAATTTATACTCATTAAATCATACCTCTTTACTTAATATTGTCGAAATTATAGCTTGAGCCGCCGAATAGGCCGTTGAAAAAGCTATTGTAAGATTATATCCGCCGGTCAATGCGTCGCAGTCGATAATTTCTCCTGCAAAGTACAGTCCCTTTACAAGCTTGGACTCCATAGTAGTGGGCGAAATCTCCTTTACGCTCACTCCTCCGCTTGTTATAATCGCTTCCTCTATCGGTCTTAGACCGATGGGTGTGAGCGAAAACCGCTTTAAAAGCCCTGCCAGCGCCGTTTTTTCCTGCTTCGTTATCTGAGCGCAGGGCTTTTGCGGACTTATTCCGGATAGAAAAACAATGTCGGGAATTATCTGTGAAGGCAGTAGCCTTGACAGCGAATCCGCAAACGCCTTGTTAGGATACTCGTCAAAATCTCTTTGAATTCTTTTTTCAAGCTGTTCTGAGGTGAGCCCCGGCTTTAAATCTATAACGATTTTATACTTTCTTTCCTCAAGCTTTTCAGAGCTTATAAAGCAGGAAGCGGAAAGCGTCAACGGTCCTGCTATGCCGTAGTCGGTAAACGTCACCTCGCCGATTTCAGAAAACAACGGAGATTTTTTGCCCTGCTCAAAAAGAGAAAGTGTGACATTTTTAAGCGTCAGTCCGCAAACGTCGGGGAAAAGATTTTCCTGAACTATTATCGGAATCAAGGACGGCTTAATCTCGGTTACAGTGTGCCCAAGCTCATAAGCCATCATATAACCGTCGCCGGTTGAGCCTGTTTTCGGATAGCTCATTCCGCCCGTCGCAAGTATGACGCATTTTGAAAGGTACTCGCCTTTCTTGCCCTCAACGCCCTTGACTGCTCCGTCCTCTTTAATTATGCGAACAGCTTTATCCCTGACTATTCTGCACCGTCGGCTTTTGATGGTATTTTCAAGTGCGCCTACAACGTCGCCTGCCTTGTCGCTGACAGGAAACACCCTTCCGCCACGCTCGGTTTTCAGCGGCACACCTCTGTCTTCAAACCACTTCATTATATCAGTCGGCGTAAAACCGAAAACTGCGCTGTATAAAAACTTCGGGTTCTTTGCAGTGTTCTTGATAACTTCCTCAGGTGTGCAGTTGTTCGTGATGTTGCACCTGCCCTTACCGGTTATTGAAAGCTTTCTTGCAAGCCTTGAATTCGGCTCCAGCAGTAAAACGTCCAAGCCGCTTTCGACCATATTGCAGGCGGCAAACAGCCCGGCAGCGCCCCCTCCTATAACAATAACATCAGACTCCACGGCTCGAATCTCCATTCTTTTCGTAAACGTCGTACTCTTCCCATATTTCCTCGAGCTTTCTGAAGTTGCGTGATACTTCCTCGTAATTCTTAATAGACACCGCAACGATTATGGCGTTTATTAAGCTCATCGGTGCAACAAGCGAATCGACAAATGATACCATATCCGATTTTGCAAGCAAAACGTTGTGCGCATTCTCTGCAATCGGCGAATCCTTGCTGTCGGTTATGGCTAACGTGTCGGCATTTCTTGAGCGTGCATATGCCAGTGCATTTACTGTCTGCTTAGAATACCTCGGGAATGATATGCCTATGAGCAAATCGTCTTCGGATATTCTCATGAGCTGCTCATAAAGCTCGCTTCGGCTGCCTGTTCTGACTATTACGACGTTTGGCAGCATAAGCTTAAAATAGTAGCCCATAAACGATGCGAGCACCGCCGAGCTTCTTATGCCCATAATGTAAATGTTTTTTGCATTTATAATGCTGTCAACAGCGGAATTAAAATCCTCATCTGCTGTGGCTTCGATAGTATGGCGGATGTGTTCAATATCGTTGTGTAAGACCTTTGAAAGCACTTCGCCGTCCTTAAGCCTGTCGAGTGAAACTTCTATTCTTTGAACTGCCGTGAGCTTATTTCTCGCAGCCTCGTTAAACGCACGCAAAAACGAAGGATAACCGTCGAACCCAAGCTCGCACGCAAACCTTACAACCGTGGACTCGCTCACTCCGACGCATTCGCCGAGCTTTGCCGCTGTCAAATACGCCGCCTTTTCATAGTGCTCAGAAATAAATTCGGCAATCTTTTTGTGGCTCTTTGAAGCCTTCAAACGCTTTTCCTCGATAAGCTCAAATAAGTCTTTGTTTAACCCCATAGATTAAAATTATACCTTTCAAGTATTCACAGCTCAATTATCAAAGAGCTTTTTAGACAAGTCAGAAATTCTTTTACGCCTTTTTTCTGTTTCAACGGCGTCTACGGTGAAAACGCCGTCTGTCAGGTCGATTATATCTCCCTCTTTGCAGCCCTGAGGAAGCTCGCTGATTAAAATATCAAAGCGTCCTTCGTCATCGTCCTCTAAAACAGCGTAGTCCCCTTCAATTCTGTCAACACTAAGCTTACTCATTCTTTAGTTCTCCGTTTCAATTCTTAGCTCATCGTTTGACACCGAAAATACAACGCTTCCGTGAGCATCGGTTCTGTATATGTTTTTAGTATACATCAAAAGCCTGTCCACTATATCCGGGTTGGGATGATTATAGCTTGAATCACCGCACTCTATTACGCAGTACTGCGGTCTTACAGCGTCCAAAAACGCAAAGGATGAGGACGTTGAGCTTCCGTGGTGCGCAACCTTTAAAACATCGGCATTCAAGCTGTCGGAACAGCGTTCAACCAAAGACGCTTCAGCTTCCTTTTCGATGTCTCCCGTGAACAAGAACGAATTCTGTCCCTGCTCGAACATTACCGCAACCGAGTAATTATTCATATTGTCGCCCTCGTAGTCAGAAGCCATAATCGTTATCCTACCGCTGCCGAAATCAAAGCTTTCGTTTTTTGCGGATTTCAGCGCACATCCGTTTTTGTCTACAGCAGTCAGGAATTTTTCGTAGGACTTTGTCGTCGGAGTAAATTCGTCCGGAATCTTCGGGGCAATGACCGTTCCTACCTCTATTCCGGAGGATAAAATCTTTCTTATGCCGCCGATGTGATCGGAGTGCGGATGAGTTGCTACAATATAATCAAGCCTTGAAATGCCTATGTTATTAAGGTAGTCCAAAACCACCTCGCCGTATTCCGATTCACCGCAGTCAATAAGCATTGCGCTGCCGTCGTCGGCGACAATAAGCTCGCTGTCGCCCTGACCGACATTAATAAAATGAACGAACGAAAGCGGTGTAAAATCCGTGTCCGACACATCGCTGTCAGATACCGACGGCTCGTCAGGCTGTTCGGGATTTAAAAGGTTTACAACTATCCAATTTAAGAAAATAATAAGTATAAGCGCTGCGATAATCGCGCACACCGTCATCGCAGATATTTTTATAAATTCCGGATTATCTTCTTTTCGATGGCTTTTTCGATTTTGAGACATTTTTGACTTCCCTTCTGCCATTTTGCGATGAAGCCGCCTTTAATTGCTGCTTTCTCAGATACTCTGCGTCCGGCTTGACTAAGCACTCCTTCTTTATGCCTATCAAATCGCATCGTCCTGCCTTTTCTAATGCCTCTATGACCCTGCGCTGGTTTTTCGGCATGAAGTACTGCAAAAGAACCCTTTGCATAGCCTTTTCCTGCGGATCCTTGGCAACGTATACAGGCTTTAAGGTGTATGGGTCTAAGCCGGTGTAGAACATACAGGTCGATATTGTTCCCGGGGTGGGATAAAAGTCCTGAACCTGCTCGGGATGTATTCCGTTTTCCTTTAAAAATACGGCAAGCTCAACGGCGTCCTTAAGCGTTGAACCCGGATGAGACGACATAAGATACGGCACCAAATACTGTTCCTTGCCTATCTTACCGGTAATCTCATAAAACTTCTTTTGAAATTTCTTATATGCTTCAATATGCGGCTTGCCCATTTTGTCCAAAACCTGAGCGGAGCAATGCTCCGGGGCAACCTTTAGCTGACCGCTTATGTGATGCTTTATAAGCTCGGTGACAAATTCGTCGTTTTTGTCCTCCATCAAATAATCATAGCGAATTCCCGAGCGGATAAACACCTTTTTAACGCCGTCTATGGCTCTCAGCTTTCTTAAAATGTCTAAATACTCAGTGTGGTCTACATCCAAATTGGGACAAGGTGTCGGAGCTAAGCACTTTTTGCCCTTGCAAAGCCCCTGATTCAGCTGCTTTTTGCATGACATATGCCTAAAGTTTGCAGTAGGGCCGCCGACATCATGAATGTAGCCCTTAAAATTGGGCATCTCGGTTAGCTTTTTAGCTTCTTCGAGTATTGATTCCTCGCTTCTTACCGATATTCTTCTGCCCTGATGCAAGGCTATAGAGCAGAAATTACAGAAGCCGAAGCATCCTCTATTATGTGTAATGGAGAACTGCACCTCTTCAATAGACGGCACTCCGCCCTCGCTTTCATACATCGGATGATATGTGCGCATATACGGCAAGGAGTAAACAAGATCAAGCTCCTCTGTGGTTAATGCCTTCGGCGGCGGATTTTGAACAAGCATCAGATTACCGTGGCGCTGCAAAATCATTCTGCCGTATACCTCGTCCTGCTGGTCGTATTGTATTCTGCACGCTTTTGCATACATTTCCTTGTTTGTCGACACCATTTCAAAGGACGGGCACTCAACCGCACCTATCGGCGTTTCGGCTGTAGGGCACAAATAGCAGGTTCCCCTTACGTCTCTTATAGACTTAACGTCCTCGCCGGCTTTCAGGCGGTTTGCAAGCTCTATGATGCAGTTTTCGCCCATGCCGAACATCAAAATATCAGCCCTTGAGTCTAATAAAACTGACGGTCTTACAGCGTCGTCCCAGTAGTCGTAGTGCGCAAAGCGTCGCAGTGACGCTTCCAGTCCGCCAAGAAGTATAGGCGTGTCGGGATAAAGCCGCCTTAGAATATTTGAATAGACAATGACTGCTCTGTCAGGTCGTTTTCCTGCCTTATTTCCGGCAGAATAAGCGTCCTGACTTCTTTTTCTCTTTGCAACGGTATAGTGAGCAACCATAGAATCAATATTGCCGGCAGACACCAAAAATCCGAGCTTCGGCTTTCCCAGTCGCATAAAATCGGCGTCAGAGTGCCAATTCGGCTGAGGGATTATTCCGACTGTGAAGCCGTTATATTCCAAGACCCTCGTTATAATAGCCGCACCGAAGCTGGGATGGTCGACATAAGCGTCACCCAATATGTAAACAAAATCAAACTGCTCAATTCCGAGCTGAATCATTTCAGCCCTCGAAACGGGTATAAATCCACCCATATGTATAAAACCCTCTCTTTTGTAATGAGTTCGGATATAACAGCCGTACAATGCTGTTCGGCAGGCTTATTCCGACCTTGTTGCCTTTCTTTCCATAAGCTCGGAACGAGTCATGCGAACCTCTCTCGGCTTAGCTCCGTCGGCAGGACCTACAACTCCCATTTCCTCAAGCTCGTCCATGATCCTTGCCGCTCTGGCATAACCGAGCTTCAGCTTTCTTTGCAGGTATGAGGTGGAAGCCTGTCCTGCGTCGACTACTGCTTCTATTGCTCTTTCTATTACATCGCCGTCTCCGCTCGGCTCGCTTGACGAATCTCCGGATGGCTTTTCGCCCTTCGGAACGGGTATGTGCTTTTCGATTTCCTCTGCAACCTCTTCGTCGTACTGTGAAGTAGCCATCGACTTAAGATAGTCGACAACACGCTTAATTTCGTCCGTCGCCACATAGCTTCCCTGGATTCTCGTCGGCTTGCTTTGACCTACAGGCTTATACAAAAGGTCGCCGTTTCCTAAAAGCTTTTCCGCTCCGCCTTCGTCCAAAATTACCCTTGAATCAATCTGATTCGATACCTTCAAAGCCGCACGGCTCGGGATATTTGCCTTGATAAGTCCTGTTACGATGTCGACTCTGGGGCTTTGCGTTGCAATGATAAGGTGCATTCCTGCTGCTCTGGCGAGCTGTGCCAAACGGCAGATTGAATCCTCAACCTCCTTGGGAGCCGCCATCATCAAATCGGCAAGCTCATCGACAACGATAACTATCTGCGGCATGGGCGAAAGCTGTCCTTCGCTGTCCAAAGCCAGCTTATTGTAGTCCTTTAAATCTCTTACGCCGTTATCGGCAAACGCCTTATAGCGCTTAAGCATCTCTGTTACCGCCCAGCCCAAAGCACCGGCTGCCTTTTTCGCCTCTGTGACAACAGGTATCAAAAGATGAGGAATGCCGTTGTAGACCGGGAATTCAACCTGCTTGGGGTCTATAAGAATAAGCTTGACCTCTTCCGGCGAAGCGTTATAAAGAATACTCATTATTATTGAGTTAGTAAACACAGATTTACCTGAGCCTGTAGTACCGGCAATCAAAAGGTGCGGCATCTTGGAGATATCGCCGATTATTATCTTGCCTTCGATGTTTCGTCCTGCCGGGAAGCAAAGCTTGCCACCTGCATTTCTGAACTCATCGCTGTCGATAAGCTCTCTTATCGTTACAGTGTCTCTTGTCTTATTTGCAAGCTCGATTCCGACAGCTGCCTTACCCGGTATAGGAGCTTCAATTCTTACTCCGTTTGCGGCAAGGTTAAGCGCAATGTCGTCGGCAAGGCTTGTGATTTTTGACACCTTGACTCCTGCTGCCGGCTGAAGCTCGTATCTTGTAACAGACGGTCCGCGGTGGACGCCGACAATCCTTGTCGCAACGCCGAAGCTGCGCAGAGTCTCAACCAAGGTCTCGGAGTTTTTCTCAGCTTCCAGAGCATTGTCGGTGTTGTCCGTACAAAGCTTCGGAGGATTCAGCAAATCAATAGGCGGTGCCTGATAACCGAAGGCACTTGAGTCCTCGATTTCAATGAGTGTAGTCTGACCGTCCTTGGCAACGTATATGGGATTGACAGCGTCTGTATTCTCTGTTGATATAACGTCGACCTGCTCGTCCTGTGCCGCCGGAATGTCAGCGGTAATGGGTGCATCCGCTTCCTTTTTGTCCTCTTTTTTATCTTTAACAGCTTCGTCGGGTATTTCGATAAAATCTGCCGGCATAAGCTCTTTTTTGCGCTCCGGCTTCTTCTTTTCCTTTGCTTCCTTAACCGGCTTGTACTCACTGTCTGACAGCTTATCGGTGTTTTCCTTGTCGTCCTCAATGAATTTTGCAATGTCGATGCGCTTGTCCTTGTTTTTCCTCTTTTCCTCTGCTTCGGCGATTCTTGCCTGCTCGTCGCGTTCAAGCTTCTCCATTGCTCTTACCTCGCTGGACTCGTCCAATGAGGTCTTTATTCTCTTGACAATTCCTGCGATGAACTTATAAACATCGACAACAGTTATATTAGTTAAAAGCATTACAAAAAGAATTATCAATAAAATTATGATGATAAGCGCACAAACGTCGCCGAAGAGCTTGCAAAGCCCACCGCCGAGAAAAATACTCAAGGCTCCTCCGCCGAGCTTATTGACTGCGCCGTTTTGATAAAGCGCATTCAAAACAGCACTGAAGCTTTCGCCGCTGAACGCATCCGTCTTTGTAGTAAAGCAATAA
>ULUB01048532.1_pt1 | contig 18273 bp, 17 predicted proteins | sample 1958111 | NCBI WGS metagenome assembly ULUB01 (sample SAMEA4835749, study PRJEB28245) | human gut metagenome | biome: gut microbiome; material: fecal sample | place: Denmark | collected 2008
CGTAGTCGTGGACAAAGCGATTCCCGCGACGAAGACATCCGTCGGACACTCCGCGGGAACGCACTGTTCCGTCTGCGACACGATCCTGAGCGGTAACGAGGAGATCCCAATGCTTCCATCCGAGGCCACGAAGACGGAGGTATCCGTATCGGAAGGTTCCGCGATCATGGACAAGGATTCCGTACAGGCGGTCATCGACGAAGGTCTCTCCCTTGAGATCAGGGATTCCGACCTCTCCATCGACATCCCCAATTCCGTCCTATCCAATGTGATTTCCGGAAAGGAGGGGGATGTCAGCTTGGATGTGGCAGAGGTCTCCGCCGGCGATCTCGGTGAGGCACAGAAGGATGCCGTGAAGGATGCCGATCTGATCATCTCGATCGACCTTTCGGTAGGCGGGACTGCGATACACGAACTGGGTGATGATGTCATCGTCACCGTGAACTACACCCCGTTATCCGGCAAGGATACTTCGAAGATGTACGTCGCATACGTGAAGGACGACGGAACCATCGAGAAGATCGACTGTTCGTATGCGGACGGGAAGGTGACCTTCACCACCGATCACTTCTCCTTCTATGCTATCATGTACGACGATCCCGAGTCGGAGTCGGGATTCCCGACCGTGTATCTTGTCATCGGTGTGATCGCGGCCCTGGTACTCGTCGGAGGAGCGATCGCGGTCGTGAGAAGACACGGATAAACAAATTTCCCGGCCCTGTGCCGGGAAAACCCCTTCCGTATACTTTTCCGGTTCTTCGACGGATCGTGTGGGATGCCACACTGATCTTTTCGATGAAACGCAACGCTGATCCTGCCCGGGATAAGCACGGCTGTGGTCCTGGTAGTCGCGCTGAACGGGAGGCCTTCGGAGGAAGGTTATTATCCCCGTCATGATGTGAAGGGTCCGAACAGACGTTCGATGAGGATCTCCGAGTCGACCATCAGCAAGGACCTCAGTCAGCTGAACCAGCTGTTCCTCTGGGTCGGCAACCATGAGATCGAGACTTTCCGTGCGTTCGGAGGCGTCTACAGGCCCCATGCGTACACCGGCAGGAAGAGGCCGATGTCCAACGACGTCATCGACAGGGTCTATGAACTTGCCAGGGAGACGGACAGATGGGACGTCCTCAGGGGATGCATGACGGTGATCCTCTGCTGCAGCTGCGGTCTGAGACCGCAGGAGGCACGCCAGCTCTATGCCGACGACATCGTCCTCATGGGCGACCGTTCCGTCGTGCATGTGGAGCACGTCAAGGGCGAGGGTACCTGGGGAGAGCCCAGGAACGTCCTGATCATGGACGGTGTCGAGGACATCTTCAGGAAGTACCTCGGGATGAGGGCGGAGGTCCTCAGGGAACACGGGATCGAGAGCAGGGCGATGTTCCCTCCGCTGAAGGGGGATGCGGAGTTCTACTGCCAACAGTCCTTCGGCAGGCTCAAGAAGGTCGTGGAGGACATCCTCGGGACGAAGTTCGAGCTCCGTCCGGTCGCAGGGCATTCGGTCAGAGGCTCCTAGACAAGGGCAACCTGATCGAGGACGTCTCCGTGGCCATGGGTCATGCATCCACGAAGGAATGGAAGGGGGCGTTTTCGCCCCGTATGGCGGAAAATACGAAGGATCCGGGCGGGATCGGGGTCTTACGCCCTTTCCCCGGACCTCGGAAGAACAAGGATCAAAAATTCAAAAGAGGGGTGCCGAATCCACGCGGAAAGGCCATCGGTTCGAAGAGGGGTAATGAGGGAAGTGTCGAACTGCTGAAGGAATGCAGCAATATTCCCCCGATGTCCGAAGCACTTGCTACTTCGGAGAAGTCGGAAGAAGGGTCCCCGGAGCTTCCGGAGAAGTCCGGGGATGAGGGCCAGACCGCTTGATTGCCCGACGTTCGAATTTTTAATGATTAGGGCCCATTTAGCTAAAGCTATAATCACAAATGAGGAATATAGTTTGATCTATAGTTTGATCTTGGGTCTTGCACATCCACAACGTTGGTTACCTCAACTCTCTGAGTTTCACCGCAATCTTCCCAGTGTTGACTCCACATGATGGAATAACTTTTGGGTTCATTACGAACATAAGAAGAGTTATTATGTACTTCTCCATTAATCTTAATCCCAAAAATCTGACCGTTTTTCAGCATGAATTCAAGGTAGATCATCGCATCAGAAAATTCTTGGATACTGAATGAAACATCACTTGTTGTAGGTGTGAGACATTCATTACGGATCAATTTCATCGACTCTTTGCATTTTCTCGTTCCGAGGTGAATGTTTTCGAATAATTCTGGCTCTAATTTCCAAGCGAGGTGTATTTCCTCGCCTTCAGTTACCCTTTCGGGAAGTATGAATTTCACCAGTTCGTAGTAATCAGACTTATCGAATTTCTCATAGAAGGGGATGTGTCTGGTCTCTGATCCAGATTGTATGTCGCTGACAATGGCAAAATCACCTTCCGAAACATAGGCATTTCCATTCACTAATTGGGTGATTTTGTAGGTATATCCTCCTTCCGACAGAGGTTGAATAGTCAGAGATGTGTCGGAATCTTCACACAGATAGGTTTTCAGGGACATGCCATCGAGCGAAATCTCGATTATTGTGTTCTCAACATCCTCTGCTACCTTGTCGAAGAGGATGATTGCGAAGTCTTTTCCGGTTTTGGCTTTGGTTTTAAAGTCATTCATGTTATCGTTCTTCTCGATTCGAGTCAATGGAATTACATAGTCAATTTTCACTGGTAATCTTGATCTCGTGAAGCAATCTTTCTTTTTTCCGAGAACAATTGTTTCAATTTCTCAGTGGTTCTTGTTCTTGTTGTTAGTTCCATTTCACGTTCTTTAATATGTTTGGATAGTTCTCCAATGGCCTTTACAAGTGCCTCTTCTTTCTTTGCTGTCATAGCCTGGGTCTGCTGCTGATATTGCATCCTCTCAAGATCCTTCTTCATTTGACCAAGAGAGGGCCTCCTTCACGGACGTTCAGCCCGGAAAAGGCCCTCAAGATCCTTCTTCATTTGACCAAGAGAGGGCCCATCAATGTCCTCATGCAATTGTTCATTTTGCAATGCAACTATTTCGGATTCACAGGCATTCAGCTTAGCATTCAGAATTTGCAGTTTTGTTGCATTTTCAACATATTTTTTTTGATTCTCTACTTCAGTGTTGTCGGAACCGGTCTTCTTTGCAAGTTTATCTACCTTGTCGTAGAGCTTTTTGATTTGCTTACCGAATTCTTCGAGCTTATCCATCATTGCTCTGAATAACTCGTCATTTTCATTGTCCCTGACGATGGAGAATTCTCCTTCTGATTTCGATACGGTACCCCCTGTAATCTGGGTTATTGTGTAGGTGTAGTTTCCTTTTGCAAGGGGTTGGATGGTGATCGAGGTATCGGACTCATCACATAGGATGGTCTGTATCTTCATACCGTCTGTAAACACCTCGGCCACAATGTTTTCGACATCCTCGGAAACATGATCATAAATGATGGTGGCAAAATCCTTGCCGGATTTTGCCATTGTTTTGAAGTCGTTCATGCTTTACATCCTTTTTTAAGACGTTTTTCTAAGTTGTTTACTGCATCAACCCAAGCTTTCTTCTGTTTTGCATCGAGGGCAGGGAAATCCTCCGTATGAGCACATCCGTTGCCGAATTTTCTGATTTTGTGGAATGTCTCATTTTCAATGTCGGTAATTACTTTGTTTTTGGCTGCACGCTCAATGAGATCATCGAGTTTATCCGTTCCATGCAGTTTACTGCGTAGCAGAGATTCCATCTTTCTCCTTACTCCGACTCCGAACTGGTATCCATTGAGCCTTTCGAGAGGAACATCTTTGCTGTAAATCTCGGCTAGATTCTGGATAAGGTCCATGTATCTCTGGAGTTCGGAGAGGTTGTCCGCTCCTGCAAGCAAGGGAGACACAACTGATAGGGATTTATTGGCAGAATTGTATTCCGCAGAGATAGAATCCAATTCCGATTCCTCGACTTTCGAGAGGTCGTATTCAGTAGCCGATTTTATGGCGAAAATAGCCCTCAGTCTGCCAAAGGATTTCGACAAAGCATTAAGTGCAATCAGCTCCGTGGAAACGAAATCTCCGTAGTCAGTGGAAAGAACCGCTGAGACCAAAGCGTTCTTTAGGTTCATTCCTGCCACGAGAATTCCTTTGCTGTTGGAGATCGTGAGGAGTCTGTCGAGAATCTCAAGATCCTTCTGGTTATCTCCGGTTGCAAGGTGGGGACCAAGTTTCGTGCAGGGTAGTTTCATACCTAGTCCCGAGATAATCTTGACGGTTTCCTCTGTGTTTAGGTTTCTTCTGCAGAACACCTCTTCCAAAAGTGCGGTCTCTTTCTGCATCCATTTCTTCTTGTCTTTGTTCAGACTGTTTAATGATGCAATGAGATCTCCTGTTTTCTCAAGGTGATTGACGATCCACTTGGATTCATAGGATTCCTCGGAGGAGATTTCCTTCAGGGAAAGGATGGAATTCAGTTCTTCATAGGATGCGGAATCGAAAGTAGATATCACATGGCTCAGGATTTCAGAAATCTCCGATTTCGACAGAGGTCTGGAAACAAGCATTCCGAACTCGCTCTCGCCTTTCAGACCCAGCACCGTTGCTTTCTTCCTGATGAAGATGTATCCTCTGCCCAGTTCCGGTCCGAGGACGTCCACGAAGCTGTACCTTAGCGAATCCATCGGTGTGGCATCCTCGACCTTGCAGTTCTTGGGATTAAATGCTCTGAGTTTGCCTTTGAAGGAGAAGTCCTTCGGCAGCTGGTATCTGTAAGATTCCCACTCCTCAGGAATGACAGTGTACTCGGGAGAGCTCATTCCTTTAGGCAATGCGGAGAGTTCCTCCTTTTTACCGAGGAAGTCATCGGCAGTAAAGTATCCCTTTATGAAGTTGGGATCCAGATCGGTATCGAATGCGAAATCTCCAGAGGTTTCGTCGAACTGCAGGTCGATGTGTTTCTTCCTGCACAGCACCTGGGGCTCGTCATCCAAGCGGATTGATAGGATTTCATCATCTTTGTCTGCCTTGATCTGTTTTTTATTTTCGGCAAGGAACCACTTAACATTGTCGAGATCGAATGTGATATCTCCGAATCTGCTCTGGTCGAAACCTTCCGGTGAGTCGAACTCGAGATTGAAGTAGTATTTCGGGTCTGAATATTTCGTATATGGTGCGAAATAGATCTCCTCAGAATATTCTTTGGGGTCCTGTTTGATGCGACCCATCTCGAAGAGATCCCTTCCGGTATCGGTGAATTCGAGGGAATCTATCCTGTGGTCGAGGTCGAAATCATCCGAGTCTATCACTCCGTTACTGTACAGTTCCCTAACGACCTGTTCGAACAGGGGCCCCATCCTTTCGGGGATTGCGAGTCTGCCGAGGAATTCTCCCCAGGTGTCGGAACTCAGTGCGGGGGTACCGATTGCTGTAAGAACCAGGTTCTCCAATCCTGCCGGTTTCTTGAATCTGCTGTACTCTCCGCTGACTTTTAGGCAGAGTACGGGCACTTTGATGTTGATACGGTTTTCAGACATTCCTCTCACTCTCCTATGATATCCTTTGCGGCGAAGTAACCGTGACTTCTCTTTGCGGTCTCAACGATTTTACTGTAGACGAAGTCCTCTTTGCCGTCGAGTTCTATTCTCAGGCTGGAGAATGCTTTAGCGTTACCGACGATGACGAGAAGGCATCTTGCACGGCTTACTGCGACATTGATCCTGTTGAACTTGGTCATGAAACTCTTGGAAGGATTACTCCTGACCAATGACAGGATGATGATGTCCCTCTCGTCACCTTGGAAGTTATCAACCGTGTCGACCATGAACTGTTCCTCGTCTTTCCTGTTGAAAGCCTGGAATTTGACGTTCCTGATCTTGTTGCGGATAATCTTCGCCTGATCCGAATAACCGCATATCACTCCAAGACTGAGACGGGGATCGTCGTCTTTGGTAAACGTTCTTCCACCGAGTTCCTGACCATTGGCATCCTTATGGCAACCGTACTCCATCTTCTTCAGAAGACTGATGATGACCTCCGCCTCTCTGTAGTTGATGACGGAGGTTCCTCCGGAATAGCCCCTGATCTCGTCACCCTCCACATCGATGAATACCAAGTGGTTCTTCGGTGTGATGATCTTCTTTTGCACACCTTTGATCTCAAGGTAATGTTCCCTGTTGCCTTCCGCTCCCCCGTAAGTAAGCTGACCGTCGTAGAAGATATTGTCAGCTTCCATGATGTCCGGGTGCATACGGTACTGGGTGGTGAGCATAGTCTTGTGGCATTCCGGAACCGAATCGTACAGTTCCTTGAAGAATGAGGTCTCGAACAGGTGCTGGAACTCCTTCTCCAAATCAGGATTGACAAGGTCGGAATCGTAACGGCTCATGTCATCCTTGTCGACGGAGGATTGGTATGTCGGAGGCAGCTGTTTATCGTCTCCCACCAGAATGACGGTCTTTCCGTATAGGATCGGATAAAGGACCTCCAGGAAGGAGACCTTGCTGACCTCGTCAACGATTACGACATCAAGGTTAGCCCTCTTCAGATCAACAACACCTGCATCGGTCTTGATGTTGTCCTTGGTTGTACAAGTGAGGCCGATGACATTCGCGTAGTACAGTAACGTCTCGTTCAGAGATTCCTCGTCTTTCTCGATGACCGATTCATCCTTAAGGTAATCTGCCATCTTCTTGTAGGACTCGCGGAGTTCCAAGGACAGTCCCGAGGATGCTGCTTTCTTGATACGTCCTTTCTCTGTCTCGATGAAACCGATTCCTTCCTCGGGGGTCTTGAAGACTCCGATGATGTTGTTGTCGGAAAGGACTTTGCGAATGTCGGAGTCAAGTTCTTGACTTGCATTCTCGTACTCGATTAGAGCATTGTCGTTGCGGAGTTCCTGAAGTTCCTTTTCGAGGGAGCGCAGTTCCTGTTCCTTGCGGGAGGTATCGCTGCATACCGCTCTGCAGCCTTTGATCTTCTTCTCCAGATCCTCGATTGCCAAGTCTACTTTATCTTCGACCTTTTCCTTGAGGTCAAGGACAGTTTCTTTGTCAGGAATGCCCTCGGGGAAGATCTTCAGGAGACGGGTCTCGTAGGCATTGATGCCGTGTTCTTTCTGATACTCGAGAATCTTCACTCCTATGGATTTTCTGGTCGATTCATCGGTTGCGGATGCCCTATCTTTGAACAATACGAAGAATTCCGGGTGTTCTGAAATGACTAGGAATTCTTTGTTGATGTCGGTCTTTTTGAACAGATACAGTGCACGAATCGCATCGACAGAGAGTTTGGTTCCGTTTAGTTTGACAGAAAGGTCCTTGCAATATGTTTCGAAAGCTTCCTGTTCTCCGTTTTCGATGCTCTTAATCGCTTCCTTGAGTTCGAAGATCTGGGATTCGTACTCGCTGTTGTCATCGATGTCACGGGCGAGTTTCTTGTTGACACGTGTGATTTCCGATTCTTTGTCTTCAATCTCGGTCAAAACGGAATCGGCTTTTGCTTTCAGATCTTCAAGATCCTTGCAACGTTTTCTGAATCCTTCGATAAGTGAATCCAGTTTAGCTGCATATTCCGTCGAAGCGGAAGATTTTCTGATCTCGTCATCAAGGCATTTAGCTATGTCCTGGTAGAAGTTACGAGTCAGTTTGGATGTTGCAAATTTGTTCTTCTCGCCTTTCTTGGCCGCAAATCCTCCGAAGATACGGACAGCACGCAAGGAAGGAATCTCCGGCAGCCTGTCGAATGCGTTGTCGACCGCCTTGTGGTTCTCGCTGGCAATCAGAACCTTCTTGCCCTGTGTGATCAATTGTGCGGTAATCTCTGCGATAACTTCGGTCTTCCCGGTTCCGGGTGGACCACGTATCAGGAACAGTCCGTTCGAGGATACTGCTCTGCGGACGGCCTGTTTCTGCCTGTCGTTGAGTCTGGGGCTGAAGAATTTGTCTATCGGCAACTCCTCGATACATTTCTGTGTAGATTTGTTGAAGAGCGCGGTAGCGAGGAAGGGATTCAGGACGTATCCTTTTTTGAGGAAATACAGTGCCTGATTGTGACGGCCGATGACCGCACGGTCTCCGCTGTAGTCCATGTAGAGGTACATCTTCCTGTCGGACATCTTTTCCTTGACGTTCTGTAGGATGGAACCAGATTCATAACTGGAATCCACGTCTAAACGGAAGAATACATGGAGACGGATATGCGTCTCATTGTCGAGGACATCCTGTATCTCCTTGTCCCTTTTTACGGTCAGATCAGCCTGTGTGGCGGATTTGAGCTGTTCATATTTGGAATAGAGGTTCTGCCTGCATTCGTTGAGATATTCCTCGGTTCTATCCTTTCTGAACTTCGCCAGCGTAGAGGCCATTGCCTTTTCCAGCATTTCATCCAGGGAGAATTGTTCGGGAATCTTCTCATACTTGGACCTGAGCGTCTCGAGAACCTTGTTGTTTTCCGGAATGGACTGAATCAGGGCGACAATCTTCTGTTCCAGATTGTTCTTCTCTCTTGTTTTGTCCGTGACCTCCTTCTTCTTGTCAGCAATCTCCTTGGAAAGCTTGGATCTCTCCTCTGCACTCTTCGCAGCTAGTAACTTTGCAGTTCCTTTTTTCACAAAGGATGTGAGTTCTTCCAATTCCGCGATCAGGTCGGATTTCCTTTTTCTCACTGCAGCGAGTTCTTCGGCATCTGCGGAAGTCCTTTCCTCGGCATCCGCAATTTCTTTTGATATGTCTTTCCTTTTCACTTCGATGAGAGAGTCAAGTTCCTTCTGGCATTCGGGGAGGAAGTCTCCGCGTACCTCTGCCCTGTACTCCGATTCAAGTGTTTTCAATCTGTTCTTCACGAACGAATCGACAAGAGTCTCTATCTCTGCCTTCTTTTGTTTTTCAACTTCGTCAACGGACTCTCTGATCCTTTTATCATATTGCTTCATCAGAGAATCGATCTTGGCTGTGTTGGGTATCTCCTCCTCGCCGACTTTGGAGGAGATCCTCGAATCCTGTATCTTTGTCTCCGAAGGAAATACCGGCATCTTCTCTTTTGAACCGTCCTTGCGTTCGATTGTTTTGTATTCTATCTTTCCTGAGAAGATAAGCGAACGTCCGCTTGTGAATCTCTCGAATTTCTTTCTGTAACTCTTGTCCGATTCTGGATCCTTCTTGAGGAAATCGTGGGTGAAATGGAGAATAGGTGCTTTTTCCGATCCGCTGAGATCTTCCGTGCTCCAGATACTACTATTGCCCTTGACGTTAAGATGGGCAACGGCGGTTTTCCTTTCCTCCTCGGTACAGCCGTCTTTATAATAAGCAATGATGACTTCGGTCCCTTCAGCGGATTCGAAGCAGATCTCCTGATCCTTGATCATTATTTCTTGCCTGGAATCTAGGTATTTCTGCCAGCGGTCCAGCCTGCTGAGGACTTTTGCATGAGGTTCTGCAACATACTGCTCGTTCAAACGTTTCAGGAACTCGATGGTGAGGACGGATTTGTTCCACTGGTCATCGCTAGGGAATTTGGTAGGTCCGTCGTATTCGCTGTACCATCCGTCGTTGAAATCAAGACGGGCGAATATCCTGCAAGAGACTTCTATCTCTCCGCACGTTTCGGTCGATTTGTCGATGAGTGTGAAACCCTTCACCTTCAGGGAACGTTGTTTGATTGTTTTGTTCTTGGGAGTGTACTCGTCGAGATCACACATGAGGACGAGATTGTTCTTACTTCCATCGAGTGGAATCCTGACTGCGATGTTGAACCATTTGTTTTTTCCATCCTCGGTGGGAGGGTGTCTTTCGAAGTTAGGGTAGGAAATACCTACAATCGATTCATCCTGAGGGAGGACATGGGAAACGAATGAGTCATAATCTTCATGGAAACCGAGTTTCTTGAACTGTTCCCTGAGTCCTACTTTGTAAATCTTATCGTAATTGAACTCTTCGTTGATCTCGGAGTTCGAGCTAAAATCCAAATACAGTATGTCTTCAGCCATTTTTCACCTTCCGGTTAAATCGCTAAGTAATTTCGAAACCTCTTTGCAGAGTATTTAACAATGTTCTCGAATAATCGGACCGTTCGAACAACAGTACTATGTTCGGGGACAACGGTCCGATTAACTCGTTTACTATTCAGTTGGCAAAGATCTCCATCAGCATGTTGTTCGCGTAGTGCCATCCGTGTTGGTCGGCCAGCTTGTAATACTTGATACACTGGAAGAGGTCCCTCTCGACCCCCTCGCCGTTCTGATAGATCTGGGCAAGACGGAGTTCCGCACCAACATATCCAATCCTCTGTGCCTTCTTGTACCACCTGATGGCCTTTTCGGGATCCTTCTCGAATCCGTACTGTCCTTTGTCGAAAATCTCTCCGAGTTTGTATGCCGCAGATGCATATCTCTGTTTGGCGGAACTGGTAAGCAGTTCCATTCCGCGAATAGGATCGAATTCAACCCCGTCGCCCTGGAGATGCATAGTCCCCAGATCGAACTGTGCGATACGATATCCGTTGTCTGAGGAACGTCTGATCCATTCGATCGCTTCTAACTTTCTGCCCTCCTCGCCGAGAAGGACCTTTCCGATCTCGTGCTGTGCCGGCGCATATCCGAGGTCTGCGGCCTTCCTAGTGAGCTCTTTTGCTTTTCCGATATCCACTTCGGTCCCTCTTCCTCTGAGGTACATCGCTCCGAGGTAGTAGGTAGCCTCGACATGACCCTGTTCAGCGGCCTTCGACAGCCAGTAAAAGGCTGCGGGGTAGCTCTTCCTCATCCCTATTCCTCCACGGTACCTTCCCCCGAGAGAGTATTGTGCGTCAACATATCCCATCTGTGCCGCTTCCATTATAGTTGCCACACGTTCCTGTTTTGTGTTGATCCTCGGTTTCTGGTCGAAGTCGAAGAAGAACACGTTCTTCGCCTGTTCGTTTCCCATTTCGGCCGCCTCGATGTAGAGTTCGGCAGCTTTTCTGTGGTCCTGTTCCACGGTAATTCCGAATTCATACATCCTTCCGAGGGCGTAGATTTCTGCGTCGTTCATGCTCATTCCGAAGTCCTGGTTGTTTCCGGCTTTCATGTATAGTAGATGGGCCTAGAATGATATGGCAAAATCCTCATACAGTAAATATTAAATTTGTACTGTATTACTCTACAGTATGCACATCCATTTTGCTACCGCAGGAAAGGTCACCGAACCCATCATGAAAGGTTTCAAACTCATCCCGGGAATCGAGAAAGTGTACCTGTTTTACAGCGGACAATATCTGGAAAGTGCCGAAGAGATAGCAGAATATCTCCACAAGGGAAACACTCCTGTGGAACTTGTCTCGGTTCAGGAATATGATTTCCAGGACGTTATGGATAAGATCTCTCAGGCAGTAGAAGCGGAAAAATCCCGCGGGCCTCACAAGTATACTATCAATGTAACTGGTGGAACCAAACTAATGGCATTCGCGGCATATTCCGCAGCTTATTTTGTCGGTGCAACTGTGTATTATGTTCAGGACAGGGCCGACCTGCCCCTTGAGGAGCAGATCCTTCCGATCCTTACGACCAAAGCTCCTAAAAACACTAAGTCCGACAGGAAAGGAAGAGACATCCTGAAATTCATCTACGAAAAGACCGTGAACAACGGAGTTGTGACCAATCAGGACATCGAGAAGAAGTTCGGTCTGAAGAAACAGCAGGTCTCCTACTATGTGAAGAACCTCCGCGAGGACGGACTTATCACTACGGACAATGGACTGTACAATCCTCAGACCGGTGCCACCAACTACCGCTACAACACCATCAAGCTGACGCAGCAGGGGCAGATGGAGGCGAAGTTCACCCGCAATAAGTAATCAACCTTGGATGATCCTCACCAGATCTTCCGAGGTGGTCGCCGGGTCGTTAAGGGTGAAGAACGGGATCCCATACTTCCTGCAGAGCAAACGAAGATTGCTTTTTTCGAATAGAATCCAGTTCTTCACATCCTTCAGGGTGATATAGTCATTGTGTTTGCACCCTTCCGAGGTTCTGAACCTTTCCAGGACAACTTCTGGATCTATGTCGAGGAAGACCACAAGCCGATACTTCTTCAGTTCTGATTCATCGAAGACGATTTCGTAAGTGGATTCCAGATCTTCATCGTAGAACTCTCTGAATGGGAGTTTTTCCTCAGTGTAATCGGTGTGTATTACCTTTCCCCCGTAGGTTCCAGGGAAACAGTAGTGTTCATCCACGATAGTGCTGCACATCAGAGAGATGGAATCCATCTCCATATGTACCCGATCCATCAGAGCCAGCTTGTCCATCTTGCTCATTTCACGTAGTTTCCTCCCCTTGAGGAGGTCATGGACCGTTCCGATCATCGAAAGGTGACAATACCTTTTTCCTGCGGCCGTTAGCCTGTCCACGGCACCCTCAATTGTATAATCCTTCCCGCTGCGGGAGATTCCGAACACTGCGATCCTATCCACGAGGATCACCACTCGTAGACCGCGTCGCGGCCGTAGTACTTCTCGACATCGAGCATATACTCGACACCCTTGTCCCTGAGGATTTCAAAAGGCAGGTATGCCTTGATCTGGTCGTTGTTCACCATCCATTTTCCAAGTGGATCGAACATGAGATAGGTGTCCACCATGTCCGAGTTGTCCTCGAATACGATGTTTCCGATATCGCAGTGTTTCTGCTTAAAATCGGCAAACTGTTCGTCTGTTATGGACCAAACATCAGGAATGTCATCATTCTCGTTCTTCAGGGTGAGGGCCCTAAATACCTTGGTCCTCTCCGGATTCATGGCTGATACGAGGGGATGGAAGTCCTTGTTCCAGCTCCTCCTTACCACGGTGATGTTGAGTTTCACCTTCATGCCATGCACATGGGCCATTTCAGAGACCCTGACGACATTCTCGAGATGCCTGATTCCGCGGCAGTGCCTTCCGATGACGATCTCATCCTCTTCGGAGGGAGAGTCCACCGACAGACCAACCCAGTCAAGGAGCCCGTCCATTTCCTTGAACCATTTCTCATCCATGAGGGACCCGTTGCTGACTATGCTGGTGGTGAACCCCTTGGATTTCACCAGGGAAGCAAGTTCCTTAAGCTGCGGGTATAGAACAGGTTCTCCTCCGGCGAAGTTGATCTTGGTGACTCCTATCTTCGCAAGGTAGTCGATGATCGGTTCCCACTCTGCGGGAGTGATGTGCTTGCGGGACAGGTTCCTTGCGAAGCAGTGTTCGCAGTCGTAGTTGCAGATTCCAGTCAGATGCAGGTTGGCAGATTTGATGATGCCGTTGTTTCTCATAATTTCAAGATGGTCTGAGAATGATATCAGAAAATCTTACAACTGTATCAATAATAATTGTACTGTAAAATGATGAGTTGATTATCATCAAAATGATGGCAGAAATTGAGGTTGAGTGCCTCAAAACCGATTACCTCGGAACTCAAGGGAAAAGGTCCTCCGAACGCCATTGGAAAACATGGTCGGCGAAGAGGCAACAGGGTTATGCGATCCGACATGCCCTGTCAGTGGGAACTCTGTGCCGTTCAATCCTTCGATTTCATCACGCAATGTATGGCGGACCGATTGTCCTTTCGAACGACCGCATTGTATTATGCAGCTCCTCCGGGAGCATAGATTTATCAAGATAACATGTCACACAATAACGAAACCAAATGGTTCATGCAACTGAACATCATCGAATTTATGAAATCCCTTACCAAGTACCGTGAAATCGACTCTCTGGATATCTTCTACGAAAAAGCCAATGAATTCCTCGGAAACGACAATGCACCTTCCGATCCCGTCCTCCCCGAAAACCCCCAAGAGGCATATGCACTCGGAAAGATGCTGTACAGGCTTGGAGTCTATTCCGATTCCGAAGATTGGCTGAAGATGGCTGCCGAGGGAGGAATAGCGGAAGCACAGGTCGACTACGGATATCTCCTGTACCGCGGATGCGGAAAGACGCAGTCCTTCACCGAGGCACTGAAATGGTACGAGGCCGCCATGGAACAGGGAGATCTTACGGGCCTGTACAGGGCCATGTACATGTACCGCAGTGGGGCCGGAGCATACCTTAGAGGAGACGAACGCTGTAAGGAAGCGATAGACAATACAACTCCCGAAGAACGTGGAAAATCCCCCGAGAAGCTCGAACAGGCAGAAGCCCTGTTGAAGAGGCTCGCGGATGAAGGAAATCTCGATGCCCTTGCAATACAGGAATCGGAAGGCCTCTCGGTAGATGCCGATGTCCTGGAGGATATCGCCGAATCCGGGAACGTCCGTGCGATGAATACTCTTGCGAACTGCTATCATTTACACATAATTCCCTGCGAAGATTCCATCGAAAGGGCCGTCTACTGGACCACAAGGGCTGCCGAATCGGGAGATGCGTAGGCCATGTATGCATTGGGCATTGCATATGCAAACGGATTCGGTGTCGAATATTGTCCCGAAAAAGCCTTCGGATATTTCTCGAAGGCAGCTGAACAGGGAATCGTCGGTGCCAGTTTGGATCTGGGAAAAATGTATTTCCATGGAACCGGAGTGGAACAGTCATATCAGAAAGCAAGGGAATGGTTCATGACCGCCTGTCGTGACGGGGAAGCACAATACTATCTCGGGGAGATCTGCTACCGCGGTCTCGGGGTGGATCGCAATGATGCCCTTGCCTTCGAATGGTACTATCTCGCTATGTCCAACGGACATACTGAAGCCAAGGTGAAACTGGCGATAATGTTCGCCAACGGCCACGGTACCGAGAAGGATTCGTTCGCCACATCTTCTCTTCTCTCCGACGCGGTCGATGAAGGAAGTCGGCTGGCGATAGACCTCGATAACTGCTTCTGATTCCCCTCTGTTAGAGTCGTCCGTGACCCCAATGGTCCGTAAACACCTTCCATAAACGGCCCTTACGGGCCTAACTTCCCCTTGGAGGTATTCAGATACCTTTCCAGAATTACGTTCGTTTTTCAATTTTCACCTTCGGCCCTGTTCCATAAACCCTCTAGGATGATGGAGGCGAACTGACAGGGAGGGAGTGAGATAATAACGGGATAATCTCAGAAAGAATATGGAGATAATTTTTAAGAAGTGATACCGCTTGACGGAAGAGTGATAATAATCGGAGAGTCATATGGCGGAAGATATGGAAGATATCGCGTCATATGAATAACAATCTTTATAATATAGAAGAAGATGACTATAAATAAAGATACGAAAGGTTTTTATATACCTTGGATGAAAGCGGCTTGAGGGAATAATACACATCGTCACATTCCTGTATCTCGTCCAATATCAGCAATATCCTGCCATCCGCAGGAAGATTCTTGGAGAGAATTATCCTGTCGGCCAACCTGTCGGCATCCAAATCCCCCTGGAAGAGCAATCTGTCATCCGGATTGTCTGCGAAATTGAGGTAGGCGATGTTTTCATATTCCCTGTCGCCGAACTCCATGACAATGAATGTCTTGCCGACCTGACGGCAACCCAGCAAGATCATCGGCTTCCTGTCGGGATCGTCCTTCCACTCGAGCGACTCGGCATGGATCTTGCGCTCCATACGTCAGCTATCACAATTCGGACACATTACTATTTTTAAGTGGGGTATTTGCAGTGAAACTACTGCTAAAATGCCTCTTAAAAACAGAAAAGGGAGATAACACATATCGATGGAATGACAGGACGGAAGCCGACGGAGCATTGTGCGGATGGCCGGCTTCCCGTTCCTCGCAAAGCCTTCTTCTGGAATTGGCATCGATGACCTTTGCCTGATCATCGGATCTTCACGGAGTCGGACATATCCATGTGTCCGCATACGTTACGTTTCGACACCTTCACCATCGTGATCCCGTGCGGCGGCCCATCATCGGCAACCACCTCATGCTCTTTGATGACTGCATATTCCGCCCTTTTGCCATGGACAACATGCTCATCAGGAATCTTATCGGCTCCTCCGAGAGAATATCCCTGATGAACACAGACACATGTTTTTACCCTGTACCACACATTACGTACAGGGGGAATTGTAAACGATAATAACCACGACTGAAAAGATCCCTGGAAAAGAGTACGAGATAATCGGGATTGCCCAAGGCAACACGATACAGACCAAGAACATCGGCCGCGACATAACCCAGGGGCTCAGATCGATGGCCGGCGGAGAACTGAAGGCATACGTGGAGATGACGTCCAAGGCCCGCGAGCTCGCAACACAGAGGATGATGGAGGATGCGGAGAGACAGGGCGCCGATGCGGTGGTCATGGTGAGGTATGAATCGTCCACCGTCGCCGCAGGAGCCGCCGAGATCCTCGCATACGGGACCGCGGTAAAGTTCATCTGAACTGTGCCAGCATTGAAAACATATTAATCAAACCGCTTACATCGTTTGTTAAGGAAGGCTCAGAAATGGCGAAAGAGGACCAGTATAGGAACCCGCAGGGAGATGAAGGACGCAAGGTCATCGAGGAGATGAACGAGCACCACCGCGAACTCACGTCATGGGGACTGGGACAGATCTCCGCCATCGAAGGCCTCAGACCGAAGAAGATCCTAGATATCGGATGCGGCGGAGGGAACTGCCTCCGTATGCTCACGACACGCTACCCCAATGCGCATGCCGACGGCATAGACATATCCGAGGAGGCCGTCAAAGTCACCCTCGACCGCAATGCGGTATACCACAGCTGGGGGAAGATCGACGCCCAGGTGGCTAGCGTCTCCGATCTTCCTTTCCCCGAGAAGAGCTTCGACCTGGTCACGGCGATTGAGACATACTTCTTCTGGCCGGACCTGGAAAAGGATCTGGCACATGCCGCATCGCGCCTGAAGGAGGGAGGGGTCATGCTGATAGTCTCCGAACAGTATCCCAACGGTAAGAACGACGAGGCCCTGAAAGAGGCATGCCTGAAGTACGGTATGAACATCCTGCCCAACGAAGAGGTCGCGAGCCTCATGGAGAAGGCGGGATTAAAGACCCAGACATTCACGAACGAAGACAAGAACTGGGTCGCTTTCGTCGGTGTCAGGCAGTAAACGAAGTTATAAATGAACGGTATCCGATTAGGTTGGACATGGGATTCTTCTCAAAAAACGATATAAGGATGGAAGAAGACGCATTCATCTTCAAGTCCAAATACTTCAGTTACGAGATTCCCTACACGGACATCAAGGATGTGAAGCTGAGGGACGATATCGACCTGGGCCGTATGATCACCGGCACCAGCGGTGCCCTGTCCCACTACGGGAACTTCAAGAACGATGACTACGGATCGTACGACGTCATCTTCCATGTGACAGCCAAACTGCTCATTGTCCTGGAATTCGGGGAAGAGAAGCACGTCGTGTTCAACATGGGCAACGTCGAGAGCACCAAAGACTTCTATAAGAAACTCAAGGGCAAAGCCAGACTCCTCTGAGACCGGTCTGAGACGAACAGATTCGCGATAAGCTCTAATACTATGGATGGATGTAATATCCATTATGTGTGCCCAATCTGCAGAAGACTATTTTGAAAAGATCGAATCGTTGGCCGAGGATGGAAACGCCGCAGCCCAATGCGGACTGGGAACCATGTACATAAACGGAACCTTCGTGGACAAGGACGAAGACAAGGCCATGGAATGGTTCCTCAGAGCCTCCGGTCAGGGGTCCGCAGAGGCCGCCAGCAAACTCGGGATCGCATATTACTGCGGCATAGGTACCGAAATAGACTACGGCGAAGCATTCAGATGGTTCTCCCTGGCATCCGATCGCGGCCACGGCCCTTCGGACATCTACCTCGCATGGATGTATGCCAACGGCCAGGGGACACAGAGGAATGCGGCCGGTGCAATGTTCCATCTTTTCCGTGCCTTGGAAGCCGCAGACTCCGGAGATGTTTCCACACAGACCCATCTGGGTCATATCTACATGATGGAGAATGACGTATTCGGCAGGGATGTCGAGAAGGCCTCCTGCTACCTTACCCTGGCCGCCCTGCAGGAGGATCCGGACGCACAATACAGTCTGGGGACCCTTTATGCAGACGGATCCTGGGAGAGACATTCCATACACAAAGCCAGGATGTGGCTGGGAAGAGCCGTCTCCAACGGTTGCAAGGAGGCTGAATATGCCCTTGCGACACTGGGACATGGAACTCCCGCCACACCCCGCCTTTAACGCTGCACCAAGACCCCGTCCCCATATATCTTACAAGGGATCGACGGTCTTCCGCAGAAAGGCATCATATCGCGGAGTCTGTGACCCATCAATATGTTACCTCTGCATTCGGCCTCCCCCCGCTC
>ULUB01053439.1_pt1 | contig 18173 bp, 18 predicted proteins | sample 1958111 | NCBI WGS metagenome assembly ULUB01 (sample SAMEA4835749, study PRJEB28245) | human gut metagenome | biome: gut microbiome; material: fecal sample | place: Denmark | collected 2008
CCTTCCATCAGAGCTGTCCGGTGGAGAACAAAAGCGGGTGGCAATCGCCAGGGCATTGGCCGCTGAGCCGCAATGCCTGATCTTCGACGAGGCCACCAATGGATTTGACTTGCCGCTGCGGAAGAAAATCATTGATGAAATTATAGACCTGCAACAGCAGCTTGGTTTTACGCTGATTTTCATAACCCACGACATGGAGTTGGCAGTGGTCGTGGCGGACGAGATTTTTGTCATGCGAAATTCTAATCTGGTAGAGCGTGCCGCGTTCTCCGGTGATTATTCTGTATTTCACGATCCATACAGCAGGATGCTCTTGGAGGCAAGCGGTTTAGTGAACACTTCAACAGACTGGAATGATAAAACGAAAGAAAGGATTGATTTGAAATGAAACTGAAACGAATTGCCGCTATGCTCACGGTGGCGGTCATGGCGGTATCTCTGGCCGCCTGCGGAGGCAACACCGGCACCAACACAGAGAGCAGCCAGAACCCGAAGGAGAACGCCGAGGCTCAGGCCGTACATCTGAACTTGGCGGAGAGCTGGGGCTTTGAGTATTTTTACACCATCCTCACCCCAGAGGTATCCTCCTCCGGTTACGACATTACCTACTATCTCACCAGCTTCTATGACACCCTGTTTGAGTACAATTCCGAGGGCGAGGTCGTGGGTGTGCTGGCCGAAGATTGGTCCATGAGCGAGGATGGAAAAACCTATACCTTCCAGATCAAGCAGGGCGTCAAGTTCTCTGATGGCTCTGACCTGACCGCCGAGGATGTGGCAAAGTCTATTTTGGCTGTTCCGGTCAACCTGGGCCAGTACAACGGCTCCTATGGCCGCCTGTCCACGATCATTGAGGATGCGGTAGCCACCGATGAGTACACGGTGGAGCTGCACCTGACCCAGCCCTACTACAACACCCTCCGGGAACTGTGCCTTGCTAACCCCTTCGGCATCGTATCCAGCGAGCAGTTCAATGAGGATCTGACTGCCAAGCAGGAGAGTTTCCGCAGCGCCACTTATGGAACCGGCCCCTACATGTACGCTGGGGACAATGACGGGCAGACATGGAACTTCGTCCGCAATCCCAATTACTGGGGAGAAGCACCTGAAGTAGATAGCTTCTCTATCAAGTACATCCCCGACAACGATGCCAAAATTTTAGCCATGCAGAATGGTGAGGTGGACTTCCTCTCCGGTATTAAGAATGTCTCTGCCGAGAGCTATGCTCAGATGGAGCAGACGGATGGATATGGCGCTCAAGTCGATGAAAAGTCTTTGCAGACTTACTATGTGGGCTATAACCTGAGCAGTGAGATTTTTGGCGACCAGGTGGTTCGTGAGGCCATTTCTTCCGCCATTGATAAGGATGCCGTAGTAGACAACATCTACGGTGGCCTGTTCGACAAGGCAGATACCTTCTTTTCTCGTGACCTGCCCTACTGCGATGTAGAGCAGACAGTGTACGGCTTTGATCTGGATCATGCCAATCAAATCTTGGATGAGGCTGGCTATGTAGATACCGATGGCGATGGCATTCGTGAGAAGGATGGAGTCAAATTGTCCGCCGCTTTCATGTATCAAACCGGCACCGCCTCTGATGACAACATGGTTGTCTACATCTGCGACCAGGCCAGCAAAATCGGTATTGAGCTGACCCCGCAATCCGCACAAATGATGGATTGGTATGCCATGATCCAGAGCGGTGACTATGGCCTGACCATCTTCAAGACCCAGGGTGGCTACTATGACCCGGCTATGGTCATTACCAACATCAACCCGTCTACCTCTATGGACCCCATCCTCATGCAGATCGGGGCGTCCCAGCCAGAGCTGGCGGCACTGGTAGACGAACTGGACTCTGCTACTGATGAGGCCCGTATTCAGGAAATTTACAACACCATCCTGACTACTATGGCAGACCAGTGCCTGACTACGCCGCTGATCTATACCCGGCAGCTTGCCATTTACAGCGATGCGGTAGCAAGTTATACCTTCCCCACCGATGCCAGCTTTACTTCCGTTCAGAATATCCATCTGAATTGAGCCATTCAAATTAACTGACAAAAGGAGCAGGCCGATTAAATGGGCCTGCTCCTTTCGCTTGGCCCGATTGGAGTATAACATACCTGATAGGTCGTAGACGATGCCAAGCGAAAGCAGTACACTTAAATCAAGAGGTTAACAATAACTAATCAAAGAATTGATAAGGAGGTCTTGTATCCATGAAACAAAAATCCGGCGGGATCAAACGGTTGATGGAGTTCACGGGAAAACATCGTGGGCTACTCACTGTTTCCCGCATTCTATCCGGCATCAGTTCGGCCTTTATCCTTGGACCGTTCCTCTGCGTTTACTTTGCAGCGCGTGACTTGGTGGGCGTATTTGCCGGGACGCCGTTAGACACGAACAGTCTTGTTCGCTGGGGCCTGCTTGCTCTGGGGCTGGAGCTGATTGGTCTGCTCCTTTATTTCTCAGCATTGCTCTGCTCCCATGTCGTAGCGTTCCACACAGAGAAAAACCTGAAAATGGCGGCACTGAAACATCTCGCAAAAATGCCTATGGGATACTTTGACGCCAATCCCAGCGGAAAACTTCGGAAGATTATTGACGACAACAGTTTTCAGACTGAGACTTTCATCGCTCACCAGCTCCCCGACTTGGTGGGCGCGCAGGTCACGATGATCGTGAGTTTGGTGCTGATGCTGGTCTTTGACTGGCGTGTAGGTATCCCTCTCCTGCTGCTCTTTGGCATCGGTTTCTTCTTACAGGGGTCCCTCATGGGGAAGGACAGCATGAAATTCATGCAGACCTACCAGGACTCTTTGGAAACGATGAACCATGAGGCTGTGGAGTACATCCGGGGCATTTCGGTAGTCAAGGTGTTCGGACAGACAGTGCAATCTATCACCAAGTTTAATGACGCCATCAAATCCTACCGGAAGTTTGCTCTGGCTTACACGATGTCCTGCAAAAAGGGAATGGTGGCGTTTAACTCAGTCATCAATTCCAGCTTCCTGGTGCTGGTACCTACGGCGCTTATTATCGGGTTTGTTTCCAACGACCTGATCGGATTTATGCAAAGTTTTCTGTTCTATGTGATCTTCTCTCCTGCTTGTGCAGTCATGCTCAATAAGATCATGTATATGACCAGCTACAAAATGCAGGCGGAGGAGTCCATGCGCCGCATCGACATGATTCTGACTGCCGAACCGCAGGTGGAGACTTCTGCACCCAAACATCCCAAGACTTATGATGTGTCCTTTGAGAATGTGACCTTCGCATACGAAAATACGGACCATCCGGCGGTATCCCATTTGAGCTTCACGGCCAAGGCTGGGACAACTACCGCATTGGTCGGGCATTCCGGCTCCGGAAAAAGCACAACGGCCAGCCTGATTCCTCGTTTCTACGATGTGCAGCAGGGGGCAGTCAAGATCGGCGGTGTGGACATTCGGGAAATTCCTCATGCTGACTTGATGAAGATGGTTGCCTTTGTATTCCAGGACCCCAAATTGTTCAAGGACACCCTTCTGGAAAATATCCGGGCAGGCAGACCTTCCGCCACACGGGATGAGGTCTTGCAGGCGGCGCGTCTGGCCCAGTGTGATGATATTTTGGAGAAGTTCCCGGATGGCCTCGATACCGTGGTGGGCAGTAAAGGTGTGTATCTTTCCGGCGGCGAAACACAGCGCATTGCGATTGCCCGCGCCATTTTGAAAGACGCCCCCATCGTGGTCTTAGATGAGGCCACCGCCTACGCTGACCCGGAGAACGAGCAACAGATCCAGAAAGCCTTTGAAGGGCTGGTCAAGGGCAAGACGGTCATTATGATCGCACACCGGCTCTCCACCATTCAGGACGCTGATCTCATTCTGGTAATGAAGCAGGGTGAATTGGTGGAAAGCGGAACCCATGACGCGCTGGTGAAACAGGGCGGCGAATACGCCAAGATGTGGAGCAACTACACAAAGACTACCAAGTGGCACATCGGGAATGAGGTGAAAGTATGCTGAAACGGATGTTTGCCCTGAGCAATCAGGGATTAAGAGATTTGAATAAAGGAATTGCAGCCACTACACTCAGCAATCTGTGCCTGATTGCCCCGGTCAGCCTGCTGGTCATGGTGATATGGGAACTGCTGAATGTGATTTCCGGGCAGGAAAGCAGTATGCGGGATCATGCGGCCTTGTTTATTTGCGGCACTGTGGTCATGTTTATCATTGTGTTTCTGACCCAATGGCTCCAGTACAACAAAACTTATACTGTGGCGTATAAGGAAAGTGCCAACCGCCGGATTGTCCTGGCGGAGAAACTGCGGAAACTTCCGCTGTCCTTCTTTGGCCAGCGCGATCTTTCTGACCTGACCACCACTATCATGGGGGACTGTACGGCTCTGGAGCGCGTATTTTCCAATGCGATCCCGCAACTCTTCGGAACGATTTTTATGTTTATTATAACGGCTATCGGCCTGCTGGTGCTTGACTGGCGGATGGGCCTTTGCATCGTAGTGCCGGTCCCTGTGGCAGCCTTGGTAGTCTTTGCGGCAAAGAAAGCCCAGTCCAATGCCGAAAGCGCCAACATGGATGCCAAGAGAGCTGCCTATGACGGTGTGCAGGAATACCTTGATACCATCCAGGAGCTGAAGTCCTGCTCCCGTGAAGAAGAATATCTGGAGGGCCTGGAAAAGAAGCTGGATTATGTGGTGAAGTGTTCCTTCCGCAACGAGATCGCTCCCGGTGCTGCTACGACCACGGCTCAATTTATCCTTCGGTTTGGCCTTGTGGCGGTCATGCTGGTGGGTGGTATTCTCGTAACGACTGGCTCGTTGTCCATCCCCATGTTCATTCTGTTCCTGCTTTTTGCAGGCCGCATTTATGACCCCTTCACCAGTTGCTTCATGCTGATGGCAGAAGTGTTCTCTGCCCTTGTCAGCGTCAAGCGGATGAAGCAGATCGATGCGACCCCGGAGCAGACCGGCACCAATGTCTGCAATAACAAGGGCTACGACATTGAGTTTAAGAATGTAGTGTTCTCCTACAATGAGGAGCCGGTTTTGAAGGGCGTGTCCTTTGTGGCAAAACAAGGCGAGGTCACGGCGCTGGTAGGCCCATCCGGCAGCGGCAAGTCTACCGCCTCCAAGCTGGCAGCACGCTTTTGGGATGCGGACTCCGGAACCATTACCCTGGGCGGCGTGGATGTCAAAACGGTAGAACCGGAAACGCTGTTCAAGAATTATGCCATTGTATTCCAAGATGTCATGCTCTTTGATGAGACTGTCATGGAGAATATCCGGCTGGGCCGGGGCGATGCCACTGATGAGGAAGTTATGGCTGCGGCCAGAGCTGCCCAATGCGAGGAATTTATCCAGCGTCTTCCTCAAGGGTATCAGACGAACATCGGGGAAAACGGCAGCGCCCTGTCCGGTGGCGAGCGTCAGCGCATTTCGATTGCCCGCGCCCTGTTGAAAAATGCTCCCATTGTCCTGCTTGATGAAGCAACTGCTTCTATGGATGCCGAGAGTGAAACACTGATACAGGATGCCTTGTCGGTACTGCTGAAGGATAAGACGGTCATGGTGATTGCCCATCGCATGAGGACAGTGGCAAATGCTGATAAGATCGTGGTTCTGGACGACGGCAAGGTCAGTGAGATGGGTACACCTGCTGAACTGATGAAAAAGGGCGGTCTATATGCACACCTTGTTGAATTACAGCAAGGAAAATAGAAAGGAAATCTTATGGAACAACACTGGAAGTTAAGAGATTTAGGTCTGACAATCGTATTTTCCGTCATTTACTTTGCTGTGGTTTTGGCAGCTACGATTATGGGCGGCATACACCCATTGCTCTATCTGTTTGTAACAGCTTTAATTGCTCTCGTGGCATGGATTCCATATATGTATGTTATGGCAAAAGTGCCGAAAGCAGGCGTGGTTCTCATTATGAACCTATTTGTAGCAATCGCTTTCGTGGCTTTTGGGGAGCTTGCGAATCTGTTGCTTGGGAGCTTGATTGTTTGTTCTATTTTAGCGGAAATCATTCGGAAATGGGCCGGATATAAGAATTACAAAGGTATCGTGATGAGTTATATCCTGCTTTCGTTAAGCAATATCGGTTCTCCGTTGTATGTATGGGTATTCTCTGACTATGCCATTTCAGAGGCATCCGAAGAAATGTCTGCAAATTATGCTGAGATATTATCAACCTTGACTTCTCCGTGGTTTATGGTTCTTGCTATTGCCGCAACCGTAGTTATCTCAATAATTGTCGGAGTTATTGCAAAAAAGGTTTACAACAAGCAGTTTGCAAATGCTGGGATTATGTGAGTGGGTGATAGAATGAAGATTCATGCGTCGGGCGAGGACTATTTAGAGGCTGTGCTGATGCTGCAAAAAGAAAAAGGCATGGTGCGCTCCGTGGATGTCGCCCGGCGCCTGGAAGTGTCCAAGCCAAGCGTGTGCCATGCGGTGGCGACCCTGCGGGACGGGGGCTTCCTGACGATGGACAGCGACTATTTCCTGCACCTGACCGATGTGGGCCGGGAAGTGGCGGAGCAGATCTACGAAAAGCACCGCTTCTTTACCGACCGACTGATTGAAGTCGGCGTAGACCCGGAAACGGCGGAACGGGACGCCTGCCGGATTGAGCACGTCATCAGTCAGGAATCCTTTGAGCATCTGAAGGATGCCTACAACACACATAAAGAAGAATGAAGGGGAGAGCACCCGTTCATGGAAAAAGCAGTAACGCGGTTGGATTTCCACCCATCCGTGTTACTGCTTTTCTTCTTTGTTATCCAGCATCTTGTCGATAAGACCCAGGATAAGCTCCTGATCTCGTCGGTTGCATTGTGTAATAAGCCGTTTAATCCTGTCTGTTACTTCTTCATCCGAAACTGCACTCGGAGCCAGTATCTCGTCAAAAGACGCTCCAATGGCAAGAACCAACCGGATCAGAACATTCAAACTTGGTTTTCGCCGGTCATTTTCTATTGCCGAGAGAAAACGAGGGCTGATATTTGCACGTTCTGCAACCTGCTCACGGGTATATTCTCGCTTTTCTCTTGCACATCGGTACGAGGAGCCAAAGGAATAAACGGTCTGTTGCTTTTTCTTAGCCACGCTCCGTCACCTCACATAATAGTATTGTACTTGGATTATGAGGTATTCAAAATGATTTAAGCGTCGCTTTTTAATAGCTACTCTAAGTAGCCAATAAGAGAGGAGCTGATGATTTATTAGAGTTTGCAAAAGGGCTTTCTATAACAGATATGGCCCAGATCTCAACACATTTGAGCCGGATTACCGGCAAAAAAATCACACGCAGCATGTGCTGAATATCTGCACACTTGTACGGAACTCTGCGATGCTTATATAAACCTACCAATAGGGACTAACACCAGTACGGGAAAAACCTGTACTTATGTTAGTCCCTATTTTGCGATTATCGCACGGAGCCGTTCTCCCCCGTTTGTCTGCCCGCCCACGCAGACAAACGACAGAAAGGAGAACAGGCTTATGGCCGAAAAAGATTGGGCTGCGATCCTTAAAGACGAGGATCGTATCATTGCAAACTCTGACCGCCGGTTCCGGTATCACTGCTACTCCCTGGAGAGTATGAGCGAGGAACTTACATACAAGGAGCGGTCTATCTATATCCAGGATGATTTTACGGAGCAACTGATGGTGGAGGATTTTATTGATACCGTCCGAAACGAAAAGCTGGCTTATGGCTTGCGCCGCCTGACAGACCGGCAGCGTTTCGCTATCGAGCTGGCCTTTTGGGAAGGGTATCAGTACAAGGAGATTGCAGTCATCTTTGGCTGCTCACCGGCAGCGGTCACACTTCTGCTTCAGAGGGCCTTTCACCGGCTCCGCAGCTTCTTAGCTGAATAAGTGAAAGCAAGGGCAGCATTCTTGTGATGCTGTCCTTGCCTTTGCCTATTCCGTTCAAGAAATTTGTACGCCCCCTTAATTGAGTGGCGCTGAAATCTCCGATATGTAGAGGGACAAGCCCTCAGAAAATAATCGGAGGTGTTGCAATATGTTGAAAACCATTAAAGTAATCCATTTGGCCCCTGGTGAATCGCTTCTCATCCTGACAGAGCCTGCGCCGACCCCTGTGCCGCTTGGCGCTGCGAATGCCCAGCCCAGCCCGTTCCTTATTGATCCACAGGACGATGATAAAATCATCGCTCTGGTTCGAGTTGCATAAGGGAGGGCGCACTATGTATCTTGTCAAAATTTTAAATGCGGATCACCGCCCTGTCGATGTGGAAGTATCCCTTGAAATTTACCGCGTTTACGAGGAAAGCCGGAAGCAGGAGGAACGGCAGCGGTATGAGCGCCGGAAACATATCGAAGGGAAATCTTTTGATGATTGTCTACTGTATGATCTGGCTACGGAGCCGCTGGAAGAAACCGCCGAGCGCCTGGAAACCTTGCTGGAGATCGGCTGCATATTGGAGAAACTTCCTCCGTTGCAGCGGTGGCGTTTCATTCTCCATTTTTTATACGGATACTCCTATTCAGAGATTGCCAAAATGCAGGACTGCAATAAATCGGCGGTCATGCGTTCCGTGCATTCCGCTTTGAAGAAAATCCGAAAAAAAGTTGCGGCGTAACTATCAACGATTGCCCGTTTTCCCTCCTATATAGTGAAAGGGATTTTAGAACCCCCTTTTGACTGTGTACCTTGAAAAACAACGGGCAATCCGTTCATACTCAGTATTCAAGTTTTTGAGTGCTGCGCCGAGCATCGCATAGCACAAACGCGATAACCCCCTGCGGATGGTCAGAGCATCCGTCAATACGATAACATCAAAGGGGCTGAGCGGTCATTTGGTGGCTGATGACCGGCCTGTGGTGGGCCGGAAAGTGCCAGGACGCGCAGCATAAGAAACCGTGCCACTCACCGAAACTTACTGCGAATATGGTGCCAACCACCTATCGGCGGTATGCGGCGGCTTCAGCAGCCATTTGGTTGGCTAACCCTGAACCGGCTTGAATATTCCCTGTATCGGGGGTGTGCTGATGGGCAGTCCTGCTGTCCAGAGAATACGATACAAAAAATAAGAGAGAAGCGGTGCTGCATCGGGATAACCGGCGCAGCACTGCTTTGATATAGAGAGGTGATAAATGTTTGATTGGATTTCATACTTATTTCTTTTTGATTTTGGGAGAAATGGCTTATGGGAGATGAATGGAATGGCTTAGCGGATTTGCTTGCTGGTTTAATCGAGAAGTATGCGGATGTTTTAGATATTGACAGTTTGCCAGACCCTAAAGAAAAGAAAAATATTAGTGAGTTTATCGATTTAAAGTGTGAATCTGTTGAAATTAAAGAGGCTGCATGATATAATTACATCGTGATTATATAGTCCAAACATTTTTGAGGCTGAACCGGTGTATGAAGATTATGTAGTGCACATCAGTGGCACTATGCGTGAGGTTGTGTATGGATAAGAGAAAAACAAAGGTTTATACCTACACCAGAGTGTCAACAGCAATGCAGATTGACGGATACTCTTTGGACGCACAGAAGTCAAGAATGAAAGCTTTTGCGGAGTACAATGATTATGAAATTGTAAGAGAATATGAGGATGCTGGTAAGTCCGGAAAATCCATTGAAGGACGAGTACAGTTTTCCCAAATGATGGATGATATTAAAGAAGGAAAAGACGGAGTTTCTTATGTCCTTGTCTTTAAATTATCCCGTTTCGGGAGAAATGCGGCAGATGTTCTTTCGACTTTGCAAATAATGCAGGACTTTGGTGTAAATCTAATCTGTGTTGAGGATGGGATAGACTCTTCTAAGGATGCTGGTAAACTGATGATTTCCGTTCTCTCGGCAGTCGCTGAAATTGAGAGGGAAAATATTCGTGTCCAAACAATGGAAGGACGTATCCAAAAAGCCAGAGAAGGAAAATGGAACGGCGGATTTGCACCGTACGGCTATCAGCTTGTGGATGGAAAGCTGGAAATAAACGAAGAAGAGGCAGTAGCAATTCGTGTGATATTCGATCAGTATGTAAATACCAATATTGGTTCAAACGGCATTGCTAAATATCTGGAAAATCACGGAATACGAAAAATACAACGGCAAAATGGAAAAAATCCTCTGTTTGATGCCCATTTGGTTCGCCTAATACTAAGAAATCCAGTATATTGTGGCAAAATCGCCTATGGACGCAGAAGAACAGAAAAAGTACATGGAACCAGAAATGACTATCATCTTGTAGAACAAGAGAACTATTTACTGGTTGACGGATTGCATGAAGCCATTGTTTCCGAAGAAATCTGGCAGGCGGCGCAGGTCAAATTACTTGCTCAGGCAAAAAAATATGAGCATGTAAATAAGGGAAAAGATACGAGAACTCATCTGCTTTCGGGTATTGTAAAATGCCCTGTGTGTGGTGCAGGAATGTATGGAAACAAATGTATCAAACACAAAAAGGATGGAACAAAGTATAAGGATTTTTATTACTATGGTTGCAAACACCGCACCATGACCCGTGGACATAAGTGCGATTACAGAAAGCAAATCAATGAGGAACTATTGGATGATGCAGTCGCAGAAATCATAGTAGCATTAGTCAGCAAGCCTAAATTTGCCACGATGATGCAGGAAAAAATCAATATGAAGGTAGACACTTCCACAATAGATCAGGAGGTGGCGAATCACGAAAAGCAACTTCGTCAGTATTATTCTACTAAATCCAAATTGATGGAAGAAATAGATTCGCTTGATCCTGATGATCGTCACTATATTAAACGAAAAGCAGATCTTGATGACAGGCTTTATCGAATGTATGATAAGATAGAAGAGGAAGAAAACCTTCTGGTTGAGGCAAGGGCGAAAAAGCAGGCTATTGAGGCTGAAAAGCTAACCGCAGACAACATCTACAAGGTTCTAATTTATTTTGAAAAACTATACGGGGTGATGAATGACGTAGAACGAAGAAGATTTATAGAAGCGCTGATTTCAGAAATACAAATCTTTCCGGAGCGCCAGCCCAATGGACAGTGGCTTAAATCAATCAAATTCAAGCTACCAATCATTGGGGAAAATATGGAATTAAGTTTGGACAATGATAAGCATGTTGAAAGTATCGTGTTGCTTTCAAAACCTAAGTCAAATAAGTAGAAGTATATAAATGTGGAATTAGAAATAGCTGAACTTGATTTTACGGCGTCGGAGAGTGAAGTAATTTATTAGAAAATCAAGAATTATGCGTCAGAACGTACGGAATTGAAAGCAATTAACTTGTATATTGCACGGGTAAAGCAGAAATGTGTTATTATTGAAAGGGCAAACTATAATGTGCTGGAATTAGAGCATTCCAGACAACTGAAATTCTCGCTAGTGAAGGAAAAAAGCTATTAGGATAGTGTTGAAATATTTTAAGATGATTTCATAATTTGATGAATAGGAGAAATTGAGCATGACAAAAGATTTAACAAATTCAAGACTTGATAGGCAAAATATATTAAATAATGAAATTGCCATTAATGAAATACAACAGAAGTCTGGGGTAGACGGTATTATATGGGACGGTAAAATATTTATAACTCGTGAAATGACCGCTAATTTTTTTGAAGTTGATGTAAGAACAATTAGTCGTTATTTGGAACAAAATGGTGAGGAGCTTTCTGCCAATGGCTATCAGGTGCTTCGTGGAAAAAAATTAAAAGCTTTTTTAGAATCAGCAAAAGATTCTGGTAAGGACATTTGTGTCCCTACCAAAACAACAGTGCTTGGAGTATTTGATTTTCGCGCATTTTTGAATATGGCTATGCTTTTATCTGAAAGCGATAAAGCAAGAGCTTTGCGACAGTTGATGTTGGATATAGTTATTGACCTTATTAATCGTAAAACAGGTGGCGGAACAAAATATATTAATCAGAGGGATAAATACTTTGTTTTTTCTTCATTGCAAGAAGATAATTACCGTAGACAATTTACGGATGCACTAAAAAATTACGTGGAAGATAATCGATATAAATATGCACATTTTACTGATATGATATATGTAAGCATATTTAGAGAAAAAGCAAAAGAATATAAAAAAATTTTGGATTTAAAAGCAAGTGATAAGGTTCGGGATACTTTTTATAGTGAAATATTGGATATTATTGCAGCCTATGAGAGCGGTCTTGCTGATGCTATAAAGTGTGAATATGAACTGGTGGGCCATATTCTATCACAACAAGAGGTAGAGGAATTGTTTAGTCGTTTTGAAAATATGGCATTGTGGAAGCCCCTCATCCAACGTGGACGAGTGAAAATGGCAAGTCGTGATATGGCACTAAGAGAAGCTTTTCATTATCAATTATCGGAGTATATTCAACCTCTCGATAAAGATGAATATCAAAAGTTTTTGGGTGCTGTGGGGGATGAATTGGACAAGTTGATGCAAGAAAATCAAGAAGTTTTACGCAGATTAAAGGAGCGTGATTAAATGGACGGAATCATTTATTTAACGCTCGAACAAGCGAAAGCAATACATAAAAAGACAATTAAATACAGTGGAGGTGGAACCTACGAATACATAGATATCGGAAAACTCGACTGCATTCTGCATCATATACAAAATGATGACTATTATCCAACTTTTGTAGATAAGTTGACTCATTTATTCTTTTGTACCTGTGAATTTCATTGTTTTGCTGATGGCAATAAAAGACTTGCAATTACCTTGTCTTTGCAATTTCTATTATTTAACGGGTATATGGGGATTGCAAAAAATTTTATGTCAATTACTGAAAATATCAGCTACCACGTTGCCGCAGGGAAAATTAGTAAAGAACTTCTCCATAAAATAATGACATCTATTATGGACGGCACATACGAGCAAAATGAAACACTTAAAATAGAGATAATGAATGCTATTGCAGAGTAGCTATAAGTCAAAAACTAAGGGGATAATTATCATCATAACAAGTAAAGAGTAGTTTGAACAATCATGAACATGTGGAGTGCGTGGTGGAGCTTACTGTAAAATAATAAGTCAGGATATGCTATTTAATAATTAGATATCGGATATTGAGAAACCGATAACAGTCTTATCGTTCACGTCCGCTATGAAAACGGCAAGTGCGTAGGTGTGGACGTCGAATAAGCTAATAAACGTCTCGGCGTTTGTGTTATGTAAAAAAATAATAAGTCGGCTCATCCCTCGTCAATCTGTGGGGGATGAGCTTTTTCTTGCAGTTTTATGGCAACGGTTTGTTCGCGGAGTGTCAAAAAAGCGGCTGATAAACTTGCAATTTCGGCGGTATAGAGTTATAATTTAAATATATTCAGTGTATAGCGTGCGAAAGGAAGTAAAAATATGCCCTTCGACTTCAAAAAAGAATACAAGGAATTTTACCTGCCCAAAAACGCACCGGGCATAGTGACAGTTCCGTTCGCTGATTACATTGCCGTCAGGGGAAAGGGCGACCCGAATGATGAATCAGGCGAATACAAGTCGGCGGTTAATATACTATATTCGGTTGCGTTTACTTTAAAGATGAGCTATAAGACAGACTATAAAATCGAGGGCTACTATGAATATGTCGTCCCTCCGCTTGAGGGCTTTTGGTGGCAGGAGGGCGTTCGGGGAGTTGACTACTCTAAAAAGTCTGATTTTTGCTGGATATCGGTTATCCGCCTGCCCGATTTTGTAACGAAAAAGGACTTTGACTGGGCGGTTGAGCGTGCTTCTGCTAAAAAGGGAATTGACTGCTCAAAAGCGGAGTTTTTAAAGCTTGACGAAGGCTTATGCTGTCAGATGATGCATATAGGTTCTTACAACGATGAGCCTGCAACCGTTAAGCTGATGGATGAATATATTCAGGCAAACGGATATGAAAACGATTTTGAAAGCGGAAGACTTCATCATGAGATTTATATGTCAGACCCGAGAAGAGTGCCGCCCGAAAGGCTTAAAACAGTTATAAGGCATCCGATAAGGAAGGCGCAGAATTAAAGTATTTTCAGGAGGTTCAAATGATCAGGAAAGCGCAAAAAAGAGATTTAGAAGCGGTCAACAAGCTTTTATTGCAGGTTCTGATGGTTCATTATGAAATAAGACCCGACCTTTACATTCCGAACACTAAAAAATATACCGACGACGAGCTTTTAAAGATTTTTGAATGCGAAAGCACTCCCGTTTTCGTATATGACGACGGCGGAGTTAAGGGCTATGCCTTTTGCAAGCTTTTAGACTACAGCGGTTTTTGCAACCTCGTACCGATAAAATCTTTGTATATAGACGATTTATGCGTTGACGAAAGCTGCCGCGGTGAGCATATAGGAACAAAGCTTTTTGAATATGTTAAGGCTTATGCAAAAGAGCTTGGATGCCATAGCGTTACCTTAAACGTCTGGGAGGGCAACGAAAGTGCCAAGGCGTTTTATGACAGGATGGGCTTTGGCGTTCAGCGCACCACAAGAGAAATTATACTTGACTGAGGAGTTTTATTATATGAAAATAGGAATGATAGTTGCCATTGCCAGCGAGATTGAGGCAATGCTTACGGAGCTCGGCGAGCCGATGCTAAAGGAAACCGTCTGCGGAATGGATATAAGAAAATATAAGGTCAGCGGCAATGAAATATATGTTGCGAACAGCGGAGTGGGAGAGATATACGCCGCAGGTGCGGTTCAGCTTCTTGTGTCGAAATACGGTGCTGAGCTTATTGTCAACTTCGGAATATGCGGCGGACTGACTGAGGAAATGTCTTTATGCTCAACCTCTGTTGTAACAAGTGTTGTTCACTATGATTTTGACACCACCGCAATAGACGGCGGAGAGGTCGGAACATATTCGGGAACTTATCCTACACCCTTCATACCTGCTGACAAAAGGCTTGTCGAGCTTGCCTGCGAGATAACTCCGTCGCTCAAGCCGGTTATATGTGCGTCCGCAGACAAATTTGTCGACAGTGCCGAAAGAAAGTCCGAGCTTAACAGACTTTATGGCGCTTCAATATGCGAGATGGAGGCGGCAGGAATACTTCTAACCGCAAACCGCTGCGGCGTTCCCACATTGATGATAAAGGCTGTATCAGACAGCGTTTCGGGCGGAGCGGATGAGTTTGCAAAAATGGCGTCCGAATCGGCAAGATGCTGCGTTAGGACACTGTTGGGAGTTTTAAAGCGCTTGTGATATAGGCACAATCCGCTTTCGGTGCGTCATAATCAGCGTGTTAATAATATTAATAACCAAGATATAATTGAAGGAGTGATTACTTTGCTGACATTAGGTGAACGTTTAAAAAAGGCAAGAAAGAGAAGGGGACTTTCGCAGTCTCAGGTTTCTGAGCTTACACAAATCAGCGACAAGGCTATTTCACGGTATGAAAACAATTCCTCCGACCCAAGCCCCGAAACTCTGCTGAAGCTGTGCAGACTTTATGATGTGTCCACTGAATATGTCTTGGGTCTGACAGATGTCATTTCCGCTTCAAGCGATACCTCCTCAGACGCTATTGACAGCGACGATATGATAGGAAAGACGGATTATGCGTCCTCAGCCAAGCGCCTTTTGAACTTTATAAAGGAAAGCCCTTCGAAGTTTCATGCAGTTGCAAACATAGCAAGACGCCTTGAAAATGAAGGCTTTACCGAGCTTAAGGAGTGCGAGGTATGGAATATTGAAAGCGGCGGAAAGTATTATGTGACAAGAAATCAATCGTCCGTAGTTGCTCTGAAAATCGGAGACGGCGATGCTTTGGGCTTTAATATTATCGCCTCTCACAGCGATTCGCCGTCCTTTAGAATAAAGCCCAATGCCGAGATGGAGACCTTGGGCGAGTATATCAGACTGAATACCGAAAAATACGGCGGAATGCTTATGTCGACATGGCTCGACAGACCGCTTTCAGTTGCCGGAAGGGTTGTAACGCTTAACGGTTTTGATATGCGGTCGCAGCTTGTCAATATTGATAAGGATCTTTTGATGATTCCGAATGTCGCCATCCATATGCAAAGAAACGCAAACGACGGAATGAGCTATAATCCTCAGACGGATACCATCCCTCTTATGGGCAGCCTATCCTCAAAGGGCGAGCTTTTAAGGCTTGCCGCCGAGTCGGCAGGCGTAAAGGAAAGCGATATTGTTTCGAGCGATTTGTTTTTATACAACCGCATGAGCGGCATATTGTGGGGCAATGGAGGCGAGTTTGTTTCGTCGCCGCAGCTGGACGACCTTCAGTGCGCATATGCGTCGATGCAGGGATTTTTAGCAGGAGGAAATGAAAAAACTGTTTCTGTTCTGTGCGTTTTGGACAACGAGGAGGTCGGAAGCGGCACAAAGCAGGGCGCAGACTCCGACTTTTTAAAAACCGTTCTTCAAAGAACAGCGGACGCTTTGGAAAAACCGCTATGCCGTATGCTTCCCTCAAGCTTTGTTATTTCCGCAGACAACGCCCATGCCGTCCATCCGAACCACCCCGAATATGCCGACCCCACAAACCGTCCGCATATCAACAAGGGAATAGTTATCAAGTACAACGGCAATCAAAGATACGCCACCGACGCCGTGTCCGAAGCAATCTTTAAAAGCATATGCCGTGCGGCGGATGTGCCCGTTCAGACCTATTGCAACCGCTCCGACATCCCGGGTGGGTCTACCCTCGGCAACATTTCAACCTCTCAGGTGTCGATAAACACGGTTGATATAGGCTTGGCTCAGCTTGCAATGCATTCAAGCTATGAAACAGCAGGTGCTATTGATACGCTCTATCTTGAAAGAGCCTGCGCCGAGTTCTATCGAACTGCGATAATTTCAAACGGAGACGGAAAGTATAAAATAATGCCGTAAAAATATAAAGCTCAATGAAATCAAAGGGTTTCATTGAGCTTTTTTCTTAAATTTCAGCTGATATGCGGCGGTTATGAAACCGTATGCTTAACTCTGTCGTTGACCTCAGCGTGCTTGGCGTTGTTGAAGCGGTCGAGAGTTCCGACTAAGTAGCCGGTGATTCTTCTTATTCTTTCAAAGTTTGTAGGGGCGAAGTGATACTCGATATCTACATAGTCGCCGTCTAAACGAAGGGTCATTTCATTGATGATTTTTCCTCTGTGAATGTTTTCGGCACGGCTGATATATGCGTTGATTTCATCTTGGGACAACTGTCCGTTTAAAACGTTAACTTTCATTTTGCATTTCCTTTCAAGCTTTTATAAATATATTGAATCAAAGAATTGTACTCTGTTAATGATAATATCACAACATATTGTGATTGTCAATAGATTTTTAAGAATTATTCTTAAAAATTACCGAACAGAATAGTCTTTAAACGATATATTCATATCCACATTTCCGGAGATTCCGGGGACTGTGCCCTTAGATGAGTACTGCCACATTGCAAAGTCGTAAAAATATGTAGGAACGTCGGAATACTCGGCGAGCCAGATGTCTATTCCGTCAAGACGTGAAAGGTCGTATTTCCAGACGGCGGTTTTTCTGTTCGCATAAACAGCAGGGGTGAAGCCTGCAAGGCGTATTCTTTCGGCAAAGGTCAGAGCATTGTTTGTTAAAGCGTCGGGCTGGATGTAGGCGGTTCTCGGAGTGTCGCCGTCCTTGTCGATAACGACCTCCCAGTCGAAAACGACAGGATATTCAAGCTCGTAGTCGCCGATGAGGTCAATGCAAAACTCAGCTTCCTCTAAAGCCTCTTCAACCGTTAATGCCTGAGAGAAGAAGTAAACGCCGACCTTTATACCTGCGTCCTTTGCGCCTTTGATGTTCTTTTTAAAGTTTGCGTCTTCATTGACGCTTCCTGTGACATATCCTCTGAAGCCGCAGCGGATTATTGCAAATTCAACTCCGGACTCCTTAACTGCCTTCCAGTCGATGTCGCCCTGATAAACGGAAACGTCTATGCCCTTTATCGACGTCAGCCCCTCGTCGTAGTAGCTTATAGCGCCTGCTGCGTCCTTGACAAAAAGCTCAGGATTGTATGTGTTTTTCGGGACGTTTGCAAGAGCCGGCATCCAAATGGGACCGTAGTTAGAGTCGTTCAGCAAAAAGCTGTCGTCCGAAAGCTCGTGAGAGTATTCGTTTGCAGGGTCTATAACGGTGAATTTAGGGACTTCGATTTCTTTTATAACCTCAACGGTTTCAATTTTGGGCACGATTGTTCCCTGCTCTGTTATCCATCCGATTGAAACAACGATGAGTGC
>ULUB01065077.1_pt1 | contig 18055 bp, 18 predicted proteins | sample 1958111 | NCBI WGS metagenome assembly ULUB01 (sample SAMEA4835749, study PRJEB28245) | human gut metagenome | biome: gut microbiome; material: fecal sample | place: Denmark | collected 2008
ATATAAATGTAAAGCATTTGTAAATGGATTATTGTATTATCTACCAAACTTTGAAACCTAATATCTGATTTTTCATCATATGATTGATAATCAGTATTTTTAAGATTATACCTCTGTAAATCTGTTGCAATAAAATCCAGAATATAAATTAGTATAATTAATGCAACGGCAATAATAATTGAAAATCCTCCTGCTATCCACCAAAACAATACTCCTGTCTGTGGTACAACCGAAATTGTTTTTGCCAACAATTTCCAAGAAAAATTGCATATTGCCCATACAGCAGCAACAATTGCTAGTAGTGCTCCTAATCTTGTAGATCTTCTCTGTTCCTCATCATTATCTTTACTCTTACCGATTGTTTCCTGTACCTCAGGATAATTGGGTTTGGTATCCTGCTTTTTTTTAGCTGTTTTTTTCTTTCCCATAAGTTCTTCTCCTTCTGTTATTTAAATAAAATTGAAATATTATGTGATATATCAATATTCCTGTTTTATTTTTACTACATATTAAGTCCAATAAATAGTACTTTATGAATTTTAACAAAAAAATATCTGAAATTTTCACCCAGCCTACCTCGCCGGCATGAAAATTCCAGATATTATAATACTTTCTATTTTCTCTCTATCAGCCTTGCATACTCCTTTTCATCAATATGATACCTCTTCCTCAGAATGATGTAGGATATCAATAAGGCAATTACCGGTATCAGCACCATGCCCAGTCTGAATACCAGTGCCTGCGTGGTTGTAATTTCTCCGATATATTGATTTGCTTCCAATAAAGCACCTTCGCTTGTAAGCGTCCCCTTATTGACTTCAATCTCCAGTGCACTGATTGTCTAGCTTTTTGCATATATGCCGCTTATGAGCAGCACAAGTGTTGACAGTCCCTGATTGATACCGCCTGCAAGCTTCACACTGAACGAACGCACTACAGATATCACAGAATCATGTCACTCATGAAATCTGGCTTCGTCATATTCGATCGTGTTATTGATCATAACAACTATCGCCAGATTCATCAGTCCCTGAAAGAAGAATATAATAAATCCTATCGTATTCAGAAAAATTACATTTTTCGGCAGTACATATCCAAAGCCCATAAAACATGCATATCCCGCTAACAGAACAATAAAACAGACCGTCAGATTTTTTTCTCTGGAAAAGTGTTTTGCCATCCATGCATAGCATGCCTGTGAGATCAGCATGCCAAGTCCATACATGACGGTGAAATAAAATACTAGATTGCCGCTTTTTGAATAGCCATATTCTATGTAGAAGAAATTCACCCCAAAGATAATGAGAATGTTACAGGTTATATTAAAAAATATAGATGCATATATTGCAGGTCTTTAATCTTCCTTGCCACCAGCCATCTCCACCAGCTTTTCAAACGATTCCCGGAATCTGTCATCATCTTCCTGTGTCCGCTTTGCCGGTCCTTTCAGATGATGCTTTCCTTTTCCCATACGGGCTTTCTTTGCCATATGACGTTCCATCAGCAGTCTGTCGATATTCTCATTCGTATACCATCTGCCGCTCTGGTGGATAGCATAGGCACCTTTTCCAAGTGCCATAGCAGCTACGCCGTAGTCCTGCGTTACAACAATGTCACCCTTGTGGCAAAGGTTGATGAGTGCAAAATCGACTGCATCTGCTCCCGCTCCGATAATTTTGATCTCTGAATAATCGGAGGAAAGCACATGATTGGTATCACAAAGAAGAGAACAGGGGATGCCCCGTTCTCTTGCTGTTTGTTCTACGATTCTCGTTACCGGACATGCGTCCGCATCTACAAAGATCTGCATATACTTCTCCTACGCTGTCTTTCCTGTATACAACTGGTAGTATCTGCCCTTCTGCTCCAGGAGCTGCTCGTGGGTACCACGCTCGATGATACGTCCCTGTTCCATGACCATGATGCAGTCTGCATTGCGGACTGTGGAAAGTCTGTGCGCAATGACAAAGCTCGTTCTGCCTTTCATGAGGGCATCCATACCACGCTGCACCAGTACTTCCGTACGTGTATCGATGGAAGAGGTTGCCTCATCAAGGATCAGCGCAGGTGGATCTGCAACAGCCGCACGTGCGATCGCGAGCAGCTGTCTCTGACCCTGACTTAAATTGGCACCGTCACCTGTCAGCACTGTGTCATAGCCGTTTGGCAGTCTTCGGATGAAACCGTCTGCATTGGCAAGCTTTGCTGCTTTTTTACAGTCCTCATCTGTGGCATCCAGACGGCCATAGCGGATATTCTCCATTACCGTTCCGGTAAACAGATGCGTATCCTGCAATACAATACCAAGGCTTCGACGAAGATCTGCCTTTTTGATCTTGTTGACATTGATATCATCATAACGGATCTTACCGTCCTGAATATCATAGAAACGGTTGATCAGGTTTGTGATCGTTGTCTTACCTGCACCGGTACTGCCGACAAATGCCAGCTTCTGTCCCGGTTCTGCAAACATCTTGATATCATGCAGCACCATCTTGTCATCATTGTAACCAAAATCAACACCGTCAAAGGTTACCTTGCCTTCCAGTTTCTTATAGGTAACACTGCCATCTGCCTGATGCGGATGCTTCCATGCCCACATGCCGGTTCTTTCCTTTGTTTCTGTAATATTTCCATCCGTATCTTCTTTAGCACGGACAAGCTCTACATAACCGTCATCTGCTTCCGGCTCTGCTTCCATCAGGTTAAAGACACGCTCTGCGCCGGCTGAAGCCATGATGATACTGCCGAGCTGCTGGCTGACCTGTGTCACAGGCTGTGTAAAGCCTTTGTTCAGACTCAGGAATGCAACCAGTGTTCCGATCGTCAGCCCGGAAAAACCGTTCAGTGCCAGCACACCGCCGACGATCGCACAGAGCACATAGCTGATATTACCGAGGTTGTTATTGATTGGCATGATAATATTGGCAACGGCATTGGCATTTCTGGCGCTGTCGCAAAGCTGACGGTTCAGCTTTTCAAAGTCCTCCATGCTTTTTTCCTCATGACAGAATACCTTGACAACCTTCTGCCCTTCCATCATTTCTTCGATATAACCGTTGACCGCACCCAGATCCTTCTGCTGCTGCATAAAATATTTACCGGACAGGTTGCTCATCTTGGAAGTCACAAACATCATGACACCAACCATCAACAGAGAAACAAGTGTCAGCGGAATATCCAGCACGATCATACTGATCAGTGTCGATACCAGAGAGATCACGGAGTTGATCGTCTGCGGAATACTCTGGCTGATGAGCTGTCTGAGCGTATCCACATCATTTGTATAGACCGACATGATATCGCCGTGTGCATGTGTATCAAAATATTTGATGGGAAGTGACTCCATATGAGAAAACAACTGTACTCTGAGTCTTTTCATGGTTCCCTGGCTGACTGTTACCATGATCCTGTTATAAGCATAGGTTGAAATAATACCTGCTGCCAGCACCACGCCAAGTTTGATAAGCCGGTTTGCAAGCGGTGTAAAATCCGGATCAGCCTGCCCCATCAGAGGCATGATATACTGGTCGATCAAAGTCTGCATGAATAAGGTCATTGTCAAAATACCAAGTGCCGATATGATAATACCGATCACCACGATCACACACGCTGCCTTATATTTTTCCATGACATAACGAAGTACTTTTCCAAGAGATTTCTTCGGATCTGCACTTTTTCCGCCGTTTCTCGGTCCTCTCGGACCCGGTCCACGCATTGGTCCTCTTGCCATTATTCAAGACCTCCTTCCTGCATCTTCTGGTCAAAATCTCCACCTGACTGCATTTGTACATTATAAATTTCCTGATAGATCTGATTGTTTGCAAGCAACTCTTCATGCGGTGCAAAACCACTGACCCTGCCATCGTCCAGCACAAGGATACGATCTGCATCCTGTACACTGGAAATACGCTGTGAAATGATCAGCTTGGTCGTGCCCGGGATTTTTGTGGCAAATGCTGCCCGGATCTTTGCATCCGTTGCAGTATCTACCGCACTTGTGGAATCATCCAGGATCAGCACCTTCGGATCCTTTAAAAGTGCTCTGGCAATACAAAGACGTTGTTTCTGTCCGCCGGATACGTTACTTCCGCCCTGCTCGATATGTGTATTATATTTCTGCGGGAAACGTTCAATAAATTCATCCGCACAGGCAAGCTCGCAGACCTGTCTGCACTCTTCTTCCGTGGCGTCCTCCTTGCCCCAGCGCAGATTGTCGAGGATCGTACCGGAAAACAGGACATTTTTCTGCAGGACAACCGCTACTTTATCACGCAGCACTTCCATATCATAGTTTCTGACATCGACGCCACCGACACAGATACTGCCTTCCGTCACATCATACAGACGGGAGATCAGATTGACAAAGCTGGATTTACCGCAGCCCGTTCCGCCGATAATACCGATCGTTTCTCCCGCATGGATATGCAGATCGATATCTTTTAAGGTATCCTCCCCGGTTCCTGCTTTATAAGAAAAGCTGACATGATTAAAATCAATACTGCCATCCTTGACTTCCTTCAGCGGCTCCTGCGGATCTGTCAGATCTGCCTTTTCATTCAGTACTTCCACGATTCGCTTTGCACTCGCTGTACTCATGGTTAACATAACAAATATCATAGATAACATCATCAGTGACATCATCATACTGAGCACATAGCTGAATAGTGACATCAGATTTCCTGTTGTCAGCTCGCCTGCGACGATAAGCTGCGCACCGATCCAGGAAAGACCGAGCATTGATGCAAAGATAACGGTCATCATGATCGGGGCGTTGCATACGATAATGCTTTCTGCCTTTACAAACAGTTTACATAATACTTCTGCTGCTTTTCCGAATTTCTGATTTTCAAAATCTTCTCTGACAAATGCCTTTACAACTCGGATCGCTGTTACATTTTCCTGCACGCTGGCATTTAAGTCATCGTATTTGGAAAAGACCTCCTGAAAAACAGGCATTGCATGCATCATAATGTAGATAAGTGCTGCTGCCAGTACGCATAAGGCAACTAAAAAGATCAGGCTCAGCTTTACATTGATGATAAAGCACATGACCATGCTGCAGATCAGTGTCATAGGAGCTCTGACCGCAATACGCAGGATCATCTGATATGCGTTCTGCATGTTTGTGACATCCGTTGTCATTCTTGTAACAAGACCTGCCGTGCTGAATTTATCAATATTGGAAAAGGAAAAAGTCTGTATATTCCGATACATACTCTCCCGCAGATTGCAGGCAAATCCGGTAGATGCACTGGCAGCTTTCCTGCCCGCCTGAATACCGAAAAACAGGCTAAGGAGCGCGAGCACGATCATGATCACGCCGTACTGCAGCACCTTCTGCATATTGCCTGCCTGAATACCTTCATCTATGATCGCAGCCGTTACAAAAGGGATCAGAATTTCCATGATGACTTCCGCCGCTGCGTAGATCGGTGTCAGTATGGAATCTTTTTTATAGGCACCGATCTGGTGAAATAGTGTTTTTATCACAGTGATTTTCCTCCTTATTTCATTCTTTTAAAAACTTGACAGTTGCTATTGTAACTGATACAGTATATTCACGCAAGTTACATTTTGTATCATCCTTGAAACAGTATAGTTATACATTTTTATAAAATCAACCAAAAATTTTTAAATGAAACAAAAAAAGGAGATTTTGTATCATGCACGAACCGCGTAATGCAAAAGAGCAGATTGAAAAGGCGTTTCTGGATCTTCTGGAAGAAAAGCCGTATATGGATATTACGGTAACGGACATTGTCAAAAAAGCGGATGTTGCCCGTGTGACCTACTATCGGAATTTTGATTCCATTTCCGATATTATAGAAAGCATCACAGACCGCATGGCAGATGAATTTGTTACGGAGCTTGCGCCGATGCTTGATTATGGTGATGAGCGGAGCCTGCGTGAATTCCTGTTTCACTTTTTTTATCATCTTTCCCGTAACAGTAAGACTATTTTTATTCCGCATTCGCAGAACAAAAATATCATCTTCTACCGCCTGCACGATAAGGTCCGTGCCATGGAAGAAGCAAATGATATGCACTCTGCGCCCGAAAAGTATAACAGATCTGCGAAAATGGCTATTTTAAATGATGTCGGTCAGAAATGGGTTTTAGACGGTATGGAAGAAACTCCGGAAGAAATGATAGATTATATGATGAAAATCCTGCGATCTTTCTGACCGCAGGATTTTCTTTCCTGTGAAACACCTGTCTCACAACTCTGATCTTTTAAACCGGAGCAGAAATACAGGGTACAAGTATATGGGAAAAGAAGTCTTTTTCTTTGTCAAGACAGTTTCTGCCCACACATCTGCAAAAAGTAAGCATGCACGCGGTTATCCTCTGTTACCTCCGGATGGAAGGAAAGCCCGAGCTGGTTTTCATATCTGACTGCTACGATATTACCGTCTACACTGGTCAGTACCTTTACTGTATCTTCTGTCTTTTCAATATAGGGGGCACGGATAAAGGTAAGTGGAAGCTGCTTCCCGATCTCTTCCACATCAGCGGTGCACTGAAAGCTGCCAAGCTGTCTGCCATAAGCATTCCGCTTTACAGTGACCGGAAGCGTGCCAAAGTGCACGGTAGGATCATCCGCAATATGCTCTGCCAAAAGGATCAATCCCGCACAGGTTGCCATAACGGGCAGTCCTGCTTTGATCTTCTCCTGCAGAGGTACAAACAGTCCAAGCTCCCGTAAAAGCTTTCCCTGTACCGTGCTCTCTCCGCCGGGCAGCACCAGTCCGTCAAAGTGCCGTTCCAGATCCTTTGCCTGTCTGATCTCAAATACATCTGCGCCGAGTGCCTGCAGCTTTTTTTCATGTTCGATAAAGGCGCCCTGCACTGCCAAAACTGCAATCGTCATTCTTTCACCACCTTTTTATTTTCCTCGTTCTGCCATCAGCAGCTCAATTTCCTGCTCATTGATACCGACCATTGCTTCTCCGAGATCCTCGGAAAGCTCTGCCAGCATTTTGGCATCGTTAAAATTCGTCACTGCTTTGACGATCGCTGCAGCTCTCTTTTTCGGATCACCGGATTTGAAAATACCGGAACCAACAAAGACACCTTCCGCACCGAGCTGCATCATCAGTGCTGCATCTGCCGGTGTTGCCACGCCGCCTGCTGCGAAATTAACAACAGGTAACTTTCCGTTTTCATGCACATAAGCAACCAGCTCATACGGAACCTGCAGCTCTTTTGCTGCCTGAAATAGTTCATCCTCCCGCATGGAAGTCAGCCTTGCGATCCCCTGGTTCATTTTACGCATATGACGGACTGCCTGTACCACATCACCTGTACCGGGCTCGCCCTTTGTACGGATCATGGAAGCTCCTTCATTGATTCTGCGGAGTGCTTCTCCCAGATCCTTTGCACCGCATACAAACGGTACTTTGAACTTTGTCTTGTCAATATGGTACACATCATCCGCCGGTGAAAGCACTTCACTTTCATCGATATAATCGATCTCGATCGCCTCTAAGATCTGTGCCTCCGCAAAATGTCCGATCCTGCATTTTGCCATGACCGGAATGGAAACCGCTTCCTGGATCCCCTTGATCATCTTCGGATCACTCATACGGGAAACGCCGCCCGCTGCACGGATATCTGCCGGGATCCGCTCCAGTGCCATAACCGCACAGGCACCTGCTTCTTCCGCAATCCTTGCCTGCTCCGGTGTCGTTACGTCCATAATGACACCACCCTTTAACATCTGCGCAAGTTGTTTATTTAATGCATATCTGTCCTGACTCATATTCTGTTCTCCTTTTCCTGTTATCGACAAAGCAGCATGATCCTGCCATGTCTGCTCTTTGTCTGTTTTCCATTAAGATGTCAGCTAACGATCTCTTGTGACAAATCATATAGAAAAAGTGGTATGGTTAAAAGTGCCAATTTGCGCTTTTTATACCATACCACTTATATATTATTTTTATTATATTTTCCATCAGACCGGCAAATCCCATCGTTCTGCTTATACTGTTTCCGATGTCCTGTCTTTCCTGCGGTTCAGTAAAAACATGATGATCGATGCTCCGATAATGATCACATAGCCGATCACACTAAACACCGTCGGCATCTCATGCAGAATGAAAATACCAAGGAGCGAAGAAAAGACGATCTGCATATAGTCAAAGACAGATATTTCCTTTGCAGGCGCATGTGTATACGCTGCTGTAATGGAAAACTGTCCGCCCGCTGCTGCAAGCCCTGCCATCATCAGACACAGAAACTGCTGCATGCTCATCGGTTTATAGGCAAAAGCCAGATACGGTGCTGTCACCAGCACGGAAAACAGCGAAAAAGCAAATACAATGATCGGTCCCTTTACACCATGACCGCCCAGTATCCTTACCATCGTATAGGCAATACCGGCTCCAAGACCGCCCAGCAGACCGATCAGCGCCGGGATCGTTACCATGGAATCAAAACCCGGCCTCAGGATAAACAAAGCCCCGATAAATGCCAGCAGAACGCAGACTGCCTGATATGGTGCCACCTTCTCCTTCAGCAGAAAATAAGAAGCAATAATAGCAAAAAACGGCGACATCTTATTCAGCATGTTAGCATCCGCTATATGCAGATGGTCAATGGCATAAAAGTTACAGATCAGCCCGGCTGTTCCGCAGAAAACACGCAAAAACAAATAAATCCAGTCCTCACGCGGTACCTTCAGTGAAATATGATCTTTCCATAAAATACTTCCCGCAAACAAAAGTGCGACAAAGTTTCTGAAAAATGCCTTCTGCATAGGCGGCAGATCACCGGACAGCCTGACGAACAAGCTCATCAGTGCAAAGCAGAATGCTGCCAGTGTAATATAAAATATACCTTTGTTTCGTTCCTTCATGATGATTCAATCCTTCGATTATTCTTTATAGAATATGCCCCTTGCTGTTTCCCTGCTATCTGCTTCGCAGTTCCCAAAAAGCAACTGCACTCGCCGCAGCCACATTTAAGGAATCCACTCCATGCTGCATCGGAATCCGCACAGTATAATCACATGCTGCGATCGTACCGGCTTTCAGCCCTTCTCCCTCTGTGCCAAGCACGACTGCCAGCTTTTCTTCTCTGCGCAGCGCTTCCTCTTCTATACTGATCGAATCGTCTGAAAGAGCAAGTGCTGCTGTCCGAAAACCAAGTGTATGTAGCTTTTCTACACCGGTGCTTTCCCAGTCTGCATCTGCAAATGTCCATGGGACCTGAAATACCGTTCCCATACTGACACGGATTGCCCGGCGGTACAAAGGATTAGAACATGCCCTTGTCAGAAGCACTGCATCCATGCCAAGTGCCGCTGCAGAGCGGAAGATCGCGCCTACATTGGTCGGATTCACCACATTTTCCAAAACAGCGATCCGCTTTGCCCCTTTGCAGACCTCTTCCATAGGGGGAAGCGGCTTTCTGTACATGGCACAAAGCATCCCTCTGGTTAACATAAATCCTGTCAGCTGTGTTAAAACATCAAACTCGGCTGTATAGATCGGAATATCCATTCCTTCCCATTCTTCTAAAAGCTCTCTTGTTTCACGATTACTCCCGGCTAATCGGTTCTCCACCAGAAAACTGACAGGCTGATAGCCTGCCTGAAGTGCCCGCCGTATTACCTTCGGACTTTCTGCAATGAACATTCCCTTCTCAGGCTCAGCTTTGTTTAAAAGCTGTCCTTCCGATATTCTGGCATATACATCAAGTGCCGGATCCTGAAAATCCGTTATATCAATCAGTCGCATTTCTTTCCTCTCTGCGCAATAAATAATCCCTGCCAAAAAGCAAGGATTATTGTATCAGTTTTTGCAATAAAATGCAAAATATCTATTCTATTTTTCACTATTCTGCAGCATTTATCAGAATCCACAGACAGCAAAGAAATACATCTCATTTCTAATATCTTTTACTGCAAAATGCCTTGGATACGATCCAGCGCCTCCTGCAGAACCGCTCTCGGGCATGCCACATTGATGCGCTCAAAGCCTTCTCCCGTTTTACCGAAGATCTTGCCACTGTCCAGCCAGAGCCCTGCTTCATAAATGATCTTACGATCCAGCTCTTCTACGGTTAGTCCCGTCTGTCTGAAATCAAGCCAGATCAGATAGGTTCCCTGCGTATCAATCATGCGGACACCCGGCAGATTTTTCTCCACATATGTCTTTGCAAACGCAATGTTATCTCTGACATAGTTTTTCATGGCAGCATACCATTCATCTCCGTGTGCATAAGCCGCCTCTGTCGCCACCAATCCCAACACACTGAGCTGGCTGATCCCTGCCCGGTCCATTTCCTTGCGGAATTTCCGGCGGAGTATCTGATTCGGGATAAAAATATTGGAGATCAGCATACTTGCCAGATTAAAGGTCTTACTTGGTGAGGTGCAAGTTACCGAAATATCCGCAAACTCCTTTTTGATACCGGCAAATACAGTATGTGTCCCTTCCCAGATAAAGTCATTGTGGATCTCATCACTGACAACCGTTACCCCATGCTTTACACAAATATCGCCGATTTTCTCCAGTTCCTCTTTGGTCCAGACTCTGCCAACCGGATTGTGCGGACTGCATAACAGAAACAGCTTGATCCCATTTGCAATGATCTTCTGCTCAAAATCCGCAAAATCTATCTTGTAGGTTCCATCCTCCGTCAGGACAAGATCATTACTGACCACCTCTCTGCCATTGTCAGTGATCACCTCGGAAAACGGATAATATACCGGCTGCTGCAGCAGCACCTTATCTCCCGGATCGGTATATGCTTTTACAGCCATGGCAAGTGCGAATACAACACCCGGTGTTTTGATGAGCCACTTCTCCTGCGGTTCCCAGTCATGATGTCTCACCATCCAGTCTCTGATAATTTCAAAATATGGTGTCTGCACATCACTGTATCCAAAGATGCCTTCTTTGACGCGCTCTGTCAGCGCATCCTCTATATAGGACGATGTCTCAAAATCCATATCGGCCACCCAGAGCGGCAATACATCTTCCGGCATACCACGTTTTACGGCAAAATCATATTTCAAACATCTTGTATTTTTTCTGTCAATGATCCGGTCAAAATCCAAATTTTTCTCTGCCATGTTCCTGTCTCCTGTTTTCTTCTTTTTCTCATTCCGTATCTGCCAACTGTTGTTATTCCCTTTTCGTGCACTGTATTGGGCTTCCTCTTTAGCTGCTTTTACAACAGTGTAGCATCAGCTAAGCTCTGCAAACACCTGCGTCAGCTCTACGATCAGATCCTGAGAATCTTCGATACCGACAGAAAGCCGCAGCGTACAATCTGTAATGCCGTTCTTCTCTCTGATCTCCTGCGGCACATCTGCATGTGTCTGCGTTGTCGGATAAGTCAGGAGTGTTTCCACACCGCCCAGACTTTCCGCGAATTTGATCATGCGTACTTTTTCAAGGATTTCAAATGCATGCTCTTTGCTATCCACATAAAATGTCAGCATAGAGCCAAATCCTCCTGCCTGTTTTTTCATGATCTCATATCCCGGATGCTCCGGAAGTCCCGGATAGATGACCTTCGTCACAGCAGACTGTGTTTTCAGCCAGTTTGCAATCTCAAGTGCGTTTTTCTGTGCCCGCTCCATACGGATGCCCAGTGTTTTGATGCCGCGCAGAATCAACCAGCTGTCAAACGGTGCCAGTCCCGCACCTGTCGTTTTGATCAGGAAACGAAGCTGTTCACTGATCTCTTCTCTGTTCGTCACAAGGAAGCCTGCCAGTGTATCATTGTGTCCCCCCAAAAACTTCGTTCCGCTGTGTACCACAATATCTGCTCCCAGCGTCAACGGATTCTGGAAATACGGCGACAAAAATGTGTTGTCTACAATTAACAAAAGATTATGTCTTTTTGCAATTTCGGAAAGCTTTCCGATGTCCGTTACATTCATCATCGGATTGGTCGGTGTTTCGATGTAAATTGCCTTTGTCTCTTCTTTTACAAAACTTTCAACATCATCCTGATAACTGTCCACTGCCGAAAATGTGATCCCGTTTTTCCGGGATACATTGCGAAACAGACGGATGCTTCCGCCATACAGATCACTGTCCACGATCAGATGATCGCCCGGCTTGAAAAGCTCCATCAAAAGAGTGATTGCAGCCATTCCGGTAGAAAGTGCAAGTGCATCACAGCCATGTTCCAAAGAAGCCACAATTTTTTCCAGATGCTCCCTGGTCGGATTCTGCAGTCTGCTGTAATCAAAACCCGTGCTCTGTCCCACACCCGGATGTGCATAAGTTGCTGTCTGGTAGATGGGATAGCTGATCGCACCATAATTTTCTGTCTTGCCTTCTGTCTCCTCCAGATGGAGACATCGTGTATTGATTCCTCTTTCCATGTCGTTTCTCCTGCCTTTTCGTATCTGTTCTGCTATCGAATTATTCCTATCTTCTTATTCCTGTCTTCTATGAGATCATGATTATGAAGTGATTTTTCAAAATTATGACTTCTTAAATTTTTTCTTCGTGTTTTCTTATTTTTCTTTTTATATATTGTCTTAATTAAATACTATTGCAGTATAGCATACTGTTTTGATAGGAATAATATATTTTATAAGATATAGCTAGTTTATCATACTGATCCGCTATTGCATAATGCAGGAAGATTATAATCTGTTATAGTCTTTATCTATAGCCATATTCTATAAGACATAATATCGTTTTAAGCCGTTTCTGGCACATCAAACTGACTGTTGTAAAGCTCTGTATAAAAGCCGTTCTGTGCCAGCAATGCTTCGTGTGTTCCGCTTTCAATGATATCGCCGTCCTTCATGACAATATTCCGGCATTGTCAGATCCAGCCACACCTGCAGTACAATAAAAATAAGAGAAACAGCGATCATACACCATTCCTCTTTTTTCAGATTCTTATATAATTTCAACATATCAGGCGCCTCCATAAAATCTCATATAGGAATCAATGTCTCGGATTATCGAACCGCCACCATGTCAGGTCGATTAAATAACTATAAACAAACTGTGAAACTTTTTATATCTTTCCCTGCATGCTTTCTTCCACGTATACCTGATTTCTGCCACTGTTCTTGGCAATATACAATGCCTGATCCGCTTTCTGGACTGCGTGATTATAATCGCCGCCTTCATAAAGCGTGACTCCGATGGAAACCGTAACAGGGCATACACTTCTTGCCTGCGTCTCTATTGTCCTGCGGATTTTTTCTGCACGGTTTACCGCACAAACAGGCGATTCCTGTGTGATCAGCAAAAACTCTTCTCCACCCCAGCGGATCATGTAATTTGGTACATCCATCGTCTGTGAAACAGCCAGTTTGACAATTTCCTTCAGTACAACATCTCCGCCCTCATGACCGTAAGTGTCGTTCACATGCTTAAACAGATCAATATCCATCAGCTGCACACATAAGTTTTTGCCACTAAAGCACCGGAAACATTTCTTCTCATCAATAATGGAATCCATAATATTGCGGTTGTAAATCCCCGTGAGCTGATCATGATATGCATTTTCTTCCAGTTGCCGCTTTGCCTCGTACTGGGCAAGATATGTCTGTTCTATTGCGTAGTCGATCATACAGATCCCCACATAAAACGGGATTCCCAGGATCAGCATCATAGCAAATTCCGGATAATGCAGAAATGTATTGGCAACCGCAATATCGACAAAAATAAGACCTGTCAGCACAATGCCCCACTTGCATGGTGCAGCAAATCCCAACAGAATAAAGGCTGCCATGATAATGATAAAACCGTCACTTGCAAATGTCAGATCCGGCAGATACACACAAGCGCCGATCGTGCACCACATGACACTGTGCCCTACCAGATAGGAAAACGGTACAATGATCCTGTAATCATTGTCCTTTGCATTGACGATCATAAATATGGCAAATGGGATCAGAATGGCTGTTCTTGCCGGAACCGTTATCAGATTGATTTGTCCGAACAGATACCAGTCTGATATTGTATAAAATAAAGAAGAGATGCTGATCACGATCACCAGCCACATATTGATGTTTCTGTAATATTCAAACTTTGCCTGATAAAAAGTTCTGTCTTTTTTCATTTTCTATCCCCTGGATACCCATAGCTAACGCAGACTGCGCAAGTATTCCTTCTGTTCTTTTGTGATACGGTAACTTTCGACCGCCTTCTGGATCGTTTTTCTGTGTACCCATTCCGGCAGACGCCGCTCCTCTAAATAAGGGATCGTCGCCTCCCACTGCTTTGCAAGTGCTGTTGCCAGATACCATGCGATCATCATGTTTACATAATATTCCTCTGACCGCACCGCCGTGACAAGCTCCAGATACGCCGGATCAAAATCCGCATCCAGATAAAGACGCAACAACAGCCCGATTCCATAACGTACTATATATGTTTTTTCGGATAAAATCCATTTTCGGATAACCGTTATAAGCTCTTTTTTGTGCTTTCCAAAGCACTTCGGCACCGGCAGATCACAGGTTGCCCAATTATCTATATAAGGCAGAAAACGTTCTACCTCCGCCAGACAACGCTCATAGTCCTTGATCTGCGCCACCAGCATCATATGCAGATTGTTTTCTTCATAATACTGATGAGGCAGCTGGCGCAGAAACTGCTCTGCTTCCTCGGTTTGCGCCAGCTGCTTTGCAAACCTTCGAAGCTGCGGCGTCCGTATTCCGATGATCGTATTCTTATCAATGCCCGGCATCAGATTGCTGTGAAAATCCCTGTATACCGGATCCTGCATGGAAAATAGCTGCTTTTGTAGTGAAGTCATGGGTTGTACCTGTTCCTTTGTTTATTCCATAAAATACCGGCATTCTTCATAATAGCTTTTCATTTCCTTTTCCATTAACTGTACCAGCTTGTCTACTTTTTTACTTTCCCGGTATTCTTTCAGTCCTTCTATATAAGCATTTCTATCATCATCCAGTATAATAAATGGAGAAAGCGTTTCATTTTTCAGACTTTCTCTGAACAGAAGGATCCTTCCTGTCCTGCCATTTCCATCCTGAAAAGGATGAATTGCCTCATACCTGGCATGAAATTCAGCAAGTGTCTTGATATCTTTTTCCTGTTCATGATACCAGTTAAGCAGTTTTTCCATTTCTGCCCCCACATCTTTAGGCAGAATTGTCTTATACATGCCCACCATATTCGGACGGGTCTTATACGCTCCAATCGCATATCCATTTGCACGATCTTCAAATACACCCGATTTTAATTCATAATGAAATCTCTTGATCAATTCTTCTGATAACTCTTCCTGCAATGTGTCCAGCATATAGTTAAACATCAAAAAATGACCATTTGTTTCTTCTACGTCTTTCGCTCTGTAATAATCATTATTTTGCGGAAGTGTCCCTTCATCAAATAAAGAGGCTGTCTGCTCCAGTGTCAGTGTACTTCCCTCTATCTTATTGGAATTATATGCCATTGTCCTTTGTGTGTATGCATATACCCCTGACCGGTCAAAACGCTTTCTTTCGATCATAAACCGCTCGATCAACCATTTTTTATACTGAACCATGTTTGCTCCTTCTCATAGATTCTATTTAGTCATAGCCACTTTGCCTAAAGATACCTCTTCAAATCGTTGTTGTTCTGTTGTGACATTTTTCTTATCTATTATTTTCTGTGTATGGTTAAATATGACAATATGATTTGTTTCATCTATCTCACATGGAGACACGATATAAATATCTGTATTTTCATAAATTACTGCTTCTGTGTTGTTAATGATTTTGAAACTACTTTTACTTTGAGCAATTCCTCTCCCTCCCACATATATGAACACAATTTCAACTAAAACTCCGCCCAATAGAAAAACTATCGATTCTAAATTAAATAGTTTGTGCATATATATTCCATGCAATGGCTTCTTCTGTTCAGCCTTCCGGTCTTGATGAATATATATCACAGTAAGCATTCCTGGAATTAATAAAATCGCAACTACTAAAGCAATCATCCAAAATACATCAGGTCTCAAAATCTCATAAAATACAATATCTTTTTCTCTATACTGAATAATACCTCCAAACAGTAACATTATTAATATATACTCAACACATATCCGTAAAAATTTTTTTAAAATTTTGTCTTTCTTCATCCATGTTTTATATAACATACTGCATATAATAAAATATATAAATATCCATGTTATATTCCACAAAATTTCAAATATAAATCCTTCATCACTTGCTGTGTTTATATATACATGATCCACACCCCAATGATCCATTTTACCACAATCCAATACATAAACTACAAATTTAAACAAAATAGCAGAAATTCCTACAAAAGTCGTTAGAATAACAGTTAACGCTCCACTATGTTCCATTAAATATTTTACATTATTTTTGAACTTTTTTTCATTTATTTCATTAATCAGACGCCGTTCTTCCTGCTCTTTTTTATCCATCTGTTACCCCATCTTCCCCATTAGTATATTATAAATTTCCGTTTGTATATTCTCACCCAAACATATATTACCTTTCATATCATGTGTCTTTAATATTATACCATAAAATATTTCCCCCATAAACATTTACAAACAAAAATAAGCGTGTTACCATCTTTATAAAACATTTGGGAGGTACATTATGGCAGAGATAAAATGGAAAGACAGAAAACGTATTATTTTCGGTCTTCCCTGGACATTTACAAAATACAGTTTAACGGAGGACAGACTTTTTATCAGCACAGGCTTACTCAGTACAAAAGAGGATGAAGTCCGTCTGTACCGGATCATGGATCTTTCTCTGGAGCGTAAGCTCTGGCAGCGGTTATTCGGTCTTGGCACGATCAAGTGCTGTTCTGCCGATAAAACGTTGGGCGATTTTGAGATCAAAAATATTAAGGATTCCAAAAATGTCAAGGAAATGATTTCTGAACTGGTGGAGGAAGAACGTTCCAGAAAAAGAGTCAGCAGTCGTGAATATATCAGTCATGATATGGATGATGAGGACGATGTTGATTCAGACCAGTAAATTAGGTTACAGAGGCGAAACAGGCTGCCAGACAGGCAGCCTGTTTTACTATTTCCGTATAGAATAAATCAGCAGCTGGATCATCTGATCCGAAGAAGGTGACCCACTAAAATCCGCATAACTACTATGGATCTGCATCCCCAAAGGCTCTGTCATTGCTGCGATCTCATCCGGTGTATACAGCCTGATCGGATTGCCTTCTTCAAGCTCCGGCTTTGTGAGCGGCTTATCGTAAGCATAGTCTGCCTGACCATACAGCAGTGTTCTGGTAGCTTTATCCCATCAAATGCGGATAGGCTCTCTTTATCGGATGCCTGATTGCAGTCTTCAACTTCTCCGGCGCTACTTTCCTCGCATCGCTCAGATAAATCTCGTGGTGCATTCTCCGATCCGTTATATCCAATGCGTATCCCTGTTCTTCCATAAACCTGTGCATTGCATCTACCGTAACAGGCTCATCGTCATACGCTCCGATATGCATACACTGTACACACAGGCCTTCCTCATAGGAAAAAAACTCAGCCTTAGAAAAATCCTGCTTTTTCTTTGCCGTAGCTTTCCTGACAGCCCAGTCGAAATCTTCCCTGGTAACAAAATCCGGCAATCGAATAACAGAGATCCATTTAAAATCTTCCTTACGAGCATAATCAATTCCGGATACTCCATCTCGCCTGCCGGCTCGGTCGGTTCGCAGCATGGCGTCCCCCGGACGCCGCTCACCCTGCCACCAGAATCCCTCTAATGGCGGCACGACATAATCGAAATATCCATCAATCTGATGGTCTTCCTTTTTGCTCATTTTAATCGTAAATGCAATTCCATACAGAAGTCCGATAGCCTGCTTGTATTCTCCGTCTGCATCATTTGGATTGCCGCTTCCCCTTACCGCTATATAGTTCATTTTCGGAACAGTTACGATAGACGGTGTGCCTTTCGGCATATAAAATTCTTTATATTCTTTTTTATAGTCAAATGTCATTTTCCTAATCCTCCATAGATTTTTAATGTTTCTTCCGCATTCCTGCGGATAATGTCCCGTGCTTCTTTTGGTTCAAGCACCTCTACTTTTGCTCCAAATGTCATAAGCCATGT
>ULUB01051911.1_pt1 | contig 17310 bp, 31 predicted proteins | sample 1958111 | NCBI WGS metagenome assembly ULUB01 (sample SAMEA4835749, study PRJEB28245) | human gut metagenome | biome: gut microbiome; material: fecal sample | place: Denmark | collected 2008
AATTTCAGACATTGATTTCATTGAAAAATTCTATATCATTTTAGGAGAAGAAATAAAATTATATATTCCAAACAAAACCTATGAAACTCTAAAACACCGTGAAGTCATCTTAAAAAACAAACAAAAAAACCAATTAGAAAATAAACCCAATATTACTTTAGAAAATGAAATAGAAATATTACACAATATTTTAATAGATCCCAAGTTTATCGAAAACTTACCAACAAATGAAAAATATTCTAATGATTTTTTAGAATTTATCTATTTAATATGGGGTGATGAAATTAAGTCATATATTCCATATGAAATGTTCGAAGAAATAAAAAACGAAGTACTAATGCATAAATATCATCAAGATTATGATCAAAATAGAGAACAGTGGGCCAAAGAAGAACATCAAAAAGTATTAAAAAAGATTGCTAGCAAAAATTAGCAATCTTTTTATCTACTTCTTCCAATATTATCATGTTTGAAATCTTTAATACCACTTTCAAATTCTTGAGTTTGCTCATCCGACATTTTCAAAAATCCCTCATAAATATTTCCAATAGTATCACTTAATTCTTTATCCATTTTTAATTTAGTAATAAAATTTTGGATTTGCATCAACTCATCCAAAGAAAAGCCTTTTAAAGAACTCATAATTTCATTACGAGCAATTGTCTTCTTACCTAAACCTCTAGTACGTTTTTTTACTTTTTTAGAAGTACTTGGAACTATAATTTTAGGTTCTTCAGCAGGTTCCATAGTTTCTAAAGGACTTTCTAAATCTTCCGTTATAATAGGCTCCTCCTTATCGGGAAGCTCTTCATATTTAACCAAAGCTTGTAATTCTTCATCAGATGGAAATAACATCTCAACCTCATCAGAATCTTCAACAGCTTCTTTATTTAAAATATTCATTATATCATTTAAAATAATCTCACTATCCAAAAGTATTTCTTGTTTTCGCTCTGGATCATTCATTGCTTTTCTAAGGTCTTCAATATGTTTCCTAGACACAGATAATCTTTTTCTTAAATTACTACTTAGCTTTTTCTCCCAATCTGTTTTCTTAATATCTAATCCTATAACACAAAGTACATTTCCTTTAAGCTTAGTCGTAAATATTCTTACCTGAAATCCTTTAAATTCTAAAATTTTTTGAGAATAATCAGAACCAGAGTAATATTTAAACTTAGTACTATCACTCATATCAACACCATTTAAAATACCTTCTAAGGTACTCTTTACTTCACCATAAGCTTCTTTAGGAACATCATCTAAATCAACCTTAAAATATGGATTGCCAGCTGGAGTTTTTGCAAATACAACTTTATGTCCATTACTATTATGGATACGTTCAGCTTGAACATCTAAATAATTAACACAAATATAATATTTCTTAAGCAACTCTAAAATATCATCTTTTAATTCATTTTTATCATTTTCATTATTTAATCTTCTTAAAATATTAACGTTTTCCGCCAAAACTTCACAAATTTTACTCATAACAAGATCAACATTATAAAGATTAAAACTAGGAAGCACTTCTCTTACTTTTTCTAAAGGAGTATTTTCAATCCTATTAACATAAGCCTTAATTTCTTCTTCTGTCATACTACCACCATTATATTTATATCATTAAAATTACATAAAGTCAAAAAAAGAATGCTTATTTAGCATCCTCTTCTACTAAAGATAAAACAACCATTAAAGCGTCGTCTCCTCTTCTTTCATCAATTTTAGAAATTCTAGTATATCCGCCGTTTCTTTTCGCATAGCGAAGAGCTAACTCATCAAATACTTTTTTAACAGTATCTTTATCGTTGTGTAAGAAAGCTAAAGCTTTTCTTCTTGCAACTAAAGATCCATCTTTACCATAAGAAATCATCTTATCGACAAACTTACGAACTTCTTTAGCTCTAGTCTCAGTAGTAACAACTTTCTCGTTGTTAATAACATCTTTAGTCAAATTAGCTAGCATACTTCTTCTATGTTTATTGTCGCGTCCTAATTTTCTATAAGCCATTAATTTCCTCCTAACTAATCTTCATCACGGAATTTAAGACCCATATCTTTAATTTTGTCCATAACTTCTTTTAAAGATTTTTTACCTAAATTACGTATCTTCATCATTTCTAATTCTGATTTTTCAGTTAAGTCTCCTAAAGTATTAATATTAGCTCTCTTTAAGCAATTATAAGCTCTAACAGAGAAGTCTAAATCATCAATAGAAGTTTCTAATTTTTTCTGTTTACTATCTTCTTGTTTAGCATTCATAATACCAGTAACATCAGCTATCTCACTTAAATTAGTAATAATATTTAAATGTTCAATTAATATTTTTGCAGCTAAAGCCATAGCCTCTTCAGGGCGAAGAGAACCATTAGTTTCAACCTCCATAATTAATTTATCATAAGAAGCATCTTGTCCAACACGCGCTTTATCAATTTCAAAATTAACTCTTTCGATAGGTGAATATAAAGCATCGATTGGAATATATCCTAAACTAGAATCAGTAATATATTTCTTATTAACTGAAGATAAATCTGCTCCACGACCATTAGCAATAATAAATTCCATATCAAGTTTTCCACCTTTAGCTAAAGTAGCAATAACTTGATCTTTATTAATTATCTCAACATCACTATCACAAATAATATCTCCAGCAGTAACTGTTCCTTCTTCATGAGCAGATAAATGAGCAGTTTTAACTTCATCAGAATGATTTCTAATAGCTATACCTTTTAAATTTAAAATAATAGCTGTGACATCTTCGATAACACCTTCGATAGTTTGAAATTCATGCATAACACCATCAATTTTAACTGCCACAATAGCACTTCCTGGCATTGATGATAACATTACTCTACGAAGAGCATTACCAATAGTCATACCAAAACCTCTTTCCAAAGGTTCTAATTCAAACTTACCATAATTATTACTTTCTACATAATCTGTTATTTTATAATCTGGTTTTTCAAAATTCATAAAAGTCTCCTTTCCTTTTATCCACGAGGTCGTTTTGGTGGACGACATCCGTTATGTGGCATAGGTGTGACATCTGAAATTGAAGTAATCTCTAAACCAGCTGTTTGTAAAGAACGAATTGCTGTTTCTCTTCCAGAACCTAAACCTTTCGCATATACTTCAACTTTTTTCATACCCATTTCAGCAGCAGCCTTACCTGCAGCTTCAGCAGCTGTACCAGCCGCAAAAGGTGTTGATTTTTTACTACCTTTAAAGCCTACAGTACCAGCTGATGCCCAACTAATTGCATTTCCTTCTTTATCAGTAAGGGTAACAATTGTATTATTGAAAGTTGAATGAATAAAGGCTCTACCTTCTGGGACATTCTTTTTAACCTTACGTTTTCTTGCTTTATAAGCCATAATATCCTCCTTTTAAAGTTATTTCTTCTTATTTGCTATTGTTTTAGGTTTACCTTTACGAGTTCTAGCATTTCTACTAGTTCTTTGTCCTCTAACTGGTAAGCCTTTTTTATGACGAGTACCTTGATAAGAATTAATTTCCATCTTAGTCTTAATATTCATGTTTACTTCACGACGTAAATCACCTTCAGTTAAATATTTATTAACTTCATCACGAATACGTCCAAGTTCATCATTATCTAAACTTCCTGCTTTTTTATTAATATCAACATTTGCATCTTTTAAAATTTGATTAGATAAACTTCTTCCAATACCATAAATATAAGTAAGAGCGATTTCAATTCTTTTGTTATTTGGTATATCTACACCTTTAATACGTGCCATAAAAACACCTCCTATTTACCTTGTCTTTGTTTGTGCTTTGGATTATCACAAATTACCATAACTTTTCCATTTCTTCTGATAATCTTACATTTATCACACATTTTTTTTACTGATGGTTTAACTTTCATATCTATTCCTCCTACTTTGTTACTCTATAGGTTATTCGCCCACATGTTAAATCATAAGGTGATAATTCCACTTTCACTTTGTCACCTAGTAAAATACGAATACGATGTAGTCGCATTTTACCAGAAATGTGGGCTTTAATAACGTGATTGTTTTCTAGTTTTACTTTAAACCCGCCACCAGGCAAGATTTCTTCAACTATACCTTCTACTTCAATGACATCTTCTTTAGCCATCTTATCACCTCCTGGTTAATATTTCATGCCCATCTTTCGTAACTAATACTGTGTGTTCAAAATGTGCGGACGGTTTGCCATCGGCAGTAATAATTGTCCAATCATCATCCAAAATATAAATTTTTCTAGTTCCTAAATTAAGCATTGGCTCAACAGCTATAACCATACCTTCCTTAAGTACCGGACCAGTATGTCTAGCTCCATAATTTGGAACATCTGGATCTTCATGAACATCGTTGCCAACACCATGACCAACGAGTTCTCGAACCACAGCGAGGTTATGTTCTTCTGCATATTTACTTACCGCATACCCAATATCACCAACATGACATCCATCATGAATAGCTTCCAATCCCTTATATAGAGATTTTTCAGTGTGCTCAAGCAAATATTTCTTTTTATCATCTATTTTCCCAACCGGATATGTCCAAGCTGAATCACCATGATATCCTTTATAACAAGCTCCAATATCGATAGAGATAATATCTCCTTCTTTAAGTTTTCTGTCACTTGGAATACCATGAACAACTTCATCATTAATTGATGTACATATTGCAGCTGGAAAACCATCATAACCCTTAAACGATGGGGTTGCACCTCTACTTTTAATATATTCTTCGGCTAATTCATTTAATCTTTTAGTCGTAATTCCAGGTTTAATATAAGGTTTTAAATAATTATGCGTACTACCAGTAATTTCACCTGCTATACGTAAGAGTTCTATTTCTCTTTCAGATTTAATGCTTATCATTATAGCCTCCTATAATTTTTTCGATATTTTGAAAAGCCTCTTCTGCAGTAACACTACCATCTACATGATAGACATTACCATAAGCCTCAAAATAATCAATAACTGGTTTTGTTTCCTTTAAATATGTATCATATCTATGTTCATATGTTTCTAGATTGTCATCAGTTCTCTGAATAAGCTCATGACCACAATAATCACAAACCCCAGGCACTTTAGACTTACTAGAAGGAAACAAATCATTATAAACATTACCACAGTTTAAACATACCCTTCTACCTAAAATTCGCTTCTCACCAATTTCACGAGATATATCTAAAACTATTATAACATTTTTTTTATCATTTGCTTTTTCACAAACTTCTTCATATATAGAAATTTGTGTCATATTTCTAGGAAATCCATCTAGAATAAAGCCTTCCTTACAATCAGACCTACTTAGTCTTTCTTTAAGTAATTTAGCAATTAATCCATTATCGACAAATTCCCCATTTTCTAATTGTTTTTTAACTTTTTCATCATCAACAGAGCGAAGTAAGTCCCCAATAGAAACATGTGGAAAACCATACTTTTCATTTAACATTGATGAAAGTAAGCCTTTACCGGCGGCCGGAGCAGAAATGAATGTTATATTCATTAATACATTCTCCGGCGCTTATAACTACGGCTAATTAAACTACTTTCTAGTTGTTTATAAATTTCTAATATAACTCCAACAACAATTAATAAACCTGTTCCACCGATAGATACAGTTGATGGTAAATGAGAAACCATACTAAATATATATGGAAGTCCAGCAATAACTGCTAAAAAGATTGAACCAACAACTGTAAGTCTTATTAAAACTTTACTTACATATTTAATTGTCTCATCTCCTGGCCTAATTCCTGGTATATATCCACCAGACTTTTGCAAATTTTCAGCCATCTCCTTTGGTTTAATAACAATAAACGTATAGAAGAATGAGAAAGCAACAATAAATATTATAAATAATAAGAACCCAGTAACTGATGATAAACTAAGCCATGAATTAACAAATTTCATCATTCCTTCATTTTTAGAAAATTGAGCTATTAATGCTGGAGCTGAAATCAATGCTGAAGCAAAGATAACAGGTACAACACCAGCTGAATTTAATCTAAACGGAATATAAGTTTGCTTGTTTGAAAATACATTATCTGTCTTATTTGCATATTGAATTGGGATTCTTCGCTCAGCAAGCTGAACAAATAAAACTCCAAGTATAATAACCAAGTAAAGAATAATGAATAATGCAAACTTAATAGCTCCCATAGCTCCTGCAGAAACAGTAACTAAATTTGAATAAGCTTGAGTAAACATATAAGGTGTACTAGCCAAAATACCAGCCATAATAATCATTGAAGTACCATTACCTAAACCCTTTTTAGTAATTTCATCACCAATCCATAAAAGTAATGATGTACCAGCAGTTAACACTAGTGAAACTTCTAGATATTGAGTAACTGTACCGTTTTGAATAAAGGCAAATGAAAACATATAACCTTGTACAAAAGCAAGTACAATTCCTAAAACACGAGTAATTTGGTTAATCTTATTTCTACCAGTTTGTCCTTGTTTAGCTAAATCTGCAAAATAAGGAATTATATCCATTTGTAAAAGTTGCATAATAATTGATGCTGTAATATAAGGTGTAACACCTAATGCAAAAATCGAAAAATTCTGCATAGCTCCTCCACCTAATACATTAAGTAGCTCCAAAAATCCAACATTCAAATCACTATTTACACCAGGTACTACTACCGCAGTTCCAAGTTTAAACACAAAGAGCATTGCAAAAGTAAACCATACTCTTTTTCTTAAATCTTTATTTTCTGGGCTAAAAAATTGTTTTACTTTTTTAAACAATTAGATCACCTCTGCTTTTCCACCTAATTTTTCTATTTGTTCAAAAGCAGAAGCAGAGAACTTATTAGCTTTAACAGTTAATTTCTTTTCTAATTTTCCACTACCTAATACTTTAATACCATCTAAAGCATTTTTAACTAATCCCATATCTTTTAAAATCTCTGGAGTAACTTCAGCACCGTTTTCAAACCTATTTAAATCTGATAAATTAATAACAGCATATACTTTTTTAAATTTAGCATTAGAGAAACCTCTCTTAGGAAGTCTTCTGAAAAGTGGTGTTTGACCACCTTCAAAACCTACTCTAACTCCTCCGCCACTACGAGAGTTTTGTCCGTTTTCACCACGGCCAGCTGTTTTACCAGTGCCGCTTCCTGGTCCACGTCCTACTCTTTTTTTAGCTTTTGTAGCATATGGATTTGGTTTTACAGTATGTAACTTCATTTTATAATTCCTCTACTTTCTTACCACGTAACTTAGCTACTTCTTCAGCAGTTTTTTGTTGCTTCAAAGCATCTAAAGTTGCATATGCCATATTAATTTTAGTGCTTGATCCAAGTGATTTAGATAAAATATCTTTAACACCAGCAAGCTCTAATACAGATCTAACAGGTCCACCAGCTTTAACTCCAGTACCTTTAGAAGCAGGTCTTAATAAAACTTTACTAGCGCCTCTTCTTCCGATAGCTTCATGTGGGATAGTATTGCCACCAACGATAGCAACATTGGTAACATTTTTAGTAGCGGCTGCTACAGCCTTTTTAATAGCAGTTGGTACTTCGGCTGCTTTTCCAGAACCGATACCAACACGACCCTTACGGTCTCCAACAACTGCTGTTGCTGCGAAACGTAATTGACGACCACCTTTAGTTACCTTAGTAACTCTTCCGATGCTGATAACTTCTTCGTCAAATTGTTTTGGACGGGGTTCTCTTCTTTGTCTTTCCACTATATTTCCCTCCTTTTAGAATTCTAAACCATTCGCACGTGCAGCTTCAGCTAAAGCCTTAACACGTCCATGATATAAGTATCCACCTCTATCGAATACTACATTTTTAATTTTTGCTTTTTTAGCTCTTTTCGCAATTAATTCTCCGACTTTGACAGCTGCTTCGATATTTCCACCATTTTCTAGTTTCAAATCTTTATCAATTGAAGAAGCGCTGACTAAAGTTACACCTTTAGTATCGTCGATAATTTGTGCGAAAATATTACTATTTGATCTAAACACATTTAATCTTGGTGTTTCACTAGTTCCACTAACAGTTTTTCTAACTCTAGCATGTCTAGCTTGACGCACTTCATTACGATTAACTTTCTTTATCATAATTTCTTCTTCCTTTCTAATTAAGCAGCTTTCTTACCAACTTTTCTGATGATATATTCATCTTGGTAACGAATACCTTTACCTTTATATGGCTCAGGTTTTCTAACTTTTCTGACATTAGCGGCAAATTCACCAACTAATTGTTTGTCAGCACCTTTAATAGTAAGCTCTGTATTACTTGGAACTTCTGCAGTTAAACCTGCTGGAACTTCCATAACTACAGGATGAGAATATCCTGCTTGAATAGTTAATTTATTGCCAGATAAATTAAAACGATATCCAACACCAACTATTTCTAATTTCTTTTCAAAACCTTCAGTTACCCCTTTAATCATGTTTGCAATATTAGCATTTGCTGTTCCATGAAAAGCTTTATAAGCATCACTTTTTCTTGTAACTACAAGTTCATTATCTTTAACTTCCACAGCAATGTTTTTATTAATTTCAGTAGAAAGTTCACCTTTTGGTCCCTTAACTGTAACAACATTGCCATCAGTAGTTACGGTAACATTTTCAGGTATTGAAAGTACTCTGTTTCCTATACGACTCATATTACTTTCTCCTTTCTACCAAACGTAAGCTAACACTTCGCCACCTAGTGATTTTTTCTTAGCATCTCTACCTGTCATTACACCTTCAGATGTTGAAACAATAGCGATACCTAGTCCATTTAAAACACTTGGTATTTCATCTGCATGAGCATAAACTCTAAGTCCTGGTTTAGAAATTCTTTTAAGACCAGTAATAACTCTTTGTTTTTTAGCTCCATATTTTAATGTTAAAACTAATTCATTTTGAACATCTTTTTTAACAGTTTTATAACTAACAATATATCCTTCTTCTTTTAAGATTCTAGCTATTTCTTCTTTCATCTTTGAAGATGGCATTGCTACTTCTTTATATCTTAATTGATTTGCATTACGGATTCTCGTAAGCATATCAGCAATTGGATCTGATACTACCATATTTAATCCTCCCTTCTTACCAACTTGATTTTGTAATTCCAGGTATTTGTCCTTTATAAGCTAATTCCCTAAAACAAATACGGCAAATTCCATATTTTTTAAGTACTGAATGTGGTCTACCACAAATTTTACATCTAGTATATTTACGTACTTTAAATTTAGGCTCACGATTAGCTTTTACAATCATACTTTTTTTAGCCATAATTTCCTCCTAATCATTATTTTTTAAAAGGCATACCGAAACCTTTTAATAAGTCTAAAGCTTCCTCATTGGTATGTGCTGTTGTAACAAACACAATATCCATTCCGCGTACTTTAACAACTTTATCATAATCTATTTCTGAGAAAATTAATTGTTCTGTTAAACCTAGAGTATAGTTTCCTCTACCATCAAATGATTTTGGACTAATCCCTCTAAAGTCACGAACACGAGGTAATGTAATACTGATTAGTTTATCTAAAAAGTTGTACATATTATCGCCTCTTAAAGTAACCTTACAACCAATTCCTTGACCTTGACGTACTTTAAAGTTAGCGACAGCTTTTTTAGCTTTTGTAACAATAGGTTGTTGACCTGTAATAGCTTTTAAATCAGCTACAGCTGCATCTAATAATTTACTATTACTAGTTGCATCACCAACACCCATATTAACAACTATTTTTTCAAGTTTTGGTATTGCCATTACACTTTTATAATTATATTTTTCTCTTAAACTAGGTACGATTTCTTCATTGTACTTTTTTTGTAGGCGGTTCATAAATACCCTCCTTTCAGGTTTAGTCAAGTTTTTCATTTGATTTTCTTGACACTCTTATTTTCTTTCCATCTTTATTAGTAGTGTGTCCTATTCTTGTTCCTTTTTTAGTTTTAGGATCAATAATCATTACATTTGAAACATGTAATGGTGCTTCGACCTCAGCAATTCTACCATCTTGTCCACCGTTTGGTTTAATATGTTTTTTAACAATATTAACACCTTCAACGATGACTTTATTTTGGGCCTTCAAAGTTTGAATAACTTTTCCTTCTTTGCCTTTGTCTTTACCGGTGGTGACAACTACTTTATCTCCTTGTTTTATTTTCATATTAATTCCTCCAAACGATTCCTATAATACTTCCTTAGCAAGTGAAACAATTTTCATAAATCCTGCATCTCTTATTTCACGAGCTACTGGTCCAAACACACGTGTTCCAACTGGAGTTTTATCATCTTTAATTAAAATACATGCATTATCATCAAATTTAATATAAGATCCATCTTCTCTTCTAACTCCACGTTTTGTTCTAACAACAACAGCTTTAACAACTTTACCCTCTGAAACAGTTCCATTAGGTGTTGCTTTTTTCACTGTTCCAACAACTATATCTCCGATATTGCCAGTTTTAACTTTACTACCACCAAGTACTCTAATAACTAATAACTCACGAGCTCCAGAATTATCAGCAACTTTTAAACGACTTTCCTGTTGAATCATCTAAATTCCTCCTTCTAGCTAATTATAAAATAACAGCTTTCTCTACTATTTCTACTAAACGATAATGTTTAGTTTTAGATAGTGGTCTAGTTTCAGCGATTCTAACTTTATCGCCAACCTTCGCTTCATTCTTTTCATCGTGAACAGCATATTTTTTAGAGTACATAGCTCTTTTACCATATTTTTTATCCATAATGTAAGTTTCAACTAATACAGTAATAGTTTTATTGCCTTTATCGCTTACAACTTTACCAACTAATTCTCTTTTTATATTTTCCATAAAATCCTCCTAGTCTTGTAATTCACGTTCGCGAAGAATAGTTTTCATTCTTGCGACAGCCTTTCTAAGTTCATTAATTCTAGCTGGTTTTTCAAGACTACCAGTAGCTTGGCTAAAACGTAAATTAAATAGTTCAGCTTTAGTTTCATCGATTTTTTTCTTTAAATCTTCGTTACTTAACTCTCTAAGTTCATTAATTTTCATTTGCCTCACCACTTTCTTTCTTTACAAACTTACATTTGATTGGTAATTTGTGCATAGCTAAGCGAAATGCTTCTCTAGCAACATCCTCACTAACATCGGCAATCTCGAACATAATCTTTCCTTTTTTAACAACGGCAACCCATTTTTCAGGAGTACCTTTACCTTTACCTTGACGCATACCAATACCTTTGGCAGTCAAAGATAAATGTGGGAAAATATTAATCCATACTTTACCACCACGTTTCATGTAACGAGTCATCGCTACACGGGCAGCTTCAATTTGTTGTTGACTAATCCAAGCTCCTTCTAAAGCTTCTAGTCCATATTCTCCAAATGAAACTTTTCTATTTCCTCTAGCTTCACCTTCATAAGATAAACGGTGAGGACGACGATATTTAGTTCTTTTTGGTATTACTGCCATCCTTCACACCTCCCTTATTTGAACGTGCCTGCTTAACGTTATCTTCTTTTTTTCCATCTCCAAGGATTTCTCCTTTGTAAATCCATACTTTAACACCGATTTTACCGTAAATAGTATCAGCTTCTTTTAAAGCATAATCGATATCAGCTCTTAAAGTATGACGAGGAACTTTTCCTTCAGTATAACCTTCTCCTCTTGCAATTTCAGCACCATTTAATCTACCAGATACTAAAGTTTTAATACCTTTAGCTCCTGATTTCATAACGTTTCTAATTGCTTTCTTTTGTGCAATTTTATAAGAAACACGGTTCTCAATTTGATGAGCAATATTTTCTGCAACTAAAGCTGCATCTAAATTTGGATTCTTAATTTCTTTAATAGAAATATGAATCTCTTCGCCAGTTAATTTATTTAATTCTTTTCTTAATTTTTCAATTTCATCTCCGCCATGACCAATTACTACACCTGGTTTAGCAGTATTGATAATAACTTCGGTCTTTTCATTGTTTCTTTCAATAAGAATACTTGAAACAGCGGCATCTTTTAATTTTTTCTCTAAACATTTACGAATTTTATAGTCGTTATTTAAGTATTTAGCAAAATCTTGATTTCCAGCATACCACTTAGATTCCCAAGTTTTATTTATACCAATTCTAAGTCCGACTGGACTAACTTTTTGACCCATGTATTACCCTCCTTTGCTTAATTTTTCTCACTCACTACCACTGTAACGTGGCTTGATCTTTTTAATATTGGTTTAGGGCTACCTTTGGCACCAGCACGGCCTCTTTTTAATGTTCTGCCCTCATTTACATAAGCTTCGCTGACATAAAGATTTTCTTCTTTAAGTCCTAAATTATTTACCGCATTAGCAGTAGCAGAATTTAAAACCTTACGAATCACTCTAGCAGCTTCTTTATTTAAATTTGCTAAAATTATATCAGCTTCAGTTACATCTTTTCCACGTATTAAATCGATAGATAGACGCATTTTTCTAGGTGAAATTCTAATTTCTTTAGCAATTGCTTTAGCTTCCATTTATACCATCCTTTCCGGTCTATTTTTTCTTCTTATCGTCGCCGTGACCACCAAATTTACGTGTTAAGGCAAATTCTCCTAATTTATGTCCAACCATATCTTCTGTAACATAAACTGGAATGAATTCTTTACCATTATGCACAGCAAATGTGTGTCCAATAAATACAGGATAAATTGTAGAACGGCGAGACCAAGTTTTAATTACTTCTTTTTTACCAGATTCATTAATTTTTTCTACCTTTTTCATCAAATGATCATCGACAAAAGGTTTTTTCTTTGTACTTCTAGCCATTTATAAGTCATCCTTTCTTATTTTTTTCTTGAGCGAACAATTAGTTTGCTTGAAGCTTTCTTATTATTACGTGTCTTAAAGCCAAGAGCTGGTTTACCCCAAGGTGTAACTGGGTGTTTACGACCAACAGGAGCTCTACCTTCACCACCACCGTGTGGGTGATCATTAGGGTTCATAACAGAACCACGAACTGTAGGTCTGATTCCCATATGTCTTTTTCTTCCAGCTTTACCGTAATTAACTAAACTATAATCTTCGTTTCCAACTTCACCGACAGTTGCTCGGCAAACACTTAATACTTTTCTAACTTCGCCACTTGTTAAACGAAGTAAAGTATAATTTCCTTCGCGGCCTAAAATTTGAACACTAGAACCAGCACTTCTAGCTATTTGGCCACCTTTACCAGGTTTTAATTCAACATTGTGAACTAAAGTACCTTCTGGAATGTTTCCAAGTGGTAAATTGTTACCAACTTTAATATCAGCATTTTCTCCACTTTCAATTTTCATTCCAACTGTTAAACCTTTTGGAGCAATAATATATTTTTTTTCTCCATCATTATAATTAATTAAAGCAATGTTAGCACTTCTATTTGGATCGTATTCGATTGAAGCTACTGTTCCAACCACACCATCCTTATTTCTTTTAAAATCGATGATTCTGTATTTTCTCTTAGCTCCACCACCATGATGTCTTACAGTGATTTGGCCATGATTATTACGACCACCAGATTTTTTCATTGTTACAACTAATGATTTTTCTGGAGTAGTCTTAGTAATTTCATCATTTACTAAAGTTGTCATACCACGTCTACCATTAGTCGTTGGTCTATATGATTTTATTGCCATATTCGTCCTCCTTAAAGATTAGTTAAGTTCAATTGAACTTCCTTCTTTTAACTTAACAATTGCTTTCTTAACTTTGTTGGCTCTACCAAAATAACGGCCAACTCTTTTTCTTTTAGCATAAGTATTAATTGTATTAACACTTTCTACTTTAACATTGAAAATCTTTTCAATAGCTTGTTTAATTTGAATTTTATTAGCTTTAGGATCAACACTGAATACTACCACGTTGTCTTTAGCTAAATCACTAGTTTTTTCAGTGATAATTGGAGCTTTGATAATGTCTCTATAATTTTCCATTATTTATACGCCTCCTCTATCATTTCTAATGCTTTCTTAGTAATAACTAAACCATCAGCACCGATGATGTCTAATACATTAATTTCGCTAGCTTCTAATAATTCTACTTTTGGAATATTACGAGTAGCTAAAATTAAGTTATCAGTTAATTCATCTACAACAATTAAAGTCTTTTTAGGAGCTTTAATATCATTTAATAATTTAATCATATCTTTAGTTTTTGGAGTTTTAACATTTAATTCATCTAAAATGATAATTTCATTTTCCTTCACTTTATAAGATAAAGCAGATTTTAAAGCTAAAACTCTTTCTTTACGGTTCATTTTCTTACCGTAAGTTCTTGGGTGTGGTCCAAATACTACACCACCATGATACCAATGTGGAGCTCTTGTACTACCTTGTCTAGCTCTACCAGTACCTTTTTGTCTCCATGGCTTTCTTCCGCCACCGCTTACTTCTGAACGTGTTTTTGTATCAGCTGTTCCTTGTCTTTGAGAAGCCCTAGCTAAAGTAATAGCATCGTATAAAACGGCATCGTTAGGTTTAATACCAAAAATGTTTTCATTTAAAGTAATATCGCTAACTTTTTCGCCTTTAACATTAATTACATTATTCTTTTTCATAAGATTAACCCTCCTATGCTTCTGCACTTTCTGTATTTTCTACTTCTGCAGGTTTTTCTTCTTTATTATAATTAACAAGCTCTGCACGTTTATTTACTTTACCATTATTTTTAACAGCACTCTTAATAATAACTAATCCTTTTTTAGGTCCAGGAATATTTCCTTTAACTAAAATTGCATTGTTTTCTAAATCAACATCAACGATCTCTAAATTTTGGATAGTTACTGTATTAACTCCCATGTGACTTGGAAGTCCTCTACCTTTAAATACACGTTTAGGAAGCATTGTACCAAGTGAACCTACACCTCTATGGTATTTAGAACCATGTCCCATAGGTCCTCTACTTTGATTATATTTTTTGATATTTCCTTGGAACCCTTTACCTTTAGTAGTTCCAGTTACATCAACCATTTCACCAACTTCAAAGATATCAGCTTTTACTTCATCCCCAAGTTGATAATTATTGATGTCTACACCTCTGATTTCTTTAAAGAAGCGCTTAGGTGTCGTATTTGCTTTACTAGTAATTCCTAGAGAAGCTTTTGTCGCTAATTTTTCTCTTTTATCATCGAACGCAAGTTGAACAGCTTCATAACCGTCGTTTTCTGTAGTTTTAACTTGAGTTACAACATTAGGAGTAACTTCAACTACAGTAACTGGAGTTAATTTGCCATCTTGATCAAAAACTTGAGTCATTCCGATTTTACGACCTAAGATTCCTTTCATATTTTCATCCTCCTATTATAATTTAATTTGAATATCAACACCGCTTGGAATATCTAAATGCGATAAAGCATCGATAGTCTCCTTGCTTGGATTATTGATATCAATAAGTCTTTTATGTGTTCTTTTTTCAAATTGTTCACGTGAATCTTTATCTTTGTGAACAGCTCTTAAAATTGTAATCTTTTCAACTTCAGTTGGAAGTGGTACTGGTCCGCTAACTTCGCCGCCAGTTCTTTTAACTGTGTCAACGATTTTGCCGCAAGCAGTATCCAAATTCTTATGTTCAAAAGATTTTAATTTAATACGAACTTTTTTTGACATTATTGTATCCTCCTCTCGCCTATATCTAGTATAGACTTGCTCCGTGTAAAAACCCGACTTAAAGATTAAATTGTTTTACAACTTAACCTGGTGTATCGGCAACCTCACACATCTAAGCACGTCACACACTCAAAATTATACAATAAAAATATATGAAAATCAACACTTTTTATCACTTTTTTAACAAAAACTTTCAAAAAAAGTAAACCTATTTAAAAGTTTACTCATTTTAAATCATTAACCTCTTTATCTAATACATTATATATAAACATACTTAACACATTTTTGACGTAAAATAATAAAAAGTTAACCAAAAATGATTAACTTTCAAAAATATTACAAATTACATCCATAATCTTTATGGTTTAAATCTTTATACATCGCATATGTCAAACACTTTAATCCACCATGACAAACCTCAGAATGTTCACAATTTATGCATTCATCAGGTATCTTCTTCTCTCTTAGTGCTTTTAAAACATCACTATTTGTATATAAATCGTACATACTTCTATCAAATAAATTACCTATAGTAATCGGCATTCTCCTGCAAGGAACCAAATCGCCATTTTCCATCACCGTAAGTAATGTATCACCAGCTGTACATCCATAAGCAAAGTCATTAGTCATTTGAAACTGCAAAGCCCTATACATTGAAATAGTAGTATTATTATTTTTAACCTTCTTTAACTTATTTCTTTCCTTATTCATAATTTCTAAGTATTCTCTAGTCTGTTCATAATTTAAAGCTAAAGACTTATCAGAATCACCAAGTGGTATAAATCTATCAGACCATACATTATTAACCCCATACTTCCTCGCATAACGAACAACCTTCGGAAACTCTTTATAATTTAAACTTGTTGCTGTAAAAGAAATTGAAGTAAATATATTTTCTTTTCTTAAATTAACAATACCTTCCGCAACTTTCTTATACGTTCCTTTGCCTCTAATATAATCATTTGTTTTTTTCCCGCCTTCTAAACTAACTTGAACATATAAAGGATTATAAGATTTAATCTTTTTAGATATCTTTTCATTAATAAGTGTTCCATTAGTTAAAATAGAAAACGTAATCAAATCACTATCCCCTTTAATTAAATCCAATAATTTAAACAAATAAGGATTACAAAGGGGCTCACCACCAGTAATATTGATATGCCCCTTCATTTCCTTTTTATTTAAAAGTTCTTTAAACTGCTTATATATTATAACTAACTTATCAAACTCTAACTGAATAGGTTTATGATTTTCCTGATAACAGTGTAAACATTTCAAATTACAGTTTTCACTCAAATGCCACTGCAAAACAAACTTTTTTACCAAGATCCTCCGCCTCCACAAGAAGAGCAGCCACCACCACATGATGAACAACCACCACCGCATGATGAACTAGAAGAGCTAGAAGAACTTGGCGGATAATAAACATGATCATATATAGAATAATAGAAATAATCGCTACTATAATCAAAATTACCCATATCCATTTTAGGTATATAAATATTTTCAAACTTTTGAATCCATTTCTTAGAAATATTTAAAACATAAGTATATGGTAAAATATTGTAAAAATAATAAGGATTCTCAGAAACTAACTGTTCTAACTTAGATTTTTCCGCTGTCACCAAAAACTCTCTAAATCCCATCACTTTAGCGCCTATCATCTCACCATACTTTGTCTTTCTACCCATCAAAATAATAAATAATATATTAACTAAAATACAAGCAAATGATAAA
>ULUB01004415.1_pt1 | contig 17263 bp, 29 predicted proteins | sample 1958111 | NCBI WGS metagenome assembly ULUB01 (sample SAMEA4835749, study PRJEB28245) | human gut metagenome | biome: gut microbiome; material: fecal sample | place: Denmark | collected 2008
TTTAGGGTATATCTTCCCAATTTAACAGAATTATGTCATTTAGTAAAATTCATAATACTAGGAATTGGAGGTTAAAAATGGAATTAGATAGAAATCATTTATTAAATATTTATGACTCAATAAAACTTAAAAAAAATGAAAGAGACACACATATTGCTTCTGTATCTAAACTTGATAATGAGATAGAAAAGGATCTTTTAGAATATAGAATTGCTTCTGTATCAAGAATATTAGATTTTATACATACAACTTTAGCAACAACTGGTAGTCATCGTATAACACTAATAGGAGGAGAAGATTTAGGTACTTTAATAACACATTGCTGCAATAAAATAAATGGAAATATTGACGGTATAGAATTAGAACTTGGAGGATCAAGTAATGGCGACTAAATTTAAAAATAAACTAGTTGGTTATATATCTCCTAAACAAAAATACATAAATACGCTTGAAAATAAAATTGAAACTTTAGAGAGTGCATTAAAAGACGAATTATTTAAGTTATTTATGGAAAAATTAGGAGAGCCAGCAGAAATGGCTAAATTAAAAAAAGAAAATAAAAAATTAAGACAAGAAAAGAAAGTTTTAAAAGCTATAGTTATGGAGGGACATAAAAAACATGGTAAAAAAAATAAAATGTAATATATGTAATTTTAAATTTTATATTCAAAAAGAAAAAGTTAAAACAGTAGCTGAGACAACTGGAGCAATGTCAGCTTTAAACGGTGTCAAAAAATATGACGCTATAGACTGTCCGAATTGTGGGTGTCAAAAAATACTTTGGACTAGATTAAATGAGATTAAAAAGGAAGATAAAAAATGAATTACAAAGAAAAAACAAAGTATTTTGACGAACTAGCTAAAATAAGAGTTAAATGTAAATGCTCTCATACTTTGTATTTTCCAGTATATGCTCCAGATATACAAATATGTAATCATTGTGGACATAAAGTTTATCGAAACGAAAAAGTAAAGTTTATTGATCTTATGTCAGAAACTTTAAAAAATGGGAGGTGTAATTATGCCAAAGACTTATCGTTCTAACTGGAACGTCAAACAATTATCAATTAACTTTAATCAAAAACAATGGCGACAAGACTTCGGAGCTTATGTAAGATCTAAATTATATTGGTTTGGAGACGTTAGAGTTTCAAGAGCTAGAATTGAAAAAGGCCCTAGCACCTACTCAAAAGTTAAAGGTGTTAAATATTTCGAAGTTTATAACAATGTTGGTGGTACTGTAATAGTACATTTCCAAAATGAAAATGAAATTGTTGATACAACACATCAAGATTTAGTTAAAAATTATTTTGAGGAAAGAGGTTTAAAATAAATGGAAGAAAAAGAGTTACATTGCTCTGAGTGCGGAGCAAAAATTGAAGACAGTTATTTTAAATGTTTAGATAATTGTTTACAAGTTAACTTTTTTGATACAGAAGAAGAAAATTGCTTTTGTTCAGAGGAGTGCTTTTGTAAATATATGGAATTAACGCAGCTTGAGGTAAACGAAAATGACGGAGAAAAAACAATTTAAAGATAAATGCGATAAATGCGGAAAGTTTGCAATTTTAAAAGGCGTAGATTTTTTAGGACAATGTTTATGTGAAAATTGTATAAGTTCCTATTCTCCTCCACCAATGGAAAAATCAAAAAAAGAAAAACAATTATGTTTATTTGATACGGAGGTGGTAAAAAATGACGTGGTTAGGAATTAGTATTATAATTGCCAGTATAATAATTTATGCTGGTTTAGATAACGCAATAACTAAGTACATTATGAGTAAGAAAAAATAATTTAAGAAATGGAGGATCTAATTATGGCTGGTAAGACTGATACAGCCAACAACGAAATATCACAAGAAATTGATTTTAAAGAAATAACAAAGTTCACAATAGAACAATTACAGAAATTAGGTGTTTTTCGTAGAGTAAATGCTACGTATAAAAATACCGAAGCTCTTTTGTATAAATATAACGATTTAAAAAGTTCAATAAAAGATCGTGAAGAAGAAATAAAAGAAATTGAAACCGTAGGACTACGTGGAAAATCAACAAGTTTTATTAAAATGTCCGAAGGCAGTAGAAATGAAGATCGTGATATAGAACAAGAAATAATCGACGGCTTGATACGAGACATTAAAAAGACACAATTAGTTATAAATCGTATTGACAGAATACTTCGAAAATTAAAGACTGATAAATACATAGAAATTATTAAGTTAAAATATTTTGAAGGAAAAACACAAGAAGAAATAGCCGAATACTTCGAGAAAGATCCTACTACAATATGGCGCCAACAAAAGCGTTTAATCAATGAAATCAAGGTTTATTTATTCCCTAATGATGTTTTAGAAGAATTATTAAAAGCTTGACAAAATGCAATAACCCACGCAATAATCGTGTTGTTGACATAGCAATTTTTATCAATTATAATTGGTACAATGAAATTATTAGAAAGTTGAAAACACACGTGTTTAAATACCGCGTGTTTTTTTGTGTTTATTTGAGGTGGTATTATGGCTAAAGACTTTGCTAAAGAGTTTTATTTATCTAAGGCTTGGCGAGCTACTAGAGAATACTATTTCAATAAACAACATGGTATATGTGAGCGATGTCATGGTGCTAATGGACCAGGTGCTATAGTACATCATAAGACATGGCTAACACCTTCTAATATTCATAACCCAGCAATTACACTGGGAGAAGACAACCTTGAGTTGTTATGTAGGGTATGCCATGCTTTAGAGCATGAAGGACAAATGCCTACAGATAGTAGCCTTATGTTTGACGAGGAAGGTAATCTAATCGAGAGGAGCGTGTATTATGGAGATAAAAGTTTACACTAACTACAGTGTTATAACATACACGATTAAGTGGAACGCTAGTGTAACAGAACTAGCTAGGGCTTTAGTTGATGATCCAGTCTTACTTGAGACAATAGACGGCGAGTCAATTATAATAAATCCATTACAAGCTGTCCTTATCGAGATAAAAGAAAAAAAATAATAATACCCCCCATAAATAATTTAAGTGCGCTTTCTAATGAACCGCGCTTGAGTCCTTTTTCGGACCGCTTCGGTCGTGTGAGGGGGGTGTAGTCAAAGGTGGTGTTGAAATGGAAAATCAAGAAGTTAATTCTAAAGAATTAAAAGAAGTTCCAGAGTTTTCTACTGAGTTAAAAAAACTTAAAAAAATATTTAAAAACATTCCAAAAGATAAAAAGAATTTGGTACAAAAACTTATTGAAAGTGCCGCTTTTATGTCAGTAGAATTGACTAAACTGGAGAACTACATCAGTGAGTATGGCGTTTCGGAAACATATCAAAACGGCAAAGATCAATACGGAACTAAAATGTCTACCGAAGCTAGTGCATACAACACAATGATTAAAAATTATACGTCAATTATAAAGCAACTAATCGAACTATTGCCAGAAGGTTTACCTGGAACTAAAGAAGGAAACGCCCTTATGAACTTTGTTACAAAGCCTAAAGGAAAATAATCTATGAATTACATAAGAGAGTACAACGATAAGATCCAGTCTGGCGAAATACTTACCAGCCGTAGGGTTAAGTCTGTATATGCTCGACTTGTCAAAGAAATGGACGATCCGAATTGTCCTTTTTATTTTGACGAAAATATGGCTAATAGACCGATAGAGTTTGCAGAAACTTTTTGTAAACAGTCTCAAGGAGAATTAGGCGCAGACCTAAAGCTCGAGCTATTTCAAAAAGCATATATACAAGCTTTATTCGGTTTTTTAGATAAAGAAACAAACTACCGACGATTTAATGAGACGATGTTCTTAGTAGGTCGTAAAAATGGTAAGACTACACTTTTATCTACAATAGCATTATTTATGCTTATTGCAGATTACGAAGGTGCAGCCGAAGTATATTCGGTAGCTACTAAGAAAGATCAAGCTAAGAAAGTTCTTACAGAAGCAGTAAACATGGTTAAGCAGTCTCCAGAGTTAAGATCAGTTTTAAAGAAGCGTAGAAATGATTTATATTTCAATGCTACGTCTTCTATATTTGAAGCTTTAGCGTCTGACTCTAACACACTAGACGGTTTAAATAGTCATGCTGTAATTATTGACGAATTACACGCTATTAAGGATAGAAACTTATATGAAGTTATGAAGCAGTCTATGTCTTCACGTCGTCAACCTTTACTTGTTATGATTACTACCGCTGGTACAGTTAGAGAGTGTATATTTGACGATAAATATGATTATGCTTGTAGAGTTGCAGACGGAGAAGTTGTAGACAACTATTTCTTACCAATACTTTACGAATTAGATAATCGTAATGAGTGGACTGATCCAGCTTGTTGGGTTAAAGCTAACCCAGGTTTAGGAGCTATCAAAAGTTATAGTACACTTTCACGTTTTGTAGAAACAGCAAAAAATGATCCTAAAGAATTACCAGGAGTTTTATGTAAAGATTTCAACATACGTGAAAACGATAATAACGCTTGGCTAAGCTTTGACGAAATAAACAATACTGAAACTTTTGATATTAAAGAATTAGAGAATACTTATGCTATAGGTGGTTGCGATTTATCAGCTACGACCGATTTAACGTGTTCTACTTTACTTGTAAGAAAAGCTAACGACGAGAAAGTATATGTTTTACAACATTATTTTTTACCTCAGTCAAAGATAGATAAATTGGACGAAAAGAATACTCAAGAAGCACCATACAAAATATGGCGTGATAGAGGCTTACTAACTGTATGTGAAGGAAATCGTGTTAATTACTCTCAAGTTACAGAGTGGTTTTGTCAAATGCAGCAAGAGTATAAAATCGATCCTATCTATATTGGCTATGATAGAGCGTTAGCTGGTTACTGGGTGGACGAAATGACGTCTAATGGTTTTCAAATGGAAGCCGTCGCACAAGGACCATATACTTGGTCTCAACCTATGCGAGAAATGGGGGCAGCACTAGCTGATAAAAAAGTTAATTATAATAACAACCCTATTCTTAAATGGTGTCTTTCAAATACAGCAGTTAAAAAAAGTGGTTTGAATAATATTCAACCCGTAAAAATAAATGAACGTCGAAGAATAGACGGAGCCGTATCTCTACTAAATGCTTGGGTATTATATGTCAAGTATTATGAAGATTTTATGTATAATGTGGGGTGATTAAATGAAACATAGAGGCTTATTTAAAACAATATTTGGCGAAAAAGAAACGCCAAAAGAAAATGTTAACGCTACTGACTTTAATATGTATACGCTATTAAACAGTTTTAACTCAACGTATTACATAAATACTGGTAATGCTTGGGACATGGACATAGTTAGGAGTGCTGTTGACGCATGGTGTAGAAACTTCGCAAAATTAAAAGCTAAACACGTTCGCGAAGGAAAAACGGGTAAATCTAAAATAGAAAGATTATTAAATTATAGAGCTAATGGTTTAATGGAAGCATATAGTTTCTATTACAAAGTTGGAGCTAATTTAAAACTTACTAATAATGCATTTATTTACCCAGAGTATTCTTCTTCTGGAGAATTACTAAATATATGGCCGTTAATGTCAACACAATTAAAATTACAAGAAAAGAACGGACAGCTATATATTAGATTTATATTTAAAACTGGAAAAGTTAAAGTTGTACCTTACGAAGATTTAATACATTTAAGAGGTCAATTTTTCGATCATGATATATTCGGAAGTAGTAATAATGCTTTAAGACCAGCACTAGAACAAAACGCTACAATAAATCAAGGAGTATCTAACGCAGCTAAATTGATAAATAGTATTAGAGGTATTTTATCAGCAAAAATTGCTTCAAAAGACGAAGATTTAGCAAAAGCACGTGATAGGTTTGTAGAAAATAACTTTAAAATGTCTTCCAATGGTAGTGGCGTTATAGTAACAGATCAAAAAATGGAATATACACCAATTAACGAAAAGACAACCCCTATCTCTGCGGATCAATTAGCATATACAAAAAATGCTATCTATGATTATTTTGGAGTAAATGAAAATATCGTACAAAATAAATTTGACGAAAATCAATGGAACGCTTTTTATGAAGGATCTATTGAGCCAATAGCTATACAGATGTCTCAATGCTTTACAAATATTTTATTTACAGATAATGAACGTAATTTTGGTAATGAAATAGTTTTTGAAGCTAATAGACTTCAATATGCTTCTACAAGTACAAAAGTTACAGTTGTTAAGGAACTTTCCCCAATGGGTGTATTAACTAAGGACGATATTAGAGAAATATTTAACATGGCCCCACTACCTAATGGCGAAGGTAATAAAATATTACAATCTTTAAACTGGATCAATGCTGAAAAAGCTGACGAGTATCAGTCTAAAGGTAATAGTAATAATAGTGATCCTACTCCTCCACCTAAAGAGGACGACGATACTACTAAATCAAATGAAAATGACGACGACAATAATTTAGATAATAAAAATGTTGACGAAGGAGGTCAAAATTATGGAGAAGAATAAAAAAAGTAATTTAATTGATAAAACTGGTCGTGAGTATAGAGCGTTTTGTACTTTTGAATTAAAAAAAGAACAACGTAACGACAATGGCGAAGAACAGGACTACGTACATGGTGTACCAGTAGTTTTTAATACCCCTACTGTTCTATGGGAGTATGACGGTATAGAGTTTAAGGAACAAATAGACCGCCACGCTTTCGATAAATGCGATATGTCAGATGTTATATTCAATTATAATCACGGTGGCCATGTAGCTGCAAGGTTAAGAAATAACACATTAAAATTATCAATTAACGATGTTGGTATGGAAATGGACGCATTTTTAGGGGGTACTGAATTTGGTAGACAGCTCTTAGAAGAAATAAGAGGTGGCTATATAGATAAAATGAGTTTTGCTTTCACAGTAGCGGAAGACGGCGACGAATACGACGCAGCTACACATACGAGAACAATAACTCGAATTAAAAAGCTATACGATGTATCAGCTGTAGATATACCAGCTTATGATACAACAAGTATTTCTGCAAGGGATCTCTTTTCGGTGGAGTACGAAAAAGAGAAAAAGGCTTTGGAGCAAGCCGAACTTAGAAGAAAATGTATAGCAAAAACTAAAATCTAAAATGTTCGATAAGGAGGAAAAGAAAATGAACGTAAAAAGATTAAATGAAATTAAAGCTAGAAAAGCTGAAATTAGATCACTTTTAGAAGATACAGAAAAAGACGTTAATTTAGAAGAAATTAACACAGAATTAGATAACTTAAATAAAGAACAAAAATCACTTGAAAAAAGAGCAGAAATTGCTAAAGGCTTAGAAAATGAAACTATTGAGCCAGACAACGAAGAAACAGCACCAACAGCCGATTTAGACGATGAAGAAAAAGAAGGAGGAGATACTGTGAATACAGAAGAAAAAAGAAATAATATGTCTAAAGAAGTAAGATCATTTTTAAAATACATGATGTCAGCAGGACATGAAACTAGAGGTGTTACTCTACAAAATGGTCAAGCTGTAGTTCCTACAGAACTAGCTAATGAGATTATTACAGAAATGCGCGAAGTATCTGATGTAATGAATTTCATTGATTTAAAAAATGTAAAAGGAAATTTAAGTGTTGGTAGTCTATCAGCTATCGGAGCTAATAAAGATAAAGACGGCGACGAAATTCAAGCTAATGGCGGAGTTGTTGGAGATATTAACTTCGGTTCATATAGAACTAGTGCTAAAATTGAAATTGGTGTTGGTTTAGACGCTGAAAGTATTGAAGCATTTAAAGAAATTGTTGTATCAGAATTAGCACTTGCTTTAGCTATCGAGTTAGAAGCACAAGTTATGACTGGTACTGGTACAAACGAAGCAGAAGGTTTATTTACTAAAGAATTACCAGAAAATCAAAAGATGACAGTAGCTTTAGCTGATTTTGGTCATAAATCTTTAGCTGCTATTAAAGGTAAAATACGTAGAGCTTATGGTAAACGCGCTAGCTATGTTGTAAATACTGATACTTTCCATAATTTAATAGAAGGTATGGTTGGCGAAGACGGACACCCTATCTATAACGACGCTAACGAAACATTATTAAAGAAACCAGTTATCATTTCTGATGAAGCTCCAAAAGGAAAAATCTTATTTGGTTATGGTAAAAGATATTGGTATAACTATAACATGGCTCCACAAGTTGCTAGTTCAGAACACGAAAAATTCTCAGAAGGAATGATCGTTCATAGAGCTTTAGCATTTGGAGACGGTCACGTTATGGACTCTAAAGCTTTCGCAGTTCTTACTATTACTGGTGCTACTTCTACTAACAATGAGGTACAAGGCTAATGAGAACTTATACTCTAAAAGCTCGTAGAGATTTTACAGATAAATACGATAACTCTGTAAAATATAAAGAAAATCAAGAAATAACAGTAGAAGAAGAAAGAGCTTTCGAGCTTCTTTCTTCTGACTACTCTCTTGTTAAATATGTGTCTCATACAGACGATAATAAAGATTTAGAAGAAGTAGAAAATATTAAGAAAGAAAATGAAGAAATTAAAGCCGAAAATGATACAGTTAAGGCTGAAAATGAAAGCTTAAAAACTGAGAACGATACTATTAAAGCCGAAAACGAAGAATTAAAAAAAGAAGTTGAAGCTTTAAAAGCTAATCAAAACTCAGACAAAACTAATAAAACAAAATAATAATTAAAATGTAAAGGAGTGATACTATGACTAATGATAGTCAAAATAATAATGAAACAGAACTTTTAACAGAAGTTCGCGGTATTTTACGTATTACTGTAGACGATACAGTAATAAATACTGAAATTACTAATCTTATTAAAGCTTGCCAAAAAGATTTAATAAAGAACGGTATTACTTCTAATAAAGCTAACGATACAAAAGATAGTCTAATAAAAATGGCTATCTTTTGTTATTGTAAAGCTGAGTTTGGTTTAGATAATAAAAACTATGATAAGTTTAGATCCTCTTATGAAACACTTAGGAACGAGTTAGCATTAACTGACGCCTACATAAATGAAAGTGAGGAGTCAAAAGATGTGGAGTGATATTTTATATTTATGTGAAGAAGTAGAAACTTTTGATAAATTAAATCGTCCCCACCGTTCTTATAAAGAAACTAAAGTATATGCCAATAAAATATCAGTAAAAAGAAGCGAGTTCTATCAAGCGCAAGCTGCAGGCTTCAAGCCCGAAAAATGCTTTGAAATTAGAACTATAGAGTTTAACGAAGATTTACATACACACGCTAAATATAATGGCGTATTGTATAAAATATTACGTTCTTATGAAGTTGACTCTGAAAAGACAGAAATAACTCTGACGGGTTTAGCTAATAATCATGAGTAGTAATAAATCGGAGTTTAAGTTTATAGATACATCACACGAAGTTAAAACAACAATGGTTAAATTATCAAAATCAGCTTTAAGAGCTTCTGGTAAAGTGGCTGGTAAAGCTGTTAGAGAAAATACTAAAAAACGTACTGGCCTTCTTTCTAAACAAGTTGGCTCTTGGGCTAAAATCGATCGTATGACGGGACAACCCGAATTACAAATTGGTTATTATTCTAAGGCCACAGCAAAAAAGAAAGGTAAAAAGCCGTCGCATGCTAACCCAGCTTGGAAAGAGTTCGGTGTTAACAGTCATATTATAAGTATTAAAAATGCAAAAACTCTAACAGACGGTAACATAGATTATGGTAAATCTGTTACTCACCCAGGACTTAGAGGAGAGTCTACTTTAAGAAATAGTGTTTTTGATAATATTGACGAAATAAGAGCCGCACAAGAGACTTTTTTAGCGGAATTAAATAAAACTATAGAAGCCGCTGGCGGAAAAATTGAAGAAAGTGAGGAGCCAGAAGATGCCTAGTGATAGTAAGTTTTTTATAGATTTACAAGAATTTATAAATAATCAAGATATTTTTACTGTATATTATGAGGAAGCTTCTAAAAAAGCTAAGTTTCCTTATGGTGTTATTAGTGATCCTAACGACACAGATTTAAGATATGGTATATTATGTTATTTCGATATAATGATATGGTCTAACGACGAACCTATAGGTTTAAAATTAGAGGAAAAAATCGAGAAACTGATAAATATATTAGACGGTCATATATTTAGTAATTCAAAGGCCGTTGTATATTTTGAAAGTAAACGACCAATATCTGATCCAGAATATGAGTTAATCAAAAAGAAAATAACTTTTAGTGTAAGAATATTTTAAAAGGAGGAATTGATATGTTAAAAGTTTTTACTGAAGCTGACACTAAGAAAATACAAATTGACGAAGGACTTGTTGTTATTAACTTAGGTAAAGAAACACAAAGAGTTTTAGGTCCTACTCGTGGTGGTGCAGAAGTAACTATCACACCAGTTATAAGAGACATAGAGTTTGACGGACGTCGTGGTAAAACAGCTGGTATGCAAGTAAAAGATGAAGAAGACGCAACAATTAAAGTAGTATCTTTATGTTGTAGACAAGAAGACTTAATGTACGGTTTACCTAATGCTGAAATTGACAACAACGGTGTAATCACTCAAGGAGACTTCGGTCCTATTTCAAAAGATCAATATTTAGAAACTATCGATGTAATTACAAGTATGTTAGACGGTACGTTCAAGATCCTTACATTTAACTATGGTTTACATGAAGGAGCATTCACTTATAAAGCTGCGCCTAAAGCAGAAAATGAGTATAACTTAGAACTTATACCACATTATACTATTTCTGATAATAGTAAATTATATACTATTAAAGATAGTGTTACTAACCCAGTAGCACCAGATAGTAATTCAAGTGAAGAAAACGGAGAATAAAATAAAATAATTTATTCTCCTTTTGTTTTCTATTTGAGCGATAACAAAAGGAGAATAATAGAAAGAAGGTAAAAAATGAAAACAGAATATTTAATAATGTTAAGTGAAATTATAGACAAAATGGGAATATCAGAAGAAATAAAATCTCTTGAAATAAATACGGGAGACGAACAAAAAGACAACGAGGAGTTAGGAAAACAACTAATAATGATGATCTTTACAAAAATATATAAATGTAAGAAAGAGTTTTATACATTTATAGCTACATATAAAGGTTATCTAAAAGACGAAGAAGAATACGAAAACTCTGAGACTTACGAATTAGCTAAAAAGGAAGCTATTAAGAAAGCTAAAGAAGAAGATGTTATGTCTATTTTAAAGGACATATCAAAACTTGAAGGTGTAAAAGATTTTTTATCTATAGCGTAGGAATTGGAACTGCGGAACTCCTACGAATTATGTATAAGCATTATGGAGGTGTCGAAAGGTTTAAAGGTAGATCCTCTTTTTTATTTGTTAAATGTTTAGAAAATGCTATAAAAAAAGAAAACGAATTGCCTAAACTAATTAACGAAATAGTAAAAGAAATATCTAATAAAGATACTTTTGTACCTCAATTTGATAAGCCAGTCAAAAAAATGCGAAGCGCAGAAGAAATATTAAAAGATTATGGCTTAGGAGGTGTTAATAATGGCTAGTATTTTTAGTTTGTATGGCTCTATTTTTATTGATAATGAGAAAGCTAATAAATCAATAGACGATACTACCAATAAAGGTAAAAACTCAGAAAAAAGTTTTGCTTCGTCTGTTGGATCTATGGCTAAATCGGCTGTAAAAATGGGTGCAGCAATAGTTACTGGAACTACAGCAGCTGTTGGTGGTTTAATGGCTTTAGCTAATAAAACAGCTGATACTGCTGATACTTTTGATAAATCAAGTTTGAGAACTGGTTTACAAGTAGAAGAATTGCAACGACTTAATTATGCAGCCGGACAAAGTGGTGTCGAATTATCTTCTTTAGAGAAATCAGCTAAAAAATTAAATGATCGTTTAGGAGAAGTCAGCGAAGGAAATTCAAAATCAGCCGAAATGTTCGAACGATTAGGAGTATCTGTTAAAAATGCTGACGGTACAATGCGAAGCACAACCGATATTTATAACGATACTATAGCTAGACTAGCAGATATGGGAGACACAGCAGAAGCTACAGCTATAGGTACTGATTTATTTGGTAAAGCATTTACTGATATGAAACCTCTATTAGCGGAAGGCTCAGAAGGAATTAACGAATTAAAAAATCGTGCTGACGAGTTAGGTATTGTTATGAGTGAAGACGCTGTAAATGCTGGTGTTGTATTTGGCGACACTTTATCAGATATTAAACAAGCTTTAGGCGGTTTATTTAATAGTATAATGAGCTCACTTATACCAGTAATACAACAAGTACTTGATCTTATTATTCAAAATATGCCTACTATTCAAAATTTAATATCTACTCTTGCTCCTATACTAGGTAATCTATTATCTAGTCTTTTACCTCCTCTAATGGACTTAGCACAAGCTATTTTCCCTATACTGATAGAGTTAATAAATCAGCTCTTACCATTTATTACACAGATTATTGAGGCTATATTGCCAGTAATAATAGATCTGTTAAATATGCTCTTACCTCCTATTATGCAAATAGTAGAGTTAATATTACCTCTATTACTTAGTTTAATTCAACCTTTACTACCTTTATTACAACCTATTTTTCAATTATTACAACCGTTTATTGATGTTTTAATGGCGTTGTTAGTACCTTTAATTGATTTAATAAATATGATTTTACCTCCTATAATAAATCTATTAACAATGATAATAAATGCTATTTTACCACCATTACAAACAGCATTAAACGTAACAGCTAGCGTCTTAACTAATACTTTTGGTAGAGCTTTCTCAGCACTACAACCTATTATTGAAGGTGTTAAGAAGTATTTAAACGGAATAATAACATTTATTAAAGGTGTTTTTTCTGGAAATTGGCGTCAAGCATGGGAAGGAGTTAAACAAATATTTAGTGGTATTATTTCTACTATTGCCGGAATATTTAAAGCTCCTATTAACTTTATAATTGACGGTATCAATACTTTTATTAAAGGACTTAATAAAATTAAGATCCCAGACTGGGTACCAGGTGTTGGTGGTAAAGGTTTAAATATTAGTTTATTGAAAAAATTACGTGTTGGTATGGAATATGTACCATACGACGAAATGCCAGCACTACTACATAAAGGAGAACGTGTTTTAACAGCTGACGAAAACAAAGAATATAATAATCAACAAGCAGCCGTTACTAATAACGAAGTTAATAATATATTTAATTTAACTGTTAATTCTCCTAAAGAATTGTCTCCAGCAGAAGTAGCAAGACAAACAAGAAAAGCTTATCAAGAATATAACTTAAAGTATGGAAAGGCGTGATTATATGGAAAGAACTTTAAAATATACTAATTACAAAGGTAAATCAATAAAGTTTACGTATGAGCCGCCTTTTCTTTTAGGTTTATGCGACGGCTTTCATGAAGTAATTGGTACTGTTAATAGTATAGGATCTGCTTACGGTATAGGTACAACATGGAACGGTACCAGTATCGGAGAAAGAAACTTACTGATTAGAGGTACTATTACAGAAGACATACAAAAAAACAGACTTTTATTATATGATATGTTTCCTTTAAATACAGAAGGAACATTATATTATTATGAGGGAGATATTGAAAGAAAAATTACTTGTGTTGTAGAAGACATAAAAATACCAGAAAAAAAAGGTTATACAAAAGATTTTACTATATCTTTAGTATGTCCTAACCCTCGTTTTTCTGATATAGCTGAGACTATAATATCTATGGCTACGTGGACCGCTGGTTTTAAATTTCCTTTACAAATACCTATAAACGAAGGTATAGTGTTTGGAACTAAAAATAATACATCTATGGGAACTACTGAGAATAAAACTGATATTGAATATGGTATGACAATTATATTTAAGGCTAATGATACAGTAGTTAACCCTTATTTATTCAATGTAGACACAAGAGATATAATACAAATAGAAATTGAAATGTCAGCGGGCGATCAAATAGTAATCACTACTAATACTGATAATAAAAATATTATTTATACTAAAGCTTCCACCGGAGAAGAAGAAAACATCAATTATTTAATGATGTATGGTAGTAAATATCTTCAAGTACCACCGGGAGAAAATACTTTTAGAAGTGGCGCAGATAGTGGCGAGGACAGTTTAGAGACAACTATTAAGTATTTACCAGAATATGAGGCGGTATAATGGAAAAAATATTTTTAAAGGTTTATGATAGAGACTTAAACTTTTTAGGAGTTATAGATAGCTACGGTTCCTTACGTTGGAGACGTAAATATTTTGAAACTGGAGAGTTTGAGCTATCATTAAGCCCTACAGCTAATAATTTAAGATTATTAAATTATGACAATATTATTGTTCGTAGTGATTTATCGGAAGACGACGAAGCCGGAATAATAGAGTCTTGGAAATTTACGGAAAAAGATAAAAAAGTTACTATAACAGTTTATGGTAGCTTTTTACTTTCATTATTAAAAAGACGTATTATAAAGAGTCGTATTAACTATAGCGGTAGTTTTATAGGTGGTTTTAATAGACTATTAACAAGTATGACACCGTTTAGTAAATTAGATATTACATCTAGTTCTATACAAAGTGGAAATGTTGACTTTCAATGTACGTATAAAAACGTATATACATTTCACGAGAAATTATCGAGAGCTTCTAACATAGGCGGCAAGATTATATTAGATATAGCTAATAAACGATATAAATATGTCAATTATGTTGGTAAAGATAGAACGGAAGAACAAAGTATAAATACTCGTTATGAATTTAGCGAAGATAAATCGAACTTAAACGCTTCCGAATATACATATACCCGTAAAAATATGGTTAATGATGTTCTAGTTGGAGGAGCTGGCGAAGACGAAGCTAGAATACTTAGAGAAGTTAAGACTATTGATAGTAATACTCACGACTTTGATAAGCGAGAAATATTCGTTGACGCTAAAAGTGAAAGCAACACAGATTTAACACCAGCTCAATATAACGCTATATTAGACGATATAGGTAAAGAAGCTCTAACAGATCCAACCGAAACTTTTGAGGCAACAGTACACTCAATGCACTATAGGCAATATTGGGACTTGGGAGATATTGTTAATATCAAAAAAGAAAGTTGGAGTATGGTACAAAAACAAAGAATTACCGAAGTAGAAGAAGTAATCGAAAAAGGAAAACACGAAGTAATACCTACTTACGGTACACCAGTAGCAGAAACTTTTAATAATGAATAAAGGAGGAAAATATGGAAAAGTTTAATTTCTTTAACGATATTGACGGAGATAGAGTCTATTTCGCCGAAGATTTTGCTAGACATTTAGCTAAATACTTTACTAATGGTATTTTTAACAACGAATTAAGGGTTGTAGCTAATAACGATATGTCAGTAACTATTGAAGCTGGAGACGCTAATATCGAAGGTTATCGTTATACTAATACTGCTGAATTGCAAAAAACTATCGATAACGCTGACGGTATGCTAAACCGTATAGATAATGTTGTACTTAGATTAGATTTAACTAATAGGTTAATATCAGCTCAAATAATCAAAGGAACATTTGCGGAAAACCCTACCGCTCCAGCGTTAGTAAGAAGTTCTACTGTGTATGACTTAAAACTAGCTGAGGTATCTATTGCAGCTGGTGTAACGTCTATTACTCAGTCAATGATAAGAGACACTAGGCTTGAAGAAAGCGTCTGCGGTGTTGTTGCTTCTACTGTAAAAACACTAGATACAGAAGCAATATACGATCAATTATATGCTAGATTTGAGGAGTATATAGCAACAGAACAAACAGAGTTTACGAATTGGTTTAATAGAATTAAGGGGCAATTAGACTCTGACGCAGCCGGACATCTAGCTCAAAATATAAATCAAATAGTAGATAGTGGTCTAAAAAGTTACACTACTACACTAGAAGTAGTAAATTGGGCGTTAAATAACGAGACTAATTTATATGAATATGATATAATTGATAGTGATATTACATCTAACACCTTAGTTAATGTTAATTTAGATCTTAATAATCAGACTAAATTAAATGACGGTATGGTTAACTCATATAACGGAGGTTTTAAAATTGCTACTAGCGATTTACCTTTAGACGATATAGGTGTAACAGTAACTTATCAAGTATCTAATTTAGAATTGGAGGTAAGTTAATATGTTAGGTGTAATAAATGTTCGAGATAAGAAAACGAACAATTTAAGTAAAGTATATGGCGTTAGACGTTCTCTAAGGTCTAAATCGTCAGCTTGGGAGAGAATAAAAGACTCTGTAGGTTTAGTAGCTAACGCTCAAGTAAGAACTATTAGCTCAGCTGTAAGAAATGACTTCGATAGTATATACCCATGGAGCGATATAATTACAGTAGATTATAATAATTCTACTAAGCAAATTACTGCGTATTATGGAGACGCTAATTTTACGTTTACTGGTGGTAGTAACATACAAGTAATGACTAAAATACCAGAATTTTATTATAAGCGCTATGTATCAGACGGCTACGAATATATTTTAATTTCTAAAGATAATCTCGACGGCTTTGTTAAGAGCGATGAGTTTATGATCGGACGTTATACTATGTCTGGATCTGCTTCTGGAGTATATAGCCGTAGCGGACAAGCTCCATTTACTAATAAGACTATAGCAGAATTTAGAGGCTATGCTAGAAACTTAGGTAATGGTTGGAGTCAATTAGACTGGCATTATTTCTTAATACAACTACTTTATTTAGTAGAATATGCAGATTATAATATACAGTCTAAAATAGGTCCTGGTTGGACTAATTCGGGCAATACAGCTGCTAAAAATAGTGGTGGTTGTAATGCTTTAGGTATGAAGTCTGGTAGCGAAACTGGTACAGATAAAGGATCTGTTGTTTATAGAGGTATGGAAGATTTGTGGGGTAATGTATGGCAATTCTTTGACGGTATCAATATAAATAATTATCAAGCTTATATCAATTATAACCCTAGTACTTATGCGTCAGATGTGTTCGACGGAGATTATCAAAAACTAGGCTATGTAAATAGTTCTACAAGTGGTAGTTATATTACAGCTTTAGGTTATGATCCAAAACACCCTTTAGTAGGTCTTCCTACTGATGTAAACGGTAGTAGTTCTACTTATATGACTGATTATTACTGGACTGCTAGTGATAAGAGAATAGCTCTTGTCGGCGGTTGGTGGACTCATGGTACCTGTTGTGGCTTGTGGTGTTTGTATTGTAACTATGCGTCTTCGAGTTACGGTGCGGGCATCGGAGCTCGACTTCTTAAAACCAGTTAGCGGGGGTTTGGG
>ULUB01022188.1_pt1 | contig 17232 bp, 13 predicted proteins | sample 1958111 | NCBI WGS metagenome assembly ULUB01 (sample SAMEA4835749, study PRJEB28245) | human gut metagenome | biome: gut microbiome; material: fecal sample | place: Denmark | collected 2008
CCCGATATTCCCAAAACGGCATTGCAGCCGTCTCCGTTTTCTTTAAACCAGTCACGAATCCATTGAATACATTCATTTGCCGCCTTTTCGGCATTGAAGCTGTATGACATAAGCCTTTACCTCCGATGTATAGTGTAATAATTGCGCATTGTTTTCATTTGACGCGTCGACTGCGTTAAAACAGTGCAATAAATTGATTATAATATCCACCTGCGGATATTATAACTCATACCTTTACAAATTGCAATAAAAGCCAACGTCCGAAACTAAAATTGTTTCGGACGTTTTACATCAAAATTACTTCTTCTTTTTCTTCTTAACCGCTATGCACACTACCACTGTTACAACTGCAATCGCTGCGGCGATTATCGCCGCTGTAACATAAATATTTGCGCCGGATTCATTGCCCAAATCAAGCTCTGTCATGGCTATGATATTTTTAAGAGAGTTTTCAGCATTGGTCAAAGAAACGATATCGTTTCCCGATACCTCCATAGACAAAACGTCGTCAGAATAGGTTTTTGCCTTATTTAACAGCGATGCTGTCGTCTTTGAATTCTCTTCCTTGGCAAGTCGATCTATTTCCTTAGCTAAATCCGATATGCTGTCCTTATACTCCTCGGCGGTTCTTGCACGTCGGATTATTATGTAGTTGAGATTAATTGTGGTATTCTCAGCTGGCAGCGGTCGGCGCAGGCTTATTGTCAGGAAGCCGTCTAAATCTGCCCAGACTGTGCCGCAGACCTCAACGTGCGAGCCGTTAGGAACGATAACGTTTTCCTCTATTATGCTCGACGCCATTGTCTGAGCCTTCTTGGAGCTTCTCATCTGAGCGTCTGACACATAGTTTGCGTATACATTTACATTGCTCGAGTTGTTCCACTCGTTACCGAGTCCGATAAATACATCGTACTGCTCATGAGGCTCGAGCTCGAACTTATAGTCGATAAATACCTCTCCGACTTCATTTAGCACTCTGTCCGAGCCGTCCTGACCGCAGGCAAAGCGGAAGGTGGCGTTCATATCTAAAGTGTCCTCTGTGCCTCTTCCTGTGTCGGGACGTGTCCACTCGGTGAATACTCCCTTTGAGTCGCCGTTGTAGCTGTAATTAGTTCCGTCGGGATCTAAGTAGTCAACCAGTCCCCACAGCTTGCCTGTCTTGGGGTCTGCACCGAATATCATATCGCTTACTGAGTTATTTTCGCCCAAACGTCCTCCCTTCGGACGTGTTGTGGGGTCGTGGTCACCGCTGTCAACCAAATAAACGGTAACGTCTCTTAAGATATCGCTCTTAGTTATAGTGAAGTCATCAAGATAGGTTTCAAATCCGCTCTTTGCGTTGACCTTTAAAACAAAGCTGATCTCAGAATTGTCCTCCGGGACGTTTACAAGATAAGTGACCTTCGAGTATTCCTCAGTCGGCACTAAGGTGACGTGCGTGCCTTCCTTTTTGTCAACAGCCGCATACAGCTCTATACTGCTGAATCCACCGATTTTATCCGAATTGTAGCCCTTATTTTTCATAACAAAGCTGAGCTCATAAACTCCGCTCTTGTCAATTTTAACGCTGTTTTCAACACTTGCGTTTCCGATGACCTTAAGATAACACTTGTTCCGGAATCTATCAAAATATGACGATTCAACGCCGGACTTCCCACCGGCTTTTATCTTCCAGCCGTCTGTATTGCCGGTTCCGAAGCTGTTGTTTGCAATCAGCGGGTCACGGTTTTCCGCTCCCGATTCAGTGCGTTCAAACTCAACCGCAAGCTCAACGTCAGAGCTTACCTTGTCGGCGGTGTATCGATATTCGCCGTCGTTTCCTTTAGTGAGCGACACTTCATTGCCGTTTAACATCGCTCTTTTTACACCTTGCTCGGCATAAACAGTAAATGTAACGCTTCCGCCGTCCGAAACGGTATTTTTGTCAGCGGAAACAATTCCGCCCTGACTGTACTTGAATGTCGCCTTGTGAGAGTTATCGGAGTTTGACTTATTAACCTGTGCCGGCATAATTATGAATTTTGAAAGGTTGGGCATAGAGTTTGTTATCGGTATATCACCGGGCTTATCCATATAATAGCCCTGCTCCGAACCGCCTATCATGCTCTTTTTCAGACCGACCCTTTCGGCGTCATTGTTGTCAAGACCCTTTATAACCGACCAGCTGTCGTCGTTAAAGAGCTTGATTTTGTTTTCGCCCTTTTCGAGATCGATATAAACTGTCTTCTCCTTAAATGTGTCCTTTGAAAGTGAGTTTATAAAGAAGTACCTTTTCGCCTCGCCGCCGTTCACCTGAACGCATAGGTATTTATCAATTATCTTGGTGTTATAGCCGTGAGTGCCGAAAATTTCGTCGTTTGAATGGAATATTCTTAAAGCATACGTTCCTGCTTCATCTGCATTGTAGGTAAACTCAAGATACTTGTTTACATCCGAGGACGCATTTACATCACCCGAAAGGCTTCTGCCGACAACATACTCAATGCCCGAAGGCACTGAGCTTACAGCTGTCTTATCTGCGCTCCTGAACTCCTTATAAAGCTCAGGCTCACCATTGTCATCCGCTCTTACCTTCCAGACGTAATATGACACCTCCTCAGTGTCAGCTCCGCTCGGTACAGCGTCCACAGCGCTTATTTCCGTTTCATATTCCTCGCTCTGAGCAAACGAGCTTATTCTTACACTGTCGAGCAAAATACTGCTTTGTGCGTCGATATCAATAATGTTCATGCCCTTTTGCAGATAAACAGATGTTGACGCTTCACTCCAAGCCGAGGACGCCCCGAGGGCAAGCTCAAACTCAACGCCGTCCAAAGCTCTTACCGTATTTCCGACATATATTCTCGCCTTAGTGTCGGCACTGCCGATATATCTAAGCTCGGTGCTGTAAAGTCCGCTTTCGGGAACATTTACGGCTAAGCGGATTCCTCCGCCGTCCTTAACAGCGTTTTTCTCAAGACCGCTAATATATCCTCGTCCCGAATACCCTTCTGTTTTAGTTTCCGTTGCAACCGCTGTCTTTTTAACTGAGGCAAGCTGATTAAACTCAGAGTCCTCAGCCTCGAGCAGTATATCAAATGCCGCTTCGCCCTCGCCGTATGCTCCGCTGTAGGTTATGAACAAAACGTCAAGCAAAATGTTGTGGTCAAGCTCGTCGGATAAGCCCTTTATAGTTATTGTATGCTCCCCTGCCTTTAAATCGCAGTGCATAGAATATATATCCGACCAGTCACGAAGCATGGTATTTTCTAAGACTATAGTTTCAGAGCTGTCGTCAATGCTGAGCTCAGCTAAAACGTTCTTGGGGCCGTGTTTGTCCTCGTTTCCTCTGTCAGTGCCTGTACCGTTGCCGTAGACAAGCTCTAATTTATAGTTGCCGTCAGCCGGTATATTGACATTAAAGCGCACGCCCGATTTTTTGTTTACGCCCGAAACGTAAGTTCTGCCCGAAGCATAGTATCCACCGCTTCCGCCGACATATGACTGACCCAAAAGCTCTGCGCTTTCAGCCTCGTATATGCCGACACTGCTTGAAGAAAACGCTGCGACATCGGCGTCGTCCGAAGCAGGAGTTACCGTTAGGCTGTAGCCTGACGAAGCTATCATATCGTCCATGTCGATAACTAAATGACCGCCGTCAAGCTCGAATACGCCCTCCACGAGGGTTTCGGGCTTACAAGCACCCAAAAAGCCCTTAAAATGAGCCGCCTTTAGCGTAACGTTGACCTTTTTAACCTTTTCAAAGCCCTTAGCCTTTGCCAAGTTCCTCAAAACAATTGCGCTTGCACCGTCAACACCGCCGAACAAAACACTTGCCGTCGCCTTTTCACTGTCAATAGCAGCAACAGCGTTCAGACCGACTGCCGTTGTGTTTTCCGATGTCGTCTTTAAAAGCTTGCCTGTCATATCGGCATACCACTTATAGAACCACCATGCGGAGTTCGGCTCGTTTGCGTCGGCAGCAAGGTCGTTTAAGTTATTTGCCTGGTGCCAGAAGGGAAGGCAGGCATATGTTTTGTTGTGCTCAAGCATGGAAATGTAGCGAATAAGTATTCCGGGGACGCCGCACGCCTCCATGGTTGCATATTCGTTAATTACTATTGTGTTTTCAGGCATATTAAGCTCTTTTGCCATCTGACGGTATTCTGCAACCTCACCGGGGTAGCGCTCAAACGCTCCCTCTCCGTCGTCAAGCTGATGCCATGTCTGAACATCCGGCCAGCAGTTATTCTCGGCGCAGAACTCCAAAAACTCCTTCATTCCGCCCGGACGCCAGTGACCGTATGTCGCATCGTTGGGTCCGCCGACGGTTGCTTTGGGGTCGGCTTCCTTTATAGCGTCATAATAAAGCTTCCAAGACTTATAAAACGACTGATAATTATCGGACATCCCGGTTTCGGCGTCAACCTGCGGCGAGCCTTCGTTTATCGGCAGGTAAACAATTGCCTTGTCAATATCTATCTTTCCAAGCTCGTCCTTCGGATTTTTTGGAGTGCCGTGCTTATCGTTCCACTCCTGCTTCCACTTGACGACCGCAGGGGCTATTATCTCCTTTAAGTCCTTTGCGTATTGAACGTTTGTGACCTGAGGTCCGAAAATTGCATAGTAGTTGCTGCAATACATCTGAACCATTTCGCCGCCCGACTTGAAAAAGCTCTCGGCGACATCCAAAGCATCGCCGTAAGGGTGTTCTGTGCCCAGAGCACCCTTAGACGCTAAAACCTTTGGCTTAAGCGGCACTATAAGGCTGTTTTCGGGAACCCCCTCGCTGCTTATTCCGTATAAAAAGCCGGAGGCGCCGTGCATTATGTCGCCTTCGTCTTCAAGCATATCGACAACCAGTCTCGGCGTTGCAGCGCTTATCTTGCTCTTTTTCAGGCCCTGTGCGCTTACAGGCAAGGCTGCAAGTGAAACATTGACCGCAGCAGCCGCCGCAATCACAATTGACGTAAGCTTTTTTAAAAACCTACTTTTCATTGATATAACCATTCCTTCCTTCGCATTTCAAGAATAATAATTCTGCCTTTTCAAACAGACTCGGCCGTTAAAAAAGGCATAACCATAGGTTTAAAGAAGTCAATGACCTATAGTCTTGATTGTACATATGCAAATTACCAACTATATTAATATTTTATCATTGAAAAATCTCAATTTCAATGATATATTAAATACAAAAGCTATACTAAAATAAATATATTTTCAGCTGTAAATCAATAGCCATCAAATCGATTGCAATATTTATCAATTGACGTCATTTAATTTCAATTTGATTTTTTTAAACATACAGCTTTCATTACATCGGCATTTATATGTTATAAGTTAGGAGAGATTTTATGTCAAAGTGGGATAAAGAATATATCAGTCTGCTCAAAGAGATAAAGGAAAACGGCGTTGAGGTTGAAAACAGAACCGGTGTCAACTCGGTAAAGGTCCCTGCATGGCACTTTAGCCTGAACGTCGGCGAGGAATTTCCTGTTCTTACTACAAAGCAGCTGTTTATCCGACAGGCGGTTTTGGAGATGCTTTGGATATATCAGGCGCAGTCAAACGACGTCAGGTGGCTCAAGGAGAGAAACGTTCACATTTGGGACGAATGGGAAATAGATGAACACGGCTTCTGGAGTGCTTCGCAGATGCTCCCCGATGAAAACGGCAGGCTAATAAAATCCGAAATTCACCGTGAGTTCGGCGTTGAATGGGCGCACACCATCGGCACGGCGTACGGCTATATAGTTAAAAAATTCGGACTTATCGACGAACTGATTCAAAAGCTTAAGAATAACCCCGAGGACAGGCGTATGGTTATGTCGCTCTGGCAGAATGACTATCTTAAAACTGCGGTTTTGCCGTCCTGCGTGTGGTCGAGCGAGTGGGACGTTACAAACGGTTGCCTAAACGCCTGGGTTCATCAAAGAAGCTGTGACGTTCCTTTGGGTCTGCCGTTTAACGTCACCCAGTATGCAGCCCTGATGTGTATGCTGGCTCAGGTGACAGGCTTAAAAGCAGGAACACTCAACTGGTCGATTAAAGACGCTCACATATATGTAAACCAGTTTGACGGAGTAAACGAACAGATAAGAAGGTTCGATGAGCAAGGCGACCTGCCTGCTCCCAAGCTTTGGCTCAATCCGAGCGTTAAAAGCTTTTATGACTTCGACAACTCCGCCGAGCTTAAGGACGTAAAGCTCATAGACTATCAGCATATGGGGAAAATCTCATTCCCGATTGCTCAGTAAAAAGAAAGGTGCGGTTTTTATAATGATAAAGCTTATAGCGGCAGTAGGAAAAAACGGCGAGCTGGGTAAAGACAACGGCTTGATGTGGAGCTTGCCCGGAGATATGAAATTCTTCAGAAGCACAACCTCCGGAAGCACTGTTATCATGGGAAGAAAGACCTATGAATCAATAGGAAGACCTCTCCCCAAAAGGCGCAACATCGTCATATCAAGAAACCCCGAGCTTAAAATAGACGGCGCCGAGGTCGTTTATTCGCTCGGCGATGCAATAAAGCTGTGCGAGGGCGACGCATATATCATCGGCGGAGCGTCGGTATACAAAGAATCGCTTCCGTTTGCCGATGAGATAATCCTGACAGAAATTGACGAGGGCTATGACGGTGCAGACGTGTTCTTCCCCGACTTTGATAAAAGTCTTTATAAAAAAGAAACTCTGGCGCAGGGCTGCGACGGCGAAACCTCGTATACTCATGTCAAATATTCAAGAATACACAATGCGCAGGTTGATATCCTGCCCTACACCAAGGACAGAATCGGCGATGTGGCAGCATTTGAAAAGGAGCTGCGCAGTCAGGAAAACTTTTACTTTTGGGATATAGACGACAGCTATATAAGCGCAGTCGAAAAAAGCTTTGATGACCCAAGATTCAACAACAGCGTATCTCTTTTGGCATACAAGGACGGCGTGGTCGTCGGAAGAATAGACGCCTCGCTTATAACTACCAGGTTTGACGGAACCATCAGCGCATACCTTGATTGGATATGCGTTTTGAAAAGCTGCCGCCACGAGGGCGTTGCTCAGCTGCTGCTTGCAGGCTTGAGGTCTGCGCTCAAAGAAATGGGCGTCGCAACGCTTATTGCACTTATGGCAAATAACGATGAAGCGCAAAAGTTTTACAGAAGCATTGACAACGCCAAGATAGGCGACGAGGGAATAAGAATAGAAATATAAAGCCCTAAATAATAATCTTCGTTTCCCTGCATAAACTAAATAATATCATAATGCTCCGCCGACATGACATTCATAAAGCCACTTGTCGGCGGAGCGTTTTTAAGCTTGTTTTATGCGAGGGATAAATATATGAAAATACTGTTTTTTGACACCAAGCCCTATGACAAGGAAGCCTTTGAATCTGCGCTTTCGGAGTATAAAGACATCACAATCGACTTCTTGGAGACAGATATATCCTGTCATACCGTTCGCCTTGCCAAAGGCTACGACGCCGTGTGCTTATTCGTTGCTTCATCTGTTACCGAAAGCGTTTTGCACTGCCTTTATGAATCCGGGATCAAACTTATTCTTATGCGCTGTGCAGGCGTGAACAATGTGGATTTAAAAGCCGCTCACAGGCTCGGCATAACCGTTTTAAGGGTTCCTGCCTATTCACCGGAGGCAATCGCCGAGCACGCTATGGCTCTTGCCTTTGCAGCCAACCGCAAAATCCACAAGGCATATATAAGAACAAGGGAGAACAATTTCAGTCTGACCGGGCTTACAGGCGTCAACTTCCACGGCAAAACCGCAGGAATTATCGGAACGGGACGAATAGGAGCGGCTATGGCTAAAATATGTCTGGGGCTCGGAATGTCAGTTTTGGGATACGATAAATACCCCAATAAATCATTGGATTTTATAAAATACTGCCCCTTGGACGAGCTGTATTCTGAAAGCGATCTGATTTCTTTACACTGTCCGCTCACCGAGGAAACGTATCACATGATAAACCTTAGCGCCATAGAAAAAATGAAGCCGGGGGTAATACTTGTCAACACCTCAAGAGGCGCTCTGATAAGCACGGAGGATTTAATAAAAGGAATAAGGACGCTGAAATTTTCGGGAGTAGGCTTGGACGTTTACGAAGAGGAGCAGCCAAACGTCTTTGAAAACCGTGAGGATGATATTCTTGAATCATCTGTTACCGCAAGGCTTTTATCCTTTCCGAATGTCATAGTGACCTCTCATCAGGGCTTTTTAACTAAGGAAGCTCTTGAAGCAATAACTGTTACCACTCTTGATAATGCGCAAAGCTTTATAAACGGAAAAATCATCAAGGATAACATGGTCTGATAATACTGATTCCCATACAAAACCGCAGGGATTTTGTATGGGAATATTCATAAGCTGATATTGACGGCTTCTCTATCTTCCTCTGTTTCTGAACACCGCTCCGATAAAAACTCCGAGAAGTGAGAACAAGAGTATCACAAAGACGTATATCCAAGCGGTTGAGTTATAAAAGATATAAACGCACGGTATGAAAGCAATCGCCGACACTATGCTCATCAGCCAGTCTCCCCCGTGCTTTCTTCCGAACGTAAAGCCGACTGCAAGGGCAACGCAAAGGTCTACAATCGGAACAAAATTATAAATTGCCCTCAATTTGAAAACCAACATCACTGTCGGCAGTCCGAAAAATACGATTATCTCAAAAATCAGATATCCCAAGGTGTTTTCAAAACGGTCCTTCACTTTTTCAAGTCCTTTCAAGCTTACTTTTTCAATGAATTTACCATGTCCTCATCGGGAGTGACATAAAGCGTTTTCTGGTTTGTAAATATAACCATGCCCGGCTTTGCCCCCGACGGCTTTTTAACGAACCTGACAAGCGTATAGTCGACAGGCACAAGAGACGAGCTTCTTGCAGATGAATTAAACGCCGCAATATGTGCCGCCTGCTCTATAGTCTCAAACGGAACCTCGCCGCCCATTGCGCTTATTATGACGTGCGAGCCGGTAAAGCCCTGAACGTGAAGCCAGATGTCCGTCTTTTCGGCTGTTTTGAGAGTCAGCTCATCGTTCTGACGGTTGTTTCTTCCGACAAGGATTTTATAGCCGTCCGACGACATATACTCAATCGGCGGAAGCGCCTTTGGCTGCTTTACCTTTGACCTCGACGGCTTGACATATCCCCCTGCGGCAAGCTCTGAGCGTATAGAATAAAGCTCACTTTCGGTTGACGCACGGCTGAGTGAATCAAAAACAGAGTCGATATAAAGCTGTTCCTCCTCACCCGAGGCTATAAGCTCCTTGAGCTTTTTCTCGGCGGTGTCTGCCTTTCTGTATTCAAGATAATACTTTTGCGCATTTTGAGAGGGAGTCAGCCTTGCGTCAAGCTCTATTTCAACTTTTGGGCAGCTTTCTTCGTAATAATTTTCAAGCTGCGCTGAGGTCATTCCCTTTTCAAGGCGATATAAGTTAGACATAATGAGATCGCCCTTGAGCCTAAGCTCGTCGCGGTTTTTGCACTCCTCCAGCTCGATTTTCTGAGCGGAGACACGTCTGGCTATTCTCTCGCTCAAGCTAACCAACAGCTTGAATAAATCATCGGCACGCTGCCTTGTCTGGGCTATAACGTCTCTTTCGGAGTAGAAGTAGTCCAAAAGCTCAGATGGGCTTTCAAATTCTTTAACAGTCATCAATGCGCCGTATTGGTGGATATCGGCAAAGCAGAAGTCCTTCATCAAGCCGTTTTTGTCCTTTAAAAGAACGTATTTATTTTTACACTCTGATATCTCCTTGGCACAGTTTGACAGATAAAACGCCAGCCTGTCGCACTCGTCCGAGCTAAAATCCTGCGGCGGCTTTTCATTGCCGTGCAAAGAAAAATACACCGCTTCCCTTGCAAATACAGGCGATATGCCCTCTATCAGGCGCACAAGCGCCTTGGATGCATCCTGCTGTTTGGAGCTTTTAAACTCGTCAATGAGTGTGTACTTATCAAAGTCAAACAAGCTCATGCGTTCGTCTCTCGGCGGAAGACTGTATTTTATCCCGGGCAGAACAAGCCTTACGCTCGACATATCCTCGCTGACTCTTTTAATAGAGTCGATAACTCTTGAATCCTTGCCTATGAGTATGACGTTTGAGCACCTGCCCATTATCTCGGAGGCAAGGGTTAATATGACCCTATCACCAAGCTCGTCTGTCGCTTCAAAGTCAAAATATAAAATTCTCTCAAAGCCGTCCTGACGAATATCTATAAGCTTTCCGCTCGAAAGATGCTTTCTTAAAAGCATACAAAACATCGGCGGAACCTTTGGATTTTCAAGCTCCTTTTGCGTCAGATGCACCCTTGCAGTTCCTGCGGAGGCGGAGAAGAAAAGCTTTTTTGTGCCGCTTGATACCGTTCTTAATGATATCACTAAATTATCTCTTGACGGCTGATGAATCTTATCAACCCTTGCGCCTGTCAAGCACCCTGCCAGTTCCTTTCTGACAAGACTTAAAAACACTCCGTCAAGTGCCATAAAACATTATCCTTTCTACAAAACGGTTGACGCCGCAAATCCTGACCTTGCAAGCTCGAAGCTAACATCGGAGAATTTTTCCTCCAAAAGCTTCTTTAAATAAGGCATTGCAATAGCCTCAGTTTCATGATGACCTGCATCTATAAGGGTTAAACCAAGCCTTTGAGCGTCTAAGAATTCATGGTGCTTGACCTCGGCGGTTATAAAAGCGTCAAGACCCATCTTATGCGCCTGATAAAGCCAGTCAGAGCCTGCGCCTGAAACCATACCGACCCTGCGGATTTTTCTTTTTCCTGCAACGTATTTTATCGCAACGCAGTTAAACCTTTCCTTGCAGAGCCTTGCCAGCTCGTAAGGCGTTAATTCCTCCTCACATTCAGCTGTTGCCCCATAGCCGACTGCTCTGCCTGTTACAGTGTCACGGCGGTTTACATCTATAAGCTGATGTGAATTTTTCAGTCCCAGCGTGTCAACCATCATATCGCTTATGCTGTATTCTGCGCTGTCTAAATTGGTGTGAGCTGAAATGCAGGCTATATCATACTTTAAAAGTCTTGCCGCAGGAAGCGAATCGTCTAAAGACATAAGCCCGTGAAAAATCACCGGGTGATGAGTTATAATCAGCTCACAGCCGCTGTCATGCGCTTGGTCTATAGCGTCGACTGTCGCATCCAAAGACAAAAGTACTTTTGTAACTCCCGCTTCTCCCCTGCCGACTAACAGCCCGGAATTATCCCAGCTGTCCTGAATTCGAAAAGGAGCTATTTCGTCTATAAAATTATATATATCCTTTACTGTTGTCATATCTGTAACCGTACCCTAACCTTATATTTTGTCAGCCGACGCATAACGCTGCTGTCAAAATGAATTTATCGTCAAAAAAATCAATCGGAGCATCCGGCTTTTATAAGCTCGCTCAGGCAATCAGCGACCTTTATGAGCGCCCTTGCCTCGTTTTCAAGCCTTTCATCACCGCTTTTTTGCATTCCCTTTGCCGCTGCGTAAAGCTTATTCATCTGACCGACGATATACTCCCTGGCTGTGGCGTCGCTCAGGTCAAGCTCGCCTACTATGCACTTTATGATGTCGGCATTCCCGGGCTTTCCTATATACTCGGCGTTTATGACGATATATGTAAACCGCTTGTCTGCAACTGCTTTTTCGGACTTTATTCTGAATCCGTTTTTATAAAGGAAGCTCATAAGCTCAGAAACCTTTGTATTCGGCTGCAAAACAAGATTCACACCGTTTTTAACCCAGTCGGCACGGCTTATAATATCCTCGATAAGCTCTCCGCCCATGCCGGCGATTATAACGTCGGAAACGCCGCTCGGAGGAACATTTTCAAGACCGTCGGACTTGATTATCCGAATGCTTTGAGAAAGTCCTTCCCTTTCAACGCTTTTTTGTGCGCTTAAAAGAGGTCCCTGCGCTATGTCGCAGGCGTATGCCTTTTTAACTATACCCGACTTCACCAAATAAACGGGCAAATACGCATGGTCGGTCCCGACGTCGACGGCTATTCCGTCTCCTATAACAAATTCCGCACAAGTAAGAAGGCGCTTATTGAGCATTAAAATGTTTCCTTTCCCGAGTCGAACGAATACTCCGTTCAAACTGATTATTTTCCGAATTACCTGCATATCAATAGCGACGGGCAGCTTTACTGTCAAAAGCTGCCCTAAACAATACTAATTACCGCAAAGCGATTTCAATAATCCGCCGCAAAGCCGCCAAGCGATGGGGGTTGCGGTGAATTTTTCGGACACACTGTAAACAATAATCAGTATACATTACTCGCCGAAGTATTCACGAAGCTTTTTAACAAGCTCATCTGGGTCTGCGCCGTGAACCTCGCACGCCTCAGCTATTGTTTCACCTCTTGCAGAGGGGCAGCCCAAGCAGTGCATACCCATTTCCAAGAACAGCGGAGCGCAGCCGGCGTCCATATCTAAAACTTCACCGATAATTGAATCTCTTGTTATTAACATTTTTATAACTCCTTTTAATATTCTCAACGATATTATTTCCCTTAAATTATATAATATTTTAATGACTTTTGCAACACAAAATCCTTAAAAAGCATTCTATTTAACGATATGAATTACATATTCAAGAGTCTTAGACTTTCCGACGGTTCGAGGGTCTCCTGTCAGAACGTCAGGCTCTTTTTTGCCGTACTCATATGTCACCTTTATTCGCACGTCCCCTGTTTTCGTGTGTGCGGACAACGTGCAGGTCTGAGCAACCGTTCCGCTCAGCTCTGCAAGAGACGAGCCTTCTATAAACTCCCACGACCATGTGTCATATTGAGTATCAAACTCCTTAGGAGCTGTAATCTTTATCGATTTTCCGACAGAAATAGTGAACTCATCATTTGGCTTATTGGCAACAGTACTGCTCTTGCCCAAAGGAACTGCCATAAGCACCTCCATTTCATAAGGCGCGCAGTCAAACTGTGCGCAGGCGTGAACAACAGCGGCTACATTTTGTTCCCAATAAACAACCCTTACGTTCAGTCGCTTCATTTCGCCGTTCATCTCACGAATGGGTATTACATATCCGTTATCATGGAGCATACAAAACATAGTTTTCCACGACTTATTGGGTATTGAGCTTTGCTTTTGATAGTCTAACCTTTGAGCATAGTTGCTTTCTACTATAAAATATGACTCAGTGAACACATCGCCCGTTTCCAAAGACGCCGATATCGGGAAGTAAAACTTCAGCTGCTGAATTCCGCTGCCGTTATCAATTATAAACTGCTGCTCATTATCATCTAAATCCAAAACATACTTGGCGTTAAAGCTCTTCTTTTTCCCGTCAGACATAATTATCGCTTCGCCCGGCTTGACATTGAACACGCCGTCGGTTGTTTCATAGCTTCCGTCAGGCATTTTATACAATCCGGCAGTTACAGATTTGCCGACCAGCGATAAGCTTTCGGACGCCTTGCCGTATCTTTGACCGCCGTCAAATTCTACGAGATTTGAATTATACCATATTCCGCCCTTGGTCTTGCTGCTGCCGATAGTGCCGTAGATTGCAATGTCCCCCTTATCGCCGCAGAAAGCGCCTTCTGTTTTATTGCCCCTAAGCTCATACGGCCCGTTGTAATCAAGTACAAAGTCAAAAAATTTGTCCTTGCCGAAATCTGAATAGCAGGGCTTTCCGACAATCTTAAAGTCATACTCTGAGCACAGCATCTCTACATACGCCTTTACGACCTCGTATGTATTGCCGCTGCCCTCAAAGCCCATCATCGTTACATCTGAGTAGCTCTTTTCGGCAAATTTCAACTCAGACTTTGCATAATAGGCAAAATCGTGCATCAAAGCTCCCGACGGAATTTCTACGTCGCTTGAAATGCCTTCGCTGACCAAAACCTTTTCAGCTTTCGGCTTTTCTTCGGGCTTTTCTTCAAGCTTTGTCTCCTGCTTTACGTCGCTGTCATCCGCTTTGCTGTCAGTCGCTGTTTGATGGCTGTCGGATTCGGATTCAAAGGTAAAAATACTCTTTGCCTTTTCAATGTCTGTATTCAGCGTGAGCTTAGATGAATAGTCTATAATAATTATATTCGCCGCCGTATGCCACATCACGACAGCCGCCATTTTGGTATCATAAAACGAATATGGGTCTACAGTATTTGCTTCACTGCTTCCCTCAAAGAAATATAAAACGCTCGGGTCTTCCGACTCTTTGCCGACATATTTAAGTCCGCACTCGCCGACTAAATGAACGTACCCCTGTATCACATCGCCTATCGACTCACTGTCACAGCTGACGCCATCGGGAAGCTCGACTATTATCTGTCTCTCACCTTGAGATTTATTGAGATATGATGTGTCTATCTTCCAATCTGAAAAATACATCAGTGGGTCGGGGAAGGTTTGCTTTTCGACGCTTGCATCGGTCAAGCTTTCGTTTTCCTGCGCCTGTGTGGGACTAAACCTGCTCACATAGCTTCTGGGTGTGCATTGGCAGAACAACGCCATACACAAAAGGACTGCTGTAAGTCGCTTTACAATTTTCATGGTCGCACCTCCGCAAATTAATGGCATATCACAAAAAGAGCCGCTACAAAAAGCAGCGGCTCTTTTCGTCACATAAACTCAAAGTAAAACACTATAAATCGGTCTGATTGCTTTTAAGCATTGACCCTATTAAAATGTCTGTCCTAAAAAATTATGCTTCTCTCTGCTTAGCGAAGCACTCGCTGCAGTATACAGGGCGATCGTCATGGGGCTTGAAAGGAACCTTAGCTTCCTTGCCGCAAGCAGCACAAGTAGCAGTGTAGAACTGCTTGCCCTCGTCCTTCTTCTTTCTTCTGCATTCCTTGCACATCTTAGGCTCGTTCTCAAAGCCCTTCTCTGCATAGAATTCCTGCTCGCCTGCTGTGAAAACGAATTCATTTCCGCAATTACGGCAAACTAATGTTTTGTCTTCGTACATATTTTTCCCTCGCTTAAAGTATTTTTGCCAAGCGGAATAATTGTGCAGCTTTGATTATTAATAAACAACACTTGCATTTTTACCTACATGGCTACATATATAAAAACCCTCTGGGCTTTTATCGTTATTTGCGGCGCAGCTTGCGCCTGACGCGCAAAAGAGCATTGTCGACGGCTTTTGTATCAAGCCCAAGCTCCTGCGCTATGCCCGAATAAGTATACCCCTGCATATAAAGCTCGAAAACGCTTTTTTCGGTTTTGCTCAAATTATTTGCAATTCCTGAAACGACTTCATCGATTTCCTCGCGGTTTAAAACTATACTTTCGGGCGATTGATTTTCGGGAAGTTTAACATCAGCAATATTCTCTTCACAGCTTATAATGCGATTCGTCTTTTTCAGAGCCGTAAGCATTCGGTTATTTATGCACACATAGGCATATGTTGAAAAGCTTGCGCCCTTTTGAGAATCATAGCTCTTAACTGCCTTCATAAGACCGATTATCCCTTCGGACATCAGGTCGTCGCAATCTGAGCTGTTGGTTAAATAAACATGAGCCAATCTACGAACGGTGCCCAAATACCTTGAAACAATCTCCGAATATGCCGCTTCATCGGAAGCTGCAAGCAATAAAAGCTCATTGTCAGACAGTGATTTGAATTGCTCCTGCGGCATAATGCGATCATTCCTTTCGCACACAGCTCAAATATAATAATTTCATACTCGAGCGCTTCGCTTCATGCTCAGTTTCAATCATATATTAGCATTATTAAACGTAGTTGTCAAGGCAAATATGATTTAATTGAAACATTTCGTCACAAATGACATAAAAATAAGCGTTTTTATACGTTTTGAATAACAGCGTATGATAAAATCAGCGTTCTTGTAAGTTAAGAATGTGCGTTCTTGCGGGTAATATATATGGTATATTGGGTTCGATATCTCCGCTAAATTTCAGCGGCACGACATATAATATGCCGTGCCGCATTGAAAACACTGTTTTTATTATTTGAAAATGTCTCTCCAGATAGCATCATAGAAGTTGCTGCTGTCTGAATTGTCCTGAGGCTTTTCCTCTTCTTCGGGCTCTTCCTCAGCAGGAGCTGAGCCGTATGCATCGAAATCGGATGCGATAACGATAATGTCGATAGTATCCGAGAGGTCTTCCTTGAAATCTGCACCGAAGATGAGGTTAACATCCTCAGCAGCAGCCTTGGTGATGGTATCGGTAAGCTCGGCAATGTCTCCGGCAACGATATCTTCAGACATAGTGATATTGATAAGAAGTCTCTTAGCACCCTTGATAGAGGTTTCAAGCAACGGGCTGGAAATAACCTGCTGAACGGCGTCTGCGACCTTATCCTTGCCCTCGCCGTGACCTATAGCCATGTGTGCAAATCCGGCGTCGCTCATAATGGTCTTAACGTCGGCAAAGTCAACGTTAATCTCACCGTGACGAAGAATAAGCTCGGTTACGCTTAAGACTGCTGTCTTCAATATATCATCAGCCAAAGCAAACGACTGACGCATGGTTAAATTCTCTCTGCCTGTTAAGAGCTTTTGGTTGGGAATGACGACCAAAGAATCGACATTTCTTATTAACGACTCTATTCCTCTTTCAGCCTGTGAAAGCTTTCTTCCACCCTCAAATGTAAACGGCTTTGTAACAACAGCGACAGTTAATATTCCCATATCCCTTGCTATTTCAGCAACAACGGGAGCTGCACCTGTTCCTGTTCCGCCGCCCATACCTGCGGTTATGAAAATCATATCTGCGCCCTTTAAAGCGTCTTGAATCTCATCCTTTGACTCTTGAGCTGCGCCCTCGCCGATTTCGGGCTTTCCGCCTGCGCCCAAGCCATGTGTAAGCTTTTGACCGATCTGAATTTTTGTAGTTGCCTTGGAGTTCTTTAGGGCCTGCGCATCTGTATTTACAGCTATGTATTCAACGTTCTGAATTCCGGTTGCAACAATGCAGTTTAAAGCGTTTCCTCCGCCTCCGCCAACTCCGACTACCTTAATCTTGGCGAGATCTATGCCTTCATTTTCCATTATAAAGCCCATTTTTTAATTCCTCCAATATCTATTCTCAAAATGCTTATAGGCATCTAAATACAGTATTATAGTACCATAAAACTTCACGCTTGGCAATAGTTTTGCGAGATAATTTATATATAATTTATGCCAAATTCGATCCGAACAAATCAAAAGCAAAAAACTGCTCGGTTTTTCTGTTTATAAGTCGTCCGCTGCGGCGGTGTATTACATATTCCTCTGTTTTCGGCTGTAATATCAGCC
>ULUB01006652.1_pt1 | contig 17223 bp, 18 predicted proteins | sample 1958111 | NCBI WGS metagenome assembly ULUB01 (sample SAMEA4835749, study PRJEB28245) | human gut metagenome | biome: gut microbiome; material: fecal sample | place: Denmark | collected 2008
AGGCGGAAATGGACGCTTCTACTTCTGTCAGGTCTGTGGATCCGCCACCACTGCCGCTGCCTACTCCATTCTTAGCAATCTTTTCAAGGTATTCTTGTACCCTTGTCATAGGAGCAGGCAACTCTCCGCTGTAATCACCGGAAATGGCTGCAAGATAAACTTCATCTTTCGTAATTGGTTTTGTTAAATCCGACATAATGTATCCCCCTTTATTTATGTTTCAATAATACCGCTTTTATAGAACACACCTCCGTTATCGGTTGTCTTTCCAGAAATGGTTGTGCTGTTGTCCGTATGTACCGTGCTGCAATGATCCGCTGTGGCTCTGGTTACATTGCAACCAGCCATAGAAATATTGCTGAAATCAAAAGAAGCTTCTTGTAGTGTGCTGTTTTCTAACGAACAAATCGTTCTTTCTGCCTGTAACATAGCAATCTGACAATTTTTTATTGTAACATTGGATAAATTTACATTTACAATATCATTCGGAAAGTTGACACCAAAAAATGATACAATGCTGCTCATAATAGCAACCGGGGAATCAATCACCGGATTGGTTCCATTGCCAAATGTATAAAAATAAATATGACTATCCATTATAATCAAGCCAGCTCCAACGCTTTCAACGGTTTCGCTGGCTGTAAATGTTTGCCCAGATGCCAGATGCACATTTGCAGATTTATAATTCCTAGATAGTTGTATCGCTCTATCCAAGGTTTTAACTGCTGTCTCAGCAGTTGCTCCGTCATTTTCATCGTTTCCATCACTGCTAACATATATATTAACATAAGATATGTTTTTTGGCATTTCTGCTTTTATCGTATCTATTTCTTCTTTGATAGCTGTCATTTCTTGATGTGTCCCTTCCTCAATCTGCTTCTTTAATGCATCCACTTCATCCCGAATCGCAGCCATAGCACTAATATATTCCTGATACTTTGTTTGCATTTCTTCCGGTGTAGGCAATGCAGATGCATCCCCATCAATAGAATCTTTGACAATTGCATCAATAATCTGAGACTTTGCAATAATGGCACCTGTATTATCTTTTGCAATCCATTGCAACGGTATTGTTGCTGCATATGCGGTAATTGTGTTCGTTAAAATAACCTGACTATTTACAATCTGCAAATCATATACCATCATATCCGGCATTTCCACACGTAAAAAATAATCTGTTGTACCTTTTACAGTCGGATGTTCAACAAACACGCAACGTGTCATACATTCTCCTTGCATCGCAAGAAATAATGTATCAACTGTAGCAAAATAAGATTCCTCATCTATTTTAATTTTCATTCTGCATCCTCCGATTCTGGATTCTTTTTATTCATAGTAATCGTACCATCATTGCAGATAATATCAATCGTTCCGTATGGAATTGCTGTTTGTCCATTGAATGTGCCAGTAAACCAACTATAAAAATCATTTTCCCCCATGCCAGGATGGGCAAGCACATTGAATTCAGAAATGGTGCCATCATAGTAAATAGTAGATAATGGATGCCATGCAAATACGCTGCTTTTAATAGATGTAATGGCATTTGTTATGCTGATAATTTTCAATTCATGCGGATCATCGTAAGTATACATATCATCAATACTCTTTATTTTACTGGAAAGCCTTATGGAATAGTGTCCTGTTACTTTTGTCACATTGTTTCCAGTTCCAATAATTGAAAATCTTGGTCTATACATATCAGCGTTTACCTTTATCCCAATCCATATTTCCTCTGTTCCAATTGGGATATATTTTTTATATGTGATCGTATTTCCCATTTCCGTCGGGGTTCCATCATAAGTAATCGTTTCTCCGTCCCACCAAACCAATGTGTACGGTATCGGAGCATTTACATTTAAGTCTTGCACTCTAAAATGAATATACTGCACATTTGCAGCCGGTGCAATTCGTATGAAAATATCCCAATCATATGTTATTTGTGTTGCTGCAACTGTACCACCGGCAGCATAGGACGGTGTCCGCATACCATACACGGATTCTGATACATTTCCAAGTGTAAGCGATAAGATTTCACCTTTTATCGCATCATATTCCTTTCGTGTAATCATCTGTATTGTGCTCACGCCAATGGTTGCATCATACACAGCCCCAATATCCCCTACATCAAAATGATCTCCAATTACTGCGTTTTTGTAAAAAATACTATTTTTCAAATCCAGAAAGTCAATCTGATAGGATACAACCGGATGGTTGATGTTCTTGAATTCTGCAATTGCACTTTCCAGACTATCTGTGCTATATGTACCGATATATGGCATTACAAACGGTGAAAAGGTATCTTTTATAGATAAAATATTGGTCTGTTCCTCACTGCTGCCAATCGAAAATCGCATTTTTTCTTTTGACGCTTCATAATTTTCAGAAACGGTAATCGCCTTTATATTCTCAGAATAAGCAATTCGGAATGCTGGATGTTCAGCAGATCCTACCGCCTTTTCCCTTCGTTTTTGTACTGAAAAATAAAAATTATTGCGATATAGTTCATATCCAGTAACAGAAATCAAACCATTTATGACAATATCACATACACTTGCATCTCCAAGCTTATTTTTGAAATTCACAGATTCCAATGGGAAATTATCTGTATCATCGGCACGATAACGAAAGGTATACAAAATTTTTCCTGCATTTTCAAAACCATATTCTTTAAGGTTTGTGGTATAAGCACTGTTCATTGTAGCAGACAGAACCTGAGCCGCATTTTTAGCACCGCTGTCTGTCCATGTAATGTTTCCAACTAAAAAGTTGAGATAATACCAAATATGATAGGCAACACAGGTGATCACAATTTCTCCATTCTCATTTTTGTTAATCTCTCTGGAAAGGATGATGAACAGCTGAGATTTTTCCTGGTTATCCCGTACCTGATATGGAACACGCAAAATGTTATAGCATTTCAGATGCTTCCATGCACCATATGGGTCAATCGGATGTTTCAGCGTACAGCTAAATTCACTATTGAATTCTTCCGTTACAATACATTCCGTTGGGTACAGCGGATACCCATTTTTCATCACAAGATTTCCATGCAATGGCATATAAAAATCATTCTGTGTTGCGGGTTGCTCAAATACTCCTATTTGATGATCCATCTTATCCCTCCCCTACAACAAAAATCTCGCACGCCGTTTTAACATTAGAAATGATATATTTTCATACTGAATGTTACATTTCACTGTTGGTGGAAAATGCAATAATGAAAATTCTCCATATGTCTCATGCGTTAAATCTGTTTTTTCGGATTCTGCAAATTCTATGATTTTCCCATCTGTCAATGTGCCATACGCCGTCAGCCTGCTCCATCTGGTATCAATACAATAAACCGTTCCAACAGACAGAACAGAATTGATATAGACCTTTTCTCTGCCATCAATGGAAATGCTGGTTGTACTTTCTGCTGTCGCTGGAGAAAAATAAATCAGCGGTGTTGCTGGAATATCACCAATTCGGTTTGTATCATATTCCGTAATAGTCGATGTTCCAGATGTATCATTGAGATACACTTTTATTTCTTTTTCCTTTATCAGTTCGGAATAGGCATAGCAATGATAAGTGAGCGGAACTTCAATGAATCGGTTTGACAGCTTTTCCGGCGTGACGCCGTCCATACACCATGCTGTAATATGCCGATCCGGATGGTCAGAAATCATAAGCTTTCCGTGTCCGGTAAATCGCTTTAATACCTCTTCCACACGATTTCGCCCCACAACGCCAATTGTAAAAGCAATGGATTTTGTGCTGTAACTGCCGTAATCATACAAAATAGGGTCAAATCCCATACCAGTTGTCACGCTGTAATCATTTGCAGCCAGAACAGGAGCAGGCAACGTCTTGATATAACCATATTTTCTGCTGTCATTGCCATTGAATAGGATATAACTCATTTTGCACTTCCCCCTGTTGCAAATACTGCTTTCTGTGTTTCGGATGCAATTCGCTGCATGAATTTCCGCACATCTTCCTCATTGTTGACATTACCGATAGACAAACCATTTAAATTAACACTTACATTTACTGTTTGATTGTATGCACCGTTTATTTGCCGTCGGCTACTGATACGGTCAGCGGTGTCCACTGCTGCATTTGCATACAAATCCGGCGAAACAGAATGATCAAACAGATAGCCTTGAAATGGGTCAATCGCTGCCTTTGCCATAGAAATGCTTGCATGTTCCATTTCTGACAATTGGTCATTTGCCTGATTTACATAGCCTGCTACAGACATTTCAGCAGCCCACGCAAATTTCTTGGATGGAGAGGCTATGCCCAGTGCATTGTTAAATGCACTGGTAATCATGTTAGCTGTATAAGAAACGGATGCTTCTATTTTCTGTCGATTGGCTTCCCAACTATCACAATATCCAGCCACTGACATATCTCCATTATAACAAAATTTATCATACAGTGTTTGTGCAAGATTTCCAGATGCTGTAAGTAGGCTATTAAACGCACTTGGCATATCTTCCGCATCTACTGTGCTCTTAAAGCTGACACTCCCCATATGTGCTGCTAATGCCAATGGAGACCATAAACGACCGCCTAATTCTGCAGCAGCTACAACAGCACTATTATAAGATTCCTGTATTTTTTCTGCTTCCATTGTCTTTTTAAAACTACTTGAACCTGTTACAGCCGACGCCGCCATAGGTGACCACAAACGACCACCTAACTCTGATGCTGCCTGTACAGTTTTATCCATAGATTCTCTGGCATTGTTCGTTGCTTTTCTCCATTCAACACCTGATTTGATGTTCATATCCTGTAATGCATTTACATCTTCCTGTGTAACGCCAGCTAATCCCTTTTGAACAGCTGATTTCGTGTTTTCCAATTCTTCATTGATTCTAACCGATTGTCGTTGCAAATAACCGTCTGTTGCCGTTTCCGCTGTTGCAAAATGGTGTTCCAAATAGTACATGGCAGTGTCCAGTTCTTCCTTTGTACCACTGGAAATGGCAGTCTGTAAATTCTCATAATTGGCAATTGTCGTGCTATATTCTGAATACAGGTTTTCGGCATTGATCAATGCTTGTTTCAATCTATCTTCGTCTTCAGCTTCCTGTTTTAATTGATTCAATTCTTTTCTTGCTTGTTCAAATTCATCCCATTCATCGCTGCCATACAAAATGTCGTCATTCAAATGCTCATAATCAAATTGCTTTTTCAGTTCTGCAATTCTCAAATTTCTTGCACCAGAATCTGTATAGATTGCATTTACACGAAAACTATCGTAAGCACTTTGTGCATCCATCAAATCATTTAAGGAACTATCCTTATTCGCCAATGCTTCAGAAAACTGGTCGGCATAAATGCTGGCATATGCTTCTCCTTTTTTCTTAGTCAGCACCTCATCCAGCTTTTGTGACAGTTCATCATATTTTTGAATGGTATCATCAACGATTTCAATTTCTGTTCCAGTAACATCCCCAAGCTTTTCTGTAATGAACTTTGCTCTGTCTTCATAGCCGCTTTTGATTTTTCCGGAACTATCCACAATATTGTCCAATTCCTTTTTCAAGTCTTGATAATAAGAAAATTCAGCACTCTTGTTCCCAATGCTTTTATCAACTGATCCCTTTGCATCATCCCATGCCGTTCTTTGGTCTTGCAGTTTCTCACATAGTGTGTTGGTTTCATCCGATAGCAAAGAAACTGGTTCAAGAGATGCTTCCACTTTTTCATAATAATCATGAATGGCAATGCCTGCACCGACTGCCAATCCAGCAAGCAAACCGAATAAATTGGCTTTCTGTGCTGCATTCAACGCCAGTTGAGCGTCTCTTGCTGCTTTAATTGTATTTACTACAGAAGAAATGCCAGTAACAGATGCAGAAACAAATTTGGTAACCGCCCCAACCTCTAAAGCAATTTTTATTACTTCGCCTACTTTTTTCACCGTACCAATGACATTATCCATATTTTTAGACAAGTAGTCTAACGCTGTTTCTACTTTCGGGAGTGCTTTTTCTATGATGGGCTGTGTAATTTCCGACTGAAAGCGTCTTCCAACGGACTGTACTCGTGTTTCCAGGCTGTTGAATTGAATCTTGTTGATATTGTCCAGCGATTCTGTAGATTCTGTGATTTTGCCGTCAACATTTGTAAGTGCTTTAATTCCCGACTCTCCAAGGTCTTCCCACATTGTGCCAAACAATCCCACACCGGCAGCATTTTGTGCAACTGGATCTTCCATGGAAAATAATGCATCCAACACTTCCTGTGTTGCTTCCTGTGCAGATTCCCCACCGGCTGCGAATTTATCTTGCAGCTCCTGAATACTACCTCTTGATGTGTCAGCTGAGCTTGTCAACGATTTCAGCTTAGCATTTGCATTCTGTAATGCAGTTGAATATTCCTCTATTTTATCCGCATTTTTTAACTTTGTCAGTTCGCTTGTCTTATCATTAAACCCAGATTGCTCTATTTTTGCATATTCTAAGTTCTTTTCAAGCTTCTTAATTTCGTCTTTTACTTTGCCAATTTCTTCTGCTGATGTGCCTGCTCCATATCCAAGCAACGCAAAAGCATCTGTTGTCGTTGTAGAGGTGTCTTTTGTACGGATACCAAACTCTTTCATGGCATCACCGAGCTTGTCAACAGAAAATGTACCAGATGCCGTGCCATTTGCAAGAGAATTAAAGAAATCGTCTGCATCATAACCCATTTGCTTATAATGTACAGAATATTCATTGATGGTATCCAGCAAATCCCCATTCTTATCCAATCCGCTTTGTGCACCCTGTACAATCATGGAAAATGCTTCATCGGCGGATACTCCAAATTGATCTGTCAGCATCTTTGCCGCACGCAGCTGCTCTTGTATATCATAGCCAAAATACTTTTCCAGCGTGAGTGTGTTTTCTGTAATGCCAGATAAATCGGTATCATTCAGTTCTCCAAATTGCTGTATCACCATCGCCATGGTATCAGACACATTCGTCAGAGATTCGCCGCTGCCAGATTCATAAATGTCATGGATCATATCGGTATATTTCCCCATGTCACTAGCTGCCGTGCCGGTTTTGGCTGCAAAGCTGCCGACCGCTGAATCACTTTCCAAGAGCAGATCATACATATCATGCAAACCATCTGTAACAAGCTTGATCCCTTCTGTGTACAGATTTGCCGCAACACCTTTCATAACAGTAAAACCATCAGAAGCATGATCTGTGCTGTCCCTCACATCATCCAAGTCGTCAGAAACGTCCTCAAAAGAAGCTGCTCCATTTTCTGCTATATCCTCTAATTCTCTGCTTAGCTTGTTTGCTTCACCTTGTGCAGCATAGAGCATTTTGCTGTATTTATCCGTAGCACTCGCAGCATCATCCGCTGCTTTTCTGGCTGCAATCGCCTGCTTCGATGTATAGCCATATTCTTCTGCTGCTTTGTTGGCAGCATCCTGTGCTTCCAGATACTTTTTGGACTGATACTCAACGGCATCCGACAGAGCTTCTATTTTCTGTGCTGACTGTTCCTGCATTTTTCGCAGGATTTCCTGTGCTTGCGTTGCTTTCTCCACGGCACTGTCATTTGTGTTAAATTCGGATGTAACGGTATTCAATTCTGACCGCATCGCTTTTAGACTGTTATTGGACATAGAAAGTGCTTTCCGAAATGCACTTTCCCCATCCAAACTGATCCTCGCCTTAATATCCCTTACCTGTGACATGTATTCACCACCTTCCAGAGGTACATTTGCATCAGTTCACTCGGACGGGTATTGAGTGTTTCATTTCGACTCAATCCGATATGTAATCCATAAGATAAAAGCCGGAGAAAGTTTTTCTCCCTCCGGCTGATCAGTTTTTTCCGTCTTTGTCTTTTTCCGCTTCCAACTCTGCTTCGATTTCCAAATAGTCATCATCCGGCATATTCTTTTTGATTTCTTCCGGAATGTCAATCTGATATGCCTTTATGTACTCAGAAATAATGGCATCCTGAATCTTAGGAAAATCAGAGATTCCAAAAAGAGACAAAAAGTCTTCCTGTTCTTCCTCTGTCATCTGGAAAATAGATTCCTTTTCACCGGATTCCAATCCAGCTGCAATCCATGCATTTTTCCGGCGAATGCCGCCGTTTATCAGTTCGACAAGTGTAAAACTTAAATTTTGAAGCCGATTTTTCCCATTTATCCAGTCAATGAACTTTCTTTCTGTACCCATTCTATTGGATATGTTATTTTCTGCATAGAGATCCCAGTACAACTGGTAGACACGATCCCCTATTTTCACATTTGCCATCTCTCATACTCCTTAATTTGTACTGGTTTCTGTAGAATCGGTAGTACCACTTGAATCCGCAGTATCACTTAAATTCAAAGTTTTCTTTAAGAATGCAATTGCAGCTGCTTCCGTCTGAAATGCAAGCTTCTTTTCAAAATATCGTTTTGGTGCCACATCCGAACCATCAATGGACATACCCGTCCCATTGATCGTCTTTGTTCCAAAACTCGTCTTTTCTCCTTTTGTGCTATCAGAATCATCCGGCTTAGAAAACGCCATCTTATAGATAAGATAGACAAAAAAGTGCTTTTTCCCATTGATTACATCTGTTTTGTAATATCCAACACCAAAATACGGCGGTACATCATCTGCTGATGTAGTCATTTGTTCGATTTCTCCATTTGCTCCACTGCTTGATTTGTCATATGTTGCTCCCAATAACGTAGCTTCTACTTTAATCGGTGTCTCTCCAAATGCACTGACATGCGTTCCGATGCCATCCATCTCAATGGATAAATTGACAGCTGTTACACCGGCATCATATTCTGCTCTTCCATCATCTGCAAACAGAGATGCATCATTTTTATCATAGGTCTTGTCCGCTTTGATAATTCTTCCAATATAAAATCCTGTTCCATATACAGGCATTCCATCCGAATTATACGTCATAATCGGTGCTGCCACCGGATACCGTAAACCAATCTGTGCCATAACTTATAACCCTTTCTCTCTCAAAATTTGATTGAATTCGGATTGCATCTCATTTTGTGCTGCAATATCCGAATTTTGCTTCACATCGTCCATAAACTTGGATGGTTTAATTTTGTGCCCATCCCTACCTTTTACGCCATAGTGTAAGTAGGCTGCTTTTTCTGCATTTCGTGTGGTTGTACGCCCTCGTTTCACAGAGCCAACCGGATAAATATCCACCAATTTTTCCTTTGGTTTCGACACAACATCGACAGCGTTCAACATTTCACCAGTATCTATAAAACCCTGCCGTTCTATTTCTTGTTTCTCAATTATGGCAACCATTTCGCCGCCTGCCTGCAATATGCGTGTATACGATTCTGTATCGTTTACAACGCTTTCCATAGAAGAAATCAGACTATTCAAATCATTTCCAATTGAAATTTTAGCCAATGAAACGCACTTCCCACGTATAATAGATAATATTTGCATCTATGTCAAATTGAATTTTGCAAGCAGAATAATAAATCTGTTCCGCATCGAACATCTGTTCTATCTTTTCTGGAATCTCATCATATTCCTTTTTTGTCCGATAAGAAACCTTTGCAACATAATTTCGATGACAACAAACGTTATCGGAAAATTGATGTTCGATTCCGGTTTCATTCCATACGATATAGCTTTCTTTTTCTGCTGGAACAATGAAATGATAGACATTTTCTGTGATTTCACAAAGCTTATCCCGAAATTCTTTCAGATTCATAGGTTTCCTCCAGCTTCCACAGACTGATTTTTGTTGTTTTTGGCTTTGTATCGTCAATCTGCTGTACTTGCACTATGCGGTACTGTACATCACCTAATATCACAATATCGGCTGTAGAAATAGAGCGTCTTTGCGGAATGGCAATCATTTCATCCACCTGCATAAATACTTGCTGTGCTTCTACAAATCGCTTTACCCCAACGGTTTTATATTGATAGCAAAGACGATATTTTAACTTTAGTCCCTCAATGGGACGATCTCCTTTTTCCGCAATATTCATGACCGCATAGACCTTTGCAATCCCATCTGTAAATCGTTCAAATGCCGTTTTCCTCACCACTTTCTAATTCAGAAGATCGATAGAAGTTCCGCAAAGAAAACAATTCGTCATGATAATCTACCTTGAACTGATCGGATGCATGATTGTAAATGTATCGGCAAAGGTCGAGGAACAACTGTTTCACCATCTGATTTTCCTCATAATCAATTTGGCTGCTGATATACATTCTCAACATGGCATCCGCACGTGGCAGGATTGCCGCCAATGTCTGATTGGTTTCTTCTTCCTCCCATGTGATATTGAGATAGATTTTTACCTCTTCGATTGTCGGCAACTCCAATCACCTCTTTTATGCCGTCAAAGTCTGTGCCGTCCAGATTGCACTTTCCAGATTGGTAATATCACAAACTGTAAATGCAGTATTGTCCAATGGCAAACCGGCAATATGGGTTTTAATCTTAAATGTTCTGACATCCTCTAAAAATTTAAAATCATCAGAAAATTCCAGTTTGCCATCTTTGCTTGTGCCAACACCAAGGAAATATTTCTTTGCCAATCCAATGACTGCCTTATTTTCCGGCACAGCAATCGACTGAATGATCTGCATGGGATATGGCATGACATTATTCCGATACGTGCCATCCGGTGCCATAATAGTGGTTGCCGGAAACACCTTAGAAAAGTAGTCGATTGGATTGACAACAAACACAACATCCGTTACCGCTCGCTGCCGTCCGGAAGGTGTTTTTGCAAGGTCTGCAATAATCGAACCAATCGTAGTTGGGGTAATTGCATTTAAAGTCACCGCTGTTTTTGCCTGGTAGGTACCGGCTGTCACATTGTTCAAGTCACGCATCATTCCAATCGGCTGATTCTTTCCATCCCCATTCACAATGCCTGTCTCCAAACCAAAAGCAAGTGCTTCTGCCAACAGCGTCCTGCAATATCGCTCTACCCACATGGGACCCAAATCCAGCATATCCTTTGGTACAGACATCCAAGCAGACAATTTATACATCTCTGTACTGATGATATCAATTGCTCCAGACAATTCCTCTATGATTGCACTGTTCAACTGTCCCCATGCTGCTTGCTGTACGCCTTGCTTATTGATTACAATTTTTGTCAATGCACTGGTATTCATGCTGTAAACGGCATCAATCAACGGAAAACTGGTTTTGATATCATCCAGAACCGCTTCTATGAAGGTTGGTTCAATGACATCCGGCAAATTTGTAATCTCATTCTGATAGTTTTTTGCAGCATCGATCACATGATTCCAGAATGTAGTTTCCTTACTTGTCAACATCCGATTGCCACGACTTGCAAGAATGGCACGATCGGATGCAGAAGTAATGCCGTCACGTTCTCCCTTTAATTCATTAGAAATAAAGGTACCAAGGTTCTCAATGTGTTCCTTGATTTTTTCGCTGTCATTTGCAGCAATCGCAGCAGACAGGTTGGAAACAATCTTTTCTTTTTCCATCTTTTTTGTGTCAAGATTCGTCATTTCTTTCTCCTTTACATACTTAAAAAATCAAACATACGATTGCATACCATGTTTGCAACCTGTTCCGGCATATTTTTCGGCATCTGATCCTGTATGCCTGCTCCATCCGGATTCGATGTTTTCTTGTCAATGACATCCACAAGCCCATATTGCAGACAATCCTCCGGAGACAGAACACTTTCTTTGTCCATCAACTCTGTGATTTTCTCATGTGTAATTTTTCCGTCTGCCTTGTCAAGGTAGGCATTTTTAATATTTTCGGTTATTACATCCAGCATATCGGCTTCATGCCGCATCTGTTCGGCGTTTCCATACGCCAAAGACATAGCATTGTGGATGATCACAGAAGAGCAATTAGAAATATGTACCACATCCCCTGCCATTGCAATCACAGATGCAATAGAGCAGGCAAACCCATCAATATACACAATTTTTCTCGCCTGATGCCGTATCAATTGGCTGTAGATGGATATTCCTTCTTTTACATCCCCACCGTTGCTGTTAATGTAGATATTGATCCTATCCACATCCCCTGCATTTGCAAGAGCATCCTTAAATTCATTTGCTGATACTGCACCATCAGCAGAACGATCTGTAACATCAGAATAGATGTATAGATCCACTGCCTTTTCATGTGGTTCTGAAAATGCCCAGAATGTCTTGTTTTTATCCATTTATTCCACCCCCTTTCAAGCTGCTGATATCGCTGTAATTTTTTGTAATGACAAATGATTCTGCCCACGGTTCATCAATTTTAGGCAGTTCAATGGCATCCCGAATTTCATTCACATTTGCAACGCTTGCAGCACGCAGCTTATCCGCAGCAGATGCACAAGTAAACAAATCACGATACTTGATTTTACTGGTATCAAATACAATCTTGCTATTGTTCAAAATATCCTTCTTTTGATACAGCTTTGATGTAAATTCAATCTCTGCTTTTTTCGTGTAAAAGCAGAGACATTCGCTGATAAACAGATCCATCACATCAGAAACTCCAGAACTGCCACCAACTAATAAAGAGATTGGAATTCTGTATTTTCTTGCTGCATTCTCTATGGCAAGCAGCATGGTATCCTTGATTTCTGTTACCATAGATTTATTCCCTTGTGTTGATCCGCTAGCAGCTGCGGATTTCGCAGTAATGCCACCGATTAACGGCAATACTGCCTTATCACTATTCAAAAAGTTCTTAAATGATACATTCATCATATCTTGAAACTTTTTTTCATAATCTTCTCCGGTTGCAAGCGGTTGGACTTCCAGAAAATACTTTTCATTTGCAGACTTTGAATAAATCTTTGATGCAATCGACAACATCTCATTGCAATAGGTTAGCACATTGCTCAAAAGTGTATCGCTTCTTGCAGTTTTCTCCCACGCATCGCCCATGTAAATCACATCCTGTATGGAATACCGCCTATTTGGACTGAAATTGCCATAAGAAACCGATTCAAAATATAACGCTTTTGTATCCTTATCTGCCTTCGTAAAAGAATCTGCAACGAACCATTGTGAATCTTGTTCAAATGCCAACACCTCACCATCCCAAAGATATTGAAACCAGAATTCATAGAAAAAATCAGATGCATTCTGACTGGCATTGGGTCTGTAATTCAGAATGTAAAATAAATCTGCTTCTTGTTCTTTGCCATTATAAATCGTCTTGATTGGGACTTTGGACAAACATGCAGCAACGTAATCTACTGCAATATATTTTGCAAACAAGGAAATAGACGCCTTTGTGTCTTCATCCATTTCATAATATCCGGTATTTTTCTTTTCCTCTTTTTCTGCCTTTCCTTCTAAAAACGGCTTGAACAGCCATTTGAATACATTCAACATTTACACCGCCTATCCATAGACCCATGTTTTCATAATGTCAAGATTTACTTCTTTTGTTTTATCCAACTCAGATGAAACACATTCGGCTGCTGTAAACGCCTTAAATGTATCATTCTTTCTGGATTTTGGTTCAATTTTTCCATATGTCACATTTCCGGCGGCACTGACAACTGTTTTTGTATTGTTTGCCATCCAGCACATGACATTGTTATTTTCGCCCCATGCAATTTTTTGGGTTGCAAATTTGTCTGTAATCGTTGGAATCATCTGCATTTCATCCGATGGACGCACCAAATAGATTTGTTTATCATTTAGATCCATGAAATCCATGCAGGCATTCCGCAGCACATTACAACGATACTTGTCCAACCCTACCTTTACAATTTTGGATTTTCTCTTTACCGCTTCATTTTTCAGCCACATAGCTGGCAGTTCTGGTGGAATTGCCTTTGCATTGACAAATGTCACAAGTCCTCTGGCTTCCCATTCTCTCAATGGTGCTTTGATGCGATTCAAATCCGGAGAATTTTCACAGATCCATGTATGACAGATCCAATAGTCTATTCCATCTACACGATACAATAATCCAGCTCCTAAAAAGTCGGTTGTCAACATAAAATCCAAACCGGCAACACAATACTTCCCTTTTAGCTTATCTTCGTCAATTTTACGATTACAAGCAGTAATATTTTCCCATGATGTAATGGCATTTTCAATATGCTTAGGTGGACAATTCATCCGCTTTGTCATGAAGGATGTGCTTCCTGCCGGATTTTGCTTGTACCGTGCATATTCTATTTCCATTTCTGCCATGAGATCCGGCAGAAATCGTAGGGATGGATTTGGCTTATGCCACATTTTTGGATTATGTACTTCTTCTGGATCGTCTATTTTACAGATAAACGGAAATAATCCGTTATCCGGTTCTTCTAAATCCAAGATTTTTTCACAGGAATCCATTAAATCATCAAAAACAGCCCCTCTCACATTGCCGTTGGTACTGATAATCGTCTGCCGTGGATGCTTCTTTTTCCCGAGCCCTGTAACAGCTACATCAATCAATGCATAATTTTCATAGGCATGATATTCGTCAAAATCAACTTTTCCAGGTCTTCCGCCATCCTTTGTCTTTGCATTGGATGTCCGAAACCGCAATTCTGACCCTGTCTTAAGATTTACAATCCGTTCCTTATTCCATCGAAAATGCCGTTTCATTTTTGCAGCATTCTGCTCCAGCACATCGTAAATATCCGTGAAACTCTGCATTGCCTGATCTTCTGATGTTGCAAAAATATCAATATGGTATTTTTGGATTCCATTTATCGGTGTCAGCAAGCAGAAATCCTCAAATGCCAGATAACCGTTTTTCCCTGCTCCACGCCCTACTACGATTGCTAAATTTGGAAATCGCAACTGTCCATTTTCCTTGTATACGCAATTATGCATTATAAAACAAAATCGTTCCCAATCGAACAAAGAAAATGGGAAATACTTTTCCATAGAAAAATATTTTTCTGCCTGTTCTGTGTCTATTCTTAGATTTTCATTCTGAAAAATAAGATTTACAAATCGGCATAATTTCTTTTGTTCTTCACAGGCTATCAAGGTTCCGTTTTCGATATTTTTTATATAGTCATCTATGTATTTACAATTCGTCATCTGTCTGCATCAACTCCGACACCGTTTTGATGTCCACGCCGATGGTCTTCAGGATGCTCAGCATTTGCTTGTTCGTATCCCGTAATTCTTTTAATGCGGGATTTGGTTTTGTAATCGGAAATCCAGCTGTGTTAGGTTCAGACAACATGGTTCCTTTCTCACTGATTGTCTGTTTTAAGCTTTCTGTGCACTCAAAAAGATAAATATAATCATCAATCATCCTGCAAATGACGCTCATATCCGCATTCTTTTTCTGTGCAATTTCATACAGGGACTGCTTTACTTCCCTCGCCTTTTTCTTCACAAAACCACCTCCAGTAAAAAAATCTCACGGAACGGCAATCAGACGATGAGTCTAATACCCCCTGTCGGTATCAAATCCCCCAAATACTTCCATTTTTATTTTATGGGGGGACTACCATCGCTCATTATTTTGAAATTTAAATTTTTCAGATGAAAATTTGTGGCGTTCACTTTTATGCTCTGCTTCATGACATTGCTGGCAGAGCAGGATTAAATTACGATGCTCTATACCATTTTCATCAACATATGTTCTATTGTATGCAAGTTCTGGATGCTCCCGAATCCGATTGACATGATGTACAATAGATGCTGCACAATGCTTTCCCATTGCTTTGCAGTGTTGACATTCATAATTTTGTTCACGCCGAATCGCAGCAGCCAACCGTTTCCATACACCATCATTGTAAAATTCGTGTAACCTATTTGATTTTATCAATATTATTATTTGCTGTATTGTCATATCCATAGATAAAAGATAAAAAAACAGCCGCTCAAAGAGCGGCGTTTATATGTTGCTACCCTTTATTTTTATTATAAAGGATACAATCGTTTCATGTGTCACATTCGTTACATTCGTTGCAGTTTTTTTGCATAATCAATCTATGTATCTCTGTCTTAAGTGCACTGGATGACCAGCCACCGCCAATTGCATCGGCAACCTGCTCCCATGATAATTTACATGGTGCATCCTCCATATAATACATTCGGATCGCTTTTCGGATTCTGTAGCTGTATATGCCCTTCACAAAATCATTTACACATTTGATGTTCTCTTCCAGTTCCTCTATTCTATCTGCTCGGAATGACATATCATCATGGCTCATTTTATGATATTCATCTTGCAGTTCCATAACATTATCCCTGTAACTGCGTAATAACTTTCTCATGTCCTGCATGTCATTCCTCCAATTTTATAATTTATAGTAAGATATGATACATCGAATCGCTTCATCAAACCCATAGCAAACCTTTGCAAGATAGCCCTGCTCCGTCAGCTGCTGGATCCATGTCTTTTGATTTTCCGTTGCCTTACCTTTTTCTGCTTTCAACTCTATGTACAATCCATGATACCCACCACGGGCAACTGGCAAGCATAAATCCGGAACACCGGACTTTACGCCAATATCCTTGCGGAATTTACCTTGTGCAGCTGTGCATTTGACCTCATTCGGAATATGATACAATAACTCCAATCCAGGATATTTGATACGATTGCTGCAATAGTTTGCCCACTGCAGAATGGTTCTTTGATGCTGGTATTCTGTCATTTCACGCCTCCATTATCCTTCTGATACGGAGCAGGCAGTGGCATCCAAGCAGTAACATAATTGTACCCTTCAAAAAATAGTGGCGTTGTCAATATTGTCCAACTTCCCTTGAACATAAGAGCAACAACTGTTTCTACATATCTGCACGCTCCTACCCATTTCGGATAGTTCTTTAAAGTGCACAATACTGGAATGCCATCTTCCGGCAACCTTTCAGTCACCGGAATCCAGTTCATTCCCATCTGCAATTCCTCTTTCATTTCCGCTGTCGGAGCACACTGTAACGCACTGATCGCACTACCAATGCCACTGTCATAACCTTTGTAGTAATCTTCCGTCGCATCACAACCGCCCAACTCGTACAACGCAATGTACATCGCACGGCGTGAAATCAGGTCATCTTCTATTCCAAGACCTTCCCATTCGTCTTCATCCCAATCATTTTGATACTGATACATGATTCTCATCCTCCCTCTTTACTTGCTCTTCCTGTTTCTTCGGGAGTAGGAATCCTATATGATCTGCACAATGCAGCTGGTTGTCTAGCCCTGGATAAAGCGGTACACCGCTGATTTTGCAGTTTACACAGCGTTTTTCTTCTGCATTCATTTCGTTTCTTCCTCCGGTTTTATGTACTCTCTGTTCCAGCAAGTTCGACATTT
>ULUB01026931.1_pt1 | contig 17033 bp, 11 predicted proteins | sample 1958111 | NCBI WGS metagenome assembly ULUB01 (sample SAMEA4835749, study PRJEB28245) | human gut metagenome | biome: gut microbiome; material: fecal sample | place: Denmark | collected 2008
AAGTTATAACAAACTTTGGAAGCTTTTGATTGACCGTGGTATGAATAAAAGTGATCTTCGTAAATTAGTGGGTATGAGTTCCGGCTCTCTTGCGAAGCTTGGAAAAAACGAACCCGTTTCGATGGATATTATCTTAAGAATTTGTCAGAAATTAAACTGTGATATCGCAGATATTATGGAAGTCACTGAAAGTACAGAAAAAACTATGCAATAAGCGGAGAAATTGTTATGGCATCAAATTTGTTGGATAAAAAGCTTGAATACTGGGAGCATCAATTGCTCGACCTCGGCAAGCGAAACAAAATGATCAATTACCGTGAAACTAAAAGGACTACTATTAAGTTGATAGAGCCTTCTTTTGACGAGCTTTTTAACAGACTTGCATTGAACGAGGAAACCTTAACATTTCAACGTGCAGTTGACAGAGAAACAGATATTCGTGTTTTTTCTATTTTATCCTTGTTAGAAAACTTATCTGCTCCATTACCGGTTACAATAGGTGATATCAAAACAGAAGGAAGTGTATTAGAACGTCAACGCACTTTGAAAAACATGCGTTCAAAATCCCACCTTGCTCTTGAAGAACAGGGTACCAATATACTTTACCTGTCTTTCGGATTCATCGAATGGAAAGACGGCAAAGGGGCCTCTGCTCAATGGATTAAATCGCCCTTAATACTGGTGCCTGCTGTATTGGCTTTAGAAGCACTGAATTCGCCATATACACTTTCGAAACACGAAGATGATATTGTAGTGAATCCTACATTGGAATATTATCTTAAAACTGAATATGGAATTGAACTACCTCATTTCGATGTAGATAAAGACACACTGAGCGATTACCTACAAAGTCTTGAAGAAATTGCCGATCAAAGAGGATGGAAAATTATCAGAGAAGTAAGTTTGGGGTTGCTTTCTTTCCTCAAGATTACGATGTATAACGATTTGCTTAGGAATGAGGAGCGAATCAAGAAAAATCCTGTTATTCGTGCAATGTCCGGAGATTCTGCTGAAGCGAACGATATTCCTGAAGAACTTCGTTCGTTTGATCTTGATTCGATTAGAACACAGGATTGTTATCAGGTTATGAGTGCTGATTCAAGTCAGCAAGATGCTATTCTTTATTCAAAGAATAACATCAGTTTTGTTATGCAAGGCCCTCCCGGGACAGGAAAGAGTCAAACTATTACAAATATCATTTCAGAAGCCTTGGCCGATGGCAAAAAGGTCTTGTTTGTATCGGAAAAAATGGCTGCTTTGCAAGTGGTATACCGCAGATTGCAGGATGCGCATCTAGCCGATTTTTGTTTGCCGCTTCATAGTTATAAGGCCAACAAGAAAGAAATCCTTGAACAAATTGGTGCCAATCTCAAACTAAAGCAAACACGAGTAAAAGATACCGCTATAACTAATTTGGAAGAACTGTTGACAATTCGTCAAGAGTTAAACCAGTATGCCTCTGAACTTCATAAACTGAACCCGGAATTAAACATGAGCTGTTACGAAGTTTATAGCAAACTGGAAGAAGTTTATGATGCTCCAACCGTCACTTTTTCTATTGAGAATCCTTTAGGTGTATCTCAAGCAAAGCTGCAATCATATTTGAACACATTAAATGAATATTCATTGTCCTTAAATCGTTTGAATAACTTTATTAAAAACAATCCTTGGGATGGGCTTTCTTCTCGCATAACGGGATATGAATATTCTAAAAAAATGCGTGCAGAGTTAGAGGTGCTTCGTGCAAACTTAGTATCGCTTATAGAAGTGGCTAATTCTGTTTCTGAAAGTACAGATCTTCTAAGTGCGCTTAATTACTCAACTTTTCCCATATTGGCAGATATATTGCTGAAAATCAGCGAAATACCCGATGTACCAAATGAATGGATTGCTGATTTTGATATACCGCAAGCTATTTCCACAGCGGAAGAAGCTAAACAACTTTATAGCAAGCTTTTCGATTTGCAAGAAGAGATAGCGCAAGTTTTCGATAATGGGATATATGAATATGACTATAACGGATGGAAAGAAAAGCTGTTGGTGATTGCAAACGGCTTTGTCGGCATGCCTTTGATTACAGAGGAATCTCCTGACTATTATGTTAAAGGAGCCGCCGAGATTTTAGGAACTCTTACATCGTTGAAAGACAAATTAATGTCGGCAAACAGAGCGTTTTCAGCAATCAACAATCTGCTGGGTACAACATTTATATCAAATACAAATAATCAACAAATCATGGCTGATTTGCTTGCGTTGATTCAAAACAATATAATTCTTCAACAGAATTGGTTTGCGACCGACATAGGTGAAATAAAAGCATTAGTTAATGAAGCTAAATCAATAGCAGACCAGCTGAAAATAAATAAAGAAAAAATATTAGGCGAATGGGAATCTGATGTTTTATCTTTAGATTATTCTCCGATATTGTTGCGCTATAAAACAGATTACACAAGCATATTTAAAGTGTTCAATTCGCAATATCGGCAAGACAAAAAACAAATTCAAGCCTTATCCAAGAAGATTTTAAAAAAGCTACCCGACGAGGTTGCGGTAGATCTATTGAATTCTTTAAAGACATACCACGAGAAAACCGCTTGGTTTGATGACAAGAGTGAAGAATTATCCCGTGCTCTCTCTACATATTACACCGGCATTGATTCCGATTGGGATTTCGTGCTGGCAGCAATCGGTATCGTCGAAAAGCTTTTACAGCTACCGGTTAAGGGCATTTCTGCCTGTCTAATTGAATTATTGTCCGTTGATCACAAGGCACAAACTGAATCCTTGGAGTCACTATTGTCGACAGTCATGACATCTTTTGCTCAAGCAAGAGATATCGTGTCAAACTCTCAACTTTCCATTAATCTTGATTCTGCTGATTTTGATTCCGATAGTGCCGTTACTGAAATAAATGCTTACATAGCAAAAATCAGTGAGCTGTTTGAGCATAAAAACTTACTTATTTCGTATTTACATAATGGTGATGAGCCAGTAGATAGCATATATGATGCTATTGAAAAGTTGAATTCATATGTGGATACAAAGAATTTGATTTCTTCTTTCTCTGCAACCTATATAAAACAGTTTGATTTCTTGTATACAGATTTAACTACCGATTGGGATAGTATGGTTGATTCGCTGAAAAAGCTTGCGGATATAAAGCAGTCCGTGTTATACGAAGTGTTATGCCCTACAATCAATGTGCCGGCTAATAGAAAGCAAAACTATAAGGAACTTTCTACAAAGATATTAGATATCTATAATGCCGGATTAGGTTCGTTTGAATGGGTACAAGCCCAGTTCTCTACTGATACCCGGCTTGATATGATGGCGATAAAATTGCTCGCCGAAAAAATCAGTGGCTGTCTTGAAAATATTGATATCCTTGAAAGCTGGATTGATTATATGGAGGCAAAGGAGGATTGCGAAAATAACGGACTTTCCGACTTTATCAGAAAAATAGAAGACGCAGAACTATATACGGATATTGAGAGAATTTTCTTAAAGGGTTTTTACTATATGTGGCTTGGAGCTGTATGCGACAAGTCTGCCTCATTGCGCCGTTTTAGAAGAAATACGCATGATGAACGCATCAGAAAGTTCATCGAACTGGATGATCTGCAATTGCTGATTGCCCAAATGCGAATCAGAGAAAAACTTATAGAGAAATTACCATCTACACACCGTATGCTCAAAGCTACCGATGAAGTTGCAATCCTCAATAAAGAACTTAGTAAAAAGAGAAATATAATGCCGCTTAGAAAACTCTTTAGGCTAATACCCAATCTTCTAATGAAACTCAAGCCTTGTCTTATGATGTCGCCACTTTCGGTATCCTATTTCTTGGAAACAGAAGCGTATCATTTTGATTTGGTGATTTTTGATGAAGCCTCGCAGATTTTTCCCGAAGATGCTATAGGAGCAATTTTCAGAGGTTCACAAGTTATCATTGCAGGCGATAGTAAGCAGTTGCCTCCTACAAATTTCTTTACAGCCACTACAAATAATTTCGACGGTGATTATGATATAAGTGATGAAGAAGATTACAGTGAAGTAGTATCTGATTCTATTTTGGAAGAGGCGGCATCGGTATTGCCTAACAGAACATTGTTGTGGCATTACCGCAGCAAGTACGAAAGTCTAATCGCTTTTTCCAACAAAGAAATATACAAGAACGAGCTTATTACCTTCCCAAACAGTGTTACGAAGGTCCCTGATATGGGTGTTGAGTACATCTATGTGGAAAACGGATGCTATGAAGGCGGCGGTAAAAACTGCAATATCAGAGAAGCGCAAAAATGTGTAATGTTAGTCCTTAAACATATTCAAAAGCACCCTGATCGTTCTCTTGGAATTATTGCTTTTAGCGAAAAACAGCAAACCGCTATTGAAAACGCTATTATTGATTTCAGAGAAAGAATGCCGAAATATGAATGGTTCTTTGATGAATCTAAAGATGAACCTTTCTTTGTTAAGAATCTTGAAAATGTTCAGGGAGATGAGCGTGACACTATTATCTTCAGTATTTGCTACGCAAAAGATAAAAACGGAAAAATGTATATGCGCTTTGGACCACTTGGGCATGCGGGCGGTGAACGACGCTTAAACGTTGCCATTACCAGAGCCAAATGCAATGTGAAGTTGGTCGGTTCTATTCTCCCCTCTGATATTGATCTTAATAGAACAAACTCCGATGGTGTTCGCATGCTTCGCTCTTATATTGAATTTGCAAGAAAAGGCTCAAGCGTATTAAAACCGGCAGAAAAAGAAGAAGCATTTGAAACTGTTGACGAGTTCTGTAATATTGTTGCCGAATTTTTAAAGAACAATGGATATAAAGTTCAAAAACAAGTAGGATGTTCAGATTATAAAATTGATATAGCGGTCGAAAATCCGGATGTTGACGGCGAATTCATTGCAGGTATTGAATGTGACGGCATATCTTATGTTCAGGCTAAAACTGCTCGTGACAGAGACCATTTAAGAAGAACAGTACTTGAAAATATGGGTTGGAATCTGTATCGTGTATGGTCCACTGAATGGTGTCGCAATCCGAAAGCAGAGGGTGAAGCATTAATTCATTTTATCCAATCTGTTTTCGATAAAAACGGTAATGCTACCCACACAGTTAAGCAAAGCAATGAAAATGATACGGGTGTATCCATTGATGCAATAGCAACTGAAGCTGTTAAGCCTATTGAAAAAACGTCCACTCAAAATCCGTATGGTTTTGCTTATTACAAAGAAGCCAATTGGTGGGATACCGAGCATTCCGGTTCACACGATAATTTGACCCGAATCAGCGAGAACATTCTGTATATCGTCAGCGTAGAACAGCCTATGCATATGGAACTGCTGTATAAGCGTTTGGGACCTTCTTTTACGACCGGCAAGGCTACGGAGGGCGTTAGAAAGACTATTGATGAAGCTATTTCTAAAAAATTGAGTGGTCGGGTTGTTATCGATAGTGACAAGTTCATTAGGGAGCTACCCCTGCCTCCAATTACTGTGCGCATTCCGGGAGAATATGATACACCACGCCCAATGGAGTTTATAAGCACAGAGGAAGTGGCGTTAGCAATGATTCGGATTATCAGCAACTCCTTCGGCATTACGGAAGAAGACCTGGCATCCGAATGCGCACGTGTTTTTGGATTTGAGCGAAAAGGACCTAAAATTAAAGCGAAAACCGATGCGGCTATTAAATATTTAGTTGATAACGGAAATGTAAAAATAATAGATGGCAAAGCTCAGCTAACAGGAGAATGATTTATGATTAATAAAACAGAAATTAATCCAAGCATTAATGCAACGGCAATCAACTCTGAAGTTGGACAAGCAACGGCAATCAATCCCAATATCGTGACGGCTTCGGCAAATTTGTCCGCAGGAACTGTCCTTGCAGGAAAATATGAAATTGTAGAACCATTGAGTGCATCAACAGGCGAAGCGGACCTTTATGTTTGTAAATACAATGGCGCAGATTATGTTGCTAAAGTTTATAGGCGGCAACGAGCTGTTAAGCCGGAGGTCATAACGGTATTAAAGTCCATTGATTCACCGTATGTAGCAAAATTAATTGATACCGGTATATATAATGACCGTCCTTTTGAAGTGCTTCCGTATTATAAAAACGGAAGTTTGCAGGGCAAAAAGTTCACTTTTGATGAATTGAAGAAAACAATTATTCCCTGCATTAATGAAGCGCTTAGAGTGCTGCATCAAAACGATATTATCCATAAAGACTTAAAACCGTCTAACATAATGCTGTTGGACGACAATAAGAGCGTGGCAATTATTGATTTTGGTATTAGCTCAGTTGTTGAAGAAGGAAATACCGTTTTGGTTACAAAGACGGGTATGACACCGGAATACTCTGCCCCTGAAACATTTAGAAATCTATTTTTGGAAGAATCGGATTATTACTCTTTTGGTATTACGCTTTATGAACTCTATTGTGGATATACCCCTTATAAAAATATGAGCGCCGAAGAAATTGCTCAGTTCACTGCGGTGCAGCGTATCCCGTTCCCGAAAGATATGCCGCAGGAATTACAAGATCTCATTTCTGCTGTTACATACTTTGATATAACAAACCGCAATAACAAAAAGAATCCGAACAGAAGATGGACTTACGCAGAGGTTGATAATTGGTGTAAAGGCAAAAAGCAAGTCATTCCCGGTGAAGGCACTGGTTTCGGCGCAGAAAAAGCCATCCCGCCTTATACCTTCTTAGGTCAGTCATATAAGGATATTCCTTCATTGATAACTGCTCTTGCAAGTAATTGGAATGACGGTAAAAAACAGCTATATCGTGGCTTGCTTTCTGCGTTTTTTAAGAACTTCAATCCTGAAATTGCAGGGTTTTGTATGGATGCAGAAGAAGAGGCTACCCGCACTGCAGGCAAAGACGATATTATCTTCTGGGATCTTCTTTATAAGATTTATCCTGAATTAAACGGTTTCTATTGGATGGGACAGACCTATGAGTCGCTACCCGCATTAGGTAGAGATATGCTCGAAAGACTTTGGAGAAATGACAAATCTAATTACTCATATTGGGATGGCATTTTGGGTAACAAGCTTCTCACTAATTATCTGTCTAAAGTTAAGTCTAAAAATGACAATTTAGCGACGGCTTCGGCAGCACTCGAAACTTCTCATAATGTAGGAAGTAAAAATAAGCGTGATACAATGATGAATTACTACACAATGGCTTATTTGCTTTCCGGACAAAAGCTTTTTGCCATTGGTGAAAAACGTCTGAAGAATGTATCCGAGCTGACTGCACATATGAAAGGATTGCTTGATTCTTCTTATGAAGAATTTGAGGATTTCTGTCATTTAATGATCGATTATGATGATACCTTGGATGTGCAGCTTGAAGCTTGGCTTATTGCACTCGGAAAAAGAAAGGAATTGGATGCTTGGCGTCATAGTCTTAATGCATAACGAGGTAACGGGACTATGGAATGGATCTTTATAATTGCAATGGGCTTTATTTGCTTAGCTTGCCCAATACTTATTCTGCTCTATTTGCAATGGATGCCTTGGTATGTGGCGGTAGCGTTTGCTATTTGGCTCGTTACCTGCGTAGGAACAATAGCGTTGTCGAAAGGAAAGAATAAAAAGTGGTATGAACGAATGGTGCCATCTTTTGTAGCAACATTAATCTTTACAGTTTTGTTCCTCGCAGCAATGGATACAGATCATTATATGTTCGATGAAAATATTGGTCTGTGGGTTGTCGCTCCTGCTTTAAGCCTTCCTGCATTTTATCTCATTGGAATGTGGTTGAATGGAAAATGGCAGGCAAGCCAAGAAAATAAGCGCATTGAACACAATAAAAAAATAGACAAGCAGATAAGCGAAATAAATGCAGAAATACGGAACTTGGAACAGTCTATTAAAACCAAAACCGTGATCACGCATTTAGTTAATATGTTGGATTATTGTGGAGTGGATACCTCTGCCATTACAAATGATCCAAGAGTAAGTAACATTTCAATGATTGCTTCAGAGATACACAAGGAAAGAGAGAATATAAAGTTATTGCAAAAACAGAAAAAGTCTTAACTTTCCTTGCATTTATCTCATTAGAGTGGAGGTGTAGTGTGAACAACAAAGGTAATGGATCGGGTTGCTTAACCGCTATATTGATTTTTTCGTTTTTTGCGGGAAATATCTTTTTGTTCAGCGGTGATCTTGGTTCGGGTGGCGACCTTGAAGGTAATTCGATCGCAATCATTATGATGATAGTCGCTATAATTGCGGATATTGCACTTGTTGGCTATATTATTTCCGCTTGTATAAAAAACTCGGAAAAACGCCAAGAGGAAAAGGAAAACCAAAGAATAAGCGAAGTATCACAAAGAGTCAACGAAATAATAGCACGCTATTCTCCGATAAAAATGATTTCTTTGCAGAAAGCACAACAACCCCAATTGGAGATGTCTTTGGTTAATAAGGAAGTAGTATTTACAGTAAACCAATACAAAGATAATCTTAAAGAAACAATCTCTAAATGCAATGAGATTGACATTTCACTTAAGCACATTCTTTCTTGTGTTGGTTGTAGAAATGTTGATGAAAAATTATACCATTTGAATACGAAAACTGATGTGTTGCAGCACTTGAAATCAGAAAGCGATTCGCTTCATAGAGAAGTAGGAAAGCTGAAAATCAAACTTCTTAATGAAGATGGAAACCTTTTGTTCTTTGTAAAAAAAACATTTACCGCTTTGCTATCAAGCAAAAAGTGTGTCCTTGAAGGGTTGACTCTCAAAGAACTTATTTGTGATGAACAACCCGCAGATTTGGAGTTGTTTGATTACAAATATGCACCAGCAACATTACGTTTTGGCGGATACTATTATTGCTTGTTCAGTAATGTAATTTTAGTTTTCGATACAAACGGTATTTTCGCAACAGCCATCGATCCAACGGCACTTGCTATCAAAGTCGAAAGAGTAAGAGTAGATGTATGGATTAGAAATAACACGTTGCCTTCTCATCAATATATAGATGTAGACTCTAAATGCATTGAACAAGGTCAAACAAGACGCACGTGGGCGCATACTTGCCGAGATGGATCTCCGGACCTGAGGTATAGCTACAATCCGAGCATTGAATATCGAACTGATAAGTATGAATATGGAAAGATTGCAATTTCTGTTTTAGATAACGAAGTGCAATTTAGTTTAAGTTCGGATGTTGCAATAAATGCGCTTGAGCGAGTGAGCAGAGAGTATATTAAAAAACATAATAATCGTCACAATCCTTTGCCTGAACTATTTAATTTGTTATATAGAGCATCAGAGGAAGGCGATACCAACATTGCATACATTGTGAATGTAGCAAAATCCAACCCTACAACATCAAATTATTTTTGTGTTATAGGTTGAATCGCAAATAATGGCTGGAGGAAATCAATATGAGTGGTCCTAAATCATCTCGTTATACACTAACACCTGAACAAAGAAGAATTTTAGCTGAGCAACGAGCGATTGAACGCAGAAAATCGGTTGCTTCGGAGAATATTAGAAGAAATAACAAACGGTTATTACAGATCGGCAGTATGTTTTCTTCTGCGAAAATTGTTTCCGGTGAGTTGCTGAGTCGTTGTGGTAATGATGGTGGATTTGCGAGTAAATTATTGGAATTAGAAAATGTGATCGCTCCAATTGCTCCAATCATTTCAAAGACGAATAATGATGATGTTAATTCTCTTGAAAGTACATCTAAAGAAGTTGCTGAATGTCTTGAAAAAGCAGAAATAATTGCTTCTGAACTTGCGGTAATTTCTGCAAAAAACGAGATAGCTTTACACGCTTCTTTAAGTGCCGACATTGATAAAGGATTTAGTACATCTTTTGCAGATTTACAGACTGTTTCACAGACAACAATAAGCGAAATCAAGTCCAAGACCAGAAGTCAGTTAATCGAAATGAAGAACAATCAAAATCTCCCAAGAGAATTAATTGACGAAATAACTGCAACACTTTCAAAAATTGAGTCTATTGATAATGAAGCTTTCTTGAAAAACTTTTCTTCCGTTACTGTTTCACCCTTACTCAAGCGATGCAAACAGTATTTGAATGAATATGAAGCTTGCCACGAAGAATTTGAAAAACTTTACTCAGAATATATTGCTCTTTGCGATTTGTATTTCTATGTAGCTCAGGAGTATCCTTGTTGTAATGCTTCAATCGAAGTTCTTAATGCTGAGATTAAACGAATTAAGGAAACTGTTGATGCAGATGACGAGCAAGCTTATATTAGCGATTGCTTGGATGAAGTAATGGAAGAAATGGGATATACAGTAATTGGTAGCCGAGAAGTTACCAAGAAAAACGGAAAACGTTTCCGCAATGAACTTTACACTTATGGCGAAGGTACAGCGGTAAACGTTACTTATTCTTCCGATGGAAGAATTGCTATGGAACTTGGCGGTATTGATGCAACCGATAGACTGCCCGATTCGCACGAAACTACTGTTCTGTGTGAATCCATGGAGAACTTCTGTGAAGACTTTAAGGAAATTGAAAAACGATTGCTCTCCAAAGGTGTTGTGCTTGCAGACCGTATTTCCTTACTACCGCCAAGTGCTGAGTACGCACAGATCATCAATACTACTGACTATAATATAACTGAAAAAGCTGAAACTTTGCAAACAAAGAAACAACGTCGAGCTACAACAAAGCGAAAGGCTTTGAGAAAGGAGTAAGATATGGAAAAATACAAAATTTGTCCTTCTTGTAAGACAAAAAATCCTCCTGCTCTTTTTGAGTGTATGAGCTGCGAAGCAGACCTTACCGGAGTTAAGATTACGGACGAAGAAACCGAAAAAATGATAGCAGAGAATGCTGCAGCCCAAGCAGAAGCTTCACCCAAAAAGATGGTTAGGGTGTGCGAATGTGGTGCAAAAAATGCTCCCAACGCCCGTAAGTGCAGTTCTTGCAATGAAGATATATCGGATATTACACCTACGCTCGATACAGAGAAAGAAAAAGAGGAAACCATTTCCTTTGTTTTGAGTAGCCTTGACGGTCAGTTCGCATATAAAGTTACTACTGATGATGTGACTATCGGTAGAGAGAATACTATGAGTGAGTATCTTGCGATCAAAAGCTATGTTAGCAGATCTCACGCAAGAATTACAAAGGAAAACAACGAATTATTTATTGAAAATTTGAGTAACACCAATTTTACCTATGTGAATAATAAAAAGATAACGGAAAAAACCATACTTCAAGACGGTGATGAAATCGGACTTGGTGGAACAAATATAAACGGTAAATGTCAAGAACAAGCCGCATATTTCTTAGTGAGGATTGGACAATGTATGTAGCAAGAGTTTTATATCCCGTTGAAGTTCTCGGCCCCGGTAAAAGAGTTGGGATATGGTTCTGTGGTTGTCCTCGTAGATGTAAAGGATGTAGCAACCCTGAACTATGGGAATTTCAAGAACGATATAAGACTACGCCTGAAACGGTTTTTGAGTTAGTAAAATCTGTCGCCAAAGAACACGATATAGACGGGTTCACAATCACAGGCGGCGACCCAATGTTTCAAGCAACTGACTTGCAAAGATTGCTTTATTTATTGAAAGAAATATCGGATGATATCATTGTCTATACAGGATACAAGATAAATGATATTAATCCTGAAATGCTTTCTAACATAAGTGTTTTGATTGACGGAGAATATATCGAAGCATTGAATGACAACTCATTATTGCGAGGTTCTACAAACCAGGAGGTACACATATTAGACAAGACAAAAGCTGACAAGTACAACACTTATTTCAAAACAGAAAGCAACAAAGTTCAAAACTTTTTCACTTCGGACGGTGTTATTTCGGTTGGAATACATCGATCTGGATTTTGAATGAATTATTAAACAAAGGAGCTCAAAATGAATACTTGGGATTTGGATTTTGGCATTGTGAAGCATTGGGATGATTTTAATTTCAAGCATGAAACCGTGCAAATGAAAATAAAATACGATGCAAATTCAGATATGCCCGTGAAAATTGATTATATTGATGATGGCAAAATCGTTGGAACTGCTCTTTCGATAGACTTGAATGTGAAAGAAGTACAGTCTCCATATGGTAACATCGAAATATGTGGTGAAATTTACTATTTTGATAAAGAGCAAATTAATCAGATTTTAAGTGCTCGCGAGTATTGGAAAAAGAACAGTGAATATGAAAAATCAAAATGTAGAATCGTTGACGACAACGGGGTGTGCCCATTGGGATTAGTGCTTCACTACAACACCAATGAACACCAATACCTGCTGTGCGATTTGGAAATTCAATATAATAAGCTTAATCAAGACAATCAAAAAATGATTATAAAAACAAAAGAATACAATTCGGATAAACTCACTGTAATATACTCCGGGACTAGTTTCTGCGATAGATTCGATTGTGAATTCGAAGGAATAGAAAACGAATATACTCGATATAGGATGTGCAACCATCTATTCCTTTTTAACTCCTATCAGGAGCAACGATTAAAAGAGTATATTTCGTGTTTGGAGGATTACCAATGAGTGATTATATATCAAAATGGCATAAAGAACTTGGCATTTTCTCAAAAATTAAGCCGTTGATTATTTTGGAAGGAAATGTTTTAGATTCGTATCAATATCCCGAAGAAGGCAGTACCCCGAAGGGCAGCATTTTGAGATTGCCCGAGTATTTGCATTACTACTTCAAGGATATGGGATACCAAAACATTGTTTTCTATGATAGTTTGAGAGGTTTTTATAATACTTGCGAAGAAGGCTATCTCGAAAACTTTGCCAAGCTTGCCGAGGTTTCTGCAAGCCATGGCTTTATAAAGGCTGACTTTAAGGGTGGCAACAAAAATGATGGTGCATCTAATATTGTTCGTAAAACTCTTTCACAGAACAAGGAAGCAACCGTTATTGTAATGGATTTTGCTTCTCGCTACATCACTTCCCCCGATAATATGGAACAGAGCGAAGTTGATAGTTTTACAGTTCTCTTGCAGGCTTCACTTGATGCAAAGGATGTCAAAACAGAAAGCAATGGGGTTTTGAAAAATCTCCTTGTGTTGATTACCAATAAATCAAACGACATTCCTGCTTGGTTCTATTTACAGAACCCGAATGTCAAAATGATTACGCTCTCTGCTCCATCCAAAGAAGAACGTGAAGCGTTGGTCAAGAGTTCCAACTTCCCAAGCTTCTTTGCAGGCGAAGTATATATGGAAGACAGCGCTTATTATAACGAACATCCTGATGAACTTGAGAAGATCCAAGATAAGTTTGTGGCTCTTACAGAAGGATTTAGTTTTACGGAAATTAACGGTTTGCGTAGACTCTGCAAAAACGAAAAAATTCGTATGAAAGATTTATGCGATGTAATAGACCTCTATAAATACGGCATCAGAGAAAACCCTTGGAAAAGCCTCAATCTTGAGGAAATCCGAAATGCAAAGGCAGACTTTGAGAACCGTGTTAAAGGTCAGGACTACGCTATTACTAAGACACTTGATGTTATCAAGCGTGCGATAACAGGAATGTCAGGACTGCAAGGCTCTTCCCATACAAGACCAAAAGGCGTTTTATTCTTTGCCGGACCGACCGGTACCGGTAAAACCGAAACCGCAAAAACTCTTGCAGAAATACTCTTTGGTGATGAGAGTTGCTGTAAACGATTTGATATGAGTGAGTACGGCCAAAGTCATAGCGACCAAAAGCTACTCGGAGCGCCTCCCGGATATGTCGGTTATGAAGCAGGAGGACAGTTGACAAACGCTGTTAAGAATAATCCTTTCTCTATTCTATTGTTTGATGAAATTGAGAAGGCTCATCCTTCAATTTTGGACAAGTTCTTGCAGATACTTGAAGATGGTCGAATGACTGATGGTCAAGGTAATACCGTTTACTTCTCGGAAACCATTATCATCTTTACAAGCAACCTTGGCATTTTCACAATGAACGAAAACGGTCAACGTGAAGCCAATGTAACAAGCGATATGCCATATCAGGAAATGTCTGCGAGAGTGAGAGAAGCTATTGAAGATTATTTCAAGTTACAACTTGGACGTCCTGAAATCCTAAATAGAATTGGTGAAAACATTGTTGTATTTGATTACATTCGCCCTGAAGTTGCAAAACTTATTCTGAACTCTCAGGTAAATAAAATCATCAAGAATATGTCTGCTGAAAAGCATATCGCATTGACCATTGCAGATAGTGCTATGGAAACGCTTACTGAGCAGGCGTTGAATAATCTTCAGAACGGCGGTCGTGGTATTGGTAATGTTGTAGAAAACCTCTTAATCAATCCTTTGTCAAGATATTTGTTTGACAATGAGATTTTTGATAATGCGAGTGTTACTCTCGACAAAATTGATACTACTGCCACACCACCATCGTTAGAATGTACGAAGGGTTAAGTTATGAATGTAATAGCAGTAACCCAAAAAGGGTTAAACAAAACAGAAAATGAAGATAGAATAATAGTTGGAAAGACAATCGTTGCAGGTGGAACACTATTTTCAGAGATTACTGACGGCATTATAGCGGTTGCGGACGGCGTTGGCGGTCAAAATGCGGGTTCGGTTGCTTCTCACTTTGTTGCAAATAGTATTTGCAGTATGAGTAAAATAACTGCCGACCAACTGAGAGTAATCAACAACGAACTCATAAAAGCGTCTGAAGATAATGAAGGACAAAAAGGTATGGCAACGACATTGTCAGGTGTGTGTATAGGTGATAGCAATACACAGTTATTCAGTATAGGTAACACTCGTGTTTACCTTTTGCAAAGCAGAAAGTATCTCAAGCAACTCACGACTGATGATACAACCTTAAATTACCTTCTTGCTACCGGCCAATTATCAGCTGAGGATGCGAAAAGCTTTGAACGAAAGAACGAGATTACTGCTTGTTTTGGCGGAGGATCTTCTGACCTGTTCAAAGTTAAGGTAAGTCATATTGAACCGTTGACTGCACCAATAATGATTACTTCCGATGGAATACACGACCATTTAAGTGTGGACAAGATGGAAGAAATCATTGAAGAACACGGACTTAGTGAAAACGCCTGCGTTGAATTGATCAAAGCGGCAAGAAACAACGGCTCTGTTGACGATGCAAGTGTTGTTTTAGGAGGTGTTTAAGTGGGACTTCGTTTTAGAAAAAGTATATCAATCATACCCAGCGTGAAACTCAACTTTGGCAAAACGGGAATGTCTGTAAGCACAGGTGTACCCGGATTCAGGAAAACATACCATACAAGTGGTAGAGTGACAACAAGTGTTGGTATTCCTGGCACGGGTTTATACTATGTTGATACTAAAAATACAAAGACACAAAGCAGCAGGAGAACACCCGAATCCCGTCAAGAAACTTCAACATACTATTCCGAACCAACAACCTATGAACCCCGTGAAAGTTCAAGAAGTGAATATTCTGCGCCGGTTCAAAGTAATTATGTCGCTCCTGTGCCCAGTAACTATGAATTAAGTACTCCTATCGAACCTGAAGTAGTCGAGCAACTCGATACGAATTCTCTTAAATCTATACATAAAACGAGCGATGATTCGATTGATTGGACTGAAGTATTAGTATCGCCTATGGTTCCTGATGAAACCTATAATCAACAAATGTGGGCTTATTATCATAATATGGCTCCAAAGATTCTTGCCGGTGATATTGACTCATACCTGCAGTTGATTTATGAAGTTAACCCACTTGATGATTTGCTCGTATATGGGAGCAATTACGAGTTTGGTACTGATGACCCAAAGAAGATTGAAGTTGAGTTCAATATAAACATTAACGCTTTGTCTGAAACTAAGCGAACATTAAGCAATGCAGAGTACAATCTTCTCCTTGAGGATTATGTCTGTAGCGTTTGTATTCGTATAGCAAGAGATATGTTTGCCCTACTTCCAATAAAGAATACTATTGTTCACGCCGTATTAGACGGTAAAACTATTGTGTCAGTTGATTTTGATAGGCAGAGCCTTTCAAAAGTAAAGTTCGGTTATATTGATCCGTCAGATACGATTGAACAATTCAAGCACAATATGGACTTTAACGAAAATAGCGGGTTTTCAACCGTTAGCAATCTTGAGTAAAAGGAGAGAAAGGTATGGGCCTTCGATATAGAAAAAGCATCAATTTGGGCGGCGGATTTAGAATTAACCTGAGCAAATCGGGTGTTGGCTATAGTTGGGGTGTAAAAGGCTATCGTATAACAAAGACAGCTAAAGGGACTACACGCAGAACAGCATCTATTCCCGGTACGGGAATTTCTTATGTTCACGAGACCGGAAAAAATAACAGAGGCAATTCGGGACGTGGTGGTAATCCAGCCCAACAGGAACCCGTTCAATCTATTGACAACAATCATTATGATACACAGAATATTGTCAATAATGTAGCGACTGCAATGGTTTCTGAGGGATTGGAAGATATGCTTGCTTCCGCAAGCAAAGCACTAAAACTTAATAAGTTTGCTGATATCGGTCTATGGGTCACAGCCATTTTAGGCTTTGGATTTCCGGTATTTTTCTTGTTTACATTAGCTTTTTTAATCCTGAAAATTTTTGTGCGAACAAAAGGCACAATTGATTTGGATTACAGCATTGAACCGGATCAGCAAGCTGTTGTTGACGGCAGAATAAAGCCCATGATTGAGATTACCAAGTGCGCAAAAGTATGGAGAATTATGCAGACGAGTAAGGTAATTGACAAAAAGTACGCTGCGGGGGCGAGTAATACAGTAAATAGAACCGCTTGCAAAGCAGCGACGAAGCCGCCTTTCCCATTCAAAGCCAACTTGGAAATTGCATCTTTCAAAGCGAAAAAAGAAACCTTGATTTTCTTGCCTGACAAATTGTTTATAATGCAGAAAAGTAAAATCGGTGCGCTGAATTACAGTGATATTATCAGCTCGTCGCATACAACTCGATTTATTGAGAGTGAGGGTGTCCCAAAAGATTCTCAGGTTGTGGGGCAAACTTGGAAATATGTAAATAAGT
>ULUB01022905.1_pt1 | contig 16739 bp, 10 predicted proteins | sample 1958111 | NCBI WGS metagenome assembly ULUB01 (sample SAMEA4835749, study PRJEB28245) | human gut metagenome | biome: gut microbiome; material: fecal sample | place: Denmark | collected 2008
TCAATAAAGAAAGTATAAAGAAACAGTAAAAAAACAGAGACCATATACATGATTGGTAATCTATATATTGATCTCTGTTTTTATTTGTTGCTAGTCGAGGTCTGCAAGACCTACCCTTTGAATATTAAAGGTCTTATATGCTGTAGATGTAACTTGTGGATTGTCATTTGCAGTTGTCTTTATCTTACTATATCCGACAACATATATTGTCTGTGAATTTTTGCCTTGTGGCATCAGATTTAAAGGAATCTGTGCTTTATACATAATACCGCTTTTAAGTGCTGTTGTCTTTACACTGTTGAATGCACTATTGTCATCTGCGGCGGCTACATTTATATCCACCTTTTTTAAATAGATGCTGTCATTATTGCCATCATTAACTGTCAGATAGTCATTCTTAATAGCATTATTATTTTGCGCGGCATCATAATCACTCTTTTCAACCGGAACACAAAAGTCAACATATTCATTCGTATACTCATGCCCTCTGACCATATTGGTGTCCTTTATTGAAAAATAAACTGTTTCTGTCGGATTTGTCTCATTTGGATCATGTACAATAGCAGAATTGTTATCTGCATTATTAGCAATATTCTCCTGCTCAATTGCCTCATCAATTGTGACATAAATATTGTTCAAATCCCTTGCACCTTCATCAGGCGCCTCCTTTACAGAAACCGATGGTGCATGAGTGCCTGCACTGTATGCAGCAATAAGTGTATTGATATATAGCTTCATCTCATCCTCTGATGAACCTACAGTACTATGTCCCACACCAGAGTACGTAACATTCCCCATCGTATAAATATAGTAGTTATTTCTGACATCCTTCGGAGATGAATCATATGGATGATACGGCCAGTTTTCAGTACCATATTTTTTGTCATCACTCAATGTGTACCATACAACAATATCACTCTCACCATCATTATCTGAATCCTGATTCAGATCAAGCTGATAATACTGCCTGTGTGTCATTGCTATAGTCAGTGTCTCCGGAATCTTAAACGGATAACTTGTAATCTGACCCTCATTCACCTGAATTGCACTTTCCGTCTCATATTGATCGCTACATGGCGCAAAATCCTTATAGCAATAATACTTATTAAATTCCCGATCTGGTTTTTGAAATTTCGACAGGTCAAGATATGTAAACCCCTGATTCTGACGGACTATAACACTCTTATTGCTTTTTGGTTTATAAGCAATATCCGTATGATTTTTCTCTGCATAATCCTTTGCCTCTGTAAACAACGTACCTATCCTTTTATAGCTGCCATTCACGAGCACTGGTGTGGGATCATTTTGGGTCAGTGTTGCACCTGATTGCAGTCCCTCATTTGACAGAATACCATAACGGTCCATTCCAACCACATCACGAATTATTTTGTTGAAATCATATCCCCAGATATAATTATGTACAGAATCACTTGCATATGACGTTGTATCATGGGTAAACAACACCGGCTTGCCTGACTTTATGTAATTTCTGATACCATCAACACATCCATTTTTATTGGTTATAGAATACATATCACCAAATCCCAGAACAATCATATCATAATGATTTAAATATCCATCTGTATATTTGTCTGCATATTCATTTGCATAAACATGGTCTATGTTGACATCAAAATCATCAACCTTACTCAACAAATCTTTGAATGTCTTATTATCAGCCATATTAAAGGTTGAAGTTGAAACTGTTTTATCATTACCATGTTCATCTTTTACTACATTACCATTTTCATCTCTTACTACATATGTTGATTCTGTATCAATCTGAAGAATCTTAATCTTCTCTTTTTCCACAGTATTTTTACGATAAAAATATCCGCTCTTTGAATCATATCTGAATTCGTTTGTAGCCTGACTTGCCTTAAGCTTCCATGGTATGACTCCGACATATCCGTTTGGAAGCTCATATTCAAGCTTGTAATTCATAGTTCCTGCCTGTATATAATAATCATAGCTTTGATCATCAGCCCTAGTTGGTTCAACCAACTGTCCGTCTCTGTATAACTTCATATCATTCGCAGCTATTTTTTCCTGAGTTTCCGAAAACTTACCGTCTGAGTTGATATCAAGCAATAAAGACAGCTCAAACTGCGCATTCGGATCAACTCCACCATCATTATTTACTGTAAACTCGTATATAAGCTTATTATCCTTAACCTCGTCAAACTCTGTATCATTCTTTAATTCACCATTGAGCTTAACCTTCTCCATTTGCTTTAATACAATTCTTGGCTTTTCAACCGCCAGTGAATTGACAAATCCGGCTGACACATTATTGTCAGAATCAACATTAAATACATTTTCTTGATTCATCACCTTATTAAAGAACTCATATATTACCGAACAGTTATCAATATACTCATCATTTACTTGGCTCTTCTCATCAATAATTCCTTTACCAAGCACCAGCGGATAACCAGCTTTTACATAATTCTCCAGTTGTTCTTTCTTTTTCTCTGTCAAGTCATTTCCGGAATATCTGTATGTATTTATTGCCTGAGCATGTTTCCCGTCTGATATTGGTGTCAGAATATCATTCAACCAAGTTCTGTTATTATTTCCATCATGCCAATAATCATTTTCAAGAAGTCCCGCATGACCAGTACCAACAACTGATGGATCAACCACCGCAACATCTCCAACATTTGTATAAATTAATCCATTCATGTCAGAATCATTGTAAACAGTATTTCCGTTTTCGTCTTTATTGTTATTATCACAGACAAGCCCCATATAAATCATGTCATAATTATTGAGGTCCTCAATCCTTCCAATAAACTCTGAGCTTGTGACACGGGTAATTGTCACATTTTCCTTTGAAGGACAATTTCCGGCTCCAACCCATTTTTTTATCATATCATAGGTAATCGCGTTTGTGCTTTTATCTGAAACTGCTCCCGGTTCAATATCAAGTACATTCAGACTGGTCTTTTCTTGAACTTCCTGACGCTTGTCGGCATAGGCAACAATATAGCTGATAACTATTGCTTTGCTTATCTTTTTGTCAAACAGCTCATATTTATTCCCTGCCTTATTCTCTATGTCTCTGATTTTATTCTCTGAATTAATATACTCTGCTATCTCTCCAAACCCCTGATTCCTGGCCTGATTTACAAAGTCAGTCTCAGTCTTATCCTTGCCTGTACAATCAAGAAATGACGTATTGAAATCCTGTAACAGAAATGCTGCTCCATGCCCTTTATCATTCTCTGTTGGCTGTTTATATATATTTCCCGGAATGACATAAATATTGCCGTTTACGTAGCCATTTGGATGATTACTGTCTACTCTGGTATCAAACTTGATCTTCGCCCCATTATTATCATACCATTTTACGCACCATGGCTCTTCATACTGACTTGGATCAATTTTATCAATAGCTAACTCATCATAATTAGAACAGCATAAAAGAGCTGCCAGACGCTGTATATTTGTACAACTACCAAAATTCCACGGCTGATCAACGTTATCCTTTACCAGACTGTAATCAACAATAGCAGGCATCATGAATCCACTCTCGTGCACTCTCTTAGCAACATCAAATATAGTCTTTCCCTTGATGTCATTGTTGTTACCATATGAAGCACGGCCGCTGCCGTCTCCTCCACTTATATAGAGTAAATCCACGTTAGACCAGTTTATATTGTCCATCTCTGCCGGAGTGACTGTCTGCACGTTAAAGGACATATTATCACTCTTACCTGAGGCATCCTGATTAAATACACCGTTTCTGAATAGCTCGTTGTTTGTGAAACCACCCTTTGTGTATATTCTTCTAACATTTACAGGATGATCCAAAACTCCGTTTTCCTTTTTTTGAATTTCATACTCACCGCAGCCCTCACCGGCAAAATTATAAACCTGACTACCCTCTTTGATATTAAAATATCCCATCTTTCTGGTTTCAGACTGACTGTTATCCGGATTCAGATTAATGTAAGGCTCCTTCTCATCCAATACGGCGCCATATTCCCCGGACTGATCCTCAAAAAACAATGTTTTTTCATCGTCCACCTCATAGTACGTCACACCTTCATTTACCACCTCATCAGAAGGAACATATTCCATCTGCAATGTATAATAGGTATATGTATCATAATCCGCTGTATTTGAAGCTTCTGTATTATCAGCCTTGTCTGCCGCCTGAGCTTCATCGCCTTCTGCCTTTTTATAGCTCTCCGCAAGACCTGCATATTCATATGGTAAACTGATATCACTGTTGTCAATACGGTAAATTGCTGCATGAGGATCACTTTCTGCGATAGAATTCATGGTATGCTGGTCTGCAATAGCATAGGCACTCTTAACCTTATAAGCCTTTTTGGTAACATCAAGATTTAATCCGTCTGTTGTTTTGGCATTAAAATAATCATAATTTGTGATATTTATATGCTCATCAGCTTCCTTAAACACCACTCCATAATAGCCTCTTACCGGCTTCGTCTCCTGTCCGTCCTCAGACACCAATGAGGCTGGCATATATACATAATGATCCACATTCTGATTATAATTACCACATGGATTTCCATCTTTAACTGCCGGAACATACTCCGTATCCAGTCTGTATGAGCCTCCATCTTTTCTGACCATTTCATAGTTCCTTGTACCGTTTTCACCGGCCTCAAGGGTCTCCGTCCCTGCAAGATCCAAAGGAGTATTACAATCATCAACTCCTTTTGTATAGCTTTCACTATACGGTGACCAAAATAGTGGCCTACTTTTATCATTTGCATCATCAGTTACAAAGTCATGATAATCCTCATAAAACAAACGATACATACAGTATGGGCGATAGATTGCTCCTGAACCTATTCCAGTACCATTATCACCAATTATGGTTGAAAGCATTTGCCTTGAATTGACAGGCTCCTGACCTCCAATAAGATAGCCTATGGAAGCCATATTGTTATATTCCTGCTTAGATGGAACAACCTCAACTATGTTGAAAGGTCTGTCCTTGCCGTGCGAGCTTACTATATTCAATATTCCATTGAAGGAAACATTTGCCTCAACACTCGTTAAACTGTCATAAATCACAAGGGTCCCCACAACAAGACATACTGCCAATATGAGTGTTATTGGAACCACTATTTTTTTTCTGAATTTGCTCATTGTGTCTGCTCCTTTATTTTTGATAGTTTCTCAGTATTACAGTATTTGATTTGAAATCCGAATGATTTTCAGACTCCAGCCATACCAATATATCTATCTTATAATTATTGTCCGGTTTCAAATCATTACCCAATGATACCTTCATTCCCCTGTAATAGGATGTACCATCAATCGGAATATAGTAATGATAGTTTACCTTGTCTTTATATACTGTACCTAGCTGCTCACTTACTATTTCAGTTGTTGAGTAATTTAACAAATCATTTCTCGTCACTGTTCTTCCATCGTCAAACAACTGCTTCACTTCTATATGCCATGTCAGATTATCGTTTTTATATTCTTCCGGCTTACTATCATACCAAATTTCATTTGTTGCTCCAGAATTATTATATGGATTCGAATGCTTTAACATATCTATACTATGCTTCAAAACAATAGTTGTAGATGCTGATTTTGTTTTGTCCTGCTGTGATGTTGCAGTAAGTGTAATTTTATTGGTGGTCTCACTTTCATCTATATGTAGTTTACATATACCTACATCATTTCTATTCGCATTCCCCTTTGTTGCAGACCAATCCACCTCATAATTTTTTATATCTTCGCCTGACAGGACAGCCCTAAATTCCAGATCATTCTTAATACCCTTTTTTATTTCATATGACACTTCATCATCTGTAACATCTACTCCGCCATAATATATTCTAACCTTAATTGCATTCGGATCCTCCGGCACATAATCCACATCTTTTCCCACCGGAATCTTATTGCGCATAGTAAAATTCTGTGTAGCGGTATACTTCTTGTCACCGGATTTAAAATCTACAATCAGCCTGATTGAGTTTCTGTTTCCTGTGTCGCTCACTTCTGCGTCAAAGCCTGCCACATAATCTGCCATCAGAGATTCCTCTCCCTTATTTGTCACATTGCCTGCTGAATCCATACTATCCTTGCGCAGATACAGCTTACCATCATCAGACTTAAAAATGACATTGTAGATGCAATCCTCATCCGTGATGACAAGTGTGCGGTCGTTACCTGTAGTCGATGCAACAGCTTCTTTCCCTGCGGATGCAACCTGTACTGCCGCCGGTGAAGAAGCTGATGACTCAAACTTAACACTCTTTTGCGCATCTATGAGCAAATCTCCAATCTGGTTCATGGTCAGCTGTGCCTCATACTGAAGGTCAACCTCCTTTGAAGCATACTTGTACTGCTTTGTTCCTGAGCCAATAAAGCCTGCCACAGCAAGCCCCAATATTCCCATGATAGCCATTACCACAACAAGCTCCACAAGCGTAAATCCACTGTTTGATTTTTTATTTCCATCATCGAAATATTTTTTCATCCTTAACATAATAAATCACCCTTATATTCACTAATTACACTCAATTTTACCGGTTTCTTTATAAATTGTTATTGTTTTCTCAGTACTACCATGCTTAACCCAGATTTTACCGATATCAGTTTTTTCCGCCCCTGAGCTTCTGTCAAACTCAATCTTTATCGGGTTCGAAGCATCTAGCTTTGATGCTTCAACAAAGGTTTTTGAAACATCCGCTGAATATCTGATTTCCAGATTACTTCTGCCTATTTTTTTTGTTTCCGCTGTTGTCTCACCCTTACCATTTGTAACAGTGACTTTATAGTAATATGCTCCATCTGAGCCATCCTTATAAAGCTCAATGGCTGCCGTATCCTTTCCCATTGTGGTAACCTTAGTTTTGTTAAGTATTGATTCAATATTTCTGGCACACTGCTTTGCCGCCGTACCTGATATGGAAGCAATTGAAAGAATCGATGCTCCAATAAGTATCGCACCTATTGCAACAACCACTATAAGCTCAACAAGGGAGAATCCCCTATTGTTATTTTTTTTATTAGATGACATATCGGTTTTCTCCCCTTTCAATATCAGTTTTTCTTCCAGTTCTGGTAGGTTATAAGGCTAGAATAGTCAATATCCGCATCTCCACTGCCATTTGCAGTGGTCTTTGTAATGCCTCCCAGATAATCAGCTCCATCATCAAATACATCATACAGATGCATAGTCTTTGAGCCTGTCTTTATCTCTTTAAGAAGAAGCGCTTTAAAAATTTCCTGCGGACAGTTTAATACAGTACACTGTTTATTAACAAAAATCTTTTTACCTGCAATAATTGTTCCTGTAAAATCAGCATTGACTGTAACATTGCCGGTTGCAACTATAATTCTTACATTCTTATTTTCCTTGCTGTCACTCTGTGGATATGTATAGTCTCCATCTACAACCACCGCCTTGTAGGTTTCATCTTTGTTGTATTTATCAGTATAGTTTGTCGTAACCTCGAGTTTTTTCCCAGTTTTATGCTCTGTAAATTTCTTAAGATTGTCCTCATGTACAATATTCGTAAACAACGATGCAGTCTCTGCGGTCGGAGGAAGGCTGTTGTAAGAGGTTATAAGTCTCTTCCTAAGCGCAGTATATGTATTTTTGAGCTCTATTGACTGTGCATCCATATCCACTCCGTCAACAATTCCTTTTAAAAGTGACAGATTTGAACCATCATACAGGCTGTAATCTCCGGATGTATATATGCTTGCCGCGTCATTTACCTGTATTGACTTTGTGTAAAAGGCTGTATACTTCTGAAGCTTTGAATCTGCACTGCTGTGGTCTATATTATAATAATCCTCGTAGTATTGTGATGCCTGTTTTACCGGCATATTCAGATAATAGTATACAAGTCCGTCACTCTCACTGCCATTTGAAGGTGCATACACCTTTCGAATATAATTGTCCGTATTTTTCATCTGATCGGCTGACAGATACTGTGATAGATAATATGATAATGGCTTGCCTGTCTTTGAACTTACCACATTTATATTTATCACCGTATATTGTTGATTATCACTAGCTTTACTAGTGATTTCCGCATCCTCTGAATAGCTTAATGGATTCTTATAATAAACTGACTTTGCGGCTGCATCATCCCCATCTGTACCTATACACTCCGGCGGTATGAGATATGCAATCTGATTTCCTTTTACAGATATTGATTCACCCATGGCAACATCTTTATTTTCCTTATCACTTTCATTAACTTTGACCATAGATGACCTGTTGATATATGCATTTCCGGCAAGCATAAGCTCCTTAATACCGCTCATATCAAGTGTTGACTCTCTGCCGTTTATTATAATTGCACTGCTTTCGGCTGACGAATTGTCAGAATTACCAAAACCAACATATTTTCCATCTGTCGATTTTCCGTTTTTATCCTTTCCAAGCGTAACCGTCGAACCTCTGCCCTTTAAGGTCATATCATCAGAAACATAGGTTGTTCCCTCAAGAGATACATTTGCTCCATTTACATTGATATTTTTTGTCCATAGCTGGCACTGTTTATCAATGCTAAGTGTGGTCACATTGTGTGTACCTGCCCTATTTGAGTTAGGATTACCTACCTCTAAGTTTCCATCTGCTATCATATAGCTGGCATTGTCAACCCTTAGCTTTGTGTTGTCCGGAATCAAAACGCACATTCCTGTACTGTCACTTCCCGCATAAAGATTGCCTCCAAGATTCACATTATGAGCGTCAGTTCCGATTTCCAGCCCTGTATTTCCCACAAGAGAATATGTGAACAGCTCCGGGACTCCACCTGATGCCATAAAGCTCATAGTCGGAACAGACAGCGAAATGTCTGTCTGTATTACAGATTTGTAGCCCTTTTCATCAGTATACTCTACCTTTATTCCCTCTAAAACTGTACGGTTTTTATAGGTTTTGAGCTGTGGTGTAGATACAGAAGTGACCTCTGCATGTGGATAAACCGGCTTACCAGATGAATCTGTCTTAGAAAGTCTGCTGTCAACATATCCTTTTATCTTGTCCATGCTATAAGTAAGGCCTTGGACATCACCAGGATCTGCAAGTCTTAACTTCAATGCAGCAACATATGTATTGACAAACGAAGCCTGTCTGTTTGCCTCATTATTCTCAGCGTTTCCTTTTGTCTTATATGACTGCATTACCTTTGAATATCCTTCGGTATACGCTGCCGACATATCTCCCTCAAGTCCTGTACATATCTGGTCCAGAACACCCTCTGCCGAGTAGAAATTATCAGTATTCTTTTCATCTGTTGCTTTCATCTGAAGGTTTGCAAGAGCTATCCAAAGTATGGTAACCGCAAGGATAGCAACAATTGCCATGGCTACAATAACCATAACAAAAGATGCGCCTCTGTTGTCTTTACGTCTCATATCAATACCTCATGCTTCCGGTCATTGTCGCTGCTTTTTTTGCCCCAGCTAACTTATCCGGGGTACTGCATGTTTTGCTGTCATAAATATCAACCGTTACATTGTATAATCTTTCGACTGTCTTACTCTTTGTAAGATCATCAATCTTAATACTTTTCTTCACAGTAGACTGTGTATTATTTGAATTAAACATATATTTTGCCTGCTGTGGCTGTGTTTTACTTTTGCTGTAAGGATCTTTCATATTTGTATCCAGGTTTGTGCAAATTGAAACATGCGCATTACCGGTATTATTGCCTTTTTCATTAACCCTGACATACATTCTGTACTTATCCTCATTGCTCTCAAGCTGGCTCTTATCAACATAATTCTGCTTTACTATATTCACTGTACAGTCAACCTTATCGTTGTTGTTAATGATTATAGTATCTTTACATGAATCCCAGTCACTATTGACAGTAGATGTATACCATGGCTTATAAAACAGATAAATGTTTTTCAGGGTACGATTTGCCGTATTAGATGTATTATCAAAAATAACCGATGTGTATATCTGTTTCATCGCTGCATCCTCCGGAAATACATGCGTACGACCACCACTCGTAAATTTATAGGAATACGAGACAGTAACCTTTGTACTGCTTCCACCTGTGATATCAAGCGTAATGGTTCTGAAAATGGAATCTTTATTTGATTCGATGTCACTATAGCCTCTGTTTTTAAGTGTATTAACCAGCTCATCAATCGTGGCAACATCTGAGCTCATACAGTCATAATTTGAATCCATCGCAGACATATCAGCTACTTTATCTATAGTATTATATTGTTCCACTTTGGAATTTGCCTCTCCATTACCATCTACGGTCACCATAGCATTGTATTTCTTAGTGCCCGACTTTACATCTGTCATCCAGAAATAATACTTGTGCTCCTTATTTTCCACAAACTTCCATGATGATGTATCCCCTAAGAAAGCCGTATTATTTTTTTTGTGTATACTGCTTGTCATCCACTTATCAAAGTTTTCAGCCTCCGGATGCGCATTCATCACATCTTCAAGCCTTCTTACGTCAGTATATTTTCCATTTCTGTAATACAGTTCCTTTGCATTGCTGCCATCTGCCATATCAAAGCCGTCTGCCAAATCAAAACCTTCACTTGGATAATTGAACTGGTACGCCATTGTCTTCATGGAGTTATTCTCAATGCCCTCCATGATATTTGTGGCCAGATGTGTTGCATTCATCTTGTTTCTTGCCTTTACATTGGTTTTCGTGGCCGTGACAAAAGCATTCAAAAAAGGAAGCACGATTATTGCAAGAATAGCTATCGACACAATAAGCTCTACAAGTGTGATTCCTCGATTGTCGTCTTTAAACTTTCTCAAGCCGGCTTCCTCCTTCCTTATTATATTTAGATTTAATAAATTCATTAATTCGTAGTTCCAAAAAGATTTGTGGTTCCGTGTGGAACACTTGGAATAACAGGTGGCTCATATGGCTTATCCAAACCATACAGGAAATATGAATCCATCTGCATCTCTCCTGACACCTTTCCGGTTGATTCGTCATAACTTACATTCAGCGTGCTGATTGTTTTTTTATTGGAAGATCCAATCACCTCACTAAGCATTGTCTTAAGACCATGATACTCTGTCGTAAATGACATTACAGAGTTTACATCATAAAGCTGATATCCTGTAACAGATGATTTTGATGAGGTATCACCTGTGTTCTGTGAAGCTGAGCCGTCATCAGTTGACTGTGTATCTGTGCTTCCGCTTTCTGTGGCCTCACTGTCCTGCGCCTCACTACTTTGTGTACTGTTTTGTGAAGCGTCTGCATTTTCCCCATCTCCTGACGGATTATTCACGTCTATCGCAATCGGTGAGCCAACGGTAAGCTCTGAAATGCTTGTATTGGTTGATTTTTCGATTGAAACAGCATCCATGATGCCGTTTTCTATCTGTAAATAAGATGGAAAGTTGTCATACACCGTCTGCATTTCATCAGACATCGTTTTTGTCTTTTCCGTGTATTCATCTGCCTTTGCGGCAAGTGCAGAAAGCTGATTATACTGGGATTTAAGCTGCATATTCTCAGTTTTAAGAGCATCTCTCTTATTTGCCTGAGGTGCAAAGACAAAAAAGTATGTAAGTGCTAAAAAGGCAATTCCGGCTAATATAATAAGTAATTTTTTATCTCTTGCTGACATTTTAACACCTCCTTACTGTGCTGCATTATCCGATGTATTCTGTGATGCATTATCCTGCGATGTATTATCCTGCGATGTATTATCCTGCGATGTATTATCATTTGAGCCGTCAGTCTGTGTATCCGTTGTCTCAGATGTGTCTGAATCGTCCGACTTTTTAACATATGTGCAGTCTACTGTAAACTGTACATTTGATGCCCCGGTCTCGTCTGTATCATCTGTGATTGTAGAAACATTTGAAACCATAATACTGTCAAAGGTTCGAAGCTGCGTAATCACATCAGCAGCAACATCCTTACTGCTCTGCGAGATTGTCATAGATACTCCGTCAGTTGTAACAGACATATTATCAATTCGTGCATCCGATGGCAGCTTTTTCTCAAGCTCATCAATAAAGCTGACTATCTCATCATTTTTATTGGATGATGCGCCCTGAAGCAGCTTTGTCCACTCATAATCGCTCTTGGTCTGATTGTATACATCATATATGTTCTGTGCATAGGACAAGTCAGAACCCCGTCCCTTGAGAGCCATATTGTCAGATGTTAAAACAAGATTTGAAAAAATACTGTAAGCAATCAGTCCAACTGACGCTACCACACACACTCCGAGTATTATAAGAGGTATGCCAAGCGACGCTCCTTTTTGTTCTTCCATTCCATCAGGCATCGGAAGTGGCTGTCCATCCGGTCCAAGTGGTGGCTGGGCTTGCTGTTGCATCGGTACATTATTCATTCCACCGATAGGTGTGGTAAAAATATTGCCTTTTGCCTTTTTGTCGTCCGTTATCGGAAGTGGCTTTAAGGTAGCACCCACACAGTTGAAAAACTCTGCTATCTTTGTCTCTGCAAGATTTATATTTTTTGCAACACTTATTCCGTCAAACTGCTGTAGTGGAATAACCTTATAATTCAGTTCATTTGTGAGAAGCTTGCTGAGTCCGCTGAAATCTGCTCCCAAGCCCACAAGGAAAATCCTGTCAATCGGTCTGTCAATGTTTCTGGACTGATAATAGTCAATAACTCTTCCAAGACTGCTCACCAGATTGGCAAGTGTGTAGTTGACGTTGGCACGGAGCTTTTTAAATCTTTCCGAATCAATCTCATGTCCCATGTCATCGCGCTCTGCATTTTCTATCTCCGGCTGTATGACATCTGATTTGAGCTCAAGACAGGTCTTTCTCCTTGCCACATCAACAACATCTGTAAATGAAAGATACTCTCCAAACAGCTCGCTGTCCTGAATCTCCTCGATGGCATCTGCCAGTCCGTAATTCACATTTCGCTGAAGCTTTATGATATTTCCATCCATTACTGTGATGGTTGAAATTGTCTCATCTATCTTGATAGTGGCCTTTATGTCACCAGGAATCTCCCTTAGCATCAACTGCTTGATTGCATTTCCACTGTAATCAAGTGCGGCTATCTGAAGCCTGCAGTCCGCTGCGAGCTCCTCATATGATAATATAATCTCATTAGGTATAGCAATAACCGAAAGACGCATTTTCTTTTCTTCCGGTTTATCAATCTTTTCTATAACCTCATGAACGAGTTTGTACTGACTTAAATCCACCGGAAAATAATCCGATGCATTCATCTGCAAAAGATCCTTTATCTGCTTTTCCTTTACAAGCGGAAGCTCCATCTCTCTCGATGCGATTCGTGTGGAGTTTAAGGCGAAAACAACCTTGTTGGTGTTTATCTTCTTTTCCTTAATCTTGCTGTAAAGCATGGATCTGAACATGCTGTCCGCATGAACCACACCATCTTCTATCATATCAGGTGGTGTTGGAAAGCTGAACATGCTGTGTACTTTTGGATTTTTTGTTTTATAATCAATTTCTACGACTCTGGTAAGGTTTTGTCCTATTTCAATTCCAAGTACTCTGTTTGCCATAACCAAGTCCTCCATATTATCTATGTTTTACACTGTGCCCGGTTTGTGTGCTAAGCTTTGTATGCTAACCACTTTACACGATGTGCGTTTGTAAAATATTATATATTTTCGGTATATCTGTGCTTTATTGAGATTTGCTAAGCTTTACTATGCTTTTACTCTGCTTTGCTCTACTTTTTGCTCGCAAGATTTCTCAGTATCTGTTTTTCTAACAAATATGATACATTATAACATATTTTTTAAAATCCCGCGAGTGCCAAATATGCCGATATCATTTTCTCGCCCCATAGCATCGAAATAAAAATTCCGGCTGCCAAATATGGTCCCATTGCAAGCGTGCTGCCTGCTTTTGTTATTTTCATACGGATCAGATGTATCACGGAACCGATGATGCATCCCAGGAAAAATGCTAATGTTATATTCTGCCAGCCTATTGCAAGGCCTGCGCATGCCATGAGCTTGACGTCGCCACCGCCTATGGCTCTTCCTCCGCTCAACAGGAGGAGTATTTCAAGGAATATACTGACACAAAAAAATCCTATCACATATTCAGACCAGTTGTCATGGTCTATAAACACATGTAGGATTCCAAGCACCAGTATAAATATATTGATTCCGAATGGAATTTCATATGTTCTCCAATCTATCACACTGAGTACTATCAGTGCTGATGTCAGAAGGCAGTATATGATGCTTGATATTTCAAGCCCGTTTACTGCAAATATTATTACGTACATTATGCCGTTTAGTGCCTCAACTATAGGGTATTGAGGTGAAATCGGTGCCTTACACTTACGGCATCTGCCTCTTAGAAAGAGCCAGCTAAAAACCGGCACCATATCATACCATGCGAGTTGATACCCGCATTTCATACAGTGGGACCTTTCGGTCACCACTGTTTCATGCTGCGGTATTCGGTATATGCAGACGTTTAAGAAGCTGCCTATAACTATGCCGAAGGCAAATATTAAAATGTAGATGGGTATCAGGTCTGTCATGGTGTCCCTCATTTAATTCAATTAATTATTTTTTAGTAAACTCAGCGCCACTTGCTTGATAATATTTACCTGTAGCAGCATATGTAACATCACCTGAATCAGTATCATATGTAACAGTAATTCCATCAGTCCAAGTACCTTTCAACTGAATCGTTTTTAATTTAGCCTCAGTCAATGCCTTATCCTCATTTGAATCTTTGGTAAGTGTAGGTGCACTTCCTTTTACCAATTTAACCTCTAATGTTCCTGACACATCATTTTCTGCAGCATATGTTCTAAATGCTGTAACAACTGTATCTGCATTTTGAATATCTGTAGACTCTCTAGACTTCTCTACATACTTTATAAGCTGTGGCGCAAGTACACCAACAAGTACTGCCATAATAGCAATTACAACGATCAGCTCTACAAGAGAGAAACCTTTGTTATTCTTCTGCTTCTTTCTCAATGTGTTTAGTACATTCTTTACCATAGTTCATTTCTCCTTTTCATTTAAAAACTTGGTTTTTTCAAAGTGCTGTGCCCTATATATACAGCTCTTTGTTTTGATAGGAAAATTGTACCACTATTCTTCAAAAAATGCAATAGGGAAAATAGGACATTAGTCGCATGTTTTCTATTATTTTCGATTAAAGCATTTTTCTCAGCATTTCCGTGTTAGCTCACAAGCCATTTTCTTACAGTTTCAACATCAAAATCTACGCACTCTGCAATGTCTTCTAACGAATGGCCTTTTTTCTTAAGCTTTAAGGTAGACTCCCAGTATCTTCTTTTTCTCCAGAAATTCCGATTTTGAATTGATTGCCCCGAGCGCCTCTCAGCCTGCATTCTACCACGGCGTAAGGGGCTTCATCACTTGAGACCGGCTGGGGCACGCTCTCTTGCTAGAGCGAATAGCGTAGCTGCGTAGCTCACGCGAGAGAGTGTGCACCAGCTTGGGCTCATTGGATGAAGCCCCGTCCTACTGCCAGTTCCCTCAGACAAAAAGGAAGCAGCCTCAGTGCTTTCGCTCAAAGACTCCTTCCTATAATTTACATTTCACTACAATATTAGCTCACAAGCCATTTTTTTACAGTTTCCTCATCAAAATCCACACATTCAGCTATATCTTCTATCGAGTGACCTTTTTTCTGAAGTTTCAAAGCCGTTATTTTTGCCTGACGAATTCTGCCTTCTTCTCTGCCTTCTTCTCGACCTAATTCTCTGCCTTCTTCTCGACCTAATTCTCTGCCTTCATTTTTCTGCTCTTCCCACGCCTTACACATATCAATCACCTCTTCTTTCTCATCTATGTCTATATCCGTTCCTGCAAACAGGTTGATTGCCTCGACCGTCTCTCTGTCCACACTGCTAAACTTTTCGTCGTTCTGAAGTACTTCCTGCATCTTTTCCTTATCATACGCATTCTGCAGCACCTCGAAAAGCTGCCTGATTGAGGTCCTGAATCCGGTAAAGTCTGTTATCTCCCTCGGTGCCAGCAGATTAATCCTGTAATCCGGTATAAATGGCAGAAGCTCCTCATCTACTTCACCAAACATATCTGACAGCTTCCTTGGACCATCCCATTCCTTTGTTCCGAGATATACTGTAATCGTAATCACCGGTATCAGCTTATCCTCTTTCGTAAATCCCGAGAGAAATTCATCTGATGTTGCCGTATCCTTTTCCCTGCGGTGCTTTTTGGATGTTTCCTTTACCTGATTGCCGTATGCCATCACATCATAAAACATGTTTTTTACCGGAATGGCATAGTGTATATCCGACTGATTCTCTACTCCTATCAGTACGACATATGATCTGCCGGTATATTTGATGCTGGCGTTTTTGAAGATGTCCCTCATCTTCTGCATCGCTATGGTCTTTTTGTCAAGCCCGAGTGCAGTCAGCACCTCTGTGGTGTCTCTTTCCTTAAGGTTTTCCGGCAGGATGACCTCTCTTCCTCCATACAGTATATTGTTGCACAGATCCGCAAACCTGGCATTGTCTGCAAAGTATTCCTTTGCCATCGAGTCCTTTGCGTTCAATCCTTCTCCTCCTGTTCTCTTGTGCGAGCAGGAAAATCCTGTGCCAATGGAGCGTACAGTGGTACAGTTTATGAGGTATACATGTGCTGTCCCTCTTTATGTTTACATTATGATTAACACACTGTATACAGTTCATCTGTCTTCTGACTATATTATCTGTCTTCTAACTTCATTCTAACTGCATTTTTTTCATTCTGTCTACATACGGCATTTCAATTTTCCTGCTGTTAAT
>ULUB01070175.1_pt1 | contig 16568 bp, 19 predicted proteins | sample 1958111 | NCBI WGS metagenome assembly ULUB01 (sample SAMEA4835749, study PRJEB28245) | human gut metagenome | biome: gut microbiome; material: fecal sample | place: Denmark | collected 2008
ATTTTGCAAAATCAGGCACAAAGAGACTCCGAGAGTACATAAAGAAACTTGGGAGGAAACAAAGCGGAGTGAGCAACTATGCTTCAAGATTAATACCACAATGCCTTACACAGAGGAATATAACCAACTGGTGCAGGAGTTACCATTCTTCCAGGTGTAACGATTGTTGAAAATGCGATTGTAAGAGCCGCGGCAGTGGTAACAAAAGATGTGCCAGCCAATGCTATTGTGGTAGGAAACCCTGCAAGGGTAATGCAAATGGTAAAAAAAGAATAGCCACTAATAAATTTCATAGTTACTTCAAAAGGAATGGCAATAAAGGTATAATGGACAAAAAAGGAGCGGATAAAAGATAGCAGGGAAAGGTTCCCTGCCGGAGTGTGAAAGGCTTGTAATTACCGTCTTGTAATGACCGAGTTAAACACAAATAAATCCGGTCGGTTTCTCGATTCGGTATATTCAAACTGGATGCCGTCATTATTAAATACATGAGAGGTAATGACGGCAAGACAGTTGTAATCATCCAAATCTAAATATTTTTCATCAAATGGTGTTACCCTTTGGACGGTAACACTTCTTTTTATGGTACGGATAGGCATACCTACCTTTTTTTCGATAAAGTTAAACAGGGAGCCTTGCAACACTTTTTCTGTCAATCCCGGAATCAGACTCTTTCGGAGCAGCGTATTATCCACCATCTTAGGAATGTCATCAATGGAACGCAATCGCTGGATAAAATACAGTTCTGTCCCCACTTCAAAATCTGTTTTTTTGGACAGACGTTCGTCTGCGATTATTTCTGTAAAAGTAAGCACCTGATTGGTAACCTTAAAACCACTTTTCGTGGCAATCTGATACAATCCCTCAATAGAAGAATTTAAGATAAAATCGTGTTGTTTATGAGGGGTATAAATGACACGAACACCACGACCGTGGATTGGTTGAGTGTAGCCCTCTCTGGTCAGCAGTGCCAAAGCACGTCTTAGCGTGTTTCTGGAACAATCGTATACCTGAGTTAGTTCATTTTCGGATGGTAGCATATCTGCATAATTATACTGTCCGTTTTCTATTTTCTCTTTTAAATCATGATAGATTTCATTATATTTTGCTTTTGCCATATCTGTTTCTCCTGTTTTCCGATGCATCGTTTCGATAATTGCGTATTCTATAGGTGATTATATGCTAATTTCCCAATATTTTCAAATGCTTCTTTCAAGATGTATAACTTGTTTGAACAAGTTGTGCATCTTATACAAACTGAAGCTTTATTTCTAAACAGAATGCCAAAAATGAAAAAAGTAATGAAAAATGGTTGAACTTGTTTAAACAAGGTGCTACGATAAGGGTAGAAAAGATGCTTGTTTAAACAAGTAGGATGAAGGGTATACGGTGTATGCGAAAGGAGGTAACATTATGGCTAGTAAATATGATGGTTTATCAAGAATTATTATCCAGAATGTAGGTGGTAAAGACAATATCACCAGTATCACACATTGTGTAACAAGATTGAGATTTAAGTTGAAAGATGAGTCCAAGGCAAACACAGACGTATTAAAAAATACGGATGGCATTGTTACGGTAGTACAGTCGGGCGGACAGTACATGGTTGTAATCGGAAATCATGTACCAGATGTATTTGATTCGGTTGTTTCGGTAGGTCATCTGGAAAGTAAATCTCTGAAGGCGGGGGATGACGAAGCGGAGGACGGTCCAAAAGAAAAACAGGGATTATTTGATGCATTTGTAGGGATTATTACAGGTGTGTTCTCACCATTCTTAGGAGTGTTGTGTGCCTGCGGTATTTTAAAAGGTTTTATGTCATTATTTGAAGCAATTGGTTTAGTAAATGGTGCGGGAGGAACCTACAATATACTGTATGGTATAGGTGATGTAGCATTCTATTTTCTTCCGGTTATTTTAGGTCTTTCGGCTGCAAAGAAGTTTAAGTTGCCGGAGATGGAAGGTCTGGTAATCGGACTGGCATTGGTTTCACCATATATGTTAAATAATGGAACCTATGATATTTCCAGATTGTTTGGCATTCCGGTAATCGCACCATCTACCGGAAACTATACAAGCACCGTACTTCCAGTAATCTGTGCGGTAGCATTTGCGGCATGGTTTGAAAGATTATATAAAAAATATATTCCAGATGCCATTAAAATATTTGCAGTGCCATTGATTACCTGTACGATTACAATTTGTTTGACATTGTTGGTAATCGGACCAGTAACTTCTGAAATATCAAAGTATCTTGGAATGGCATTTGAGTCTGTTAATGCATTTAGTCCAATCCTTATGGGACTTTTGGTTGGTTTCTTCTGGCAGATTTTAGTTATGTTTGGATTACATTGGGCACTTGTTCCAATTGCACTTTCCAATATGACATTGGTAGACGGAAATGGATTACTGATCGGTGAGGTTATTCTTACTGCAATGCTTGGTACAACTTTTGCACAGACAGGAGCTTGTCTTGGTATTATGGTAAAATCAAAAGATGCAAAGTTAAAACGACTTTGTCCACCAGCAATTATTTCTGGTATAGCGGGTGTAACAGAACCAGCTATTTATGGTATTACGCTTCCTAAAAAAGCACCATTTTTTAGAACTTGTGCGGTAGCTGGTATAGCAGGTGCAGTATTGTGTGCATTGGGCGTAAAGGATTATCAGATGGCTGGTATGGGTGTATTCTCTTATACTATGTTCATTAGCCCAGATACAAAGGATATTCATCCTATGATTATTGGAATCGTTGTATCAATCATCTGTGTCATTGTAGCATTTGTATTAGAATTAGTTTTCTATAAAGATGATAAAAAGGATGCAGCAACAGGGAAAGAAAACAGCACAGTTGGAAACAATACTACAGATAAAACAATCGTGGCACCAATCCATGGAACTGTGGTTCCACTTTCACAGGTAAAAGATGAAGCATTTGCATCAGAAGCATTGGGAAAAGGCGTAGCCATTGAACCAAAGGAAGGTAAGGTGTATGCACCGGCAGATGGAGAAATCTCTACCTTCTTCCCAACGGGACATGCCATTGGAATTACTTCGGATGCAGGGGTTGAAATCCTAATTCATGTAGGTATGGATACTGTAAAAATGAACGGAGATGGATTTACACCTGCAAAGAAACAGGGCGACAGAGTGAAAAAAGGCGACCTATTGTTAGAATTTGATATGCAAAAGATTAAAGAGGCGGGTTACCCTCTAACCACTCCGGTTATTATAGCTAACACAAATGATTATACAGAAGTGCTTCCAACAGAGGCACAGGAGGTAGCTTCTGGAGATATGCTGATTCACATACTATAGTTTAGATAAGTGATATGGACAAAACAGATATATAGGTAATTGCGAAACTCTAAAAATATTATATTTCACTTGTGCGAATTTATATATCATAAGCAAGGTGCTTCTGACACCGTCGGTACTTTGGCACCGTATTTTGGTGCCTTATGTACCGCTACGAGTGTCGGGCAGCGAGAGCGTGCCTTGCGTTGATATATAAATTTTGTACAATAGGTCTTAGAATAGATTAAGTTTTGCAAGTTCCAAAAGAACAGTATAGAAAGGAAGGTTACAGTATGAGCGTGTTTAGAAAAGATTTTTTGTGGGGCGGTGCAACTGCTGCCAACCAATATGAAGGAGCATGGGACGTAGATGGAAAAGGTGCTTCTGTATCTGATCACTGTACCAATGGCTCTCATACAACACCAAAGAGAATTACAAAGGATTTTGAAGAGGGTACACTGTATCCAAGTCGGGAAGCAACCGATTTTTATCATCACTATAAAGAAGACATTGCCCTTGCTCATGAGATGGGATTTAAAGTATTTCGTATGTCCATTAACTGGACTCGAATTTTCCCAACGGGTATGGAAGAGGAACCAAACGAAGCGGGACTTGCTTTTTATGATGCGGTATTTGACGAATTAAATAAAGTGGGAATTGAGCCATTGGTTACCATTTCTCATTATGAAATGCCATATGCACTGGTAGAACAGTTCAATGGCTGGGCATCCAGAAAATGCATCACGTATTATATGAATTATTGTAAAGCAATTTTTGACCGCTATCAGGATAAGGTAAAATACTGGCTTACTTTTAATGAAATCAATTCTGGTACAATGCCAATGGGTTCTGTACTTTCTCTTGGCACGATACAGGGATATGAAGGTCCGATTACAGAAGTTCCAGATCATAAGCAGGAACGGTATCAGGCATTGCATCACCAATTTGTAGCAAGTGCTATGGCTGTAAAATATGCCCATGAGAACTATCCACAGTTTAAGATGGGAAATATGTGTATTTTTGCAACCATGTATCCAATGACTTGCAATCCAGATGATGTGATTGCCTGTCAGAAGGAAATGCAAAATATGAACTGGTTTGCTTCAGACATTCATGTAAGAGGTGCCTATCCATACTATGCAAAACGTTTCTTTGAAGAAAATGGAATTATCATTCAAAAAGAAGCAGGGGATGACGAAATTCTTCTTGCAGGTAAAGTGGACTTTTATACATTCAGCTATTATATGTCAAGCTGCATTACGGCTGATAAGGAGAAAAATGCAGCAGGTGGAAACTTAATCAGTGGTGTGAAAAATCCATATCTGAAAGCCAGTGATTGGGGATGGCAGATTGATCCACAGGGACTTCGTTATACCTTAAATGAATTGTATGCCCGTTATCAGATTCCACTTATGGTTGTGGAAAATGGTCTTGGTGCGTATGATACACTGGAAGAGGATGGAAGTATTCACGACACCTATCGAATCGACTATCTGCGTCAGCATATTAAAGAAATGGAAGAGGCTGTGAAGGATGGCGTAGACCTTATAGGATATACTCCATGGGGCTGGATTGACGTAGTATCTGCATCAACCGGAGAAATGGCAAAACGTTATGGTTTGGTATATGTGGACAAGTATGACGATGGAACCGGTGATTTGAAACGTAGAAAGAAAGATTCCTTCTTCTGGTATCAAAAAGTAATTGAAACCAATGGAGAGGTTTTGTAAAGGAGCAGTTTAGAACTATGAAAAAGGTTTTGTTTTTCGATATAGACGGAACTTTGTACGATTTTACAGGACATATGCCTGACTCGACGCTTAGTGCGTTGCGTCAGGCACGTAAAAAGGGGCATGAACTGGTAATCTGTTCTGGCAGGTCAAAATATCAGGTATATCCCGAACTGTTTGAATTGTTTGATGGCTATGTAGGAGCAGCGGGAGCTTATGTGGAGCAAAACGGGCAGGTAATTTATGAACATTTTATGCAGGAAGATACCATAAAAGAGGCAGTAGATGTGATTTCCAAAGCAGGTGGTGTGGTAGCCGCTATGACGGAACACAATCTGATTTTAAGTGAGGAATGTGAAACGTATCTTTTGCATAAATTCAGGGCACAGGGAATTGGCATGGACATGATTGCGCGCATTATGGGAGATTACGAGCTGACAGAAGATTTGTCCGAATACAAAAACATTGAAAAAATGTTGTATTACCGTTCTTCCTGGCCAGTTGCAAAAGTTGCCGAGGCATTGAAAGATTCCTGTGATATTACAGCATCCAGTTTTGAGGACCCGGTAGAAGACAGTGGCGAGATTACTGTAAAAAATATCAATAAGTCTCTGGGAATGCAGAAATATATGGAACAGTTGCATATGGATGTAGCCGATACCATTGCTTTTGGAGATGGACCAAACGATCTGGATATGATTGCGTATGCTGGAGTAGGTGTAGCAATGGGAAATGCTAGAGAAGAGCTAAAAAAGATAGCCGATTTTGTTACAAAGCCTGTGAACGAAGGTGGAATTGCCTATGCCATGCAAAAATTAGGGCTGATTGATTAACAAGCGGGCAAGGAGGTGGCTGTGTGAAAAAGATTTTGTTTTTAGATGTGGATGGTACTTTGGTGGACTATGAAAATCATTTGCCAAAATCAGCAGTGGAAGCAATCCGAAGAACGAGAGAATTGGGAAATCTGGTGTTTATCTGTACTGGGCGTAGTCGGGCAGAGGTATACGAGGATATTTGGGATATTGGCATTGACGGCATGATTGGCGGAAACGGTAGTTATGTAGAATACCAGAATCAAGTTGTGATGCATCAGAAAATCACCGAAGAGGAATGTCGAGAAATCGTAGACTGGCTTCATGAAAGAAATCTGGAGTTTTATCTGGAAAGTAACAATGGATTGTTTGCCAGCGAAAAATTTGAGACGGAAGCATTGCCTGCAATTCGGGCATACAGCGCACAAAAGGGTAGAGATGCTACCCATCTGACCGCACGTGATGTATTCCCGGAAATGATTTTTGATGGCGAATTGTATCGGGATGACTTAAATAAAATAAGTTATGTATTAAAAACATATCAGGATCATACAGATGCCATGGCACGCTTTCCAAATCTTCAGCATGGAACATGGGGTGGCGTCGGCGAAAAAGCACTATTTGGCGATATGGGGGTAAAAAATATAACGAAGGCCCATGCCATAGATGTATTGTTGCAATACATTGGTGCAACAAAAGAACAAACCATTGCGTTTGGTGATGCAAAGATAGACATTCCTATGTTGGAGTATTGTTCCTATGGTGTAGCGATGGGAAATGGTGGTACGGAAATAAAAGAAATGGCAGATTATATCACCGATACGGTGGAAAAGGATGGCTTGCAGAAGGCATTTGAAAAATTGGGATTATTGTAAGACGAAGAACCCTTATAAGGAATGGATTTCCAGACCTTGTATGGGTTCTTTTTTTGTTTTCTAAAAGGAGCGAAAAGGTTACAAGAAAGGAATATTTGCTGCTAGATATTCTGCACAACTAAAACAGTTGCATCGTACATCAATGTTCGGTATATAATAAATATATTCTAAAAACGTAGTCAAATACTTGAAGGAGAAAGGGAGGTAATGCTTATGAACAAGAAGAAAAAGATGCGGAATAGGATACTGGCAGTGATTGTAAGTATAAGTATGTTGTTGTCCATGGAAATGATTCAGCCACAAACAGTACATGCTTATATGAAATCGGACATTACGCAAACGGTCAACTCTACGCTGAGTGATTTGTTGCCGTATTCGTGGGATGCAGAGCTGAAAGATGGTGTGCTGACCGTAAATTTGATTGACACCATGGCATCTCTAGACTGCAAACTGTCACCAGGATCGAACTGTGCAGCGTATATGCATCAGGGGACAAAAATAAAAGATTACAAGGAGTTTACGGGTAATAAGTGCACAGTTTCAGGGGACTTTTCAAAATCGGAGGGTATTGAAACCGTTTCGGTCTATGTATATCTTCAAACGGATGTGGCAAAATATTTGCGATGGAAGCTTGTTTTGTATCTTGATCATGAGAATGGAAAGGTTTCTATTTATAATACTTATGGTGCGGCATCTGTTGCAACCATGCAGAATCTAATGGATAATTACAAGCCAGAGGATTGCTTGAAAACAAAAACTCTTTCCAGAATGCTTTTGTCACACTCTTATGATACGATTAAGGAGAAGACGGAAGAGATTACGAAGAATTGCGTGACAGAAGGGGACAAGGTCAAAACGATTCATGACTGGATCTGCAAAAATATAACCTATGATATGGATCAATATCTAAATGGTACTACATCAAAGAAATGTGCATTGGATCGTGCTATTGAGGATAAACTTGCGGTGTGTTCTGGTTTTGCTGAATTGGCAGAAACCATGTATCGATTTGCTGGAATTCCTTGCGTAACGATTACTGGCATAGGAGATACCACTGGAATAATCGGCATGGGGGATACCGCTGGAATGGTGGAAGATGGTTTGGAAAATATATCCAAATATAACACCAATCATGCCTGGAATGCGATTTATTATAATAATGCATGGCATTATATGGATCTGACTTGGGATTGTGGTAATCGCTATTATGGCGAAGGGGATAGCAGGAATCATACGGATAAGGATCCAACCTATCGGTACTTTGGTATGCCAGCGGATATGTTTGGACTGGGGCATTATGCAATGGAAATTAAGAACGAATCAGAAGAAGGAATAGGGCTAGAGCTTGAAAATATCAGAACACAATATTATGTGGGAGATACGTTTGTTCCAGACTATAAATTATATATTAAGACAACTTCTGGATATCGTTGGAATGCCGGATCGGACAAAGGAACCTGCACCGGTTATGATATGAATACGCCAGGTAAGCAGACTGTCATGGTAACGTATCGTGGTTTATCAACTACATATCCGATTACTGTTATTAAGCCGGATCATATCAAGGTGGTTCCACATGAAAATGCGGTATATTTAAAGGGAGGAGAATTTAAACCGGACTTTGATCTGTATATAGTAGGAGAAGATGGATCAGAAAATAAATATGAAAACATGTCAAATGTTACTTGCACTGGTTACGATATGAATAAGGTCGGCAAGCAGACGGTTACAGTATCCTACAATGGGATGACAACAGAGTATGAAATCGAAGTGGTTGATGCGGCTGGTATTAGTGTTGAGGTAGCAGAGCAGCCAGTGGCTTATGCATATGATTCGAAGTTTGAGCCATATTTTGATCTGTATGTAACGAAATCGGATGGAACAAAAGTGTTAGTGGAAAATGGTGTATCGCAAGCTGAGTGCAGCGGATACGACATGGAAAAGTTAGGAGAGCAGGAGGTTACTGTCAAATACTTGGGATTTACTGCAAAATATAAGATTACTGTAGTATATGTTGTGGCAATTGATTGTGTGGTAGCGAATAAGACTTTTGAACAGGGACAGGAATTCAGTGTAGATAACAATAAAATATATTATATCGCTCAAGATGGTAAAAAGTATTTAGTACAGCATGTGAAGCCGACGTATAGCGGATATAATATGGATAAAACTGGAATACAGAAAGTTAAGGTAAGTTGTGACGGATTTGAGGCGACCTATTATATAACTGTTAAAGCAAAGGAAACTCCAACTGTAGAACCAACTGTAGAACCAACTGTAGAACCAACGGTCAAACCGACAACAAAGCCAACAGCAAAACCAACCGTAGAACCAACAGTCAAACCAACTATAGAACCAATGCGCAAGCCAAATGGCAATACAGACAACAAGGTGCCAACGACAGTTGTGAAAAATCCGAAGGGAACGCAAATTGTAAAGATTAAGGCTGGTTCGAAAAAATTGACGATTACGATCAAAGCGCAGAAGGCACAGACAAATGGGTACCAAATTCGCTATTCTTTGAAGAAAAATATGAAGGGTGCTAAAATGGTAACATTAAATAAGAATACAAAGCTTTTGGCGACAATCAAGAATCTAAAAGCAGGTAAAAAATATTACGTGCAGGTTCGAACTTATCGCACGGTGGAAAAAAAGAAATATTATAGCGGTTGGTCTAAGGTGGTAAGTGAGAAAACGTTGCGATGATTCGGGTATAATGGCTGTGAGTAAAATGCTAAAATGATAGACGTATAATATGGGAGTAAGAAAGAAAACGTATAAAAAAATGCGCAAATAAAGCGATATATAAGGGTGATGAAGCGGTGTGCTTTCCTATAAAACTAGGGAAGACACCGCTTTTTGTATCGTTGTACGGGAGATAAATAAAAAGTAATGCTTTGGTAGAGGATATAACTGGACATTTTTTTCAAATTTTAAAAGGAGCGAAAAGAGTGCAAGATAGGAATTGACATTTATCAATAGATATATTATTTTTAGGGTTAAGAAAACAAAAAAGAAATGTAATGGAGAAAATTTTTTATGATGGAGAAGAAAAAAATGTTAAAACAGATGTTATATGATGCCAATTATGAGGAATTAAGTGCAGAAATAGACAAGGGAACCTGTTTTGACAGAAAAGTAGAAGGCTAACAGGGAAGAAAGTTTGCAAATAAAAGATGCGAATTTTGCAGAAAAAATGTGTAAAAGAGGAATACAGGATGAAAAAAGAAGATACGGCATTGGAAACAGATTTTCTGTTTGATTCCGATTTTTTGGTTGTTTTCTAAAATTGGATTGTTCTATACATGGATTGCCTTTCCACTTTCTGAAATCATTTCAGGAGGACTGGGGTTATTTCTCTATATAAGGGTATTGCATACCTGGAAGAATTAAAGCAGTTATGTCTTTTTTATAAATCCAAGATAACCGCAGGCCACTATCATAACAAGCAATTCCGTTAAAGGAAAGCTTAGCCATACCCCGTTTACGCCCAAAAGTTTTCCAAGCACGAAAGCAAATGGAAGTAACAGGGTGACTTGTCGGGCAGCAGAAACTTAGGTTACTCAACTAGAAGTACACTTTTTTTGATTGTTGGTTTGGCAACAAAAAAGTATGACAAACAAAAATTATTGTAACAGTTCAGCCGGGTACATTCATAAAGTGCCAGAATATACAACATGACTAAAAATATCCTTTTTGGCTGGACACTTTACTCTGTACGCTTTCTCACTAGGCTCAAAAATACTTTGCCAAGTGTTCAATGTGTATTCATGTTTGGCGTTAGCCCAATAGAAATGATTGTGGAAATTGCACTTAGCCTGCTAGCAGTCATGTGCAATTTCCACAATCATTTCTGCCCGGCTGAACTGTTACAAATTATTGGAAATAATAAATAATTGACGGTTCCATAAAAATCTAATATAATATATGTACTAGAAAGCGTACTCTTTTAAGTACGAAATGAGGTGATAGAAATGATGGTAACGAAACAGATGGATTTAAGAGCCAATATTAAAAAGTATTTTGATTTAGCATTTGGTGGAGAAACTGTTGTAGTATCACGCAAGCAAAATAAAAATGTAGTTGTAATATCGGAAAAAGAATATAATGAATTGCAAAAGGCTAAGAGAAACGCGGAATATTTAGCAAAACTAGATAGAAGTGCAGAACAGTTAGAAGAAGGAAACACAATATCATTATCACTGGATGAAATGAAGGAAATGGAGTCTGATGATTGGAAACCAACACGAAAAATAATAGACTTTATGGAGAAAAATAAAAATGAATGATTTTACTTTTACACAGGAGGGTTTCCAGGATTATCTTTATTGGCAAAGGCAAGATAAAAAAACATTGAAAAAAATTAATGCTTTGCTAGAAGATATAAAACGGAATGGTGCGATGCAAGGCATTGGAAAACCAGAAAAGCTAAAGAACCGACCAGAGTATTCAAGAAGAATTGATGAAGTAAACAGGCTTGTATATGAGATTGACGAATTGCAAAATATTAGGATAGTCTCATGTAAAGGACATTATGAAGAGTAGGAAAAATCCTACTCTTCTTTTTTTGTCCCATGGCAAAGCAGCTCTATAAACCTTTTCAAATATGGCTTTTGTTGCACCGTTTTATAATATAATCCGAATGAAATGGTTTCCTTGCAGGCAAGGGGAGCAGTGACCAAATCCTCTCGTTTTGGAATGAAAATATCGGGAAGCAGAGCAACTCCAAATCCTGCGTGAACAAGGAGTAAGATATTTTCGGCGGTCTCGCATAGATAAAGCTCAGAAGGCTTCTTATCGGCTGTCCATTTCCACTGGCTGTCAATCAAAGAAGGTGCCGCAGAGCCAGGAGCATACAAAATCATAGAATAGGAAGTTAAGTCTTCTTTGTGAATGGTTTTAAGGGAGGTAAGGGGCATATCCTGTTGCATCACACAAACAAAGGGAGCTTTTTTAAGCTCCTTGTAATGAATGGAAGAGGGGATAGTTGGAGTATAAAATCCAATTGCAATATCCATAGTTTCCTGTTCCAGCAGTTCCGAAAAATGAGTTTCCGCTGAAATTCGGATGTTGGGATGTATCATTGGGTAATCTTTTTTTAAATCATGTAAAGTATGGATCAGTTGTTCCATATGTAATGGATTGGAGCATCCAATGGTAAAATCAATAATCTTTTCTGCATCTTTTTTGGCAAATCGTTTTACGGAGCGATGGGCGGCAGATACCATAGTGTGTGCATCCGCAAGAAAAATTTGTCCACTTTCCGTTAATTTTACAATGCGGGTATTTCGGATAAATAACTTGGTGCCAAGTTCATCTTCCAGAGATTTAATCTGTCTGGTAATAGCAGGTTGCGAAACGTGCATTTGCTCTGCGGCTCTGGCAAAATTCAAAAATTCAGCAACAGAAAGAAAACATTCGATTTGAAAAATAGTCATAGAAACCTCCTATATGCAATAACAGCAATACGCTTTTGTTATCAATAATAACATTTTTGAAATTCAAAAACAAGGAAAATAGCGGTAAAATCATAGGGATGGAGTTTTATTGAATCAGTAATTGTGAGGATGGTATAAGTAGGATAGCTGGTATCGCAAGAGCGGATTCAAAAGATTCCGAGGTACATAAAAGGTAGAGGTAACAGTTTAGCCTGCTAGCAGTCACATGTAATTTCTACAATCATTTCTGCCCTGCTAAACTGTAACAAAATTAACAGGAGGAAGAAAATTATGCCTAGACATAAGAGAGAAAGTTTGATTTATACGATTATGATGTGTTTTTGTATGGTACTTTGGATGAGTATTTACAATGTAGCTCTTCACAGTGGACAGTTGAATGGAGAGGTTTTGAAAGAAGCCTGGCTGGGATTTCCACTGGCATATATTTGTGCTATGCTATTGGATTGGTTTGTGGTATCTGGTATTGCGAAAGGATTTGCCTTCCGTTTCCTTGTAAAACCTGATAGTGAAGCGTGGAAAAAGGTGATTGCAGTTTCTTGTTGCATGGTTGTTCCTATGGTGTTTTTTATGTCTCTGTATGGAGGCTTGGAAGTCTGTGTTAGAAGTGGAAACTGGAATGCATTGTTTTTAATCTGGATTACCAATATTCCAAAGAATTTTATTATGGCACTGCCATTTCAGTTGTTGATCGCAGGTCCACTTGTAAGAAAGGTATTTCGTTATGCTTTTCCAGTGGGAACTGTTTTGATGGAAGCAGAATAGAAAAATAGTGTGTAATTATTTAGAGGGTATCATCACAAAGATTGCCACAGTAGATATGGTTGCTCTTATTTCTAGTAGAAGAGAGGAGTAGATATATCTGCTGTGGCAATTTTTTGTAGGATTTGAAAGAAAACGGTGCATCCAAAGAAAAAATTTACAGTAGAAAATGCAGTGAATATTTTTGACGGGAATGTGTCGTGAATACGCAATGTATAGAAATGGGGCAGTAACAAAGACTTAGTTACTGCTTTTTTTACTTTATAGGAAAATGTGTCTTATTCGTGTATCTGTAACAGATACCGGATGTGGAATGACGGAAAAAACAAAAAAGCATATCTTTGAAAAATTCTATCAGAGGGATACTTCCTATGCGATGGCGGGGGCGGTTGCTTATAAGGCAATGCACTAAAAAAGGAACCTGTATAAAAACAGATTCCTTAAATGAGGGGAAATCCCTGTCGAAGAATGGAAGTCCAGTTACTTTTCTGATAGAGAAATCTGACTATGATTACAGTCTGCTTTTCTTCATCAATCGTATAAAAGGCGAGGTAATTATTGATTATTACAAAACGAATGCCCCAGCTTGCCAGTACCGGATCATCTACCAGATGAAACTTCTGTGGCAGATCGGCTAATGAGCCTATCTGCTGCGTTGCAGTATCTAACAGATTATCTGCTGCGTCAGGATTTTTGAGGGAAAATTCAATGTAATCTGCTGCTCGCATAATATCGTGTTCTGCAGTGGAAGTGATATGAACCTGATAGCTCATCGACTGCGGCGGCTCCTGATATCAGCCATAGCTTCGGAAAATGGTCTGGTGTTACCTGTGGCAATATCGTCCATTCCTTCCTTGATCTGGCTGTAAAGTTCAAAGCGGCTGGTCAGTCCTTCGTAGGCTTCAATGCTCATAACGGCAAGGTCGCCTTTTCCATTCTTCGTGATGAAAACTGGTTCAGGATATTTATGACAAAATGTAGAAATTTCATTGTAATTATTCCGTAAATCAGCACTTGATTTGATTGTTGGCATAAAAACACCCCCTTGTTTGATAACAAAATTATACACAAATTTTGTTATGAAGTCAATGAATATACCATTAGTGTTAGCAGGATAAACACAACTATTCATATATATCTGACCGTAGGGTCGGGAACAAGCCAGAAGTAGGCCTTTTACGATTGCAATCAAAAAAGAAAAGTTTACAAAACCAAACCAAAGACCTGCTAATAAATTTGATAGAACTTTAAAAATAATGACTTTCAAGCTATAATGAAACTAAATGATAACTTGAAGGTTATTTTATATGGTGAGATAACAGAAGAAAAAGGATTTACGAAAGAACAGGTACAATATTTATTTTTTACATGGTATATTTGAGGGAGAGCAATCACTATGATTAGAACACTGCAGAAGGCGGACATAAATAGTGTCGCAGCTATATGGTTAGATACGAATTTAAAAGCGCATTATTTTATTTCTGCTCAATATTGGAAAACTAATTTTGAATTAGTGAAAGAAATGTTGCCACAGGCAGAAGTCTATGTGTATGAAAAAGATAAAAAAATACAGGGCTTTATAGGGCTAAATGGCGAATATATAGAAGGCATTTTTATTTCTAGCGAAATGCAGTCGCAGGGCATAGGTAAACTTTTGCTGAATTATGCAAAGAATCGAAAATCTAAATTGCTTTTACATGTGTACAAGAGGAATACGCGAGCAATACATTTTTACCAAAGAGAAGGATTTGAAATTCAGTGCGAAGGTTTGGATGAGGCTACTGGTGAAATGGATTATGTAATGATGTGGCAATAGAAATTGGGATTTGGAGGTTCATATGATTGGCAATATAGTAACAGTAAAAGTAGATAGACCGATGGGAAGTTATCATCCTGAACATAAAGATATGTATTATCCAATTAACTATGGATATATAAAAGGAATTATTGCTCCTGATGGAGAAGAGCAAGATGCATATTTGTTAGGATTGGATGGACCAGTTGAAGAATATACGGGGATAATAATTGCAATTATTCATAGATATGATGACGTTGAGGAAAAATGGGTTGTAGCACCGAAAGGAATGATGTTCACCAAGGAAGAAATCAAGGAGCAAACGTATTTTCAGGAACAATATTTCAAATCGGAAGTTAGAATGTGAACTTCCAGTTTGTAGTAAGTGAGAAGCATATAAATAGTATAAGAAAGCGGTAGGTCAGGAAAAGATATTGTTTTCATTAATGCTATTAGATTTAAAGGCAAACGTTCTATTAACTGGGATGAGGTTAAGAAATTTTTGAAAGAATCGGTAGGTGAATTTTATACAATACTAGAAACAGGAGATGTTGTATACATTGGAACTGATTTACCAGATGAATACACAGGTTCAAATGATACATACGGGTTAAAGGGAACAAATAGAAACATTAAATAGAAGTTGATAAATGGGAATTTTAGGAGGTACGATAATGCAAGATGTTATGAGTGTTAATGAGAAAGAATATAAAATTGTGAAGTTATTAGGACATGGAAAAGGTGGTTATTCCTATTTAGCAGAACGAGAAGGTAACTTTTATGTGTTAAAGCAGATACACCATGAACCATGTGAATATTACTCATTTGGCAATAAAATTGAAGCAGAACAAAATGATTATAATAGACTGTTGCAAACAGGAATTAGAATTCCAAGAATGCTAGACATTGATATAGTAAATGAAAGAATATTAAAAGAATATATTGATGGACCAACTATATATGATTTAGTGAAAAATGATACGATGAAAGATTTGTATTTGATGCAGATGAGAGAAATGGCAAAGGTAGTATATGAAGCAGGCTTGAATATAGATTATTTTCCGACTAATTTCATTGTACAAGATGAACAGATTTTTTATATTGACTATGAATGTAACAATTACATGGATGAATGGAATTTTGAAAATTGGGGAATTAAGTACTGGTCTAAGACACAAGAATTTATTGATTATGTGGAACAGCATTAGTTATATAACTTTCAGTCTACAAAAGTGTAAAAATCGGGATTTGAGGGATATAATCTATGAAAAAAATATTAGTAGTATTAGGCGGCGGTCGCCCAAGGGGAAACACAAAAATTGAACTTACAAATCATTGTTTGGCGATTTGGTAAATTACTATTTTTGAGTTAGGAGGACAAATGACGAGTAGAAGAAACACCATTCAGAAAGACCTGGTACGAAATGCTGTATATGAGATGAAAAGGCATGTTACAGCAAATGAAGTGTATGAATTTATAAAAGAAGCATATCCTACAATTGGAAAAGGAACTGTATATAGAAACCTTGACATATTGGTAGAAGAAGGGGCTTTAAGAAAGGTTGAAGTTCCGGATGGACCGAATCGATTCGATTTTACATTGAAAAATCACTATCATGTCAGGTGCATAAAATGTGGTGAGGTGTCAGATGTAGATATGGATGAAATATCGGACTTGCTGGAAAGGATTCATGACACTCACGGAATTGAATTTTTGGATTATGATATTTCGTTTAAAGGTATTTGCCCCAAATGCAGGGAGAAGGTAAAGGAGGAATAGAATGGATAGGAAAGCAATGTATACATTTCTGTAACAGTTAATAAAACAGAGGATTTGGGTT
>ULUB01018132.1_pt1 | contig 16243 bp, 20 predicted proteins | sample 1958111 | NCBI WGS metagenome assembly ULUB01 (sample SAMEA4835749, study PRJEB28245) | human gut metagenome | biome: gut microbiome; material: fecal sample | place: Denmark | collected 2008
GTTATCCAGATGAAGATGGAGCACTTTTACTGAAGGATGGTCAGTCAGATACTGACTCAGGGCAACGGGCACCACATCCTTTCTCTTGGTTTGAAATACGCCTGCAAGGGAAAGCAGGGCGTCCTGTTTCCAGTCACGCCCCTCCATCACCGCAAGGGAAGCAAAGCTCATCGCATCAATTGCGGACTCAAACAAATGGACGTGTTCCGCGTCAGGGGTTTCCGACATTGAAAACGAGAAGTGTTTGTCACTGCCGGTGACCTCTCCCTTGTAGGCTGATATTGTGCCGCGCATGGCGGCGTATCTTGCAATGCCTTGTCTGTCATAGCCGACAAACACCGCATTGTGATACTCGCTGGTTTCGAAAAGCAGGCTGTGCTTCACACAATAATCAATAATTTCGTGATGAATCCCACGCTTATCTAAATATCGCTTTGCCTGTATCGGATCCTTCACAAGATCCGGCATCAGGAGTTTCCTTGGCTCGGCAGCTTTCCGGGCATAAGAAAAGGACGGCGTTTCAGTAACCGTCCTTCCCATAACCGCTTCCACTGCCTCAGGAAACGTGTATTCTTTTACTTTCATCAGGTAATCCACGGCGGATACGCCTCCGATTCCTCTGGAGAACCAGTACCACTTACCGTTTGAGATCTTTAGGCTGTCATGCTCTCTGGTACAGTAATTGTTGCCGGAGAGCTTCACGAGATTCCCTGGTTCGTTCATCTGAAGGTAACTCAGAAGATCCACCTGGCGTGCCTGCTCTAAAACATTCTGTTCTATATATGGCATTACCTTGCCTCCTCTCGCTGCGCTTCCGGCCGGATCATCTTGTCTGCCCGACCTTCGATACAGTCCCGGATGATATCCATATATCCGGTCTCGATCTTATTGAAGTCGGAGAGGACATCACCGATGATGTCCTTGGATCTCAGAAGTGCCTCGCACTGTTCGGGCTGAAGTTCCATATATTCCATCGCGAAGAGAATATCCTGCCGTACAGTGTACTCATAAGCGTGCTGAAGGATCTCATGCGGAGGAAGAGATTCAAGCCAATCCAGATAGATTGCCTGCTCGCGGTTCATTTTGTTATATACCGCTACGTTCAGTTCTTCACTGTTCATTCGTCCTCTCTTTCTCTTATCCCGGTTGAACTACAAGCTTGAATTTCAGAGGACTGTCTGCGATATAGTCACGGATCAGTCTGCTTTCAGCCTTGGTCTCCGGATAAGCGGTTATTGAAATGGTTTTCTTGTTCCAGTCACGGGTATAGGTGTCAGCTGCCACATTTGTGATGTGATGTTCCGCCAGAAAATCCCGGAATGCCTTCATGGCTTCCAGATTATCCGACATGATGACATTCACATAGGTCCTGTCCTTGGAAAGCTTGTCGCTTACCAGGCAGGCCAGACTGCAGCCGATACCGCCTGCGACGGATACAATGAGCATTGCCAGCTCTCCGTCGGCGGATACCACGCGCTTGGTGATCCAGTAATAGATGAAGTCGGATAGAATCACCGCAATTCCTGCGAGGATCCACCGGCTTCTCTGGATCATTATGGTTTTTGTAGTCGATAGAGCGTTGTCCAAAACCTTTGCCAAAAACAACACTCCGAAATAAATCATCGTAGTTCCACCTCCTCAGGAAATAAAAAAGCCGCAGAGTTGTGACAAGCATCATAGCTCTGCGGCAATCTATCGAAATTCTGTTTTCTTTTTCATATCTTTCTCGTCATTTATGCCATTATTGACGAGAGAGTACGGCGTGTGACGAGAATTTAGTTATTTCGTGACCATCAGGATCAGTTCGTTGATATCCTCTGTAGGCTTACCGGCTCTTGCCACCTTATTTCTGAAATTCATCAGCGCCGTCACCAGCAGGCGCAGCTCGGAAGCATTCAGTTCAACGACTCTTTTTTCAGCTTTCTTCTTAAACATATATCTTCACCTTCCGTTTTTTCTTTATGGTATGCGGAAGGAACAATCATTGCAAATGTGCGATTTTATTTCCAACGGAACCCAAAATCACTTCGTTTGATCTTGCACATCGGCTGTCCGTCTTTCCAGAAGACGATTCCTTCGATATAGTGCTTTTCCAGATACTCTCTGATTTCTTCAAAGCTTCTCGGAACATCCTCAAGCACACGGATCCCGTGCCTTTCCAGTATGTCTTCATCCAGATCATACGGATTCGACTGAAAGTGCGGACCGATTGCTTCATAGGTACCGTCTTCCTTAGGACTGCCTGCTTTCTCATAGGCTTTGATCAGCCATGCATCAGCCTTGTTATCTGCGGAAACAGGGACCCAGTGGGGCCAGTGTCCGGTGATCGGATCCGGATCGCTGCACGCGATTGCGTTTTCAGGAGGTGTCTTTCCTCTCTTTGCGTCATAGCGTCTGTAGAATACGCCACCAATCACAGCACAGCAGCTGCCGTCTATTTTCTCAGTTGCGATACCTTCTCCGGCAAGCACCCATTCCATGCTGGGTGTGACCTTATTGTTAATTCCGACCTTCCTATGATTTTCAAATACCCGCTCAAAAAGCGTCGGGATTTTCTTCATGCCATCTCGCCTCTCTTTCAATAATCTCATCCAGGGTTCTGGGCGTATAATCCATCCAGGGCATCATGCAGCCCACATTGATGAAGTTGCCCTTTGCATGACCCTGCTCGCTGCAGGATTCCTTGATCTCCTTGCGGAACTTCTCAAGGAAGGTGTATTCCCGCGTGTTGTGAACGTGCCCGTAAAGCATATAACAGTTATCGCTGTAAGCCGCCATATGAAACGGCATGGCATAATGACAGAGCAGAACCCGCCTGCCATTATCGGCAATGTCCTTGTAATCCTTGATATCCTGGAAGAACTTCTTCGTAGCCGCGCTGAACTGCTTCGGATCATGATTGCCTGTAATCAGGACCTTCTTTCCGGCCAAAGGCCCCAGCCAGAACGGCCATTCAGATTCCTTTGCCCAGATCATATCTCCGAGAATATATACGGTATCATTGCCGGTAACTGTCTTGTTCCAGTTATCGAGAATTGTATTGTGCATTTCATTCAGATCCGCAAAGGGACGGTTATCAAACCGGATCACATTGGCATGCCCCAGATGAAGATCTGCAATATAATAGTTTGCCATAAGCTTTCATCTCCTTAGATTGCTATTTTACTGCAGAATCTCCACCGGAACAATTCTGCAATCAGTTTAACGTTCCCAGCCTCTGTCCTTTTTTATCGGAGCTTCACCGTTCAGCGTTCGGACGTCGCTTTCATGGAAGGAATAGTACTGTTCGCCGGGACCCAGAATGATGTGATCCAGCAGCGTGACCTCCATCAACTTCATAAGCTGAGACATCTTTGCGGTTACGCTGACATCTTCAGCAGAAGGCTGCACCTGACCGCTGGGATGATTATGAACCATCATCACGGCAGCTGCATTGGAGAGCACGATACTTTTCAGCATTTCTCTCGGATGAACCATGGATGCATTCAGAGCGCCGACGCTGACGATATTCATATTGATCGGCTGCAGATTGGTCTGAAAGTTGATTACCGCGAATACCTCCCGGTCGTAATCCTTCAGAAACTCATGCACCAGCTTGACCACCTTTTCAGGAGAATTGACCGGCTCATCGCTGATGAGAGGGCGCTCCTTCACCATACGGATGGCCACCTGATCCAGCTTATACGGATTCTTCTTCGGCATCGGCATCCTCCTTTCTGAGAGGGATCTCCACGATGAAATCATCATCGCTTTCGAGCAGCGCCTGAACAGATTCCTTCAGTTCCTGCATACGTTCTTCCTTACTCATCTTTCCAGCTCCTTTTCCTTTACCTTGACTTCCCGGACGCTGCCGTTTGCCTTGGCATATTCAACCTCCGTGATCAGCCCGGCTTTGAAGTCCATATAGTTGGCTGCCGCCTGCGCGTCCCTGATTGCCTTGACCAATGTTTCCGGCTTTTCAGTAATGGCCTGAATCCAGGACTGCACGTAAGCTTTGTGATTATCGATATGCTGAGGCGTTGCTTCTGCCTGAAGCTCCGTTCCCATAAAGCAGGAGCACATTTCCGCCACCAGCTCTTCATAAGCATACTGTGCTGTTCCGAAGAAAGCACTCTGCGGACGGTTCAGCCTTGTCGGATGTCCGGTGCTGTGGGAGAGCTCATGCAGCGCGGTTGCGTTGAATGCGTAAACACTGTCAAAAGACTCCGGAGTAGGAAGATGAATCTTATCTTGTGACGGTGAATAGTAAGCCTGATCGCCGCCGTCGGTAAAGATCTCTACGCCCATTCCTTCGGAAAGCTTTCTGATCAGCTCGTCCTGCGATACCTCCGGATTGTTCTGAATCTGAAGCTCCGGCATTCCTTCCACATCATGGGCATTGAAAACTGCCGTATATCTGGTGGATAGAGTGAATTCCTTTTCATCTCTGCCGTTTGCCAAAGCATCCTTGTACTGATCCCAGGTGAGCGCCTTCTTGTCCTTGGTATCGTAAGGATACCAGTATTCTACATAGGTCGCCTTGCTGCCTTTCTTCAGGTGCCACTGCTGATTCGGATGGTACTTGCCGTCATTATCCATGATCTGGATCATGGTCACCCAGCGGGGATCGTCATATCCCTTCATCATGGAAATAAGGGACAGCCAGAAGGCATTGGTGCCGCGATAGCAGGCCTTGGTGATCCCGTTATGGGGAGCGCCGCCTCCCTGACCGGTCCATTCTTTCTTCCATTCAAGCCCCTTTTCTTCAAGCACATGAGCAAAGGCTTCCGCCAGCTCTGCGCGGTATTCTTCTTTATTCTTCGGTCTGCTCATATTCATCCTCCTCATCAATACGCTCGATTTCTTCGGGTGTCAGAGTTTCCTCATCGATAAAAATGATCTCTTTCTTCATCTCTCGTAGCTCCTTTCCTTTTTCTTCGGCTCGATGGCCGGGATATCTTCCGGATTGATGCAGTACTTATGGATCTCCTTCATATCAAAGCGGTATTCCGGATAGGAGCAGTAGCCGCTGTATCCGATCTTTCCGGTGGGCTTTCCAAGCTTGTATTCCCGAATCAGCTTCTCCGCAGAACCGAAATTGTTGGTGTCCACAAAAGCGCAGTCCGGACCGGAATTCTGCGCGTTGATATTTACGGTGAGATTGGAGAACGGCTCCAGATCTCCTTCAGAGCGGTCATAGATTTCCATGGCAAGACCGCCGCCGTACATATAGCTGCTGACTTCAATACAGAGGTCGTAGCAATTGTTCCAGGCTTCGTGCTGCATGAATTCCAAATCCTTGCGGAAGAGGCCGCGTCCCAGATGCTCATCCATGACCCAGTCGGGAACATCTACCAACTCATTGAAATCAAGATACGGCAGCACACATTCCACGTATTTCTCCAGTGAATCCGCGTTCTGCATTGCCATCAGCTCACCGTCCAGATAGATCTCCGTACGGTGGTCGATCAGATTGGCGTAGACCTGAATCTCATGTTTATCATTCTCCGTAGTGGTATAGGCAAGCCCCACCTTTTTCAGATCACTGAAACCGGCGGGGCTTCCGAATTCTTCTATGCAGTACTGGTCGATCAGTTCCTTTGCCTCAAAGATCAGCCGCAGCTGCTCAAGCGTACTGTGTCCCTGACCGATAGCAAAAGGCTCGCTTTCAAAGGTCGCTTTATCGCTCTCATAAACGAAATCACCCACATCCGTCAGATACTGTCTGCAGTGTTCTTCGATATAGTCATAGACCGGATATGCTTCAAAACCGCTGTCCGGCCCGATGGGGCATTCGCGGATCGCTTCTCTGAGAAGCTCGACTCCGAACCGGTTGCTTACAAACTGATCGCCGCTGACCGCATCGGGATTGTGATACATCCAGAGGATCTCATCCTGATCCAGATTCACATAGAAGCGGTCCTGCGTATAAATATCTTCAGGCATTAAGCATCACCGCCATTCACGCTGAAGGTAACCTTGACGGTCATCACCGGATCCATCAGCTGAGCGTAAAGCAGACCGGTTCTGGCATTGGCCACGCCGGTCACCAGATCATTCAGCCTGTGGACTGTGGAATTGATCTCCTTCTGAGTTTCGGCATAGTAGTAGCCCATGTCTCCGCTGCAGATAGGATGTCCTTCCTGGCGGAGGGTACTGATCTTGCGGCGAACCGCACGGTCATCCAGACTGAAAGTCCTTTCGATCTCCTTACTGTGGACCGCGTTTCGTCTTCCGCAGTGGTATTTCTTCAGATATTCCAGGATGGCATCCTTCTTATTGACCACAATCTTCGGTCCTCCGAGCTTCTCGCATCCGGGGCAGATCATACGTCCTTCAGGCACATAGGTGCCGCAGCATACACAAGTATCAATCATCTTTCGTAACTCCTTTCCTTTCTCTCCGGGAAGGTCCAGCCGTAAACCTTCCCGATCTCGTCTCCCAGTCTTTTCGTACAGCGGGTAACATCCGCACGGCTGAATTCTCCTCTGTAAAGCTTGAGGCGCAGATTGTCCTTCTGCGCCTCTGATATATTGTCCTTCCATACGCGGTAAAGGTAATGATTGGTTCCGTCGTGGTGGTAATCGTTGCAGCGAAGGTCGCCGTTTTTATCCACGAACCATTCGATATCCAGCGTATCTCGGGACGTTTCAAAGCAGTCCATGAGATTGCAGGACTCAATCTCTCTATAGGCGGTTCTCCTTCCGTCCCAGAGTCCCAGATCCGCAATCACCAGGATGCTGTCATCATATAAATGGGCCAGTTCCTCACGGTCAAACTGCAGGCGGTCCCAGTTGGAGGCCTGCATAATGTCTCTTAATTCGTCTTCGGAGCATTCCGGGAAGTCTTCCGTGAGATCTTCCCGGTACTCCTCAAAATCAGGCTGACTGGTCCATATCAGTCTGTCCCGGCTATCCATCAGAGGATCACTACTTTTCTCAGGTAGTTCTTTCCGGTATTGGACATCTTGAATTCAAGACGGAGCCTGGTTCCGAGTGGAATCTGCTCCAGCTTGTAATAGCCGTTATTCTGCCATGCCATGGAGCGGATCTTGCGTCCGTCATCGAAGTCAAAGCAGCATACAAGATTTTCATCCTTATTCATCCAGCGACCGACGTAATCACACTCGAAGCATCCCTCATCGGAAATGAATTCGTAGTCCTTGAAATCCTCGTCGCCGTATAAGCTTTCACGCTTGTAATCATCCATTATCTTTCACCTCTGTCTTTCTCTTTGATTCGCGCCTCGATATCGAGATCGCAGTCCTGCCATTCTACGCATCCGTGGTAGTAGGCCGCGTGGGCCTTTTCTTCAGCTTCTTCAATAGAATTCGCATCTACCTCAATGGTTGCGTAGCTGGTGTCTTTGATATCTACCAGGTATTTCATCTTGCCTCACCTCTGTTTCTGCTTTTCTTCTCAGGTTCCGGCATCACGTCGATTGGTTCGATTTTGTGACCGTTCTGCTCCATTTTTTCTGCCAGTTCACAGATATGGAGCAGATTGCAGCTGCCACCGCCGAACTCCAGATGGTACTCATCGATATAGCGGCAGATGACATCCCGTACCTCGCCGTCCGAATACGTGACCCGCACCTTTCCGCCATCGGGGACCTTGAACAGATTGTTGTAGTGACTGTCAATGAACCGAATACCGCGCTCCGCGTTATGCAGGTGCTGATCCAGCCAGTCGCGGCGATAACAATAGCAGTACAGGTTATAAACGCCCTTGTTCGGGTTGAGCCTCATCATATAGGTGTAGTTTTCGGTATCCACACGAACGCCGTAGTTTTCTTCCGCTGTCTTCATTCTGGCAAAAGGATGACGCTGGCAATATTGAGCAAGCGCAGACCTGTTCTTCAGAAAGCAAGCATCGTCTTCCTTGCGGCCCCCGTTTTCATCACTGACGCCGAAACGCAGACGATTGATTACCTGGTCAAACTCCTCTTTGAACTGATCCGTCTTGAGATACCCGCGATGATCATCCCAGGTAGAGAAGAAGCCTTCTCCGTTGGAATCCATATCAGCTCTGAGATGACCGATACAGCCGGTCTGGCCTTGAATCTGCGAGGACTGAGTGTAGGTGTACATATCCTCCGTGCGAGTGGTGGGGCGGATTGTCATTTCAATGCTCATCTTGCATCACCTCTGTCTTTCTCTTTGATGCGGTGGAAGGAGTCCTCACCGGGTACCAGGCCGAGCCGCCTACCGTTATCGAAGTCACAATGGACCGTTCCGATATCATCGACATGGACGACCGTTCCCCTGGTTCCGGGAGGAATGGGACGCGGATCATCGCCCATGTAGTCAAGGCAGATCCTGCAGCCTTCCGGAAATCTCTTTCTGAGGTCCTCTACATATTTCTCATCAGGAAACATTCCCATAAGCATTACCTCCTTTATAAAACCGGGCAGCACCGTATTTCAGATGCTGCCCTTAATCTGTTTCTTATTTTCTGTTTCTGAGCTTAAGGAAGATCAGCCCCGCGACGATAAATACCACGAGGCAGATCCCGATGATTGCTTTAGCGCTCATGTTTGCCACCTTCTTTCTTCTTTCGGAAAGTCACAAACGCAGCAGCGCATGCTCCCACAAGAGAAACTCCGGCAAGAGCAGCCCACAGCGTCATGTTCGTGCTGTCGCCGGTCTTCGGAATATCCGTTACGGGCTTCAGTTCGTTATGGAACTTGGCTACAACGGTTTTTCCTTCATGGACCGTGACGGTTACATTGTCAGGAAGGATATATTTCTCAGTGGCTTTATTGGAGACCTCAGAGATCACGTAGTCACCGACGCGGAGACCTTCGATAAGGATCTGACCGTTTTCATCGGTCACGAAGTCCTTGCTGAAGGCATTTCCGGTGATGTCAGTACCTTCCACGCGGAAGGTAAAGCCCTTGAGAACGCCGTCCTCAGAGGTCTTTTCGATGCGGATGCTTCCGACCTGAGCGTTGTTGATAAAGCCCTTACCGGCTTCGTTCTCGACGATTACAGTCTTTCCGTCCTCCTTGATAGAGAAGGCATAAGTGTTCTCGTCCAAATAGAAGCCTTCCGGAGCCTTTACTTCCTTCAGGGTGTACTCGCCGTAGATCAGGTCGTCCATCTGGTACACGCCATCGGAGAGTTCCTCCATCTTGCCGATGAGCTCATCGTTCTGATAAACCTCAAACTCAGCGCCGGAGAGATGATGATCCGGATAGTTTTTATCCACCTTGGTCAGCTGAACATTACCGCGAATGAGTCTGTTGGTGATTTCGATCTCAACGACTGCGCCGTTTGCATCGATCACTGCATCGTAAGGCATTTCGTCCATGACATAACCTTCGGGAGCGCTGATCTCGCGAATCACATATTCTCTGTAAGGAACATCCTTGAAGGAGAAGCTGCCGTCTTCAGCGGAGACAGTAGTCATAACCGGATCCTTGCCTTCGGTAGTAAAGAGTCCGATAGTGGCGCCTGCAAGACCGTTTCCGTTCTCGTCCTTCTTCAGGCCGTGAATCTCACCGTAGATCAGTTCGTTTACGATGCTCTTTCCTTCATTGGCATTAAGCTCAACCGTGCCCACATCCTGACCGGCATAGTCGAAAGTAATTCCGAACTTTTCCTCAGAGAGGATATAGTGACAATCGGTGCTGATTTCCTGAACGTAATAGTTTCCGAACGGAAGATCCGACTTTACGGAAGCCTTGCCGTTTTCGCTTACAGACAGGATCTCGATCAGACCATCTGCCGGGATCACACTGCCGTCAGCAGCAGTCAGTTCCTCTGCGGCATAAAGGCCGAAGGTAACTGCGGAAAGCTCATTGCCGGAGCCGATGCCGAACTTGGCGTCCTGCGCCATGACCTTGAAAAGGGATACTTCCGCCTTCTGACGGTCATTGGTGAAGCTTGCGGAGGTCTCGGTGATCTCGATCTCCTGACCGGCATAAACCAGTTCTGCGGAGTGGATCTCGTTATTGATGACCATGCCGTAAGGAGTTTCGGTCTCGCGGATCTCGTACTTGCCAAGATAGAGCGCCTTGCTTTCGGCTACTCCTTCTTCATTGGTAGTTACGGTATCCACGACCTCGCCTGCGCTGTAACGGAGAGTGCCGTCCAGAGTGACGATATCTTCAGCTGCGGTGATCTCATAGGTTGCGCCTGCAAGGCCCTTGACCTCATAAACAGGCTGATAAATATCTCCGCTTTCGGTTACGGTCGCAAATACTTCGCCGGATTTGGATATCTTGATGACGCCCTTCTGAGCGGTGTTTTCCTTCTTGACTTCAACTACGGTAATGCCGCTTTCTTCGGTGGAATCATCCTGGGTGACATCGAACTTAACCGGATCGGAGTTCAGCACGTAACCATAAGGCGCGGTGACTTCAACCAGGGAGTAGCCCTTGCCGTATTCCAGGCGCTCCGGTGTGATCAGCATACCGTCTGCGTCAGTGTAGAAGGTATCAATAGTAGTAACTTCGGGATAAGTGAAGGTCATGCTCACAAGCTCGCCTTCAGGATTGAAAATCTGGAAAGCTGCACCCGCGTAAGGAATGGTGTTTCCGGTTTCAGCGTCAACCTTGATGACCTTGATAAAGGATTCAAAGTTGGCATTGTTGATGAGATAACGGTAGGTTTCGCCGTCAGCGGAGATGAAGACATCAAAGTCCTTCATAAGCTCACGGCCTTCCCAGCCCTTTACCTGATGAACGGTGTAAATGCCGTAAGGCATGTTCTTGCTCTGAGCAAAACCGTTTTCATCGCAGACAAGATAATCCTTTTCGGTATCCTTGGCTGCTTCGTAGCTGCCGGAGGACTTGAGATAAATGGCGAATTCCGCGCCTTCTTCAGGAGTCTCGATCTGAGTCTCACCGTTATCGGTGTGTTTGATGATGCTGATGTTGCCCTTGATGACAGTTTCGGTAACGCCAATAGCAGGCGCTGCGTTCTTTTCCACCTTGTAGTTCTCGGCTTCAGCGCCTACGTGATAGGAGGTGCTGTCCAGGAGATATCCTTCGGAAGGCTCGATCTCCTTGATGGACCAGTCGTTGCCGCAGACATAGTATGCGGTGGTGAACTGGCCGTTTTCGTCGGTCACATAGGTGTCAACCAGCTGGTCGCCCTTGTAGATGCCGTACTTGGCACCGGCAAGAGAAGCATCGCCCTGAGCGGTTCCTGCTTCCTTATCGGACTTGGTGACAGTCACATTGAACTTCTTGAGAACGTTGCTGAAGCTCTTTTCGGTGACCTTGTTCCACTCAATGGCTGCCTTCTGACTGGCGGGAACCACGTAACGGATGGCTGTATCCACTTCTTCGAGAGTGTAGCCGGTTCCGATGAGCACATCGTTGAACTTGGCCTTGCCGTCTTTTCCGGTAGTGGCAAATTCATTGACCTCGATGCCGCTGAGGCTGGTGCCGTAAAGATGGAACTTCACGCCTTCTACGAGACCGTCTTCGGAAGTCTTCGTAACAACGAGATCCCCGCGACGGAGAACGTTGTTAAAGGATACAGTTGCAGTCTGCCCCGCAAGCACCATTACGCGACGGGTTTCCTGAGGCTCATACTTGTCGTAGCCCTGCTCGGTTACGGTGTAAGTGCCGGGCTTCAGGTTATCCACGGTGATTTCGCCCTTGCTGTTGGTCTTGACGGTTTCGTTGATGCCTTCACCCTTGATGGTAAAACTGATGCCGTCTACCTTACCGTCTTCAGAGGTCTTGATGATCTTGGCAGATCCGTAGCTGACCTTCAGATTGACATAGGCCTTTACAGGATCGCTGACGGATGCGGAATAAGTGACCGTATCCTGAACACCACCAGAGCGGTGCTGTCCGTCGGTCCAGACGATGACACCGGATCTCTTCTGATCCCTGGTTGCGGTAATCGTTACCACATCAGAAGGTGCGGTGTCAGAGGTGACAATAAGCTTGTTGCCGCTGACAGTGCAATTCATGCCGGTAACGCTGGCAGTAAAGGTAAACTTGGAAAGCGCATTATTGCTGTCCGTAAGGGTTGCCGTATACTTGCTGCCGTCCCATTCGAGTTCGACAGTCTGAGCTTTCCCCTTGCTGCCTGCCATGAAGCTGGGCATAGTAGTATGGTTCTTAACGCTGGACACGATGCTGTCATAATAGGTGTTGATACGGCTGTAAAGCGGATGACCGCTGCTGATAACAGATTTCACAGCATCACAGCTTCCGGGACTTACGTGATTGAAGTTCTCATCACGCTCGCCAACGACGGTTTCCCAGACGAGAAGCTGTGTAGCGATTGCATGCGCCATCTTGTCAGCATCAGCGGAATTCTGCGACTTCCACGAAGTCGAGATATTTCCCTGATATCCGTACTGCATAATACGCCCGAGCAGAAGCTTGATTGTATAAGGCTCGATAGTCTTGTTCAGGCTGCTGGGATAGTTGTCCCAGAAGTTTTCATCAAACTTTGTGTAGGTATCTCCGACATTTCTTTCAATGCCGGGCTCGATGCAGTAGCAGACTTTTCCGTCATAGGAGTCCATGCAGTGGATGGTGGTCATGGTAGAAGTTCCGGTATACCATCCGTTCATATAGGTTTTCGCGGAATGGCCCCACGTGGACTGATCGTACACCTGAACGGCATCCCCGTCGCGGGGGTACGAGACCATGTAGGATTCCGCTGTTTCACTGGCAGCGAAGGCAGGCGTTGCCCCGATGCCGATAAAAGTGGTAAGGCACACCAGCACGGCCATCAGGCCTGACATGCCCTTTTTCAAAATTTTCTTCATTCGGTTTCCTCCTTCAGGGCATGAAAAAAGCACCGTATCTCTACGATGCTCATTCATGCCGTATTCTTTTGTTTTAAGCGTATCCGATGTAGATCAGATACTTGTTTTCTCCGATACACTCGTACCAGATCCAGACATCCGTGATGTCTTCATCCGCTGCGTATCTGGAAAGATATCCTGAGATATCTCTTTCAAGATAGATGCAGTCCGGATTTGCCGTGATGGGGTTATCCCAACAATCAACCGCAGAGCTTTCCAGGACCAGGCCTTTGCTTGTTGCAATTGACTGTGCATAGCCGATCCAGTAATCAATATCGAACTTCGGGGCTGGCTCAGGTTCCGTAGTTTTCTCCGGTTCCGGCTCAGGGGTTTTGCTTTCCTCCGGCTTTGTTTCGGCGGGAGGCTCTGGTAAGGGCTTACTTTCTTCTGCTTGTGGCTGTTCCTGCGGCTTTTCCTCTTCAGGCTCAGGAGTGCCGGATCCCTTTTCATTTATTTCATCGGGTGACGGATCGTTCACTGCCTGAGAAGAAGATGTTTTATTCTGTTTCGGCTTATCGGTTGCAGCTTCTTTATTGGAAGTTTCTTCGGTTTCCGGCTTTGTCTGAACCGGATCTGTTGTATCGGTGTTTGTTTCAGCGCTTGCTTCCTGAGAAGAAGATTCTTTCGTCTGGCTTTCTACCGGAATACTTGCAGTGATCTCTTCTTGGCTGATCTCTTCTTGGCTGATCTCTGCTTTGCTGTCTGAAGAAGACATCTCCGGCATATTGCCGCAGGCTGTCATCGTCATCAGGAGCAGGATCAGCAGCATTATCTGTAGTCTTTTCATGTTTCACCTCCGTAACCGTATATTCTACGAAGAGCTAACTGAAAAGCAAGTATGCAATGCTTTTTATTTCTCAGATAGTCAGGAAGCTTTTGTAATAGGGGGAGAGTGTGAGAGGGGGAAAGAGTTTCCTTCCTGCAAAAGGGTACACTGCTCCCTTGGCGGAGGGGTTTACTTTACCTTGCGTCGTCTCTCATTCGTTCCAGGTGACGGTGATAATACTCCAGCGCTTTAAGAATATATGCACCAGTCTCGTTATACGGAACACTGGAAGGAATATATCGTTTTGCATCCTCGTATCGGATGCTGACCTTTTCCTTCTGATTGGGTTTTTCCTCGCACATGATGGATTCGATTACCTCCGGAGTAAGCTTTCCTTCCTGGGAGAACTTCCTCATCTTGATGGCCTGTGCATGGGATGGTGTGGCGTCTGCGATCTCCATAGCCGGAAGCAGATCCTGCTGTTCGATCTCATTCAGATAAGACAGCTCAACGGCAGGCCGCATTGCGATCTTTCCTTCATCGACCATTTCCAGAAGTTCCGGAGCAAGTTCGGTGAGTCGGATGTAGCGCTGAATCTGCGAATGACTATCTCCAGTCTGTTCTGCCAAAACATCCCTCGATTTCTGTCCCTCGAAATTGGGCCCCACTGGGGCACCATTTTCTTTTGAGGGTCTACCCGGCAATCTTTTCATTGCATCAAGCCTCATTTTGTAGGCAAATGCCTTCTCGCTCGGCAGGATCACAGAACGCTGCAGATTGGATTCTACCATCAGGATGATGGCTTCGTCCCTGGTCAACTCCTTGATTTCAGCAGGCACCATCTCAAGTCCGGCAAGCTCGCAGGCCTTTTTGCGCCTGTGTCCGGAGATAATCTCGTACCTTCCGTCTTCCTTCTGACGGAGAGTGATCGGTGTGATGATGCCACGGGACTTTACGCTTTCAACAAGCTGGTCCATGTCCTCATCCATGCGGACCTGAAAAGGATGATCCGGGAAATCGTCGATCTCGGTAAGCGGAATGTCATAGATCTTCGGAAGACCGGCTTCCTGCCGTTCCTGATCGCTCATGAAAAGCTCATCGTACCCAGTCATGGCCAGATCGATTAAGGGTTTTCCCTTCAAGTTCTGTCACCTCCTTCGTCAGTTTTTCGTACGCCTCAGCAACCTTGCCGTTTCTGTCATGGGCGAAGATGCTCTCGCCGGTGATGCTACACTCTGCAGCACGGACGGAATGTGGAATCTCCGTATCAAAGATCCGGATGCTTCTTCCGACGGTGCTTCGCAGGGATTCGATGATCTCTCTGGCGTTATTGGTACGTCCGTCCACCATCGTGAGCAGGATCCCGTCAATCTTCAGGTCCGGATTGATACTGCGCTTAACCTTTGAGATAGAGCGGAGCAAGAGGTCCAGGCCTTTAGCAGACAGGAAGCTCGGCTGTGAAGGAATCACCACGCTGTCAGCAGCTGCGAGTGCGTTGATCGTCATCATTCCCAGAGACGGCATACAGTCAATAAGCACATAGTCGTAATTCTTCCTGACCGTATCGATAAAGTTACGGAGAACATATTCACGGCTCATCACATTGAAAAGGCCGACTTCCATGCCGGACAATTCAATGTTGGAGGGAAGAAGATCCACGCCTTCACTGTGGTGTAGTATGCCTGCTGTTTCATCAAAAGGTCTGTCATCTATAACTGCGTTCATCGCAGATGCGAGCGTATCGTCAAGCGCATCCGGGTTCTTGTTCCCGAGTGCGATTGTCAGGCTCGATTGCGGGTCCGCATCTAAAAGCAGAACTTTCTTTCCATAGAATTTGTTCAGGCCGACACCGAGGTTCACCGTGGTCGTTGTCTTACCGACTCCGCCTTTCTGGTTCGTGATGGCAATCACTTTACAATTGTCCATACGTTTTTCCTCCTTTCGGATCAGATTTGAATCTTAATTTTAAGATCCACCAAAACGCAAAGTTCTCCCGATACCGGTCTGCCTTTGCGCTTTGGTCGCTGCACTTAATTCTTCCTCGAAACCCCAAGTGCAGAAAAGGAATGCATCAGACGCCCGATAGCGAATCGGGTCCATGGGAATCTCACCCCTGCCGGGTTCTCCGCCAGCTCCGTAGAGAAGTATCATTATCGCCTGAGCCTGTCATGGCCGTATCCGTAGCCACCGGATATTTCGGAAACAGTTTCGGGGTCGCTCCCCACCTTATGTCCCGCTGATACCATTTAGCGGCAGGTGGATCATGGCGTACCTTCGTGCGGCTTGGGGCTTTCACCCCGGCTCAGGTAACGTATCTGATGATTGGATATTCAATTGTCAAGGAACTCAGGGAGGCGTTTCGTGCCTCTCTAAGAACCTGTTGTGGACTTTTTCGGGAAATTGTTAGTAGAAAATCAAAAAAATTTTTCATAGCCTTCCATGCAAATAAAAAAAGCGCCCACCACACCTGTTTCCAGACGCAATGAGCGCAAAAAAAGACCCGATGATTTCACTCACCGAGTCTGATTCATATTATTCAATTGAGCGTGCGAACTAATATTTTATTCTCATCACATTCCTATTATTGTGAAGTAGTCATACTTTGAAAAAGTATTCTCAACCCATGGTGAAAGAATCTCAATGACTTCTTTCCATATTCCTCCCGCCTTAAGAGCACATGCAGCAATCCTTTCCCAATCTTGTCTGTTTACAAAATTAT
>ULUB01019769.1_pt1 | contig 16085 bp, 9 predicted proteins | sample 1958111 | NCBI WGS metagenome assembly ULUB01 (sample SAMEA4835749, study PRJEB28245) | human gut metagenome | biome: gut microbiome; material: fecal sample | place: Denmark | collected 2008
ACCGGCGTCTTCCATAGAATCGCCTTTGGCACGGAGTATGTAGAACTCACCTTTGCCGAAGAGCGCGGTGGGAAGATTGACGTAGGCTTCTACGTATTCCTCCTCGCTCTGAGCCTCGCCGCAGGGGATGCTGCCGACGATCATTGCCGGAGCCAGATTCAACGTTTCGTTGTTGACTTCCTTTGTGTCGATGACTCCTTCGCTGTAATGAATCATACCGTCTTCTTTCATTTCCATGAGATAACGGTAAATGGTGGACTTGTCGTATCCGAATTGACTTCCAATCTCAGAAAGCGAAGGGTGCGATCCTTCTCTTTTCCTTTCGTTCACGTATTCATATATTCTTCTTTTCAGCTCGTCACTTCTTGAACGCATATTATTTCCTCCGATTGTGCCATGCGCAACGACCGTTGCATTTATTATTATACGTATATCGAGGAAATTTGCAATAGGTTTCGGGCAAAAAGAAAAGTGGCGGTGCGAAACCGCACCACCACAGAAAATGAGAATCACTATTATAATACTTCTGCTGCCTTTAGGACCATCTGCTTATATTCGTTTTTTACATCTTCAGGTCCCAAAATCTTTACTTTTCCTTCAAATCCGACCACCCACGTGTAGAAGACCTTATTTGTTGCCACATCCACTTCAGCTCTAAATGAATCCATATCATAGGCGTACGTCTCTACGTCTTCACCAAATTTATCAATGAGAGCATCCATGCATTCGTTAGCGACAACGAGTTCTACATGCTTTCGCTCCGTGCTGTACATATGGAACATGGAATTTAGATGCTTATCCAGGTCAAAGGACTTTGGAAGCGGAATAGCATCATCTTCAAGAATTTCCGGTCTCCCAACCATTCGATCCACACGATAGCTTACTACCTCATGATACTTCTCATAGTATCCAACGACATAGTAATAGTCGCCATTCCACACAAGCCGGTATGGACTAAGCTTATACCAATAACCGTCAAACCGCGGCTTGCGTTCTTTCTTTACGTTGTACTGAAAATACTGAAAACTAATTTGCTTACCCTGGTTGATCGCATCATTTATTGCATCAACAATAAAGAGCAACTTTTCATTTCCAGGCTTAATGCGCCGCTCAACATCGATGTTACGCTTAAGTCCTTCTGAAGCAAAGGGGCCTGCCAACTTGCTGATTTTCTCGACAAGCTTCTGACTTTTATCTTTGGAAATGAACTTGGCTGATTCCACTGCATCGATTAGGATCTTCAGTTCAGCAATATCAAAATCTCGGCTGACAATGTGATATTGGTTCTGAGAAGACTTCACAAATTCGATATCCAGACCTGCGGCCATTAACAACTCAATATCAGTTTTAATGGTTGCCCGATACGAATCAATTCCATGTTTATCATGAAGGAGCTGAAGAATCTCAGCGATTGTCATTAGATGGTCTTCATCTGTATTCTCATATAGTATTTGTGCCACAAAAAGTGGTCGTAATTTAGCTAATGATACCATAGCACAAGTCTCCTCGTTTTAGAAAACAAGAATGCCCATAAGCCACTCGTGGATGCTTTTTACGTAACTGTATTCGTCAACCGGAACGCTATAACTGTCCTTCAGCAACTTATTTGAAATTGTATTGAGGCGAATGATCCAATCTGTCTTCGGGTCTTTACCGCCCGCAAGATTCTCTTCTTCTGGCCTGACAAACGTGTCTTCGAAGAAGAGCGACCAGTTTTTTCCGTTCAGTACAATCGGCTTGCACTCAGCTAGTGAAACAAAGCTCCAAATAGGAATATCTGTTTCTTCGCCATCGTTTGAAACATGCTCATAAATTGCTTCATCTGCTTCATTTTTGGCTTTGGTATAGATATTCTTCGGGAGGCCTTTTATCAACCAGCTATCGCCGTAGTACTCTTCCAGTCTGCCGGCAATGATGTCTTTAACTTTTGATTCGATTTCATACAACATGGTTTTGGTTTCTTCGTTGTATATTTTCGTTTCGTTTTGCCAGTATTCATCCAACCCATCTGGTTTAAAGTCTGGTCTCGCATCAGCGATGGCCTTTTGGTAAGCTCTCCAGAATCTCGTGTCAGCACCACCGCCAAAGTAGCCTCTTAAATCCTTACGCTGTTCGGCATTGAGGTTGTTAATATAATCGGTAAGCGGCTTCAAATAGTATTGGATCAAGCCAAACATATCATCAAGCGCTTGAGATTTTGGAAGAATCATGCCTTTCTCAACAAGCATATTGACAATATCGTCTATTACTCTGATTACGGCCTGAACACCACGATTCATAGTTAGCATGCCATTATCACGATCTCCACGATCCCACTCGGGAAGGCATGCCTCTCTAACATAAAGAAGACATTTTTCTATAAACGGATAGAACAAGTCGCAGGTCTCCTGATTGTTTCCACAATCAAAAGTTCCTTCTTTTTGTAGGGCATTTTTCTTGCCATATGTATCAAAGAAACGACATTTCTTTAACGCCGACTGAATTGCTTCGACAGTTATGCAGCGATCAGGAGTTGATTCGTTTTCCCCAATAACAACTCTCGAATGCAAAGGCGAGGTGGATTCCTCTCCCAACATTTGGGCAATTTTTGATCGAAGTGCCTGTCTTTGTTCCGAATAATCACTCGATTCCCAAAGCATATCCGCATTCAGCGTTACTCTTAAAGACTTCGGAACGGCCTTCTGGTTCTCGTTTATATCCATGAACAGCTTAATCTGTTCAGTACGTTCCAAATCAACGAATGCCACAACCGGAATCGTATTTGTAGAAGCGTAGAGGGAATCAGAATATCCATAAAGACGGTGCTGACCGTCAATAATGTAAGCCGACCGATAACGCTTAGGAATATGTAAAATACCTATCTTGGAAATGGTTCCTTCAACTTTACTAGCCGACTGGTCAAAAGCAAGTCCCTTTCCATTAGTATCAATGCTTATGATTATCGAGTTTGGGAAATATCCTCCAGCATTGATAAAACTACGCACCTCCTGAAGGCGCTTTTTCTTAATTATTCTCTGGTATGTAGGCATCATATTCTGGTTTGCTTCAGAACGATGCAATACATACCCGATTTTCAACAACTTCTCTGGCTCGATGGAAAAAGAGTAATAAGTATATCCGCCCATTTTCCCTTGAATCGCAGGGACCCGGTCGTCCATATTACGTATCTCCTGATTCGCAAACAGATTGCCGAGCAACTGATATCTCGAACAAGAACCAAGATGTTTTGCCAATTCAGAATAATACTCTATTGTTGACTCGCTGAAATATGCCATCCCGGCTTTATCGATTAATGCCAAGTCATGCCTGTTTGAAATATAATTGTGCGTTGCCCAGATAAATTTAATCTTTCTTCCGGGATACTGCTTAAGAGCTTCCTTTCTAATGCCCGGAATCTTTGCTGCATATTCATTGATTTCATTGGCAAAAGAGTGCTCTGTCATATTGTCGGTAGCATGACAGGAAACAATAAGTATGGTTTCCTCATCAACTGCCATTACGCTTATCCGTTCCACGAGATTATCGTCATGGAAATCATACGCAATTGCAAAATCCTTTCCAGAGTTCAACTCAACGAACCCCATATTGGCAAATAACGTCCAAACGATATCCTCAAATTGTTCCTCAACAGGTTTTTCCTTCGTAACGCCGACAAACTTGGGATTTTTGAAATCTTTACTCTTCTCCCAACCGTTGTCAACATAAGTTGGCAAATCTTTTGAGGCAATTTTTTCGGTAATAAATTGTTTCTTTCGAGTATTTTTTTCTGAAGCCAATGCTTTTTCAGAAACCATCAATTCCCAGTTAGTTCTCATTTGTCTTCGCCTTTCTCTGGAATATTAGTGAAAATATACTCTTGGACTTTACCTCTATATGCTTTCTTTCCACCAATCAAACTATTTCTTTCTCTGGTAATAACGCGGCCTTTATCTTTAAATATTTCCATTATCTTGTCGTGCATTGCATTCGTTAAAATAAAATATGCTCCCTGCGCGATGATAAAATCTATCAATTCTGCCAACCGGTATTGGTCGTCCAAAGAGAATAATTTTTGATTATACTCAATGAACATCGCGTTGGCTTCTTTAGAAACTGTGTATGGTGGATCTAAAAATACCAAATCGCCTTTTTTAATCACGGATTTTGAGGCATCAAAATCCTGACACGTCACTTCAACACCTTGAAGCTTTTTGCTAGCCTCCAGTATTCTTTCATAGTCAATTGCTGTGTTGCCTCTTTGGCCATACGGGACATTATACTTCCCCTGACGATTGACTCTGTACAAGCCGTTGAAAGAATACGTATTCAAATATAAAAACCTTGCTGCTTTTTGATACTTGCCACTCGGTTCACTGTCTCGAACAGCATAGTAACTATGCGAATCTGTTTTATACTCTTTCAAATAATCAATGATTCGTTGCGGATTATCTCGCACGGCGCAAAATGCACCTACCAGCTCTGGATTTACATCTGAAAGATAACTCTTATTAGGCGTATCTATTGCGAAAAAAACAGAAGCTCCACCCATAAATGGCTCATGATAATTGTTAAACTCAAGGCCATCAATTAATTCTTCAACAAATGGCACAAGCCATGATTTCCCGCCTGCCCAGCGGATAAATGAAGTTATTTGTGCCATATCAGTAATTCCTCACAAGTTCTATCAAATAATATTTCGCTCTCGTATAAGCGATATAATTCATGTTTTGAGAAGCAAAGGTCGAATGAATATAGATAACCATGTCGGCCTCCAAGCCCTTATACTCCTCAACTGAATATAAACTTACTTCGTTTCCTCTTGTTGTAGGTCCATGAACCAGACGCCACTTTGCCAGTCCAGTGGAGTACAAATCCATCAAATAGTCAACATCATCCGTCAGAATTGTCAACGAGTGGTTAGATAAATGTTCATCAGATAAATATTTCTTTAGCAATGATTCGAGCGTAAGCGTCAACTGACCCTTTTCCTGTATCATTTCGGTTTGCGGAGTAGGGCCTTCGACAGGATTGGCAATCATATCCTTACCAAGATTTGTTTTCTCAGATGTCCAGTTATATATGTTAGCTGTATTTCGAATGTTCTCATGCAGTAAGAAAGGCAAAGAGGCAATCTCAAATCCATCCGAGAAGCTTTCCTCCCTCAGCACCTGAACATCGTCATAAAACACTCCCAGTCTAGATTCATGAGGATCTACCAGCAGCTCGCGTACTACTTGAGCCCATTCCGATGTAAAGTCCTGAGCTTCATCGACAAAAATCGCATCATATTTTTCGAAATTTGATTTTACATTTTTCTTAATACCTTGGTAGGTTGGAGGATCGAATGCCTGAAAATCCTTAATCACGGAAGAGAAGAGCATCTGGATATCTTTTACGTCTACCATAGTCCCGATTTCTTCTCGAACAACATCAGCCAGCCGTTCCGAAGCACAGAGAAAAAGAACTTTTCTATCCCCGAAAATTGCTTCATCCATAGCCATCTTCATCGCAATCCACGTTTTTCCGGTACCAGCGCCTCCACGAATATAGAATTGACGGACATTACTCAGAAAATAAATATAGTTATCCTGAACACGATTGATCACGCTCAATTGCTGTTCTTTATATTTCACTAAAGCGCCAGCAGCTGCAGAAATGGCGACACGTTCCCTAACTAATTCCAAAAAAGCCTCATGCTGGGTTTTGGAATAGAGTCGTCTTCCAAAAGAGGAACCGCCCCATAAGCGGAACATCTTCTTGATCTTTGAGTAAACATCATTCAAATCTCGGCTATCAATAGTGCAAGTTCTGTCTCTATTATCTAGTCCAAGTTCATCGTTCACAGGATAGAATGGGAAAACAACTCCGGAACCATATATACCCTGATATCGGGTATTGTATTTATTCGAGAATGTACTGTTGAAGAAATACATACTCTTCTCAGCCTGATCGAAAGGAGAAGCATTTAGTTTTCTCTCTCCATGCACTGTATCCGCAACATACCAAATATTGTCCTCAACTCTGATACCGGTACCACCTTTCACTTCGAGGCAAAGGAAGCCATAATCAGGGGATGCAACAATAAAATCCGCCTCTGATTTAACCAGTGTACCATTCTCATAACTTGTCCACTTAACTGAATAGAACACGTCAAAACTATCAGGTAGTTGGTTCTTCAATTCCTGATATACGATTCGCTCGGAATCGGTCGGCATATATTCTGATATGTTTTTCGGATACATATTTGCCATAGTTACATCTCCCAGAATCCAATAGTCGGTGTGGAAACGCCTTCTATGGAATATAAAAACTTTCTGCCAAGTTCAGCATTAAAGTGATTGCACGAAATCTCCGGAATAATGAGGCATGCACTACAAGCTGTATCATCTCTTTCTGTGCAGATTGGATCAAATACGCAATTCTTGGACTCATCCAGAGCTTTCTTTAGGAAGAACGCATAGTTTGACTCTGCCATACCAGAAAGTGCACCCAAAGGAATCCCCTGACTTGTCTGGGCATAGATGAAAATACTTGCTGTCTCCACAATGATCATTTCTGTTAATGAATTTCCAGATAATCCGCTCAATTCCCCTGCAGCCTTAATGAACGCATGGGACATAGAATGAAGCAAGGCGAAAACATTTTTAGTAATGACTTCACTTTCATCGATATCACCGAACATAGAAATGACATCACTATGTACATATTCAGAGAACCATTTCTTTATAGCCAACTCATCATCCATATCGGGGAGTTGTTCATCTCTGATGATGCCATTCCGATATAGCCATTCGATGATTTTCTTCTGACTAACCTCAAATAAGATACCTTCAGTATCCAGCTTTGCACCATAAACCAAATTAGCTGTGCCGTCTTTGGTTCGATCATAAGCATTGAGTTTGAGCCTGCAATTCTTGTTATTAGAGTTTTTCGGATCTGCAACTCGCCTGGAATATCCATAAGTACAATTGACAATCTGAATATCGCAGGAGACCTGCATATTTACGATGCCCATTCTCTCATTCAGGCGATGAATATCTTCCGGCGAATCAATAAACTCCATCTCTAGCTGGCGCTGAATGCAATCTTCCAAAGGAATGATACGCTTTGCGTATTTGATTGTATTGTATTGCATCAGTTTAAACGAGAAATTATTAAGCCACTCGTTATATGCCATTTCGCTCTCAGATTTTTTTCGAGAAAACAAGTCATCACACGCTGCAACGTATCTCTCAATGCTATTGCCGCCAGAAGTATTTCCAAGAATGTTGTTCACAACTTCTGCAAACTTACTTTCAGGGATAAATCCTGCAGCGATTAATCCGCGCGCCTGTTCTTCAGCCTGCTGCCTTTTAGCATCACTTCTGAAAGCATCGCTGAAAGCAAGTTCAATGTTGTCAAGAATTGCATTGTAATCCTCTGATGACAACTTTCCGAACCAACGTGCAACGATAGTCTTTTGTGCTTCTAGACCTTTTTCATAGAACTCGCCGCTTTTGTGGTCCACAAGATTGATAACCCTTAATGTAAACGGTTTGTAGTTCCTTCCAGAATTTGCGTTGTCCGGTACCAGCCGAGCATTACACGTTGGACACATTTGAACAAATTCCGCAGTCTTTTCTGAATTTCCGCTTTTATAGAACATCTTATACTGGCTCTCATTCGGGCGGAACTTGAAGTCTTTTATTCCAGGCACATACGGAATCTTAATTGGCTGTGCATATCCGCATTCGCATGCATATATCATCTGAAGTTGCTTAACCGCATATTTACCGCATTCAGGACACTTCCAAGTATATTTGTCAATAGAAGAAGCACTTCTCTTATCAAACACTTTACCGCAAGAACTGCAATAGAAAACGAGGGGGGACATCTCTCCAATTATGTCAGGAATTCCTTCGTTGCAAGCGGGCTCGACAATCAAAAATGTGTTCGCGCCAGGAGTAATATCAAAAGAGTTAATATCTCCTCCACGATCTCCAAACAGTTTGATCTGTCGTTTTATCTCGTTTTGTATGAAGTTTTCGTAGATACCCGGCATCCGAATATAGTTCCAATTCTTGATTCGGGCGGAAACAGCTCTTCCGGTATCCTCGTCCTTTTCAGAGATCCACATTTCCGGCAAGAATCTATATACAGCTTGGCTTTTACTTCTCTCCATAATCCTTCCACCTTATATCTCAATCACTATCTGTTCTTCAGTGTCTCTCAAGCTACGCATCGGACTTTTCTTACCTTTGGAGAACTTTGCAATTGCCTCAGACAAGAAATCATTTGTTGTAAAATTGCCATTCATGATTCCAGACAAGATATTATCTGCTTCCTCAACAATAATCTCTTTATATGCCAATGACATTTTTTCCTGATCATTGCAACCATACGCATCAATGAGCTTTTGAGTCACGTCGGCAATTGTTATTTTCCCATCCATAAGCAGTTTCTTAACCTTAACAGCTTGGTAAAGATTATCTGAATCAGTCTGAACAGTGTAATACTGCATCAGCAACCCCGCCAACAAACCAGGCAAGGTACTGTAGATGGCATTTTTAGCCCATCGATTGATAGGAACAGACTCAACAAGATCATCACGATTTTGATGGAACACAACAAAATTTTTCAGATACGATCTGTCGCGAACCCTCATCAATCGGATTATATCTATTACAATACCTGTATACTTTCGGCCTGTTCGTGAATACGCTTGAATATACTCTGCATTGTTATTGGGCATTCCAAAGAAATACATTACGTTAAATGAATCTTCATCGACGCCATGCGAAATGGTACTGGTTGCCAATAAAAGATTGGTGCTTTCAAAATCATGCCTATTCGCTTGAATATCAAACAAGGTTTTTCTTACTGTCTGAAAATCTACATCACTCGTCATCTGCTCAATTTCAAACTTAGGAATACCTTTTGATTCAAGAAGGTTATTGCCCTGGTTCTGAAAAGCGTTCTCCAGTTCCATTGCATCCTGCTTTCGATTGTTATAAACCAGTTCGATCCAATAGTCATAGAGCATCTCCTGGTAGGCTTCTTTACTTCCGGAGAATCCTTTTTGACATATATCGGAATAGGTTTCATCCAGAAATTGAATCATCCGATACACTACAAGACGCATTACATATACGGATTCCCACATTCCATCGGTGATAGACCGCCCATACGGGGCATATCCGAGCAAGATCCTGGTTATGTCTTTTGTATCGGTATATGAGTAAAAATCCTCACCGCCTTTAACGGACGGATACTCACACGGGAATCTTCTTCCAGACATATGGTACAAGTTGCGAATGTGTTCCTTATACATAGATATCGTTGCCGTTGCTCCGACAAACCTGATTTGTTTCCGTTGCTGCGGCGGAACCAATTCGTTGGCGTAGTAGTTTATAAAGGACTCGTAATGAGCATCAAACGTTCCCAAGCTTTCCTTTACAAGATGCATTTCGTCTTGAATAAATAAAGTCGGGATAGGGTCTTTCAAAAGTCCTACACTGTTTAGCGCATTTTTGTTATTGCAGGCTGAGCAAGAGCACTTGGACCCACTTGAAAAACCATGAATAGAGCATTTCTTTTTTACTTGACCAAACAGCATACGGAAATCGTTACTTGTTCCGAGCATTGCCATTTTATCTACTGTACTGACAACAATAGAAGGAAGATAGCGATATATTTCATTATCAACAATGAGAAGCGGTAGTACTTCTATCGGACATTCCGGGTTATCACATACATGCTCTAGCTTCCATGTTTCTTTATTGAAACGGAGATTAACATGCTTAGTACCGCAATAAGGGCATGTATCAATAAAGCGATAATAATCATTAAGAGTATCTTGATCGCTCTCAATAATCAGGTCTGAAGGTTTATCCTTTCTTCCACGATCACTAAGCGGCTCAAACGCGTTGATAGCATTCGGGGTATTGTTCTTGCCAACAAAGAACCCAACTTGGAATGGATTACTGAATTGAAGTTCTTCTGTTTCTTCTCTTACCTTATTTGCCTTCATGACAATGGTAAGCACACGATCCAATTGCTGAACAGCCAAAAGACGCAAAGGGTACTTCAATATTGCGGTAATGCCCTCATTTTTCCCTCTAAGGCGGTCAAAGAACATGTCAAATACGCAGGCACCAAGAAATGCTTCTGTCTTACCGCCACCAGTCGGGAAGTACAGAAGATTTGCTACTTCTATGTCAGCTTCTGCTATGGATCTGTCGTCTTTATATTCGCTCCGGATCATTTCGCAGATCATCGAAACAATGAATACAATCTGGAACAAACGCCATCCAGTGATGTTCTTGTCTCTTTCAGTAAACTTCACTTGGAAGGTCTTATTCATATATAGGAATGCTTTTCTGACATAATCCTTATACTCAATTTGCTCGATTCCTTTTTTGAATCGGCTAATCTCCCGATGGTATTCTTCAAGAGCATCACAAAACCTTTCCTTTGCCACAGCACTGGCAAATTCGGTGTTTCTGTAATCTTCTTCGCATTTATGATAATCCGAGCACATTGCATCGTAGATATACGTCAAATTACCAATTGGATCCTCAATCAATTTTTCGAACGTAACATATTGATTGAAATCATCCTTCGTCTTAAGGCGCATCTGATAATACTTCGGAATATTATCAGTGCTTATCGTGTTTGTATCTTCATCAAAATAGGCAGACGTGTTTTCAGCTATAGCGAAGACCGGCTGTCTTTTCTTATAACTATTTTTAAAATAATCAAGTTCGATTTCCTGGAAGCATACGCTTTCATTTCCGGCGACAGATATACCTGCATTAAAGATCTTGGGGAGATAACCAATATTTGCGCTGCCATTGACGGGCGTCTTATTAACCATCTGCATCAAAAACCGATAGTTATCTCCCTCATCAATAACATTGCAAAAAATATCAATTCCCCATCGAGGCTGTGCTTTGTCTTCCCTACATCCTGTCACCATTCTAAAGCGAGTCTCGTCTGCCAAATCGAAAAATGTCACGCGATCACATTGGACAATTCGAATTTGCTCGAAAATTTCGTCCTCTAAGAAAGTTAGTTTCTGGGCAATCTCGTTCTCAAGATGGAATTTCTTATCTTTGATTCCGTCGAGATTAATGGCTATTCCTTCTCCCAGTTCGTCTTCAATTCTGACCTTTTTGTATGTGAGAGGTAGTGTAAACTTTTCTTCCGGGTAACATTCGCAAAGCTGAAGGATATCTTTATAAACGACGTGGTCTTTTTCAGAGTATTTTTGAATAAGGTACTCTACAGTCTTTTCATAATCCGGTTCTACGGAATAAAACAACAAACCTTTTGGCAGAACATTAAGTACTCCTTCTGGGTTCTTCTTTACGACAAAAGAAATGCTAATAGATGGCACACTTTCAAACCGAGTATTATTGTTTTCGACATATCCACCGCTGAAGCTTTCGTCAACACGGTTCTCGGCGAGCATACCAACCATAACGCGGTCTGCCGGGGATTCGTCGACAAATGTTTCGCCGATGTCATCTCCGGAGATTCGTTCAATATACTTGGCAACTATATAATCTGCCATTATGTTGTAATTGTTAGCCATACAATTATCTCCTTCTGCCACAGATAAATAAGCTTGCTGTTATCTGTCTGTATAGATATCTGTAATCACGTATGTAACATTGGGAACCATGCAGATCTCTTCTCCGACCTTTTTCCCAATAGCCACCTTCTGCTTTGGATACTTTGCTAAGTCGATTATTAGTTTCGTCGGCTGCTTTTTTTCCTTAATTACGGCCTCAACAATGCATTTATCCTTGACCTGAGTAAGTTTCACTTGACCGCTTGCAGATTGCGCAGACGCTGTTGTTTTTTTACTTCCAAACACTGAGAGTTTAGAGAGAATTGAGCCTGATTTCTTCGGGTCGGGCGTTGTTACAGGCTTTGGTTGTGCTGCCGGAGCAGGAGGCGGAGTGACTGTTGCTGCCGTTGATGTTTTCTTTAGAATTTCTTCCATTGGACTACCAGCATTTATGTCGCTCAACACATAAAGCACATCTCTAGCTCTAGAGCATGCCGTATATATCGAGCGCATTTGGCTCTGAACCGCATTCTGCTCAGCTTCTGTCATGGCCTTAATACCTGCCCATGACTTTATCTCTTTACCGCTTTGACCATCCATATTGACATAGTTATACGGATAGAGACCCGCGAGGATAACTGCCTTAAAATCTAGACCAAGCGAGGACTCAATGGTCGAAATCACGACACCAGATGTGTTGCTGAATTTTGTTTTTGTGGAGTTGCCTCCATCATTGATTATCATTGAATATGGAATCCCTGCATCATCAAGCCCTTGCTTAAGCCACGTCAAGAAATAGTAGTGCCTATAGGGAATCTGTCTGAATGGGAACAAGACAGCGATGTCTGAATAACTGATTTTGTACTTGGTTGCAATCTCAGTGACTGCAGAAATGACAGACTTTTTGATGTCCATACGGTTAATGCCCGTACGCACATTCAAAGCAATGGTAGGATTGTCGCCAAGAGTAAATGAGTTGTACTCATACTCCATCTGATTGATCATGCCCAACATTTCCAGGCGCTTATTCATGAGCGTGAGCATACCAAAAACGTATTCACCGATTTCACGGCTGTTGCGATAGTTTTTCTCTATGTATCGAACGCGTCCGGTAAAGTCAAGGTTCACACCTCTGATTTGTTTCCAAGGAACATCACCTTTACGGCTCTTTGCTCTGATCGACTGATTCAAGTCGCCTGCCATTAAGAAGACCTGGTCTTCGGATTGATCCAACAGTAAATAGCACAGTTCAAGGTATAATGGATTGAAATTTTGAACCTCATCAATGAATATGGCCTTAAACCGAATATCCACTTTCCCTGCCTTAACATAGTCAATGCAGTTTTGGACCTCTTCATCCGTTGCGAAAAATGATTCGCAGTGAGAATGCAGACACTCCTGGTAGATCTTATTCACGAGCTTGTGAAATGTCATGATGTAGAGGTTATGATTGTCCCCGAAGTTCGCACAAGCGCGTTTGAAAGCATACGAATCTGCCAAATTCCCATTGTAGCAAGTTAGTAGTACTTTGGAATCCTTATACATGCTGGCATACTTGAATGCCTTGGAAAGAAGAAGTACGCTTTTCCCTGCGCCGGGGTTCGCCAGAATGACTCTATGGCCTTTACCCATATCGTTTACTTGCGCCACTTGGTATTCATCCAAAAAAAATGTCTTATACTCAAGTTCTTTCCCAGTGATTCTTAGATCCTTCTCTGTTACGGAATTCTTCTTTTCGACTACCGGAACGTTTTCAACTTCATTCATAATGACAGTATATTCCGGTGCAAGTCTTTCAAAAATGGCTCTGCATTCAAGGTCGCTCAAGGAAGCAAATGACTTGTCATACGGTTTTCTTACCCCAGCAAATAAGCCAAGTTGCGCAACTGTCTTCTCCTGACCGTTCGAAGTGATAGGCCTAAAGAAATCATAGGTGGCGTAGTTCAGCAGCTGATGGAGTTGTTCTTTTGAAGCTGAAGTCTTGCCGACTTTTTCATCCGGAAACATTATCACATGCTTATAGGGAAACTTCAGCATCTTGTAATTGCCATCCCGAACGATAAGCATCTTGGAATCAATCAGACGTTCATATATCTTGGTTTCCACCATATTGACATACATCAAATATGCGCCTATGTTTGATGACTGCAACGGTCCCGGGTAAATAGAGAATGTTAGTAATCCTTCTTCTGGCGAGATATACATTCCCATATGAACAGTTGCACTGCTCATTCCAACGGGATCAATGCCAACAGCAATATGGCCGCCCTTAAAATTACGAGCAGCATTTCTTAATAATCCTTTTTCCGCCTTTGTAATATGATCCTTGCGTTCATAGTCCTGCGGCCATAACCGTATTGCCATTCTCTCCACCTCAACACTAAAGTCATTTACAAGATAATGTTGTTATCTATTTGCCTCATCAAAGACTCTGTATCAATAATTGTTTGAATAATACTCTTATAAATTTGGATATCACTCTCTGTTAGTTCGCTGCCTTTTCGGTCCTTTAGCCATTTATCAGCAGGTTTATAACCACCCATTTGTTTTTCGCCTATTCCTTCTACAGCCTGAATCACATATGAGTCGTTTAACACTACTGTGTCACCCTTAAATTTATAAGAGATGAGTTTGTCGATGACAACAGGAGCGTCTACTCGATAATATGTATCGGGCAGATGCATATCAAACAGCTTTTTCCCAATAGTAGCCAATCCGACAAAATAATCAAAACTTGCTGGATATGGAACAGATGGAAAATCGTATTTCAGTTGGTCGTTATATTTTTCTCTGTATTTATTGGAATAGAGGACTGCATAAATATAATAAACCAGTTGCTCTCCTGTAAAAGTATCCTGTTCCTGCTTCTTAGACAGTTTCGTCTTCAATGACATCCATGATGTCACCTATATTACAATGGAATATCTTGCAGAACTTGACCATGACATCCATCGAAACCGTTTCACCCTTGTTCAGTTTGGTCATGGCATATTCGCTAACGCCAGCCGCTGCAGCGAGATCTTTCTTTTTCATTTTGTTCTTCTGTAACAGTCTCCAAAGCTTTTCGTAGCTTACAATCATGGTAGTCCTCCGTTCTTCAGTCGACCTATAAGAGACGCAGAAGGCACCCGCGTCCGGATATAGTTATACATTTGAGATTATACCACAAGTTTTTGCGAAAATCAAGATAATCCGCTTTTTTCACGCATTGTATAATACTTGGCGGTGCATTTTTGCATCACCATATCGCTCTTATAGTTCCCTCGACCGATAAAAAGAAAAAGCTCCGGCACCAGGCCCATCTCTGAGCCCGATGCCGGAGCATATTATTATGGGATAAGAACACCATATCCCAGGATTTCGTAGTTGCCTACGGCTCTCTGACACCGCCTGCAACTATCGCCGGAGTTGCCTTCTACGGTATAGACAATGCCGTTTTCGACTTTCTCAACAATGCCGGTATGATCCGATTCACCATCCTGCGGACCGGATTCACCGTTTGGACTGTCCCAATCATAGAAGATTATCATTCCCGGCGAAGGAGTTGCTGACCCGTCGAGCCATTGGTCTCGGTCCTGGAACCATGCCACGCCGTTTACACAGCCAGCGTACTTCGGGCAGACGCCAGTCTCGATATAGCCGCACTGATCAGCACACCAGCTAACAAAGCAGGCGCACCATTCAACCCGGCTTCCGAATCCATACCAGGACCAATATGGTTCGCCGCCTACGTTTCCGAGCTGCGATAATGCCACCTGAACGATCATATCGTCAGAACCGTATACGCCGTAGAGCACTGCCAGCCACATGGAATTATCCACGCTGAGAAGTTCTTCAAGCTGTGAATCCTGATCATCATTGAACCGATATTGATCTGCCATCTGGTCTGCAGTTTTATGACTAACAGTGATATAGAGCGTGGTCTTCGTGACCTCAACCGTCTCCTCCAGGATATTGCCGTGTCCATCGTCGGATTCGATGATCTCCGTTTCCGTCTCGGTTTTGGTCCGATAGGATATATCGTTCATCTCCCAGAAGATATCCGTCAGCAGCTGTTTCTTCTCATCATTGAGTGAAGCAACCTCCTGCGGATTATCCGGATCTGTAGTAGTCTTCACTGCATATACGGACAAGACCTCCGGCCATACTGCGCGAGATCCCGACATTTCAAGTATGTCGTATGGATTATTGGCCTTAATGGAATCAAGCTGATTTTGATAGTCCTGGTTGATCTCGACAACAACTTCACGCATGGTCTGGGAACCGTCATTCTTATCTTCACTTGAAAAGAAGATTCCGAAACAGGATCCCGCAATCAATGCTATCAGGCAGATTACAACGATAACCACAACAGCCACCCATCCACCGGCTGCAATTGCGGCAATCAGTTCCTTTACAGCGGCAATGATCGCTTTAACAGCAGCCGCAACAGCCTTTCCGACAGCGACTGCCGCCTTATAAGCCGCAATAGCTGCCTGTCTGGCCATCTCTGCCATCTTCTGAGCCGTTTTTGCCGCAGCCTCAGCCGCTTTCTCGGCAGCTTTGGCAGTGG
>ULUB01026556.1_pt1 | contig 15936 bp, 15 predicted proteins | sample 1958111 | NCBI WGS metagenome assembly ULUB01 (sample SAMEA4835749, study PRJEB28245) | human gut metagenome | biome: gut microbiome; material: fecal sample | place: Denmark | collected 2008
CAATACCCAGACGATACATATTTACCCCCTTCGGGGACTGCAGGGACAGAAGGTGCCCTATGGAAAAGATAATGATGGATGTCATCGACCTCGCCGTGAAGGCCGGCGAGATGGTACTCTGCGACTCCGGTTTCAAAGTCGACAGCAAAGGGACCAAGGAGAACTACGTGACCTCCACCGACATAAAGGTCCAGGAGTATCTGAGGAGGGAACTGTCGAAGATCCTTCCGGGATCGTACTTCATGGGCGAGGAAGGGGACCTTCCGTCCGAGGACGACAGACTCAGGGGCAGCGACACCTGGGTATGGATAGTCGACCCCATAGATGGTACCGCCAACTACGCCAGAGGCTTGGAGAACAGTGTCGTATCCATAGCACTTATGAGATCTGGCACTGTCGTGATGGGAGTCGTCCGCCACCCATATCTCGATATGACGTTCTACGCATACGAGGGACGGGGGGCGTTCATGAACGGAGAAAGGATACATGTCTCCGACAGGGACTTGGAACACTCCATGCTCGCCACCGCCTGGTCGGCATACAACAAGGCACGCGCACCGGAATGCTTCCGCATAACCGAGAAACTGTACTACATCTGTGAGGACATCAGAAGGACCGGGACGGCGGCATTCGAACTCTGCATGCTGGCCAAAGGGGCCATAGACATATACTTCGAGATCAACCTGGCTCCGTGGGACTATGCGGCGGCCAGCAGGATCGTCAAGGAGGCAGGGGGACACACGATGTCTCTGGACGGGGATCTGGACCTCTATGCGTCCGGCCCCGCCATCGCCGGGAACACCTTGGCCAACGCGGAATATGTAAAGAAGGTCGCAGAGGAAGAGATCCGCAGGCGATGACGGCTTTTTTGGACCTTTCCGAATGAAAGGCTACGCATTTTCAGATGGCCCTCTCCGCATACATACCCCCATATAACTTGTACGATAACGTTTTTACCTAACATGATTACGTTTTTCGTAATAAATAATGGAATTTCGTACGAAGATAGATTATTTATACTGTGAATCCGATATACATCTCAAGGAGGCGCGTAACAATAGGCAAACGTAATATGTCGGAATTCCGCGGAGGGAAGCACATCGAAATGAGGCTCCTCGCCAAGAAAGACGCTGGGCCAGTTGGCGCGTCGCAGTGCGGAAGTCTCTGAGCGGTCATCTCAGGTCCCTCGATCCGCGGCCAAACCCCCTTAACTCCTCTCAAGAGATCGTTTTTCCAGCAACCTATAATACCTTACGAACCGATGCTGACGTATGTCGAAAAAACTTGAGGACTGCGTCACGACCATCCCCGATTTCCCGAAACCCGGGATCATGTTCAGGGACATAACCACGATCATATCGGATCCGGAAGGATTCAAAATGGCGGTGGATCAGCTGTGCGACATGGTAAAAGGGATGGACATCGACATCGTGGTCGGTTCCGAATCCAGAGGATTCATCTTCGGAGCGCCTGTGGCATACGCCCTCGGAAAAGGGTTCGTCATGGCCAGGAAGAAAGGGAAGCTCCCCAGGGAGACCATATCCGAGACCTATGACCTCGAATACGGCAGGGCCACCCTCGAGATGCATAAGGACAGTATCAGACCCGGAATGAAGGTGTTCCTGGTCGACGACCTGGTAGCCACCGGGGGAACCACTGCGGCCATCATAAAGATGGTGGAGAAACTCGGCGGAAAGGTCGTCAAGATCAGCTTCGTCATGGAACTCGCCGGATTCGACGCCAAGAACAAAGCGTTGAAAGGATACGACGTCGAGAGTCTCATATCCTATCCGGGGAACTGAGACCGTCGGGGGCCCTCCCCCGACAACTATCCTATGGAACATGGAGGGCGTGCCGGGATTCGAACCCGGGTTGTCAGCTCCGAAGGCTGATAGGATGATCCAAGCTACCACACACGCCCTTCCGTACCATCGTCGGCACCCTATTAATTATGATTGGACAAACGACGCACAATATCCTTTAATCGAACCTCCCCGATTACCGTCCCAATGTCAAAGGTTGTAATGAACGACGGTGCTGGAGGGGAACTCATGCAGGAGTTCATCTCGAAGCACATCACCAGCCATTTCCCCAAAATGGACACGGAGGTGCCGCTGGACGCTTTGGACGACTCCGCGGTAGTGGACGACGTCGTCTTCACCATAGACGGCCACACAGTTAACCCCCTTTTCTTCCCGGGAGGGGATATCGGGAAGATCGCCGTGTCCGGGACAGTCAACGACATCTCCGTCATGGGCGCGAAACCCATCGGGATAGCCAGCTCCGTGGTCTTGGAGGAAGGGCTCGACGCGGATATCGTGGACAGGGTCATGAAGAGCATGGGCGACACGGCCGCGTATGCAGGGGTGCCCATCGTAACCGGAGACACCAAGGTCATGGGCGCAGGGGAACTGGACAAGATGGTCGTATCCACTGCGGCCATCGGAAAAAGACCGGACTACCTCGACCACGACATGGAGGTCGCCAACTCGTACAGGAAGGTGGACAGCAGATGGTGCTCCGACTCCAACACCCGCCCGGGGGACGTCATAATCGTCTCCGGATACATGGGGGACCACGGCATAGCCCTTCTCTCGTTCAGGGAAGGGTACGGATTCGACAGCGTCATCGAATCGGATGTACAGCCTCTCAACAAGATGATCGAGAAAGGTCTCCGCGTAGGCGGGATCGTCGCCATGAAGGACCCCACCAGAGGAGGGCTTGCCAACACCCTCAACGAGTGGGCCGGGAAGTCGAAGTGCCAGCTGGACATAGACGAGGAGTGCATACCTCTCAGGGACGGCGTCGTCAGCGCCTGCGAACTCCTGGGGATAGAACCTCTGAACATCGGGAACGAAGGGAAATGCGTGATCTCCGTGGTCCCCGAGATGGCCGAGGAGGTCCTGAAGGCCATAAGGTCCACGCCGGAAGGAAAGGATGCGGCCATCATCGGTAAGGCATCCGAAGGACCCGGCAGGGTCGTCCTGCGTACGGAGATCGGCGGAAGGAGGATCCTCGAACCTCCGTCCGGCGACCCCGTCCCCAGGATATGCTGACGGACGATATCGGCGGCGGACTCGTGCCGCCGCCTCTGTTTTCCGACCGCGTTCTCCCGACATCTCGGAGTAGGGGTAGAACCTTTATAGGACACCCCTGCTGATACCCACTCAGGAGAACATCATGGTCACATTCCTTCCGTTCAAGGGCTACAGACCCAACATCCGTGCCGGTGAGACGATCGCCGACCGCGTATCCCCTCCGTACGACGTGATCGGGGAAGAAGAGCTCAGACAGCTGCAGTCGAAGAGGGAGAACGTAACCAACCTCACCTTGTCACCCGATGCGGACAAGAGATACACACAGGCCAGGAAGAGACTCGACGAGATGATCGCCGACGGCTCCCTGAAACAGGACGAACCGTCCTACTACATCTACGATCAGACCTTCTCGGACGGCGGAAAGACCTACACCAGGAGAGGACTGGTCGGCATACTTCGGACGGAGGAGTACTCCGAAGGGAACATCATACCGCACGAGGAGACGTTCTCCAAGGTCAAGGCGGACAGGCTCAATCTGCTGAGGGACATGGAGACCCACCTCGAAAGCATCTTCGGGATCTTCCCGGGACTCGGAAAGGAGCTCGACAGGAAGGTGGACGACAGTGCCAGACTCCTTTACAGGTACGTCGACGGGAACGGTGTGGAGCACAGATACAGCAGGATCTGCGATGAGGGGCTGTGCAAGGAGATCTCCGAGAAACTGAAGGACCAGAAGATGCTGATAGCGGACGGCCACCACAGGTACGAGACCGCCCTTAACTATGCCAAGGAGAACCCGGATTCCGAGGCCAAACAATTCGTCCTCTGCACCATGGTGTCCCAGGACGATGCCGGATTGGTCATATGGCCCACACACCGTCTGATCGATGCAGGAGACATCGGAGAGACCAGCGCCATAAAGAAGATCGGCAAGGCCATGACCATGACCGAGGTGACGGAGGAGGAGATGGAGTCCCGGTTGAAGGAACATCTCTTCGGAATGATGTTCAGGTCTGGAAGGTGCTTCCTGTTGGACAACACATCCGATGACGGGAACGTCATGATGAAACTCGACACCTATGCGGCACAGCAGAAGATCCTTTACGGAGTGTACAAGAGCGACGAGGGGAAATCCAAGATCTCCTACGATGCCGAACTGGGATCCGTCAAGAAGGCCATGGCCGAGAAGAAGCATGATGCGGCGATAGTCCTCAACGCACCCTGCCTGCAGACCATCTGGGACCTTGCGGGACAGGGGAAGAGGATGCCGAAGAAGACGACGTTCTTCTTCCCGAAGATCTGGTCCGGCTGGGTCTTCTACAGGATGGAATGAATACCTTTTACATGACGGGCTTCGGCCCGTCCTTTTCATATCTGCCGGGAACGCCCGGATACATCGGACGATCGTGGTCCCGGTCGAAGAATACCCGTCCGCCGGACTGCACAATCCGAGGCCGGGCATCGTCTTGAAGGGAATACAACGTTACAGACGATATGGCCATGACCCCGGATGATGGATGATTGGAAAAGATGGAGCCGCTGGAGGGAATTGAACCCTCGGCCTACGCCTTACCAAGGCGTCGCTATACCCCTTAGCCACAGCGGCACTAAACTTCGCTAAATGAACATTGATATTTAATGGTTATTGGTCCCGAAGACTCCTGACACGTGTGTTCGGACCTCATAACGGCCACATGGTCCACGGTCCGGGCCGCTTCCTTCCGTGGAGCGTATTTTATTAGTGGATACGATTGAGGGGGCATGAAGAAGGAGATGAGCTCTTTCGACGTCCGCTCCGTGGTCACGGAGATGGCCGCCCTGGAGAACGCCCACATGGACAAGATCTTCCAGTGGGGAGCGGGGAACGTCCTGTTCCGTATCAACACCAAGAACGGCAAGGAGGACCTTTTCTTCAAAGACAAGAAGTGGCTGTTCCTGTCCCCCGACAGGCCCGATACCCCTGTCACCCCCACCTCCTTCGCCACATTCCTGAGGAAATACCTCACCAACGCCCGTATCGGCAAGACCAGACAGATCGGTTTCGACCGTATCGTCGAAATGCAGGTGTTCAAGGCAGAGGGAGAATACCTCCTCATCTTCGAGATGTTCGGAGGAGGGAACGTCCTCCTGGTACAGGATGGGAAGATAGTGAACTGCCTTACCCAGAGGACGTTCCGCGACAGGACCACCCGTCCCGGCGAGGAATACGTGATGCCGAAGGAGAGGTTCAACCCTCTGACTTCCGACGAGGATTCCTTCAAGAATCTCTTCAGAAGCTCCGACTCCGATACCGTCAGGACCCTCGCCACCGTCAACAACCTAGGAGGACAGTATGCGGAAGAGGTCTGCAAACGTGCCGGCGTAGACAAGACCGTTCCCGCCAAGGATGCGGACGACGCCTCCGTACATGCCCTTCACTCGGCGGTCATGGAGATCGCGGACTACGTCATGAGGGAACCACACCCGACGATATTCCGCCAGGAAGGGAAGATCGTGGACATAGCCCCCATGGACCTTCACATCTACGAGGATTGCGTGAAGGAACCCATGCCCACCATATCCGAGGCCATCGGGAAGTTCATGGGAGAGAACGAGGCCGAGGAGCAGCGGGAATTCGTAGACCCAGAGATCGAGAAACTCAAAAAGAGGATCGAGAAGCAGAAGGAGACCGTCGACGCATACCGTGTCGAGGCCGAGCGCCTCAAGGCGCAGGCGGATTCGCTTTACACCGAATACCAGAAGGTGTCCGAACTCCTGACCGTCCTCGGAGAACAATGCAAGAAGCTGTCATGGGAGAAACTCACCGAGGGTGCACTCAAGATCCCCTACGTGTCCTACATAGACCCGTCCAAGAACATCGTCGCCATGAAGATAGGTATCCTCGAGGTGGAACTCGACTATACCAAGAACATAGACACCAACGCCTCCGAGATCTACGCCAGAGGAAAGGAGCAGAACGAGAAGGCCGACAACGCCCAGAAGGCCCTGGACGACTCCGTGGCGGAGCTGGAGAAGAAGCAGAAGGGATTCGATAAGAAGGTCGCCGCCGAACTGGCCAAGGCCAAACCGACGAAGAGGTTCTGGTTCGAATCGTACAAGTGGTTCGTCTCCTCGGGAGGGAGACTCGTCATAGCCGGAAGGGACACCCACTCCAACGACCAGGTGGTCAAGAAACACCTGAAGGAGGGGGATGTCTATGCACATGCCGACATCCACGGAGCACCGTCCGTCATCCTGAAGGACGGCCTCAAGGCATCCGAGGAGGAGCTCAGGGAGGCCTGCTGGTTCGCTCTGGCACAGTCCAAGGCCTGGATGGCCGGATCGGCCGAGGGAGGGGCGTTCTGGGCCTATCCCGACCAGGTCAGCAAGACCCCCAACGCCGGAGAGTTCGTCCCCAGGGGAGCGTTCATCATCAGAGGGAAGAGGAACTACGAGTACCATCTTCCCCTGGAGATGGGGATCGGGGAGGTCTATTACCAGAACGAGCGCAAGATCATGTGCGCCCCCACCCCTGTGATGGAGAAATGCAGCGAGAAGTACTATGTCATCCGCCCCTCCAAGGAGAAAAACGGCAGGATGACCGGAGACATCGCCAAGGCTTTCGAAGTACCGGAGGAAGAAGTATCGAGGATACTCCCGCCCGGATCCGTGGACATCGTAAGGAAGGTCCTCCCGAAACCGGATACCGATGAAGAGGAGTGAGGATCACTCCAATTCGAGGCCGAATATCGCAGGATGTTCCTCCGGACAGAGTTCGGAGGAACAATTCCTGACGAACTGCTGCAGATGGGCCATATCCTTGTCCGTGAGGGACGCCTTGCGCCTGTTCCCTACACGGGTCAGCAGGATATTCCCGCCCAATACAGGCTTCCCCTCGGACGAATATGCCGATACGACGGCGCTGCGGTCCTGGAGAACGTCCTTGTCGCCGTACACAGCGTAACGGGTGCCTCCGACGGAGCATGCGATGCGGAATATGTTGTCGCAGCGTATTACCTCGCAGTACTGCCCCTATATGTCATCGATCTCCACGGTCCTGACATCACGGTTGTCGACATCGATGAAAACACAACGTACTCTGCCGATTCCGAACACGAGTCCATGCAGCAGTTCCGATTATTTCAACCGTGCGAAGACAGATCCCTCGTCCGATCCGTAAACCGATGGCCATATGATATTGGTTGATCTCCGAGCATCCCGATGCAAGATTGTATATTGGACCATGCTGCGGAGTGATCAACGAAGCGTAAGTCGCCACGTTTAGCCTCATGCACTCGCAAACCGCATATGCGTCCGGTTCACAATGTTCAGTTCTGTATCCTCTTGACATCATACTTGTCGGGTATGAGTTCGAGGAATCGATCGTTCCTTTCTTGCGGTTGTAACGATTTGGTGATAGATGGCGAAATGTCGGCGGAAACGAGATTTTCAAATTGAAACAAATCCGCCCATATCAAATCCGATGCTGACCAAAAAGAATGGCGGGCATATTGGGATTCGAACCCAAGTCTAGGGCTCCGCAAGCCCCTAGGATATCCAAGCTACCCCATATGCCCGTGGAATTAATGCGGCCCGATCCTTACGGATAGGTAAGTGGTTTTACCCTTCATGCCTCAGGATGAGACAGGTAGCGGGTGATGTATCCGGCGATCTTGTTCCTCATCGGAACGGTCTGGACGTCGGTAAGGGTTGCGACCATTTCCTTGTTGTTGTCGAAATCCTTGTTGAACGCCTGAGGATATTTGTTGATGAGTTCGATGGATACTCTCTTGATGTAGGTGGGTCTTATTCTTCCCATATCTTTCACCGAGTAATCCGACTGATGGATATTCCTTATTTAAAACATTGCGAAGAACGAAGGCTTCAGCATATGCCGAAATTTCCGATTTCCGCCACCATGTGCGCTCGGAAACCCGTCGGCAGTGTGATAGATTGATAAGCCGACACCCCGATGACAGGACGATCACCATGTCCGGGAAGTACAACGAGAAGTATGTTGAAGAATACAATGCGGCCATTGCGGCATACAACCGCGGAGACTACGAGAAGGCGGCAGAATTCATGCCCAAGGCGGCGAAAGAAGGCGACGAATACGCCCAGATGGTCCTTGGGAAGATGTACTATCTCGGGAAGGGCGTGGAACGCTCCGCGAAGAAGGCCGTCAAATGGTGGAGGAGGGCGGCGGACGCCGGCAACGAAAGTGCCGCCGACCTTCTGAAGTGGGCCGAAAGGTACGGCTGTCCGAAGAATGTGGAATTCCTCCTTACGGACTGTTTCGTAAGCGGGGACTTCGAGTATGTCGTTACCGGAATGGACAGGAGGGTGGCCGTCTCGGAATACAAGGGGGTTTCCGTCAAACCGGTCTTGAAGTACAAGGTGGAGTACGGAGGGGAGACGTATTACCTCACCGGCATAGGGGGTTATGCGTTCGACGGTTCCCAAATCGAGAGCGTAACGATACCCGAGGGGGTGACGACACTTGGAGAGGCCTGCTTCGAAGACCAGCGGGAGCTGACGAAGGTCATCCTGCCTTCGTCTGTGACCGAGATCGGGACCGCCGCGTTCGAGGGCTGCGAATCCCTTTCCAAGATAGATCTCGGCGGAACGGAGACCATAGGGGATTATGCGTTCGAGGGTTGCATGTGCCTGAAGGAACTGATACTTCCAGAAAGTATCAGGAGCATCGGAAAGGGGGCTTTCCAGAACTGCTCCTCCCTGAAGAAGGTGACGATCCCCTGCGGCGTGGAACGTCTGTCCAAGGACGTCTTCAGAGACTGCCACTCCTTGAAGACCGTTAATGTGCCAGACTCCCTCAGGCACATATGTTTCGGAGCCTTCGAGAACTGCGCCATCACGACCATGGAGCTGCCTGCGGGCATAGAAAAGTTCACCGGAGGGTCGTTCCTCGGATGCGTATCCCTGAAGACGTTGACAGTGGCGGAAGGCAACATCAGATACCGCTCGGAAAAGGGGATGGTCTACGACGATATCGACAGGAAACTCGTACTGTGTCCTGCAGGCAAAGGTGCGAACCGTGTGGAAGTGGCCCCCGGGACCGTATCCATAGGTAAATGCGCATTCACCAAATGCACAGGCCTGAAAGAGGTCGTCCTCCCCGAGAGTCTCAAGAAGATCGGGGCATCCGCATTCGTATACTGCGAAGACCTCGAAAATATAACCTTCTCCGAAGGACTCGAGGAGATCTGCTACGGTGCGTTCGCATACTGCGGATCCCTGAGGAAGATCGATGTGCCAGACTCTCTGAGGAAGATGGGGGATTATTCCCTGTACGAAACCTCCGTGACCGACATCCGTCTGCCCAAAGGAACCGACAGGTCCCTGGTCTTCGGAGTCGACGAGGATCAGCGGTGATCCTTCATATCCGTACGGGGATGCCCGCAGGTCTTCTTTCCTTCGGGACAGGGGCCCCTTATGCATGCGGGCCCGGCATCGGAGAATATGACGGGCGAGACCTCCTTGCAGAGCCTCAGCATCTCGTCCGCCATCTCCCTGATCTCCCACTGGGCCCTGTTGCAACACCTCATGGAGAAGAAATGAAGGAGTTCGCGGGCGTTCATCGTTATCGTTATGTTGGTGGTGCAACCGTTGGGGAGGACATATCTGGCATCCTCCGCCGGAATCCCCATGCCGATCAACTTGGAATAGGAGTCCCAGATCCCATCCATGGTCTCCTCGTAGACCTTCATGGCCTCGGGGTCCCTCTTCACCGTCTCCGGCACCACGTATGTCGGCTCGGACAGCCTGACATACCTCTGGGACTGTTGCGAGAACGAGGCGATCCTATGCCTCACCAATTGATGGGTGAGCGCACGGGAGACCCCTTCCACGGAGAAGGTGAAAACGGCATGCTCGATCACGGAATGATGCCCCATGCCTATTACATGACGGAGCATCTTGGCCGGATCCACGGTCTCCAAGAGGTCTGCGGCGGAGTCCTCCGAGTAGCACGAGTGTGCTGCGGCCGCACATATCCTATCCGCATCCGGCGTATGTGCCAGCAATCTGACTATCATTCTTCGACACCTTCCCAATACTGGGTCTTCAGCTGCTTGACGCGTTCGGGATCCATGAGTTCCACGAGTCTGACGACCCTTCTGCCTTCCTCCGGCAGAAGTTTCAAAAGACCGTCCACATGACCGTCCCCCACCACCACGACCACCCTGTCGTGCGTGGCACAGACCTCCTTTATCTTGGAGGCCATGAATTCGTTCCTTTCGTCGATGAGGACCCTCACCATGGTCGGATACCTCTTCCTCATCTCCTCGATATAGGCGGCCTGGTCCTTGGAATAGTCCTTCTGGGTCCTGTCCACCTTCCTCTTCCCGAAGATGCTGTCCGATATCCCGGACAGCCTGTAGCGCATCCTCTCCCCGCGGCCCATCTGGGTCCACATGCGGTCCATGGTGGCGGATGCGTCCTTGTCTATGCAGAATATCTCCGCATCGCACGACTTGCCGGCACCGATGGCGGCCACCATGTCTGCTCCTGCGGTGCTCTTGTTCTGTGCGGACATCTTCTCCTGGTATTTCGCCGACTGCTGGTAGGCGGCGTTGGTCTGCTTGAGCCTCTCCTCCTTGGAAGCGTCCGGATCGATCCCTCTGGCCTCCAGGTCCTTCCTGAGGGCCTCCTTGTCACCGGTGAGGGCATGGTACCTCATATCGTCCAGTTCCACACAAACGGCCTGAGGCCAGCACTGTCTGACGATGAACGAGATGGGGTCCGAGATGTTGAAGACGTGTCCTGTCCCGATTATCGTAAGCATATGGTCGAGGAGAATACGGTCGATTGATATAAAGGTCGGCAGAAACGACTGCGGCTGTAAAACGTTCGTATGATGGCGTCGACGACGATGTCTATCGGCCATCCGGCAAGAAGACCTGTGATGTCTCCGACGAAGCGGTTTGGGATCCTCCCCTTCACGCGGATGGACGTACATGGGAGACCCGCACGGCACATCCCGGAGGGGGACGGCAGACGTGGGATGTCCGCCGCACTGCCGCATAAATAACCCCCCCCCTCTCGTCGGATGCACCGTTCCGGAGAAAAGGAGACGGATACGTCACTCCTCTGCCGTCATCGGGCACCCTTGGATCCATTCCCCGGAGTATATAACGGATCCGTCGGCCGCATAGTGGACGCCCATGCCTTCCATCTTGCCGTTGACGAAGTCCCCTTCGTACACGTCCCCGGCCGGCCATTTCAATTTTCCGTGTCCGGAACGCGTATCATCGAGGAAATCCCCTTCGTACACCTTCCCGTCGGGCCATCTGAACGTCCCCCTCCCGGTACGGACACCGTTCAGGAAGTATCCCACATACGACTCGCCCGTATTCCAGATGAACATTCCCAACCCGTTCTCCGTCACACCGTCCTCCAGGACTGTACCTACATAGTACCCGTTCTCGTAGTCGATCCTGACATCCTCGTCCATGTCCGGGCGAAGCACCGGGAAGGATAAAACCGTTGATGTCCGAAAAACGCTAATCTACTAGCCCGCCATACCCCGGAACCATGCGCAGAAAGTACGACCTCGTCTGCTTCGACATGGACGGAGTCCTCACCAAACTGAGAAGTTCCTGGGCCTGGGTCCACCAGAGCCTCGGAGTGGAGAACGAGGCCGCCTATCAGGCCTTCATCAATCAGGAGATCGACGAGAAGGAGTTCATGCGCAGGGACATAGCCAAATGGAAGTCCGCCAAACCCGACATCTGCGAGCGTGACCTGATACATTTCTTCCAGAACATGCCCGTCATAGACGGCATACAGGAGACGGTGGCGGCCCTTCAGGAATGCGGCATGAGGTGCGTCATAATAAGCGGCGGGATCGACCTCGCCGCGAAGATGCTGAAGAACGAATACGGATTCGATGACTGCGTGGCCGACAAAGTCCTCACCAACCCGGACGGGACCCTGTCGGGAGAGGGGGAGGTAGTGGTCGATCTGAAGGACAAAGGAGTGTTCGTGAGGAAATTCATCGAAGAATACGGGACTTCTCAGGAAAGGACCGTATCGCTCGGCAACTCGTTCACCGACATCCCCATGTTCAAGAACTCGGCCATGTCCATAGCGTTCAATCCCACAGACCCCTATACGTCGGATGCGGCCACCTATACCGTGAGGAGCGAGAACATATCCGACATCCTCGACTGCATCCTGCCGGACGACCCGGAGAAGACCCCGGGCCGCCGAACGGGATGATCATTCGTCGAGGTCCATCGTACCGTCGTCGTAGAGCGACTCGTCGAACGGCTCGTCCTCGTCCACGAGGATCTCCTCCGGACGCTGGCCATTGAGTTTTTTGCCGTAGATGCGGACGATGTCCCTGGCCTCGGCGGTACCCCTCCTCATGAGCTTCGTCTTGGTCTTGATGGCGTGTATGACCGCATCCCAGGTGTCGAAGTTCATGATCATGCCGATGGTGAACTCGTCATCCGGCTCGGCCTCCAAGTACATTGGATAGGTGCGCTTGTAGTCGTTGATGGATGCCTTGACGTGAAGGATATCGAAACTCTTGACCCACAGGGCCTTCACTTCGGGGGCGGGACAGGATTTCCTCCTCTTGCCCTCGGCGTTGTCGATATAGGTGATCTGTACATGGCGGCCGTCGTCTAGGTCGAATTCGTCGCCTACCTGCACGATCTCGTCCTCCATGAGGACGGTGCGGGTGACCTCGGTGACATCCTGGTCGCTGAACATGACCTTGACCTCGATCTTCCTAGGAAGCCGGATGGTCCCGGTGAACACGCGCCCGCATTCGCCGCACTGGAACGTACCGCTCACACTGGACCTGCCCATTTTGGCCTTCAGTATCTTATGTTCGGTAACATCAGCGCAGTCGGGGCACTGATAGAGGATCGTATCCGGGAGATCATCTGCCATTTCCTTCACCTATGTCCACATGTAGTCCGTCTTACTTATAAAGCCTCTTGAGAGCGGAGATACCGAACGGCTTCCCGTGGCCGGGCACCACGACGTCCGCATACTGCACTATCCTCTTCATGGAGGCCATGGCCTCATCGGGATCGCAGTTCAAGGCGGGGACCGCCTTCTTCTCCAGATTCTCCTGCAGAGGGACCGCGTCTCCGACCAAGGCATAGCGCCTGTCGGCGTCCACGAAAAGAGATCCCGAGTCCTCGGTATGCCCCGGAGTGCGCACGAAGCGGACCCCTTTCGCAATCTCCTTCTCGGTATCCAAGAGGGTCACCCCGTCCATCGGGTCCCCTCCGGAGAACTTCAGGACCTCGGCGTTACGGAACAGTCCCAGATTCCCGATGTGGTCGGGATGCCCGTGGGTGAGGACGACCGTATCGACATCCTCGGGGAATATCCTGCCTATCTGCTTGAAGGACGACCTTATCCCGGCCCCCATATATCCCTGACTGGTATCTACGACGATGTTGTGGCCGTCGTCGGTCCTTACCAATGAGGAGGTGGACCATGTACCGGAGGGGACCACGGAACCGTCCGCACCCCTCTCGAGATGTCCGATGACGAGGATGTCGATGGATGTCATGGCATGGACAATAAAATATCACCATGAATATGTTGCCATGATACAATGGAGTACAAGGACGGCCTCGACATGGCGGAGGATCCGGAGGTATATCCCCCATCGGAGGACAGCATCCTCCTGACGGAGTCCCTGGACATACGCATCGGAGAAAAGGTCCTGGAGATCGGGACCGGATCCGGCATAGTATCCATCCAATGCGCACTGAACGGGGCGGATGTCGTCTGCGGGGACATAAATCCGAGGGCGGTCGCCCTCGCCAGGAGGAATGCCGCGGCCAACGGGGTCGATATCGACGTCAGGGAGACCGACGTATACTCCAACATAGAGGGGAGGTTCGACACCATCGTCTTCAACCTCCCGTATCTCCCGGTGGAGGACGAGGGAGAACTTGCGAAAGCATGGTCCGGAGGTCCGGACGGTCTCGGTCCCCTGCCCCGGCTTCTGGAGGGGGCGCCCGAGCACCTCCTGCCGGACGGAAGGGTCGTGGTGGTGGTATCGTCCCTCATGGACAGGGCCGGTCTCGACAAGACCTTGGAGGGGTACGAAGTGAAAGTCCTTGGGGAGCTCCCCCTGTTCTTCGAAAGACTGCAGGTACTGGAGATAAAACCCCTGCTGGCACATCGGAAGTAAATCCACCATGCCGCCACCGTATATACTGCATCCGCATACAGAGCGACATGGTCGATGCGTGGATTCTCTTCGCCTTCCTTTCTGCGATATTCGCCGCATTGACATCCATCTTCGCCAAAATCGGTATCAAGGACGTCGACTCCAATCTGGCCACCGCCCTGCGTACGGTCGTGGTCCTGATAATGGCATGGGCCATGGTCGGGATCGTCGGATCGTACGGCGATATGGGGGACATCACCCCGAGGACCTTTTTGTTCCTCATACTGTCCGGATTGGCGACCGGAGCGTCCTGGCTATGCTATTTCAAAGCTGTAAAGATAGGGAACGTCAACAAAGTCGCACCGATCGATAAGAGCAGCACCGTGCTGACCATTATACTCGCCTTCATCTTCCTGGGGGAATCGTTCACCGCATTGTCCGGGATCGGGATGGTCGTCATGTTCGCCGGCACCATGCTCATGATAGAGAGGAAGGACGTGGATGAGACCAAAAAGACCCGCGACTCGTGGCTGATCTACGCCATCCTCTCGGCAGTGTTCGCCGCGCTGACATCCATCCTCGGAAAGGTCGGCATAGAGGGTGTCGAATCCAACCTGGGGACCGCCATACGTACGGCCGTTGTCCTCATCATGGCCTGGGCGATAGTATTCATGCAGAAGACCCAGCACGACATAGGGTCCATCGGAAGGAGGGACGGGGGATTCCTCGTCCTCTCCGGACTGGCCACGGGAGCGTCGTGGCTGTGCTTCTACAAGGCCCTGCAGGACGGACCGGCATCCTTGGTCGTACCCATAGATAAACTCAGCATCCTGTTCACGGTCGTATTCGCAGTGGTCTTCCTCCACGAGAAGATGTCCAAGAAGTCCTGGATAGGTCTGGCCATGCTCGTATGCGGAACGCTTATGCTGCTACTCTGAATGTAAAAACGGAACGGACATCGAAAGGACGAGGATACGGTCCCTTCCATGTCTGCGGACGGCGGATGATATCGTAAAGACCCAGATCTGAAAAGAGAGCGGGTCGGACCGCCCCGAAGAGCGGCCCTCCGGCCTCATCCAAGAAGTTTCTTTATGGCGGCGGTGAGCAGGTCGGAAGCCTGCTTCCCGTCGATCTTTCCCCTGAGGGCACCCATGACAGGACCCATGAGGGGTCCGACCGCGGCCATCCCTTTGGATCTTACGAAATCGGCACGCTCCCCGACGATCTTCTCTATGATCGCGGCGGCCTCCCCGGCATCCACTGCGGAAAGACCCAGCTTCTTGATGGCCGCATCCATGGCCGAACCGGATGCCATCTCCTTCAGAAGCGCCGGGATCGCCTCCTTGGCGAACTTCCCCTCCTTCAGACCGGCGAACACCTGGTAGAGCTCATCGTAGGTGAAAAGGTCGGTGTCGACCCCATCGTGCTCCAGCTCCTGGAATGTGTTCTGGAACGTCGTGGCCGCTACTGCGGACAGGCCGAACTCGTCGGAGATCTGGCAGAAGACGTCGTCCCTGCCCTGTCTGACGATCTGGTCGGCCTGCTGGGTGTTCAACCCGTAGTCCTTCATGAGTCTGGCCTTGATCTGCTCGGGGAACTCGGGCAGGTTGGCCCTTATCCTCTCCAGCCTCTCCTTGGTGATGGGCGTGGGCGGGACGTCGGTCTCCGGATACATCCTGGCCGCACCGGGGAGGGGTCTCGAGTACTTGGTGGTCCCGTCGGGCAGGGGGTCCCTGGTCTCTTCGGGGACGCCTT